>OFFI01000847.1_pt1 | contig 19151 bp, 20 predicted proteins | sample 1521351 | NCBI WGS metagenome assembly OFFI01 (sample SAMEA3504119, study PRJEB24116) | mouse gut metagenome | biome: mouse gut; feature: mouse-associated habitat; material: faeces | place: Denmark | collected 2011
CGGGGATGCCGCATTCCGCCCGGTTCCGGCAGGCCATCAATTCGATGGAGACTTTTGAAGAATTGATGGCGGGTGTGGAGACTATTTTTCGGTGAACCGGCATATATTGATGCATGGACACTATTGTATATATTTATAGAAAAAGAGGTTTGGAGGCGCCGGGCGTAGAGCCGGTTGGGCTGAAAAAGTATCTGCTGATACGGATAGAGCTGGATGCGGACGCGGATACCTGGTTCGGGGAAAGACTTGGGATGCCGGAAGTGCCTCAAATGCAGGACTATCTTGAAGCGATGCCGACTGACAGCGGGGAAGGGAGCTTTGCCGGAGAGCAGTTCGGTTTCCTTGAGAAAATAAGGCGGATTCTGGGGCTGTCAGTAGATAAGGGACAGGAAGGACAGCCGGAGAAAGCGGCGGGAGCGGAAACTGCGTTGGAACAATCAGGGGGAAATGAGGAGCCGGCAGGGGAATGCGAAGAAACGCCCGGTGAAAATGGAATCCAGGGAGATGCCAAAGAGGAGGATTCGGGAGCCGAAAGCCTGGAGGGAACGGATGCGGGCAAAGAAAACGTACAGGGAGATGCCTTGGAGGAGTCGGCTGAGCGGCCGGAAAGAAAAGAAGAGGAAAGGGCTGCCCAGGAGAGTGACAGGCCGGAAACCGGGGAGCCTGATGGTTCATTGCTGGAAACTGGGGAAGGGCAGGGAGGAACCGCCGAGGAGGAAAGCAGCAGCGGGGAACTTCCGGAGGATGCGGAAAATATTGTAGAGAACGAGATTATTGTCGTCTATGATGATGCTGGGGTTTCCGAGAAAAAATCAGAAAAGATCCAGAAGAAAGCAGAGGACGCCCTGTCAGAGATTGATATAGAAGTGGTGGATGAGATCGCGGAGTCGGGAGACGGGCAGGGAACGATTGTCAGCGCCCAGATTTCCGGGGAGATGAGCGTAAATGAAGCCGTGAAAGAGGCGATGGAGGATGAAAATGTATCTTACGCCCAGCCGAATTACAAATATGAGCTTATGGACAGCGAACCTTTGCCGGAGGCTGTGGAGGTAGAGGCGGAGGGCGTCCTAACTAACGATCTTTATGTGAAGAGCGGCTATACTTATTATCTCAACTCTACAAGGACAGCGGACGCATGGGAGAGGGCGCGTAGCAATCGCAGCGTCACCGTGGCGGTTTTTGACAGCGGATGCAGATTGAGCCACGAGGATCTTAGGAATAATGTCTTGAAAGATTTGGCGTATGATGCCTACTATAGGCAAAAGCTTACAGCGAAAGACGTGCCGAATGGAGGAGACCCCAACGGCCACGGAACACATGTGAGCGGGCTTATTGCAGCCCAGGCGGGAAATGGGCTTGGAATCGCAGGAACCTCCTACAATGCCAACATCCTTCCGATTAAAATCTGCGACAATAATGGGAAAAATGCTACGACCCAAAGCATTCTTAATGGCATTTATTATTGCCAGAAACTGGTTGGCGACGGTGTGTTAAAGAATTTGCGCGTACTAAATATGAGCACGGGATATTACGCTACTTCAGAAAGTTATTATGCGGACTACCTCCTGGAAACACAGCTTGAAGATATGGCATACGGGTTTAATGTCCTTACAGTCTGCGCCGGGGGAAACGGCGATTCCCTCGGAACACCTTATACGATTCCGATGTACCCGTCGGACTTTGACGTCTGCCTGTCAGTCACCGCGCTGAACAGAAACGGCTACAACTGCTCCTGGTCGGATTTCAATGCGGCAAAAGACATCAGCGCGCCGGGAGAATATATCTATTCCACATATAACCGGAATGACCGCTCTTATGTGAGCATGTCCGGAACATCCATGGCAGCCCCGATCGTTTCCGGGATCTGCGCGCTGCTGTGGAGCAAGAATCTGAACTGGAGGCCAAGCCAGATTAAGGCGGCGATAGAAAAAACAGCAGATTCAGTGCCGGATAACCAGACGGGGATCAGGAAAGGGAGAACAGGCAGCCACGGCGCGGTCAATGCGGCGGCGGCGCTGTGTTACCTGACAGGCGAGCCCTATATGCTGACAAACCTTTCGTCTCTGAGCATTTCCCTGAGTACGGACAGCTACACATACAACGGAAAAGCAAGGAAACCGAAAGTGACTGTGTGGTACGGGGGCTCTGCCCTTTCTGAGGGCAGGGATTATACGGTTTCGTATTCTAACAATGTAAAGGTCGGAGCTGCGGCGGCAGTAATTAAAGGAACGGGCAGATCTTACACGGGAACAGTAAAAAAGACGTTCCGCATAACGCCGAAAGGAACCAGCATTTCCAAGCTTACAAGAAAGTCAAAGGGCTTTAAAGTAAAATGGAAGAAACAAACGAAACAGACAAAAGGATACCAGATACAGTATTCAACAAGTAAAAATTTTAAAAATGCAAAAACAAAGACGATCGGAAAGGCAAAGACAACCAGCGCATCCATATCCAAATTAAAAAAGAAGAAGACGTACTATGTCAGGATCAGGACATATAAGACGGTTAAGGGGAAGAGATACTGCTCAGGGTGGTCAAAGATAAAGAAAGTAAAAACAAAATAGTGTTGAATAGTCGCTGTCTTCTGACATATATTTAGAGTAACGGTATAGATGATTCTGGAGTTTATGTATGGAAGAAGACAGAAAACAAAAATGGACGAAATATGTAGTCGTGACATTGACGCTGGCAGTTGCGCTGGCAGGTTCATTTAAGTATGTGTCGGGATTTGCATCGGTGTCCAGCAATGTGAACGGAAGAGAGCTGCCGATTTACTGTGTGGAAACAGATGAAAAGAAGGTGGCTCTCTCTTTTGATGCGGCTTGGGGCAACGAGGACACGGAAAAAATTTTGGAAATATTGAAAAAACACAAGGTACATGTTACTTTTTTTATGACCGGCGGCTGGGTAGAGAGCTATCCTGATGATGTGAAAGCCATAAAAGAGGCGGGTCATGATCTGGGAAACCACAGCGAAAACCACAAAAACATGTCTCAGATTTCTGAAGAAGAAAAGACGAAAGAGCTGATGGCGGTACATAATAAAGTGAAAGAACTGACAGGAGCAGATATGCAGCTTTTCCGGCCGCCCTATGGGGATTATGACGACAGGGTAGTGCTGAACGCAAAAGAGAACGGTTATTATACGATTCAGTGGGATGTGGACAGCTTGGATTGGAAAGACTACGGCGTGGACAATATCATAAATACTGTGGTGAACCATAAAAATCTGGGAAACGGCTCCATCATCCTGTGCCATAACGGTGCAAAGTACACGGCAGAGGCATTGGAGGCGGTCATTACGGGGCTGCAGGAAAAAGGTTACGAGATTGTGCCGGTGTCAGAGCTTATTTATAAAGACAATTACCATATGGATGTTACCGGAAGGCAGATCAAGGACGGCAAAAAGAGGTGATATTAACTTGCGGATAATGGATTTGTCGGATATAATGACAAATACCTAAAACATAATCGGAGGAAATGAGGGAGAACCATGGACAATAGGGTATCGGTGATCAGCATCATAATAAAGGACGAAGACGCAGCAGGCGCGGTAAACAGCCTGCTTCATGAATTCAGGCAGTATATCGTAGGACGAATGGGAATCCCTTACAGGGAGAGGAAAGTATCGATCATCAGCGTTGTGCTGGATGCGCCGGGGGATGCCACCAGCTCCCTGTCGGGAAAGCTGGGGATGATAAAAGGGGTCAGCGCAAAGACGCTGACCGCAAAATTGTGATTATAAACGATTGATTCCGTTCTGCAGCTCGTCTGCCCATTTCTGCAGGCTGTAAGTCTGTCCGTTAAAGAGCTTGAGTATGACGCCGGTAGGCCTGTCCATCCCGGCGAAGGCGTTGGCCTCATCGGTATCTACATGCATGGCGAGAGCAAAGCTCGGGTGCACACGGACGATCACATCCGCAAATATGAGGGAGCGTTCATAGCTGTTAGTGATGACGAATACGTCGTCATTGTCCTTTACGCCAAGCTGGATGGCCTGCACGGGAGTCATATGTATGTGGCGTTTGGCGACGATAACGCCGTGGTCAATATCAAGTTCCGCCTCAGGCCCGATCAGCGTACAGCCGGGAGTTCCTTCGGTATCTCCGGACTGGCGGATGACGCTTTCTATTCCCAGTTTCCGGCAGTCGGTCAGAGAGATTTCAACCTGTGTTTCCTTGCGGAAAGGGCCGAGCACGGCGACATTCTCAAAGGTTCCTTTGGAACCGCGGATATTCAGGCGCTCCTCGCACACATATTGGCCGGGCTGGCTTAGCTCAGCCTTAAATGTAAGTTCTTTTCCTTTGCCAAATAATATTTCAAAATCTTTCTGGCACAGATGGATGTGCCTTGCACTTGTCTCAATAGGTATTGCAAGTCCCATGAAAGTTCACCTTCCTGATTTTTTCTCGGATATTATTGTAGCAGAGTGCGGTCGGTTTTTCAATCTAATTCTTCATAAAATGATTGACGGGAAACCGATATCTGTGCTAGACTTTTTTTAGTAGCATATTTGCAAAAGGAGGGTGTACACATGTTGGAGTGTTTCAAAAATATGGCAGAGTCCGTAAAAGGCTTTTTCAAAAGAGACTGGACATTATCGGAAAAAATTTTGGTTGTTCTCTGCTGCGTGATGTTTGGCGTTATCAAGGGATTCCTCATGTCGCCGATTAAGAGAGGGATCAGCTGCGGCAACAATAACGGCAATGTTTATAACCAGCTGGAGGACGAGGGCTGGATTGACGACGAAGACTAAGAGGGAAATCAAAGGTATTGGCTTATGTGAACAAAGGCGTTCTCATCCTTGTATGAGAGCGCCCATTTTTTGGAGGAAACAGCATGAAATTTACAAAGATGCAGGGGCTGGGCAATGATTATGTCTATGTGAACTGCTTTAAAGAAACGGTTTCCAACCCGACGGAGACGGCAAGGTTTGTGAGCGACAGGCATTTTGGGGTGGGAGCGGACGGACTGATTATGATAAACCCGTCTGAAAAGGCTGATTTTGAGATGGAGATGTACAATGCGGACGGCTCCCGGGGAGAAATGTGCGGCAACGGCATCCGTTGCGTGGCCAAATATGTATATGATTACGGGCTTACGGATAAGACTAGAATATCGATTGAAACACTGGGCGGAATCAAATACCTGGATTTGACGGCGGAGGGCGGGAAGACAAAGCTCGTGAGGGTGAATATGGGAAAACCGGAGCTCTCGCCGCAGCTTATACCGGTCATACCGGAAAAGCCTGAGGATAAGGAGCTTATCAATGCCCCGATTTCAGTGGAGGGCAAGGAATACCGCATGACATGCGTGTCTATGGGGAATCCTCACGCGGTTATTTTTGTTGATGATACGGATGCCTTAAAACTTGAAAAGACAGGGCCGGAGTTTGAGAACCATGGGCGGTTTCCCAATAGGGTCAATACAGAGTTTGTTGAGGTTCTGGACAGGCATACTGTGAAGATGCGTGTGTGGGAGAGAGGCTCGGGGGAAACACTTGCCTGCGGAACAGGCGCATGTGCGGCAGCGGTGTCCTGTATCCTGAATGGATTGACCGAGGATAAGGTGACGGTAAAGCTGCTTGGCGGCGATTTGGAGATTGAGTGGGACCGGGAGGAAAATCTTGTCTATATGACGGGTCCAGCTGTGACGGTATATGACGGAGAAATCGATATTGAAGGGATTACGGCCTGAGGAAGGCGGCATAACAGGAGGGATTGAGAAAGATGTTTAAAGTGAATGAAGATTATCTGAAACTGCCGGGGAGCTACCTTTTTTCTACAATCGGGAAAAAGGTAGCGGCGTATACGCAGGAAAATCCGGATAAAAAGATTATTCGGCTGGGCATCGGTGATGTGACCCAGCCTCTGGCTCCGGCAATCATCGAAAGCCTCCACTGTGCAGTGGACGAGATGGCTCATACCGAGACATTCAAGGGCTATGCGCCGGATTTGGGATATGAGTTTTTGCGGAGTGCAATGGCAAAAAATGATTATCAGGATAAGGGATGCGACATTAAGGCGGATGAGATTTTCATATCTGACGGCGCAAAATGCGATTCTGGAAACATACAGGAGATTTTTGCAAAGGATAATAAGATAGCAGTGTGCGACCCGGTATATCCGGTGTATGTTGACACGAATGTCATGGCGGGGCGTGCGGGGATTTATGACACCCGGACAGAGACCTGGAGCGATGTCATTTACATGCCCTGTACGAAAGAGACGGGATATGCACCGGAGCTTCCAAAAGAGGAGCCGGATATCATCTATCTGTGTTTCCCCAATAATCCCACCGGCGCAGCGATAACGAAAGACCGGCTTCAGGAGTGGGTAGATTATGCCCGCAGAGTTGGTGCCGTCATTATCTATGATGCGGCTTACGAGGCCTATATTTCCGAAGAAAATGTGCCTCATACCATTTATGAGTGCGAGGGGGCGAGGGAATGTGCCGTCGAGCTTAGGAGTTTCTCCAAAAATGCAGGATTTACAGGCGTAAGGCTTGGCGCAACCGTTATACCGAAGGATATAAAGGCGGAGGATATCACGCTCCATTCATTGTGGGCGAGAAGGCACGGAACGAAGTATAACGGCGCTCCGTATATCGTACAGAAAGCCGGGGAGGCAGTGTATTCCGAGGCGGGGAAGGCACAGCTTAAGGAACAGATTGCCTATTATATGAAAAATGCAAAAGTAATATATGAGGGATTAAAATCTGCCGGCTACAGTGTGTCCGGGGGCGTAAATGCGCCGTACATCTGGCTGGAGACGCCAAAGAACATGACCTCCTGGGAATTTTTTGACTATCTTCTTGAGAATGCAAATGTGGTGGGAACGCCTGGCTCGGGATTTGGGCCAAGCGGGGAAGGGCATTTCCGCCTGACTGCTTTTGGAAGTTATGAAAATACGGCTGAGGCGATTGAGCGGATAAAGGGTATCTGAGACAGGGCATAGGGGATATCTATATATACATTACAAAAATCAATTGGAAAATACAAATTATGAGGTCTATACTGAAAGTAATGTATATATAAAGAGGAGGTAATGAGTATGTCCATTACAGCGGAAACCGCAAAAGCTCACGCAAACGATCCTGCAGTGCTCTGCTGCCGAGCAGAGGCAGGCATCACGATTGAACCTGCAAACCTTGAAGACCCGGCAATCTTTGATGAACTGGTAGATTCCGGCCTTTTGAACCTGGACGGGTGCCTGAAGATTTCCCAGGTGCTTGGGGCGAAACTGACGAAGACAAGCGACTCCCTGTGCCCGCTTACAGCTGACAATGTAGACGGCATACAGGAGGCGGCAGAAGAAACTCCAGCAGAGGATGCCCCGTCAGAAGAGGCGCCTTCTGTAAGCGGCAGCACAGAGGGCGTAGTGACGACAGTTAAGAGCGGAAAAGTCGTTATTTCTATCAAGGAAGGAAAAGATATTTATCTTGAACTGCCAATCTAGGAAAAAATATGTTCTGAGAAGGATGGAAAGGATTCTGTCCTTCTTTTTTTGTATATATATTTTAAAAAGATAGAAACATCCTTTCAATCTGTGATAAAATATAACTTAATGTATTTGGAAATGACAGATAACGGTAAGGAGAAATGAAATGAATCCAGTAGTAGTCAGGAATGTAAAGATAGGGGAAGGGATTCCGAAAATCTGTGTGCCGATAGTCGGCATTTCCGGGGGGGATATCTTGTCGGAAGGCAGAAAAGCCAGGGATGCGGGGGCAGATATGGCAGAGCGGCGTGCGGACTGGTACGAGGATGCCTTGGAACCCGGCAAGACAGAAGAGACCTTGGGGAAATTGAGGAAAATACTGGGAGACATTCCGCTCCTGTTTACGTTCCGCACTTTAAAAGAGGGCGGGGAGAAGGAAATCGGGAGCCGCGCATACGCGGAACTGAACAAAAGAGCGGCAATGACAGGGAACGTGGATTTGATAGACGTAGAGCTGTCTGCTGACAGCAGTGCATTCGGTGAGATTTTGCAGGCGGCTCATGGGTGCGGTGTGAAGGTGATTGCCTCTAACCACGATTTCCATAAGACGCCTTCGAAAGAAGATATGATTGAAAGGCTGTGCAGGATGCAGGACTTGGGGGCGGATATATTGAAGATTGCGGTGATGCCCCAGGATAAGAAAGATGTCCTCACGCTTTTGTCTGCTACGCTGGAGATGCGTTCAGAACATGCAGACCGTCCGGTGGTTACGATGTCCATGTCGGGAACAGGCGTTATCAGCAGGATGTGCGGGGAAGTCTTTGGATCGGCAATCACTTTTGGCTCTGCGGGGAAATCGTCTGCGCCCGGACAGATGGAGGCGGCGGATTTAAAAAAGGCATTGTTGCTTTTACATAAAGCGTTATAGGCATTTTCTATAAATAAAGCCTTTTATAAAATACATAAATTTGACATTCAACTATTTCGACATTACACTTAAATTAATATATTTTTTAGAACGGAGAGGATAAACTATATGGAAAATTTTGAACTGCCAAAGTCATTTGACGAATTTGTAGACGCGAGGAAAGCCGGATTTTTAAAAGTAAAGGAATATGTGGAGAATGGCGGTCACTTAGTGGGGATGTTCTGCTCCTACACGCCGCTGGAGCTTTTTGATGCGGCAGGAGTCTCGGTCGTAGGGCTCTGCGGAACGAGCAATGAACCAATCGCGGATGCGGAAAAAGTGCTCCCGAAAAACTTATGCCCGCTGATCAAGTCGAGCTACGGTTTTGCCTATACGGAAAAATGCCCGTATACATATTTCTGCGATTTTATCGTCGGCGAGACGACCTGCGACGGGAAAAAGAAGATGTTCGAGCTGCTTAACGATATCAAGGAAACTTATGTGCTTCACCTTCCCCAGAGCCAGAAGAGAGCGTATGCGAAAGATATCTGGTACGAGGAGGTAAAACTCCTGAAAGAGTATCTGGAAGAGAGATACGGCATCGAAATTACAGACGAGAAATTAAGGGAGGCAGCCCGCAAGAGAAACGAGCTGAGAAAGACTCAGATGGAATTGTATACGCTGCAGGGAGCGGTTCCCCCGGCGATGAAGGCGACAGAAGTAATGTCCACGCTTGCCCAGGGAATGTTCAACTTTGGAGTGGATGCCCAGCACGCAAGCTACAAGGCAAAAGTAGACGCTGCAAAGACAGCGCTGGCAAACGGAGAAAAACCTGTGGACGAAAAGGCAAAGAGAATCCTCCTGACAGGCTGTCCGTCCACCGGGGTCATCCAGAAAGTAGGCATGACGATTGAAAATAACGGCGGCGTAATTGTCTGCCTTGATGACTGCGGCGGCGAGAGGACCCAGAAGATGCTTGTGGATGAAAATGCCGAGGACATCTTAAGGGCAATTTCCGACCGCTATCTTGAAATCCACTGCTCTGTTATGACGACAAACGAAGGGCGCATTGAGAACACGAGAGAAATGTGCAGGAAATACAAGGCGGACGGCGTGATTGAGATGGTGCTCCAGGCTTGCCATACGTTTAATGTGGAATCAACCTTGATGCAAAAGATGTGCGAGCAGGAAGGCATCCCATATATGAAACTGGAGACAGATTACTCCACGACAGACAGCGGACAGATTGAAACAAGACTTGCTGCATTTATTGAAATGTTATAAGATATATATAGTACATGGAAGGGCAGGAGGTCAGCCTCTTGCCCTTTTTGAGAGTTAAGGAGGATAACATGTATCAAGTAGGAATAGACATCGGTTCCAGTGCGGCAAAGGCGGCTGTGATAAATGAGGGGGAGGTCATAAAGACCATTCTGCTGGACACCGGGTTCAGCAGCCGGAAAGTGGCGGATGAAATCTATGCCACATTAAAAGCCGAAGGCATCACGAAAGAAAACGCGAAATACGTTGCCACTGGTTACGGACGCATTTCCGTGCCTTATGCCGATGATACCGTAACCGAGATTACATGCCACGGAAAAGGTTCGCATTTTCTCTTCAGGGAAGACGGGACCGTCATCGACATCGGCGGACAGGACACGAAAGGAATCGCCCTGAAAAACGGCCGTGTCATGAAATTTGTCATGAACGACAAATGCTCCGCCGGAACAGGGAAATTCCTGGAGATCATGACAAACCGGCTTGGTCTTACGCCGGAGGAGCTGTCCGCATTGGCGAGGAAAGGCAACGAGATTACAATCAGCTCCATGTGTACGGTATTTGCCGAATCGGAAGTCATAAGCCTGATCGGGAAAGAAACGCCGAGAGAGGATATCGCCTTCGGCGTCATAGAATCAGTCGTAAATAAAGTCGTATCGCTCCTCGCGCAAGTTCCAAACGACAGATACTTCCTGACAGGCGGGCTTTGCGAGGATGCCTACATCATCGAACGCCTGTCCAAAGCGCTTAACGCGCCGGTAAGCTCCGTGCCCCTTGCCAGATATGCAGGGGCGATTGGGGCGGCATTGATGTGCTAAAACTGCCCCGCCCATAAAACGGGTGGGGGCAGCTTATCCCTTTATATTAAGCCAGTGGAGTTTTCTGAATCCGAACATTTCTTCTTCATCGACCGCGTGCATGGTCTTTTCGTATTCGTTCTTCGCCCGTTCATGCTGCGTTTCCTTTGTCTCAGGTACTTTTATATCCTTCATTGCCGCTGGAAATTCTTCAGGCTTTTTTATGCATTCCAGCTCTGAAGGCATTTCCTCATATTCCCCGTTTTCCTCCGATACTTCTTCCGCGTCTGCGCCGTCATGGAGGTTCCGCTCTTCATCCTCTTCCTGACGCATACTCTCTTCCTGATACATTTCTTCTCTCTGCATCATTAAAGAGGAGACATAATACTGGATATTTTCCGGGTTAATCTCTTTTTCCGGCGATATATTCATCTGCTGGTGCATTCTCTTTTTTAGCAGTCTGATAGCTTCCTCTTTCGATTCCATTGGCATCTGACCTCCTTTTAGCATTTTTGATTTGCATTAGTCCGACAGAAGTATTTTATATCCGAGACATCTTAAACGCCATCATCATCTCATTTGTAAGGCTGCAGTCCTCATATTCTACAGGAATCTCTTCGCGTTCAAACCATTCTGCAAGCGAGAGTTCATCTTCATCAAGCATCACCTTATCCTCACCGTCAAGCTCGCAGAAAAATCCAACAAGAAGTGTGTCTGAAAAAGACCAGGGCTGGCTTTTATAATATGTAATATTCTTAACTTTAAGCCCCACTTCCTCCATTACCTCGCGCCTTACCGTATCCTCAAGGGTTTCTCCGATCTCTGCAAAACCAGCAAGCAGCGCATATTTTTTATATTCCCTGCCTGCGTACTTTGACATAAGGATTCTGTTCCCGTCCGTCACTCCCACGATTACTGCCGGACAGATCTTAGGATATTCCATACACCCACATTCCGGGCAGAAAAGCATCCGCTCCTTTTTATCCTTTACGAGCTTACTCCCACATCGCCCGCAAAACTTACGCGAATCATACCATCTGTAAAGCTGCCATCCTGTAACAGCTGCAAAGCCCAGATATTTCGGCAAAGCATTTCTGTATATCTGTATATCCTCCCATGCATATCCCGGCACATCTTCAAAAAAAGTATTTTTCCCTAAGTAAAAATCCTGCCGGTCTATGGAAAATAAATAGATATATTCTATCTGTGAAAAAGCCTCGCCCTTACACTTCATAATTTCCCGATATGAAGGAAATACAATATTATCCTCTTCTTTTTTCAGCATAATCTTTCTGCCGTTGTAAAATAGTATTGCGCTTTCATCTCCTGGATGTCCGGGCGCATATTCATTTCTATACTGATGAGGAGCTATATCCTGTATCATGACTTATTCCCCTTCTTTTACATTTGATTTCCTTGCCTTTTTACAATCTCTTTTTAAAATCCGTCTTAGCTGTAACCGATAAAAGCACATCTATTGCTTTTATCGTCCGGATTCCGTTATTCATATTCTAGCATCTGTAACAAAGATTAGCAAGCCACCTAAAACGTCAAATCAGCGTCAAATCAGACATGATCATACTGGTAAATATCCCGTCCGATCTTCTAAAAAATCAAATTAAAATACAGATAAAAAAAGCATGGTTTTCTGAATTGAAAGCCATGCTTTTTTGAAAATCGGAGTGACAGGATTTGAACCTGCGACCTCTACGTCCCGAACGTAGCGCTCTACCAAGCTGAGCCACACTCCGCTATGTAACCGGATACTTTAATAGACTGTACCCGGCGCCCCTGCCAAGGAACTACGGATAGAGGATTTGAACCTCTACTAACAGAGTCAGAGTCTGCTGTGCTGCCATTACACCAATCCGCATCATTGTTGCCAGCGAACAAATACTATTATAACAACTATTTTTGAAAAATCAAGTACTTTTTTAATATTTTTGTTTTTTTTGGTCATAAATGCTGTATACTGGTTATAATTGAGCCGTAAAAAGAAAAGGAGGGACAAAAATCGTGGAAAAGGTGGATATGCAGCTATGGGAGAGGAAAGAGATATTTGATTTTTTCTCTGATATGTCACAGCCGTTTTACAGCGTGACATTTACAGTGGACGTTACAGAGCTTTATAAGTATGTGAAAGCGCGCGGGCTTTCATTTTATTATGCGCTTGTATATCTCTGTACTGAGGCAGTGAATGAGACAGATGCATTTCTCTATATGATGAAAGACGGGGAAGTGTATAAGATTGACAGGAGATTTGATTTATTTTACATGCCTTCCCTGGGTGGAGCTGACTGCTCTTACAAATGAAAGGAATTTTGACCCGGACGATACAGTTCCGCGCATAGCATGGGGAAAGTACCGGGATGAGGACGGCGTAAAAAGATTGCAGATGTCTCTGGAGCTGAATCATCGTTTTATGGACGGCATACATATCGGAAAATTCTATGAAACATTGTGCAGGAAGATATCGCAGTGCGGAACATAGAAAATAAGCCAAATAAAAATCCCCCGTATTGATGTATAATCAGTACAAGGGATTTTTAAATACTCCATCCATTGGATTGTCCTCCTTATTCACTTGATATCTATCTGAAACTATTATCTCAAATAGTGTTTTTTGAATTCAAATTAATTATGCCATTGGACTTTACCTCTTTCTTTCAGATTTTTTTGGATTATAGACTTATGTTTTTGGTGGTCCGTCCTCCTTTGTTTTTGTTGAATTTATCATACAACACTTATCAGAAAAAGTCAAGCATAAATTTAATAAAATTAGAAACAATTTATGAAAGGAAAAAATTATCTGAATTTAATAAAAAAATCAATGAATTCACACAATGATTACTTGCCTTATCTGGCGGATTTGGGAAGCGTGAGTGAAAAGGTACAGCCTCCGCCCGGAGTGTCAGACAGGGTTATGGTACAGTCCATCTGCCCGGCAAGAGTATGGGCGATGCTGAGCCCAAGTCCGGCGTGGCCTTTATCATGCCGGGAGGCATCTCCCCGGTAGAAACGTTCAAAGATAAGCGCCTTTTGCTCGTCGGCGATTCCGAAACCGTTATCTGAGACGGAGAGCGTCACATGGGATTTGCCTGTCTGTGCCGCCAGGAGAATGACAGGGTCTGGACTGCCGCAGCCGTATGAGAGGGCATTGTCCAGGAAGACAGACAGGATTTGGTAGATCCATTGTTCGTTTCCGATTGCTTTGGGCAGAATTTCTTCCGGCAGCGACAGCTTAAGGCGTATGCGGCGGGAGAGACATAATGGCTCAAAAGATTCATACAGGCTGAGGAGCAGCATGTCAGTCTCCACGGGCTGCATATCTTTGCTAAGGCTTTTGGAATCCGCGGAGGCGAGGAGAAGGAGATTTTTAATGAGCTTTCCTGCGCGCGCGCATTCTTCTCTGATGAGGCGTATCATGTGGGAGGACTGTTCGGAGGAAACGCTGACGGCGGAGGCGCTTGCCTGGATGACCGCCAGGGGAGAGCGCAGCTCATGGGCGGCGGAGGCGACGAAATCGGTCTGCCTCTGGTGATATTCCTCCAGTGGAGATACGGCTTTTCCGACTGCATAGCGGCTGATGGTGTACAGAGCCAGGACACCGGAAATCTCTAACAGGACGAAAAACGACAGCTGAAAATACAGTGCGCGCCGTTCTCCGGTGGTGTCCGCAAGCAGTATCATGGAACGGAACCCCCGTTCAGTCGAGATGACGACGGCGCTTCCCCGGTAAGTATCCCCGTGTCTTCCTTTCAGTGAAAAGACGGAGGTTCTGTCAGAAGAGCTGGAAAATGGGCGGGCAGAGAGATTTACATGTTCCTCCTCCGCTTTCCTGCGCGCAAGGGAGAGCAGATACTGCCGGCTTGTGGGAGTTTCCCATGAGCCGGAGAAAAAGAGGGGAATCTGGTTGTCTTCGATATGAATGATAAAATGCCCGTCCGTTTCGATTTGCGCCAGCCAGCTGTCGGTGAGGCCGGAGGAGCTTTCCAGGCGGTGGGTAAGGTCAAGGAACTGAGTTGTGAAAGAGTCAAGCCTTTGAATCCTGGTAATCTTGAGCTGGTAAAAAAAGGACAGGCACAAAACCAGCGTCAGGATAACGCTGGTGGCGGCTGTGAATAAAATTGTCAGACGGCGTGCAAAGGATGTAATCATGGCGACACCTCGCTTTTGCCGGGGGCGTCTGCGCGGTAGCCGATGCCGTGGACGGTTTGGATTGAGACCTGGCTGTTCAGGGTGCGGAGGCGTTTCCGCAGATAATAGATATAAGTATCTAAATTGCCGTCCTCCACTTCCCCGTCCGGTCCCCAGATACGGGTGTAGATAAGCTGGCGGGGGAGAGTCTGCCCGGGGTTTTTGAGAAAATATTCCATGAGGAGGGCCTCGCGCCCGGAGAGCCTTACGGTTTCTTCCCCGCAGGACAGTTCGCGGCTCTGAGCGCAAAAAGCCAGGTCGGCGAAAGCGAGAGTGCCGGTGTCGCTGAGGAGTTCCGGGCGGCGGCTCAGGGCGCGGATTCTGGCGAGGAGCTCTCCTACGTCATAAGGTTTTGCGATGTAGTCGTCAGCGCCGAGATTTAATCCTGCAATCCGCTCTTTTACGGAATCTACGGCAGTAGCCAGGATGACAGGGGTGTGAATCTTGTTTTCCCGGATTGCCTTTAAGAGGGAGAGACCGTCCATTCCTGGCAGCATCCGGTCCAGGATAATAACATCGTATACAGTCTGGAGCGCATAGTAAACGGCATCTGCGCCATTTGCCACATGGTCAGCCTGAATCCCTTCCTGCTCAAACTGCAGCCGGAGGATATCTGAAAGCTGTGCATCATCTTCTATAATTAAAATTCTCATAAATCAGCCCCCTCTTATATAGTTAAAAACAGTATACCACAGAAATCTCAAAAAAATCTTTAAGATATGCTTTGCTCTTTCCAAGCTTTTTTGAGATTTGGGGATTATACTGAAAAGAGAAAAACGATGAAGGGAGCAGGATGTATGAATAATGTAAGGAAACTCATAGCACTTATTCTTGTGCTGGCAATGACGGCAGGAATGTTCTCCGGCTGCCGGGAGACAGGAAAAGAAGGGAAAAAAGCGAAGGCAAAGGGGCGCTATGTGGAAAAGGAGGTAGGGATTCCCGAAAATGCCGGGAAACCGGTGGGAATACTGTGGCAGGACGGAAAGCTTGTGTTGTATGCATATGAAGAAGAGGAAGAGGCTTATAAAAGCTGTTTCTATAAAGATGGGGACTGGTCGGAGCCGGAAGAGGCAGCGTGGCTTAACGATGCGGAAAAGAGGCTAGGGCAGACTCCTGTAAAGTTCTGCCTTGCGGCGGACGGGAAAGTATATGCTATGACACAGACGGCGGAAGGCTCGGAGGAAATGTACGGAACCCATATCGTGACGGAAGGGGAAAAAGGGAAAGCGGAGGATGTCACCCCAAAGTCTCTTCTGGAGAAAAAAAGAGCCGGAGCCAGCTCATGGTTCGTGGATATGGACGTGTGGAAGGACGGCGTTGCGGGAGTCGGGAATATCGAAAGCATGGCGGTGGAATTTTACAGGGATGGAAAGCTTGTCCACTCTATAGAAGGCCTGGAGGTCAATTCGGAATACCAGAATACGCTGGCAATATCGGAACAGACTGCCGCAATAATAGGGGGAGACAGCAAAAAGATAGATTTTTATGACATGGGCGGATTTGAAAAGAAAAATACGATAGATACAGGATTTAATCTTGGGGATGCGGCGATAGCGGCAGGACAGGAAGGCGTATGGTATCTGGCGGCGAAAGAGGGAATACACCGGATAGCGGAGGACGGCAGTGTAATTGAGAACGTGATGGACGGGGGAAATGGAATGATGAGCGCCAGCTCCGCGTATCTGAGGCAGTTTACGGTAAGCGGGGATAAAACGCCGGTATTTTTCGGGCTTTATACGACAGGGGAACGGGAGTATAAGCTGATGCAGTACGCCTATGATAAGACAGTACCTTCCGTTCAGGAGGAAACACTGAGCGTCTACAGCATGAAGGAAGACCGCACGGTTGCCCAGGCGGTGTACGCGTTCCAGAGCAGCCATCCGGAAGTGAAGGTGGATTACCGTTTTGCGGCGGGCGAGCAGGAGCAGCCGTCGGCAGACGATATCAGGAGCCTGAATACGGAGCTTTTGGGAGGCAGCGGTGCGGATGTGGTTATACTTGACGGGCTGCCGATGGATTCCTACATCGAAAAGGGGATTCTGAAGGATTTGACAGGACTGTCAAAAAAGCTGTCTAAAGAGGGCGCGCTTATAGATGTCATTGGGAATACAGCGGAAAAGGAAGGGAAAGTCTATGCGCTCCCTGCAAGGATAAGAGTTCCGGTCATCTATGGAACAAAGGATGAGGTAAATGCCTGCGCGTCCATGGAAAAGCTGCATGAGTATGCCGGGAGCCATCCGGACGTGCGGCTGTTCGGGCAGACGAGCCATGACCTGATTGGGATGACGCTTTTTAATATGATGCAGGATGAGCTGCTTGATAAAGACCGGACGCTGAATGAAGGGAAGCTCACACAGCTTTTGGAGGATTGGCTGAAAATCTGCGAGAACGGAGACCTGAGGGCATACGAGAAAGCGGCAGGCGAAGATGAGAGGGAAGAGAGTGTCTGGAATGAGCTGGATGCAGGTTTCTGTTCAGCACAGGGAGTATTAAGACAGGACAAATATGCACATATAACAGAGATTGTGGGTCTTGTAAAGAGCAGTGAGGCGTATGCGGCGGCAGGAAGATGCGGGGGAGAGCCAGAAAGCATCAAGGGGCTTTATGTTCCGTCTTCGATTGCCGGAATCAATGCATCGTCAAAGAAGGAGGAGCTGGCGGAGGAATTTGTGGCATGCCTGTTTTCGGAAGATGTGCAAAAAGATGACAGTATGTCAGGGCTTTCTGTCACGGAGGCAGGGTTAAAGGCGCTGGCGGAAAAGACAAAGCTTCCAGACGAAGAGCAGTTCTGTATGTCGATTGGAGGAGAAGACCCGGAGACAGGGGAGAGTTTCATGGAAGAATTTACCTGCCTTAGGACGGAAGAGATGGAGTCTTTGATTGCATTGGTCAGAAAATTAAAAACTCCGTTTCTGCCAGACCGCATCATAACGGATACCGTCCTTGATGAGCTTGAAAAGTGTTACAGCGGGAAACAGACGGCAGAAGAGGCGGCGAAGGCTATCTGCCAGACGGCGGACGCGTATCTGTCAGAGTGACAGAAAAGTAAGATGTTTTACGGTAGGATGCCGGAGAAGGAGGAGGCGCATGAGAAAAGGAAAAGAGCGGACGGCATATTTTTTCCTTCTTCCAAGTCTTGCGGGAACTGCGGTTTTTGTATTCATACCGTTTGCGGATGTTATCCGGCGTTCCTTTTTTCAGGCGGTGGGAGGAGTGTTTGTCGGACTTTCCAACTACAGGGAAGTATTACAGAACGAGATGTTTAGGATGGCGCTTTCCAATACGGCAAGATTTCTTATTGTCTGCCTGCCTCCCTCTCTCTCTCTCCTCTGCCGCTCCTTATGTGCCTGTCCTTCGTCCTTGCCCTTTTGACTGACTGGGCGGGGAGGGCGGGGAAGGCCTTTGGAGCCGTGTATCTTTTGCCGATGGCGATTCCGGTTGCATCTGTCGTCGTATTCTGGAGGCTTATGTTTCACAGCCAGGGTCTTGTGAATGAGGCCTTGGGATGGTTTCATATCCCGGGGAAGGACTGGATGGATTCCGGGGCGGCATTCGGGGTGCTGGTGTTTTCCTACATATGGAAGAACCTGGGGTATGACATGGTGCTGTGGAGCGCTGCCCTGGCGGGAATCCCGAAAGAGCAGTACGAGGCGGCGAAGACGGCGGGGGCAAGCGGATTCCAGTGTCTTCTTTATATCACTTTTCCCCAGATAAAGCCGGGCGCGGCGATGATAGGGATGCTCTCTTTTGTAAATGCTTTCCGGGTATTCCGGGAGGCATACCTTATCGCCGGGGAGTATCCTCATGAAAGCATCTATATGCTGCAGCACCTTTTTAACAACTGGTTTACAAAGCTTGATATCCAGAAGATGAGCGCGGCTGCGGTGATGCTTGCGGCAGCAGTCGGCGCGCTGATACTTTTTGCAATCACAAGACAGGAGGATGACGAATGAGCGGGAAGAAGAGATTTCTGTGCGCTGTTTTGGGAATCGTAAGTCTATTGACGGTGTTTCCGTGCGTTGTGATGATGGGGAGCTCCCTGATGGGGGAGGGAGAGCTTAAGGAAGTATACGGCGCGGTGCTGGGGATGGGAGAGGATAGAGGCGCTATGAGGATTCTGCCGAAATATCTGACCCTTAGAGGATATGCGGAGATTCTTCTGGACTCGCCCGGATTTTTTGTAATGTTCTGGAACTCTGTAAAACAGGCTGCCTGTGTGCTTGCGGGCCAGATGGCGGTTGCGCTTCCGGCAGCGTGGGCATTTGCAAGATATCGGTTCCGGGGAAGGCGGGCGTTATTTATAACATATGTCATCCTGATGGTACTGCCGTTTCAGGTGACGATGGTATCAAGCTATCTGGTGCTTGATAAGCTGTCTCTTATGGATACGCACCTGGCGGTGATACTGCCGGGAATCTTCTCTACATTCCCGGTGTTTATCATGGAGAAGTTTTTTCGTGCCATTCCGAATACGATGATTGAGGCGGCGGAGATTGACGGAGCCGGGCCGTTCCAGATATTCTTAAAAGTCGGG
>OFFI01000892.1_pt1 | contig 18440 bp, 16 predicted proteins | sample 1521351 | NCBI WGS metagenome assembly OFFI01 (sample SAMEA3504119, study PRJEB24116) | mouse gut metagenome | biome: mouse gut; feature: mouse-associated habitat; material: faeces | place: Denmark | collected 2011
CGTTCTTTGTGGAAGTGATACGCTCCTGGAGCGCGCCCATCTCCGTCTGCAGCGTAGGCTGATATCCTACCGCCGAAGGCATACGGCCAAGCAGCGCGGACACCTCGGAACCTGCCTGTGTAAAACGGAAAATATTGTCAATGAACAGCAGCACGTCCTTACCGCCCTTGTCACGGAAATACTCTGCCATCGTCAGACCGGTCAGTCCCACTCTCATTCTGGCTCCCGGCGGCTCGTTCATCTGTCCAAACACCATCGTTGTCTTATCAATAACGCCCGACTCTCTCATTTCATGGTACAGGTCGTTACCTTCTCTTGTACGCTCTCCAACACCGGTGAACACGGAATAACCGCCGTGCTCTGTCGCGATATTACGGATCAGCTCCTGGATCAATACGGTCTTACCTACACCCGCACCGCCGAAAAGTCCGATCTTACCACCCTTCTGGTAAGGGCACAGCAGGTCAACGACCTTGATACCCGTCTCCAGAAGTTCCGTCTCCGTAGCCTGCTCCTCGAATTTCGGTGCAGGTCTGTGGATCGGCTCATAGAATACGTCCGTGGGCGCCTCGATATTGTCGATCGGCTGTCCCAAAACGTTGAAGATACGTCCCAATGTATTTTCACCGACAGGAACCGTGATCGGAGCGCCTGTAGAAACCGCATCCATACCTCTCACGAGTCCGTCGGTAGAACCCATAGCGATACATCTTACCGTATCGTCACCCAGATGCTGTGATACCTCCACGACCAGTTCCTTACCGTCTTTCAGAGGAATTTTGATCGCGTCATTGATTTCCGGCATATTGCCTGCCGAAAATTTTATATCAAGTACGGCACCGATGATCTGAGTGATTTTTCCAAGATTTTCACTTGTCTTAACTTCTGCCATCTCTCTTTCCTTTCACTCATTTTTATTCATCAAACTCACAGTTGTGCATTCTTCCAATTTTTATGAGATTGCATTTGCACCTGCGATAATTTCTGTTAATTCCTGCGTAATAGATCCCTGACGTGCTCTGTTGTACATCAGTGATAGCTGATCTATCATTTCCTCAGCATTGCTTGTTGCGGAATCCATCGCCTGCATTCTCGCCCCGTTCTCACTGGCCGCAGCCTCTACCAAGCCCCCGTAGATCAGGCTGGTAACATACTTCGGGATGATCATATTAAGCGCCTCTTCGTCTTCCGGCTCAAAATTCATCATCGCCCGGCTGCCTGTGCTCTGTGCACTCTCTCCCTCTTTCGCCGCTTCCACGGGAAGCAGCTTGAGCAGTGTCGGCTCATGCACGACCGTGTTCTTAAATCCGGTATAGGCCAGATAGATCTCGCCGACTTCGCCGTCCGCATAGGATTTCAGCAGCTGGTCGGTAATCGCCATCGCATCCACATAGGAAGGCTCCTCTATAATATCCGGATCGTCCGCCACAATGTGGTAGCCGCCCCTCTGCAATGCATCCTTCCCCTTCTTGCCGATCGCATAGATCTCCAGATCTTCCTTCCGGAAGTCCCCCTTCGTGATCAGCTTGATGATGTTGGAGTTATAGCCGCCCGCAAGACCTCTGTTGGAAGTGATCACGACCACTGCCTTCTTACCGGACTGTCCTGCTCTCAGATACGGATGATTCAAGCCTCCGGTCCGCGCAAGCATGGAAGTCACCGTCTCGTACATACAGTTGAAGTATGCCTTGGACTGCTCCGCACGCTGTTTCGCTCTCTGCAGCTTAACGGTAGAAACAAGTTTCATGGCTTTGGTAATCTGCTGAGTACTCTGAATACTGCCTTTACGCCTTTTAATGTCTCTCATTGAGGCCATAGCGTCACCTACTTCTTTCTTTATTAAAATTTAAACTGCGCCTTGAACTCTTCTACCGCTTTCTTAAGCTTCGCATCCGTCTCATCGGAGATCTGCTTCTCCTGTGCAATCGCATTCGGCACCTCAGGATATTTGGTATCCAGGAATTCGAACAGTTCCTGCTCAAATCTGGTAACATCCTCCACCGGAACATCGATCAGATACTTGTTCGTCACCACATAAATGATGATAACCTGATACTGTACCGGCATGGGCTGATACTGCGCCTGCTTCAATACTTCCTTGATCCGCTCACCCTGTGCCAGCTTCTCCTTCGTATCGGCATCCAATTCGGAACCGAACTGTGAGAATGCTGCCAGCTCACGGTACTGTGCAAGCTCTGTACGGATCGGCGCCGCGATCTTCTTCATCGCCTTGATCTGTGCGGATCCGCCTACACGGGACACGGAAAGACCCGCGTTAACTGCCGGTCTGAAACCGGAGTTGAACATTTCAGTTTCCAGATAGATCTGTCCATCGGTAATAGAGATAACGTTGGTCGGAATATAGGCTGAAACGTCGCCTGCCTGCGTCTCGATAATGGGAAGAGCCGTCAGGGAACCGCCGCCGTACTCTTCGTTCATTCTCGCTGCACGCTCCAGCAGTCTGGAATGCAGATAGAATACGTCACCAGGATATGCCTCACGTCCCGGCGGTCTCTTGAGCAGCAGGGAAAGTGTACGGTAAGCAGCGGCATGTTTGCTCAGGTCATCATATACCACCAGCACATCCTCGCCGTTCTCCATCCACTCTTCACCGATGGCACAGCCCGAATAAGGAGCTATGTACTGCAGCGGTGCAAGCTCACTGGCCGTAGCGGCAACTACAGTGGTGTAGCCCATCGCGCCGTACTCCGTCAAAGTCTTAACAATAGAAGCAACCGTGGATGCCTTCTGTCCTATGGCAACATAGATACATTTCACGCCCTGCCCCTTCTGATTGATAATGGTATCAATAGCGATCGCTGTCTTACCGGTCTGTCTGTCGCCGATGATCAGCTCACGCTGTCCTCTTCCGATCGGCACCATGGCGTCAATAGCCTTGATACCTGTCTGCAGCGGTGTATCTACGGATTTTCTTGTGATAACGCCGGATGCAACTCTCTCAATTTTACGATATTTATCAGTCTGGATCGGCCCTTTGCCGTCAATCGGCTGTCCAAGGGCATTCACAACACGCCCGAGCATGCAGTCACCTACAGGTACCTCAACCACTCGTCCTGTAGTCTTTACGATATCCCCCTCATTGATGTTGTGCTGGCTTCCGAGAAGAACCGCACCAACATTATCTTCTTCCAGGTTAAGTACCATACCGTAAACCTCGCCGGGGAACTCCAACAGCTCTCCCTGCATGGCATTCTCAAGTCCGTGCACACGAGCGATACCGTCGGCAACCTGAATAACAGTACCCACATCGGATACTTCCAGGTCTGCGGCATATCTCTTGATTTGATCCTTTATGACTGAACTGATCTCTTCTGGTCTTAAATTCATGGATCATACGCACCTTTCTTCTAGATTTTGGTTTATAACTGAACTTTCAGCAATTCCTTCTGCAGTTCGTTTAATTTTGTACTGATACTGCTGTCCACCACTCTGTCACCGATACGGATCACCATACCGCCGATCAGAGACTTATCCAGCAGATACTTCATTTCCATCTTCTTATAGGAAGTCGTGGCAAGCAGTCTCTGCTCAATCTTCCTGCGCTGTTCCAACCGCAGGGGAACAGCCGTAGTCACAGTGGCAACCCCGATTCCTTTATACTGCTTCACTTCCGCAATAAAATAGTCGAGAATTGCATCAATCTCCCTGTAACGATCTTTGGAAATGATGATGGTCAGAAATCCCAGCAGCTCATTTGACATCCTGCCTTCGAACACATTTCTGGCAACCTGGATCTTCTCCTCTTTGATGACCTTCGGATGATTCATCAGTCTGCCAAATTCCTCATTCTCTGAAAGCACCCGTTTCAACTGCTCTATTTCTTCCAATAACGCGTCCACTTTATCCTGCTCTACCGCAAGCTCAAAGAGCGCGTCGCCATACGTCTTTGAAATTAGCTTAGCCATGTGCTCTCACCCATTTCTTTCAAAGTTTCTTCGATCAAAGTGTCCTGAACAGTCGTATCAATGGCTGCATTCACAACCTTGCCTGCCATCAGGGATGCCAGTACTACCATCTCGCGCTTCACTTCATCTGCAGCTTTATTTCTCTCCAGTTCAGCTTCCACGCCGGCTCTCTCGATGATCCGGGCAGCTTCTTCCTTCGCTTCCGAAACGATCTTGTTCTCGTTCGCCAGAGCTTTCCTGCGCGCTTCACCAAGGATCTCTTCCGCTTCCTTGTTGATCTCTCTTAACTTGGTCTCATACTCTTCCTTCAACGCCTTCGCCTGCGCCATATCAGCCGCAGCCGTGTCGAGTTCGCTCTTGATCCGGTCCTGTCTGCTCTGCATCATATTCCGTACCGGATTAAACAGGGAGTGGGACGCGATCAAGAACAACGCAAACACAGCGATGATCATCAATACCGCATCGCTCAGCAGCTGCATATCCAGGTCAAAAAGCCTGGGCTCCATTTCCGCAGCTGCCATCACCATCTGTGTAGCTACTATATTCAAACCCTCGTACCTCCTTTCTGTGATGTTATGCTTTCCGCCTTAAGGTACTAAAGGTTTTACGAACAGGAGCAGCATCGCGATCAACAGACCGTACAGACCGGTCGTCTCTGCAACGGCCTGGCCCAGAAGCATGGTGGATGTAACATCAGACTTGGCGCCCGGATTTCTTCCCACTGCCGCTGCAGCATGACCAGCCGCGATACCCTGACCGACACCAGGTCCGATACCTGCGATAACCGCAAGACCTGCGCCGATTGCCGAACATCCTAAAATAAAGTTTGTGTTAAATTCTCCCATTTTTATTTTCCTCCTTTTAGTCTTATAATTTAAAAATGGTATGATCAACGAAAAAACTTCCTGCTATTCCGTGGTGCAGGCATCGGTAATGTATGTCATAGTCAACATACAGAACACATATGTCTGAATCGCACCGGAAAACAGATCGAAATACACATGCAGCGCCGCCGGCCAGACGATCGCAATTTTAGAAAGCAGACCGTAGACAAGCGCGAGCATAACTGTGCCGGACAGTACGTTTGCAAACAAACGCAAGGACAACGATATCGGCACAGCCACATCACCGATCACATTGATCGGCGCCCAAATCGGCCACGGATCGCATAAACCTGCGAGAACGCCTTTGACCTTCTGGTGCTTAAACTTGTTAAAGTGAATCAACGTAAATGTCATGATACCGAGCGCCAGCGTCACACCATAGTCAGCCGTGGGCGGACGCAGACCGAATAATCCCGAGATATTGCTGAGCAGAATAAAAATGAAGATCGTGCCGATGTAATTGCGGAATCTGGGGCTGAACTTACCCATAACGCCGCCGATCATCTTATCAAGCATCTCCACTACCATCTCTGCAATATTCTGGAAAGTACCCGGAACATCAGATGCATGTTTCGCGGCCCGCCCTGCAGCGATACTGAACCCGATGATCACAAGCATAACAATCAATACGCATACATGGGTGGTCGTTATCCATACCGTCTGTCCGAACAATTCATAGGAAAAGACCCCGTGAATCATAAAATCGATATCCTGGCTTGCAGATAACATAATTCCCTGTCCCATACTTTCACCCCCTTACACTAGATTTATTGGATATATTTTAAAAATAACCGCCGCACCGGAAATCCTCCTCCGGATAAACTGTTATATTTTAAACACCTTCACATTAATTCTATGCATCAGCGGATTCAGGTAGGCCGACACCTTCATGCCCATATAACCGCAGAATGCAAAGATCGGATTGGCAAAATCCGTATAGACCAGCCCGATCATGATCACCACCAGCACAAAATACCTGATCAGGCTGTTGGCTCCCACCGTCTTCTCGGCGCCTTTGGCCGCCAGGTCAAGTCCTCTGTTCAAAGACCACCACATATGTACAGCTCCCGCCACCGCCAGGGCGACACCGATCCACAATCCCACACTGTAGGATATCTTCCTCGCTGCCAGAAGTAAAACAAGCTGAAATACAATGCCATACAGGACAATACCCAGACACAACTCAAACAGCGTCGGGTCAATCTTCTTCTTCATGTCTCTCCCCGCTTCCGGTAACAGTTTTGCAGTCAGGCGCCTGACGCCGTCTGCGCGTCACCGCCGGCGTCTCATAGATCCGCTTTGCGAACCGGAATACATTCGTGAATCCCGCCAGCGTACCGACAAAAAACAGCAGGATCATCCAGAAGGAAGTGCCGAACTTCCGATCCAGAAACATTCCTGCAAAAGAACACAGAAAAATAGGAACCAGCATATTAATACCGAACTGCGTTATCATCGTAAGCGCCTGATAAACATTTCTATTATATTTCACTGCTCTTCCCTTCTTCAAATCTCCATTCATACCGACCGGCATGAATCCAATTATAAAGTGGCCATAGACACCCACTTCTCAAATTATACTCATTTCCCCTGTTTATGTCCAGTATAATTGTGAAAAATGTGTCAAAAACAAGCCCTCCCTTAACAGCCCGTACCTGATTCTGTTCCTGCAAAAGTTTCCCATGTAAATGGCGCAAATTGCATTGACTTTTACCTGTCGTCCATGTCAAAATATCTTTAACCATACCGCAGAGAACCAACACCCAAAGGAGGTTTTATGGCAGACCCGATTTTATACCGCAAAAGACTGATACCCGACGAATGTGTGCTGCTCAAAGATGATGTCATCCTGCATCGGGACGACCAGATGATCGTGACCGGCTGGCACACCTTGAAGCCCCGCAGGGACCTGCACCATGGGTTCTCATGCTATTATCTGTCAGAAGGCTTTAAGATCAGCCGTTTCTACCGGGACGATGATTCCATGACCTTCTGGTACTGCGACATCGTCGATCATACCTGGGATGCCGCTGCCGATACTTATATATTCACAGATCTTCTTGTCGATGTGATCGTCTATCCTGACGGCTTCGTCAAAGTCGTGGATCTGGATGAACTCGTCACGGCCAGACGCTCCGGCATTCTCTCCGAAGCCATGCTGGATACAGCCCTGCTTCGTCTGGATCATCTGCTGCAGCTCATCTACCGCGGCGATTTCCCCAGACTGCAGAAGCCTACCGAAATCTACATGGACGCCATGATCTATTAATATTAAAGCGAAGGGCTAAGCTGTGTCCTTAATAGAAAATATGGCCGCCGATTCTGTACTTGGGTGTAACACCGTCTACCGGCGTCCTGAAGAAGACACAGTTTCCTACATTCGTACTGCCTTTCATGGCCTCGTCCGCCGCCTGATAACAGCTGGATGTGGCCCGTCCCTCCGCCAACGCCAGTGCCAGCCGTCCGCTGGCTACCGGTGAAAATTGTCTGGATTGATATATAACACCCGTTACTGTATTGGGGAAGACCTCGCTCAGCACTCTGTTTATCACAACTGCTCCCACGGCCACCTGCCCGCTGTAGGACTCGCCGCCCGCTTCGCAGTAAATCAGATTGGCCAGCAGATATCTGTCGCCTTCCGCAAAGTTCACTTCCGATATATCCCGCCAGCTCGACTGGGAAGCCAGCTGTGCCATACGGATTTCTTCCGCAAGTTTCGCCTTCAGTGCCGTGATATTCTCTTCCTGTTCCTTGATTCTCTGCTCATAGGCCAATGCTTCGGCCTCGGCTTCCGAAATCTGACTGGCAGTCGCACTGATGGAATTGGATGTCTTACTGACAAGCCCTGACACACGGCTCTGTTCCGCCACCACCTGCACTTTATATTCATCCAGTTCTTCTTTATCCTTTTCAAGCATTTCCATGGCAAGCCGAAGTTCCTCCTCCTTGGCTTCCATCGCCGCCTGAGCATCCTTGTATTCCTGCAGTACCTTCTCTTCGTAGGCCGACAACTGCTCAATATAATTGTTCTTATTCAGAAAATCAGAAAAGCTTCCCGCAGAAAAAAACAATTCCAGATACAGATTGTCACTTCTCTCATAGATGAACTTGATCTGATCCTTCATGGCCTTATACTGCTCTTCCTTTAGCTGGATCGCTATTGTCAGCTCTTCCTGCACCCGCTCAATCTCCTGGTCCAGCGATTCGATCTCGGCTTCTTTATCCGAGATCTTCACCTCCAGATCGCTCAGATTATTACTCACCTGTGACAATTCCGTATTCAGGGTTGACAATGCACCCTGCAAAGAGTCCTTCTGCTCATTCAGTTTATCAAGATTTTCCTCTGCCTCGTCCAGTTTGGACTCAGTCTCCTTCTTTTCCCGCTCCGCCTGATCGATCTTCTGTCTTGTCTCTTCCGTAGCCTGTACCGTCACAGGCAGCAAAACAAACAGCAGAAAAAACAGCGCACAGACGGCCGCACTCTGCCTGCCTCTCATAGGCCCCTCCGCATTCGGCTGTACTTACTGCCCCTCGATCAAGCCGATTCTTCTCTGATGTTTCTCTTCCTCAGAAAATTCCGTCTCCAGGAAAGCGTCTACAATACTCACCGCCAGATTCGGTCCCACAATGCCGCCGCCCAAAGCAAGCACGTTAGCATCGTTATGCAGTCTGGTCATCTGCGCAGTCAGCGTATCCGCACACAGTGCACAACGAACCCCTTTCACCTTATTCGCTGTGATCGAGATCCCGATACCCGTCGTACAGATTACGATACCCTTCTCGCATTCTCCTTTGGCCACTGCCTCCGCAACGGCCCGCCCGTAAACAGGGTAATCGCAGGATTTCTTATCATAACATCCGAAATCTTTACATGCGGTCCCTCTCTCCTTCAGATGCGCTATCACAGCCTCCTTCAATTCAAACCCACCGTGGTCACTCCCAATCGCGATCATTTTAAATCCCTCCTGTTATTTTATATACTGAAGCCGTCAGCCTCGTGACTGCCGGCCGTCTATCCCTCCGACACTGTATCTATACAAGATGCACCCTGTGCCCTGCCGCTTTGAGCAGCCTGTTCATAATTGCCCGCCCAATCCCGGAATCATCGAATGCTTCCGCATAAATAACTTCCACCGCCTCATCGTCAAATTCCCGCAGGATACGATACAGTTCCCTGGCAATTGCCTCTTCGTCATGCCTGCATCCCACGCTCCTGCAGACGTCAGCGCAGTAACCGGACAGCGTCTCGTCCGTCGCTATAACACCCGTTCTTCTTCCTGCATCCCGGCATTCGCGACAACGCTCATTGATATAGGACACCACCTGTTCTTCAACGCCCTTGACAACCGTCATCTCCCCCTTCGGCGCATAATGCCTGTACTTCATACCGGGAGCCTTGGGAGCCTGTCCGGCATCCGCTTCCATGAGAGTCCGGTCTTCCACCTCGGATAATACATTCTCCAGATCCTGTCGGGTAATATAACCGGGACGCAGAACCATCGGCCTGTCCGATGTCAGATCAACTATCGTAGATTCCAGGCCTATCTCTACATCGCCTCCGTCTATGATCATCTCCACCCTGCCTGCCAGATCCTCAGCCACATATCTGGCCACCGTAGGGCTTGGCCGCCCGGAACGGTTCGCACTGGGTGCCGCCACATAACCGCCCGCCGCCCGGATCAGGGAGAGCGCCGTTTCATCATCCGCACCGCCACCGTGTCCAATCCGCCCGTCGTCTCACGGGGAACCCTGTCCGATTTATGCAGGATCATCGTCAATGGTCCCGGCCAAAACCTTTCCGCCAGCTTCCATGCATTACCCGGTATCTCTCCAACAATTGACGAAAGCGCCTGCTGATCGGCGATATGGACAATCAGGGGATTATCGGATGGTCTCCCCTTCGCTGCATATATTTTCCTGGAAGACAGCGGGTTCAGTGCATCTCCACCCAGTCCGTATACGGTTTCCGTCGGAAACGCAACTAATCCCCCGTCCCTGATGATCTTCCCCGCTTCCCTGATCAGTTCCATGTCTATCTGTTCTTCCGTCATCCGGACTACTCTCGTCTCCACGCTCTATCCCTGACTCCTTTATCTGTTTTGGCATTCTTCGATCCTTCCGCCGCTGTTATGATAACGCCTGCAGCGCTGTTCGCTATTTCTCCTCATTCAGATACTGCATGACGGCCAGATGAATCGCCCAGGCCACTTTCTCCTGATACAGATCCGAAGACAGCTTCTGCGCCTCCTCATAATTGGACAAAAATCCGCACTCCACGATCACAATGGGTGTCGACGTTTTTTTCAGCAGATAATAACTGTCATTTGCCTTGGCCTGCCTTGCATTCTCCCTGTCCAGTTCGAACGCCATCACCTGCTGGATCCTTTCCGCCAGTTCCTTACTCTTATCACTGTTCGCATAGTAAAATACCTGCGCTCCATGTACATACTCTTCGTGATAACTTTTCTGGTGAATACTCACCGTCAGCGCCGGCTGCCGCTGTTCTATCAGTTCCACACGGTTCTTCATGTCCTGTACCTTCTTATTGGAGGCATCCGCATCATACAGACCGTCATCCGATTCCCTGGTCAATACGGCGTCCACATCCTGCATCTGCAGGAATTTCTGCAGCTTCTGCGCGATCACCAGGTTAATGTCTTTCTCCAGGCTCCCGTCAACACTGACTTTTCCCGGATCGGCTCCGCCATGTCCGGCGTCTATCACCACACATGGCCTCTCCTGCTCCGGCTTTATCCTGATCTGTCCCGAAGAGGCCATCCTTGCACCTCCCCGCACGATAAAACAGACCGATACAAGCATCAAAGCAAGCAGCATCGTTCTTACAAGTCGTTCGTATTCTTCCGGTCCTCTCTTCTTCATACCCATTCCCAACGCAATTGCCTTTATAAATGCATATGAATGTTCTTCCGGAAAAATGCAGTCCATTACCGCATCATTGATTCATATATTCTTCGATCACATCCCAGACAGAATCCACAGCAAAGGCAAGCTGCCACTCTGCTACGCCTGCGATCTGATACTTGCTCATAATGTTTAATTTCACACGGATCGATTCCTCGTCCTCCATCCAGACCTGATAATAACTGTCACCGGACTGATATTCTCCATAATTCTGACACGTCTCTTCATCCCATGCCGTGACAATACCGTGATCCGCCAGATACTGTTTGGCCGTCTCGATCCCTACCGCCTGGCTGTCGATCGTAGTTCCCTTAGTCTCCCATATTCTCGTATAGAACGGGATCGCATTGATTACTTTATGCGCAGGCACCTGTGCCACGGTATCCGCAATCCCCTTTTCTACGAAATCAATAGACGCCACCGATCCCGCGGTATCGCTGCCCCTGTGGTGCTCGTCATAGCCCATGATAATGACATAATCTGCCACCACACCCTGCTCTTCCCTGTCATAATGATCCGTATAGCCCATCGGCACATAGTTATCCACCGAAAGCACGATCCCGTGCTCCCTGCAGGGAATCGACAATTCTCTTATAAATTCAACGAAAGGTTCTCCGGCATCCAGACTGATATTCTCGAAATCTATATTAATTCCGTCCAGCTTGTACTGCAGGGCCGTATCGATCAGACCATTGATCAGATGCTGTCTGGTGCTCAATCCCGCCAGCACTTCATAGGTATCGATGCCCTCATGACTGAAATTATCGATCAGTCCCCACACTTCCAGCCCCATATCATGCGCCGTTCCCACATAATTCTCCGACGCAAAGCTGGTAAAATTGCCGGCGTTATCGCTCAGCGCAAACCAGGTAGGCGACACCACATTGATGCTCTTCGTCCCCTGCATCAACGGCACCAGCGTATCATTGCCTGCCATTCCCGCCACTACATGCCAGGCCAGATTGATCTTATGGTCCCGGGTGTTTGACATGTACACGGGTTCCGTATAGTCCGTCACCGGTGTCGGCTCCACCGTAGTCTGCTCACTGAGCCTTTTATTCTCCACATATCCGATGAAAGCGCCTTCCGCCTTGACTTTACTCCAATTCTCCATCTCTTCCAGGACGATCACCTCTGTCCCCCTGGAGACATCTGTCAGGACATCGCTCTTGACGCCGCCCTGATAGCGCACCTGCGTATCCTTCAGGACCGTGGCCGTCCGGCGGGCATTCCACTCCGTATAGACCTGCATACGGTACGGTTCCGTATACAGCTCATAAGAAAAGTTGGAATACTCTTTCACATAATCTGCCGCCACATACAATTGCTCCCCCTCGTATCTGGCAATGACATAATCCCGGCCGCTCTCTTCTCCTCCTTTTGCCACCGTCTGCGTACCAATCACCGTGCTTACGATGGCATCCGGCAGCGTGTAAAGCAGCAGTCCTTCCTTCTTATCTTCATAAAATCTGTCGTTGAAATATTGATGCACCATGGCAAGATCAAAATAGCATACACCGTCGATCAGCCTGGCATGCTCTTCGATCCGTTCATCCTGCAAAATAACGGGCACGTCTCCCTCGCCCCTGACATCAAAATACGCCGTCAGATCCGCCCGTTCCTTAGAATAAGAATATTTCTCTATCAGCTTCGATCCTACTCCGACCACCGCGATCACGATAATAAGAAAGAGGGCGATCAATACCGGGATTATTTTCTTCATCTATCCTGCTCCTTTTAATAATTGATCCTGCTTACCCTCAGTAAGCAAAGGCACACACGGACGTGTATTCCTTTGTTTACTGAGGGTAACGTTATAATTATAACAAACTATTTCCTTACAGTCATTACTATTTTGACATTTTTCGCAAAGCTGGTCTATATTCTATATAAATAAGAAACAGCGCCGTACGGTGACGGCGCCGTCTGTGTTAAGACCAGCTTAAAATGACTTCCTGCGCTCTGTTCTATCCACCAACCGACTGCAGACTCTTTACAGCACACCTGAAAAGCGGGAACTTTTCTGCAGTAAGTGCAGAGTCCTGTCTATAGTCTCAGGTCACCTTACGTACCGCTGTCAACGCGGTCCGGCCAGTAACAGTCTTAACACTTTTCGTCGGTATCATCCTAAAATTTAATCTGCCAAAAAGAGCATCGTGATATACTAACAGCATAAGATATATAGAGCGCTGAATCATTTCCAAGATATCCCAGACATGCAAAAATAAATAAAATAACTGTATAACCTACTCATTCCTTGTGAATTATAATTGTGAAATATAGAAAGAAACAAGATATGGTTCACGACCAGGCACATTGCCTATAAGACCTTCTCCTTCGATCAGATGATACAAACCGACAGGAGAAAAAGATGTTATTTATGAAATTTTGTTCTCTGCCTCCTTCCGCTGCCGACTATCCGGAGACATCTTGTAGTTTGATTATAGGCATAATATGACAAAAAAGCAAGTAATTTCTAAAATTATTAAAAATTTTTAAACACTTTATGCACACTATTGACTAAAATTAGCGCAAAGTATAAGATACATGTAGCTGACGGGAAAGCAGGAAACGATGCCCGGCTGCACATTTTCGACCGTCATACAACAGATGATTTTTGTGAGAGAATTTATTCTATAGTGAGAAGGATGTGATCATCATATGAAAATAGAAAAAGTAAATGAACATCAGATTCGCTGTACCCTTACGAGGGAGGATCTGGCGACCCGGGAACTGAAGATCAGTGAACTCGCATACGGCACAGAGAAGGCCAAGACCCTGTTCCGTGATATGATGCGGCAGGCCGCTTACGAATGCGGTTTTGAGGCGGAGGATATCCCGCTTATGATTGAGGCGATCCCGTTAAACTCGGAATGTATCGTGCTGATCATCACCAAGGTTGAAGATCCGGAAGAGCTGGACACACGCTTCTCCAAGTTCGCACCTTCTATCCACGAGGGGGATGATTTCGATGACGATAACGAAGAATTGGCAGACGTTTTCTCCGAAGGCGCCGACGAAGTTCTGAACATGCTTCGCAAGATGAGTGGAAGTGACCTGTCGGAAGAATCCTCAGAATCCAAATCCGCACCCGCCGCAGACACTGGCAGCAGCCAGCACTCCGGCACTAAGAAATCGCCCGTTCAGCAGATTTCCTGCCAGCTCTTTACCTTCGGCACACTGAACAACGTCACAAGACTGGCTCACGTGGCTTCCGCTGTTTACCAGGGTTCCAACACGCTGTATAAGGATGAGAAGAGCGGTTCCTATCTCCTGCTGATCGATTCCGCAGGCCAGAATGCATCCGACTTCAACCGTATCTGTAACCTGATCTCAGAATACGGCAAACCCGAGAAGTCCGTGAATGCTGCCAGAGCTTATCTGGAAGAGCATTTCGAACCGCTGATCCGGGATAACGCGCTTAAGTCATTGGCGCAGATATGATCATGACATGACATCCCTGTGTTATCTTTTTATTCATGTGGATCTATATAGAACCCCCGCGCGGGATTCCGATCACGGAAACCGCACGGGGTTTTTTAATGCAGTACCTGTCTCAATATGTATCTTCTACTTTCTCCACCACCACAGGAATCCTTTTGCCTTGATGGTGAACCTGATCGTCTTCGTACCGCCGTAATTATCCACACCACGGATCGTTACACTGGCAGTGCCCTTCTTGACATTGTTCTTATAACTTCCTTCCACAATTTCAAACTGGCTTTCATCCACCTGCTTCCCTTTGATCCTGACAGTGATATCACTCTTATCCAATATAATCTCCTGCCCGGTATAAGTCTGCCTGCGGACTGTCACCGCCGTTTTGGAAATGCTCGCCTTTGTGATACGATATTCCCCTTCCAGTGTGCCTGTATAGTTACCGCCATTCTTAGCCGTAACCGCCACTTTCAACACCGTTCCGGCCGGGACGATATCATCCCTGTCAACGGCACTGCCGGCCGCACGCATTGTTCCGTTATCCAGCATTGTATCGCTCTTATAGGTATAGACCGGTTTCTTCTCATAGTCCTTACCTGCCGTCAGGACCCTGCCATCAATATCGGTAACGGTCACCTTCGACACACAGGCATTCTTCTTATTCTGGTAGACCGAATCCGAAACACCCAGCTCCAGCTCCCCGATATTGCGGGGTACTATCCTGTAAGAGAGTTTCGTGGCATAAGTACCGCTGAAATTCCCCTTTCCTTTGACCGTAACAGATGGCTGTTTCCCGCTGCTGCCGTCATAGAGAGCCTTATTGTTCTGACACGTCACCGTATAATCCCTGCCCTCCTGCAGCTTTTGTTCACTGCCATCGGGTCTTCTAAATGTCACGGTCATATCCGGCTTTGCACCGCCCTTGGCATACGGTACGGAATCGGCCGTCAACGCCACATTAAAGCAGTTTTCTTTATTCTCTGCAATGTTAAAGGCATTGATCTTAAAAGTTTTTTTCAGAGACCCTGAATAACCGCCCACACCGGTGAAAAGCACCGTCGCAGTGCCGGCATTCAGGTTTTTCTGCCACGTGATCTTATAATCACTGCCCAATGTCAATGTCTTCTCTTTTCCTCCGTCCTTGACCTTCAGAACCAGTGCCGGTTCATGCGCCGTGCCGTTGTACTGGAAAGTGGTACCCGTCAGCCCCGTCACTACGGCCCTGCCAATAGACGTGCCCGTAATCTTAAAGCTGATCCGCTTGGTACCGCTGTAACCCGCCTTCTCGATACCTGTCACCACGGCATAAGCAGTTCCGACTGCAGTATTGCGGCTGTAGGCTATCGTGTAATGCTCTCCTTCCTTTAATACGCTTTTACCGTCCTTCACCGTGAGTGCCGGCATGATCGCCGCTCCCGTATAGGGCTGGTTCTTTACTTTGGTCACAGTCACTTTACTCATCAGTCTCAGCTTATCCGTGACCGTCAGTCTGACAGTACGCTCACCAGTAAAGTTGCCTTTTCCGGCAAGGCGAATATAATAACTTCCGTTATCCTTGACGGATGCCAGTTTCTTTTCTCCTGTACTGTCATAATAGGTGATTGTATAGTCCGTGTTATTTTTCAGTTTCTTTTCATTCCAATAGAGAGTCGGCAGAGGCTTCTGTGCTTTACCGCTGTAAGCGATCGTCATATCATCCGCCGCAAACGCGTCTTCTTCCTCCCCGCCGGTCAGTGTGCCGTCCCCGGATGTCTCCTGGCCTTCTGTTCCTGCTGCCTGAGGGCTGATGTCCACCGGCATAATCTTGAAGGTCTGTGTCTCCTTCCCCTCATAATTGCCTTTTCCCGTAACGGTGATCGTAGACAACGTCCGCTCATCCGTGGTGATATTTGCCAGGATATTATTCTGATAGACAATTGTGTAATCCGTCTTTTCCTCGAGAAGCGTCTTATTGTCGTAGACTCTGACCTCAGGCCTGATCGCTTTGCCTGTATATGTATAACCGTCTTCCGAAATACCCGCAATCCAGAGTCCTGCGGGAATGATACCGTCCGCAGGAATATCTTCCTCCCGCACATCACCGTATTCCGAATCATCACCGCCCGGATTATCGCCATCATCCGGATTGTCGCCATCATCTGGATTGTCGCCGCCCTCTTTTACATGGAAGGTCACTTCCTTCTCACCACTGTATAGTCCTGTTCCTCTGACCACTATCTTATATTCGCCCTGTTCTTTGACAATACAGTCACCGTAGAGGTCATATTGTTCGCCCTCTACCAGCGTCCGGCCATTCAAAACGACCTGTGGTTCCACCAGATGCTCTTCTCCGTCATAAATAATATCCGCAAGCGTGATCTCCGCAGCCGTCAGGTCCGTCCTTGTCATACCTACGCAGAACACTACCGGCGTCTCAAAGGCTTCCTTCATCTCATACGTTACAGTTAAACGCCCCTCTGCATCAGAAACCGACTGTCCGATATAAAGCAGGTTGTCGGAACCAAGAACATCATCCGCCTCCCTTGACCGCATAACATAGATGTTATGGATGTCGTTGAGTGTAAGTCCTGTAAAACCTGCCGTCTGCTTCACGGGATTAGCGGGATCCGGCGTGATCTGCGGGCTGTCATCTGCCGTGTAGGCTTCCGCTTCATAAGCACGGCTGTCCTTATCTTCTGGAATTGTGACCATGCCAATACCACGGTCCGTAATATACTTTCCTCTGCCAAGCTGACCAGCGCTGTTGCAGCCCCACGTCCACAGACTGCCGTCTTCTTTAACTGCAACACAAAAACCGCCTCCGACATTGAGGTTATTATTGCCACCATGTGTATCGCTATAGCATCCGCCCAGACTGACTTGCTTTACCTTGTCTAACACCATGACCGGAGGACTCACTGAATACCCAACTTCTTCATGTTTACCAATACATTCGCATCTGTTATCCCCCCAAAGATACAGGCTGCCATCCTCTGTGAGCGCCGCATTACAGGGTCCCCCTGAAGTTTCAGAATCTACCGCCTTAACATTTTCCATTATTTTCTGCGGTATAGTAAAAACCTTGGCAGTGTCGGAAGGAGTTCCCTTTCCGATTATCCCAGAGTCATTTACTCCCCACGCATACAAATCGCCTGCCTCAGTAATCGCCATACTATAACATTGTGCAAGATGAACCTGTCTTACTTTCTGGTCATCCAACGAAATTTCCACCGGTACATATTGGACTTGCTTACCTCCATTTCCAATCTGCCCAAAGCTATTATCCCCCCATAAATAGAGTCGTCCATCCTCTGTAACCGCTGCACTATGCCCATCCCCTAAACTGACCTGCTTCACCTTCTCTTCCAGCAGAATCTGCACCGGAGATAACACGTTGCTCTCATTCTTTCCATTTCCGATCTGGCCAGACTGATTATCACCCCATAAATACAAGTCTCCACTCTCGGTTACCGCCGCAATATGACCTTCCCGTGAATACTGATTCGTCGCAACCTGTTTTATTTTCTGACCAGGCAAGACCTTCGTTGGAGTTGTCATAGTCTGTCCACTAATGGAACCGCATAGATAGAGTTCACCGGTTTCTTTGATCACCGCAGTGAGCCTGTTTCCAAGGCAGACCTCCCGCACACCATCCATCAACGGTTTATCCGGAGGTACATTAACATTATTCTTTGTATCATTTCCCAGTTGTCCATATTCATTTCTTCCCCACATATACAAAGCATTGCCCAAAGTACCATTCTGCACGACAGCTGCACTGCTGCCGTTGTTCTCCATGAACATAACTACTTTGCCAGGGAGCGGAATAAGGACCGGTTCGTATCGATTCTCCAAGGTGGCATCTCCTATCTGTCCATAACAATTATCCCCCCATCGATATAGTCTGCCATCCCGCGTGATAACCGCACAACTCCTGGCCTGATCGCCTGCGCATACCTGTTCCACTGCACTACCTTCCACCACTCCTGCTTCACCTGTTCTCAGATAAATTGTTATCATCTGACCCGGTTTGATTATTTTGACCCTTTTATTCCCTATTATTCCATCCTTCACCGCATAGAACAGTTTGACACCGGGTGATTCCCAGCGTTCTACACACCCGTTCTTGCTCGTATCGCTTTCATCGTTTACTCTTGCGCCGCTTACAGGGACTTCATTTTTTTTCACTTTAACTGTTACTTTATATTTCTCATGTGGGCATTTCCCTTTTCCAAAATCTCCAAAAGCAAAACTACAATAAAAGTCTATCTTATTATTCTCCCCTATTTTC
>OFFI01000914.1_pt1 | contig 17968 bp, 19 predicted proteins | sample 1521351 | NCBI WGS metagenome assembly OFFI01 (sample SAMEA3504119, study PRJEB24116) | mouse gut metagenome | biome: mouse gut; feature: mouse-associated habitat; material: faeces | place: Denmark | collected 2011
GGAAGCGGTAGGCGCTGTCCTGGGCGGAGATGATGACGAAGTAGGCGCAGGGCTTCTGCCCCGGCAGCAGCAGGTCTACGTCGTGGTTGCGGGTGATGGCGTCCACCAGCTTGTTCTGGAAGATGGCCAGCCGGTTGCCCAGACCGATGGCAATGCTGCCCCACAGGTTTTCCTTGGCCTTCAAAAACAGACCGTGGTGGCCTTTGGCCGGGTGGTCCGGGGGGAGCTGGGCCAGGGTGCGGTTGATGTCCTGGATGCTCTGATGGGCCAGCAGCTGGTACACGTCCCCCAGACCACGCTTTTCGATGGGGAGCAGCTTGCCGCTGCCGTCCTTCAGGTTCACCACGTAGTGGATCAGCGCCATGAGCAGATTCAGCTCCGCGCGGCTCCAGAAGTCATCCGCCTCGTGGGCCCCGGAGGTGTTCTGGATGATGGTGTTGGCCACGGTCTGGGCCAGCTGAGGCTCCTTGTCCAGCCCATACAGGCAGTTCCAGCCGTCCGAGTGGGCCATGTCCAGGAAATTCACCGCCTTGACATAGTGGCCGTGTTCTTTGAAATAGGGGGACAGCTTTTCAAAGAGCTCCCCCTTTGGATCTGTTATGTAAACTGATTCCCCCCGCTGGGCACATCCCATCAAAAACGGGATGATGAAGCCCCGGGATTTGCCGCTGCCGGGAGCGCCGATGCACAGCAGATTATTGTTGTCCCCGGGCACCATGCGGTGGGCGGCGTACAGGGCGTACTTGTCCGAGTCTTTCTCCTGCCGTTTGTACTTGCCCAGCATCATGCCCTTCACCTCGGACACGCTGCCCACCTCCAGAAACTCCCCCATCTCCTTCCGGGTGAGGAACCCGGAGGAGCCGTGGGTGCCGTCGGGCAGGATGTCGAAGCCCCGGCTGTCCCGGGTGGCCTTGCAGCCGGAGAACCATTTGTAACCCGTCCCGGTGAACAGGCACACCAGCAGAGCAATCACCGCCGTAGTCCCCAGGCCGAAAGGGGTAAACAGCACAAACCAGTTGCGGAAAGGGTTGAACACCCAGATGCTCTCCACCACCTCCTCGCCGGCCTTGTGGAAGGTGGCGGCAGTGCCCAACCGGATGGAGTTGAGCACCATCCCATAGAGATACCAGCCCGCCAGCACCAGGGCAGCGTAGAGAGGCAGCCTCTTTTTGTGCCGCTCGTACCAGGGGCCAATTATGGGTTCAAGGCGATCTTCCAGCTTTTCGATGAGCTTGGATAAGCGGGGCATCCGCCACATCTCCTTTCGAGGTCGTGAATTGGGTGCGCGGGGGCACATAGGGCACGGGTTTTCTGCCGGTGACGGCGGAGATCGCCTCGGCGGTGAGCACAAATACCCGCGCCAGATTTTTGTCCCGGCAGCGGGGGAACAGCACCTGCTCCGCCTGCCCCTCCAAGGCGGCCATGGCAATCTGGGGGAAGCCCCGGCTTCTGGCTGCGCGGATGGCGGCGTTGATTCGGCGCAGATCCATATCCGCCGCCATGAGGAAGGGCACGCCTTGGAACATGGCGTCCCACTCGGGTACGTCGTCGGGGGGCGGGTGGTACTGGCCTTTCAGCGCCGCCTTGGTCAGCCGCGTTCGGTAGTCCGGCGCGGCCATGATCTGGAACTGCACCGCCCCGGTACTGTCGCAGGACAGCAGGTGGACGGGGAGTTGGAGGCAGCGGTACGCACCGCCGTAGGTGAGCAGCTTGGTATCCTTCCGATCCATGGGGCGCTCCAGCTCAGTGAGTACGCTTTGATAGCTGGCCCCAGCGAAGATGAACGCCCGTCCCACGTCCCGGAACCGGGCGGTCTGATTAGAGAAGGCCGCCAACTCATCCATCAGCGCCACCTTACCGATGCCGGGGCAGACGTAGTGCATGGCGTAGAGGCTGCTCCCCAGGCGGGCCAGGGCGGCCACCCGGGCGCTGCCCCAGGGATTGGAGCCCTTACTTCGGGCAATGGAGGGAAGAAACAGGGCCGCGGGGCCGTCCAACTCCTCCGGCCCGAAGGTGAAGGGGGTGGCCCCGCCGTGGTAGGCGGTCACCACCAGCCGGGAAACCCGGACGCGGCGCTCAATCAGCGGCGAGTGGTAGGCCCGGGTGGTCTGGGGTACCGCGCCGTCCAGCAGATGCTCCAGAAGGAGCTGCCCCTTGCTGGTGAGCAGCAGCGCCCCGCTCTTTTCGTGCCGCCGAATGAGGCCCATGCCCATGAGGTTTTTCCGATCCCCCTCCGGGGCGATTCCCCTCAAGTCCCTGGGCTGAATGAACTGGCACCAGCACAGCAGCTTCAAAATATCAACGTCCCGATGGCTGAAAATCACGCATACCGAACCTCCCTCCATATTCCTGCGCGCGCCGAAAACGCCCTTGCGCCGGTGCCGGCGCAAGAACTTTTTCGGCGCTTTTCCAAGCCCCCTATGGGGAGCTGATCTGATGGCTCCCCATAGAAGTCAGCTTTTTTCACGTCCCGCGTTTTTGCCGCCGCCCTGAAAGTCTTTGTTTTCAGCGGCTTGGAGCGGCGGACACCCATCAGATTTGCGATAGCCCGCCAACTGGCCGAAAACGGCCCGAGCCAAACCAAAACCTGATGGGTGTCCCGGTCACTTTTTAGGGCAATTCAGCTCCAGCCTCCATTGTAAAAATGCTTCACCTCATAGTCCCCAGAATGGAACGCGAAGAAGTCCGCCGCGTCGGAAAGGTCCAGCAAAGTGATATGGCATACGTCCAGCTCGCTCCGCCCGGACAGCAGCGTCAGGCCCAGGGTGTGCTGGTCGTCGTCCGGGATGAGCCTGCCCTTGATGGCGTTGCTCACCGCCTTCCACCCCTTGTTGTCCTGATCGAAAATGTGGCGGCCCTTGCTCCCGGTGTGCTCGTCGATCACCAGCAGCGCCCGGTTGAAAAAAGGCAGCTTGCACCCCTGCGCCTCGTACTCATCCAGCAATCGGCGGATGGTGTCGCTGAACCACTCCGGGGGCTGGAACCGGCAGTGGGGCAGCAGGGTGTTCAGCGTGATATGGAGCCAGTTATACCCCAGCAGCTCCACCGACCCGGCAATCTCCAAGGGCGGGAGGACGGGCCGGGAGCCGTAGCCCCCGGTGCCGGTGCTGTACCGCTCGCACAGCTTGCGCACCTCCAGGGCTGCGCTCTCAAACTGCGCCGCCGTCTGCTCCAACGCCTTTTGCAGCTTGTCCGGATCGGGCGTCCCGCCATCCGCCAGCGCGGCCAGTACCCCGGTCTGACAGAAGGCGTTGTTGGCCAGCTTTTGAAGGCGGGCGGCGTCCTGTCGGAAGCTCATCTGCCGCCCTCCTTCCGCCGGGTGCGCAGGTCGGTGGGGGAGGTGGTGATGGCGTCGTACTCCTTCTGGGTGGCGTGGAACTGCACCGGCACATGGTTGTAGCCGATGCACAGCAGGCCCTCCCCCCGGCGGAACCGGGTGATCTGCCGCACCTCATCCTCAGAGAGGTTCAGCACATTTTGAATCAGCCGGGCCTCCTGTTCCTCCATCTGCATCACCAGCTTGATCCGGCTGGAATCCAAAATGCCCTTGCCGTACTTGCCGCCGTCCAAAGAAAACAGATCCTGCATCCCCTGGGTGGAGGTGATGGCGATGCCGCCCAGGCCCCGGATGGTCTTCACCATCTCCTGGACGAAGCCCGCCGCCAAAGGGTTGGAGTTGGCCCCCACCAGGGACCACAGCTCATCGGCAAGTAAGGCGGACAGGTCGCTGCCCGCGTCCATGATCAGGTCGTTGGCGATGTCAGTGGCCCAGAAGATACCGGGGAGCAGCAGGTCGTCCGGCATCCCGGAGGTGTCCAGCACGATGTACTTGTTGTTCAGGTCAATGTGGTTACGCCGGCCCATGGCGGAGGCGGAGCCGGTGACATACCGGGCCAGCACCACCGCCAGGTGCTTGGTGTCCGGGTTCTGGGAGAGTACGTCGTACCAATCCGGCAGAATCGGCATTTCCACGAAGTTCCCCTCCCCGTCGGTGACGGAGGAATTGTCGAAGGTGATGCCGTACCGCCGGTAGCACTCCACCAGGGAGGAATCCAGATGGTTCTTGTCCTCATCGGACAGATCCCGCTTTTGCAGGGAGTACCAGATGATGAGCCGGGAGATCTTATCGGCCAGCACCGAGTCGTCCCGGGCGGCCATGTCCCGCAGGCCGGCGTAGCTGTCCAGGGACCGGCGCCGGATGGCCATGATGTTGGGGCAGTCCTTGGAGGAGGGGGACAGGCGCAGGTACAGCCCGCCCAGCAGCTCGCACAGGGGGCGGAACTCGTGGCCCTTCTTGGGCACGATGAAGATCACCCGCCGCCCCTGCTGCCGCAGCCGCCCGCCCAGGCATTGCAGGGTGAGCGTCTTGCCCACGCCGGAGGACCCGCCGATCCAGCAGTTGCCGTTGGTATATTTGTAGTCATCGTAGGGGTCCAGAAACACCGGGGAGCGGTTGTAGAGGTTCAGCCCCAGGAAGATGCCGTTGCGGTCGCTGAGCTCGTAGGAGGCAAAGGGAAAAGCCGCCGCCACGCCGGAGGTAAGGGCATTGCGCCGGGATTTGCGCTCCACGTCCGCGTCCAGGGCCAGCAAAGGCAGGGCCGAGAGAAACGCCTGCTCGTTTTTGTAGTCGCAGCGGCGGGCGATCATGTCAATGGATACGCACAGCTTTTCCACCGCCGTCACCCGCTGTTCTAACGTCTCCGGGTCGTCCGCCGTCACCTCCACCAGCGTGTGCATATAGTAGAAGTCCTCGTTTTGCCGGTTCATGGCGTCCTTCAAATACAGCCCGGAATTGATCGCGCTGTCCAACTCCTCATAGTCCTGGCGGGTGTCCCCCACGTCCCGCATCCGGGAGCGGTTCACCATGGTGGTCTGGGAGATTTTGGACAAGATCTTATCCTTGCTCTGGCGCTTGACCGTGAAGCTGAGGCTGACGCCCTCTCCGGCCTCAACCAGCGGGGCCAGCCAGCAGGAGCCCACGGTGGTGGAGTAGCCGTACCCCGCCACATAGAGGTAGGCGTGGTACACCCCGTCCACCAGGATATAGTCCCGGCTCTTGGTGTCGATGGCGGTGGGGGACAGGATGTCCAGGATGGTGGTGGAACCCGCCTCCAGCTCGGACAGGTCGGTTTTCTCCTCGCCGAATATCAGGCGTTTCAGGGAGAACTTTTCCTGGCCCTCCGCCTTTTTCAGCGGAGGCTTTTTGCTGGCAGCGGTTTTGGCCCCGCCCCTGGCCGTTTTTTTCTTCTGCATATGCCTCACTCCTCAAACACGCCGTGGACGGCGGTGGTCATGTCGAATACCCCCTCCGGCAGCTGTACCCGGCGGGAGGTCCGCTTGTTGATGATTTCGTACAGCAGCTTCAAAATGAAGTCGTCGGCAAAGCTGGGCTCCAGCACCTCCAGCTCACAGCCGTCCAGATACCGCCGGGCGGTGTCCGCCTCCTCGTTGAGCCGCTGGACGATGGCGGCGGCGGTGCGGCCTTTGGCGTGCATCCGGCTCTCGTACTGGAAGATGAGGAAGAAGCGGTGCCGCAGGGCGTCGCTGGCCACCCCCTGGCCAATCTCTTTGATGTTGTCCTCGATCATCTCCCGGCAGGACTGGTTTGGCTCATGGGCGGCGAACTCCTTCATCCGCTCCACGTAGTCCGCCGTGTCGGCGGGCAGGGTGCGGGTCTGAATCTGCAAATCGTCCGGCGCGATCTTCAGCCACGCGGCGTAGCTGGAGATGATGTTCTCCCGGTCGTTGGGGGATTTCAGGTAGATGTTCACCGGCAGCACCTCCAGGATCTTCACGAAGCGGCCGTCCTTGGTAACCACCACGCCGCCCACGATGTTCTTGATAGGAAGCCATGCCTGGATGCTGTCCCGGAAAGGTTCGGCGGCGGGAGCTTTTGCCCCGCCGCCGAACAGCAGTTGTTTCAAATCCATGGTTCAGTTTTTTCCTCCTCTGTAAGTCATAAGACGGCGCTTGTTCCGCCAGCGCCACCAGGCGGTGATCCAGCGGGTGAGGCTGTCGTCCCGAACGCCGATGAGCCCGAAGCCCCCCAGGGGGACTACGATGATGAGCGTCACCGTGATCTTGGCGGTCAGCTCCAAAGGCAGCAGCACCAGGCAGAAGTACAGCACGGGCAGCACCAGGATCACGGCCTCCACAAGATTGCGAAGCTCGAACATCCCCATCACCCGGCCCGCGTCGGTGAAGTTGGCGGGGATGTGGTAGGTCTCATTCATCGCCGTTCACCTCCAGCAGACGGCCCCGGCAGCGCCGGAGATCCCGGTTCATATCCCGGATGACGGCGGCACGCCGGAGGATCGCCTGTTCCACCGCATCGGCCAGCTGTATCTCCAGGCGGGGCGTGGCCGCGATCTGCCCCAGCTCCGCCCGGCTGATGTACTGGTCGGACAGCCAGGACACCTCGGACAGCTCGGTGAGCTGGAGGCCATGGCGCAGCCGCAGCGCCCTCAAATTGGTTTCATGTTCCATGAAATTCCCTCCAAACAGTTGATTTCATCCGCCGCTTACCGCGAGAACACCCAGAAGGGCCCGCCCGCGCCCGCCCGGGATGCGGCCTCGTTGACGACGGTGCGAAGGGGCCACTCCTGGTTGCTCCGCTTTACGCTGGCGGGGTAGAGTACCGCCGATGCCGGGAATGATGTGCTTCTCGATATAATTGTTGTAGTAATATGCCGTCTGCTCTCGGATGGAGGGTTTGGAGTAGGTCTCGAACCACAGCCGCACCCACTCAGCCACCGTGTATTTGCCGCTGCGAACAACGTCCACCTTCCCGTTTTTCTCAATGGCACGCTCCAATTTTTCCTTGCATTCTTTCTGCGTCTTGGCCAGCACATTTTTGTAGATGGCCTGCCTGTTATCGGGTCGCGGCCCGCTGTGTAACGGCCCTCCCAGCGGCCATCGGAGCGCTTGCGCAGGCTGCCCTCGCCGTTTGCTCTTTTCTTAGCCGTAGTCTGTCACCTCCCGGATATCACCATCGTTGTTGTCCATACACTCTGCCATCATCCTGACACCCAGCCGGAACCCCAGGATGAAATTTTCCAGTGCTGTGATGTCGTCTATCTCATGCTGTGATTCGATAAGTTTCCTCAGCACCGTCTGACCGGTTTCGTCCAACTGCTCTGTGAGTTGATTTTCGAAGCGGGTGACACGATCTACCGCCCGCTTCAACTCTGAGCTGGGTGCCATCTGTTGTGTGCCGGGGGTTATGTTGCCGTAGTAGAAATCTTCCAGAGTCTTGCGCATTTTCTCGCCTCCTTTTTCAGCAACGTACCATACCACAGACTGGTGGGAATAGCTACTGAATTAGGAGAGAGTTATCAGTTTGTTATCAATCGGTTTGGTTATTGATCCACCCGATGAATTTTTCCTTCGGCACCACGATCCTGCTGCCGATTTTCAGCGCGGGGAATCCCTCGCTCCGCACCAGCTCATAGGCCCCTGCCCTGCTGATGCCCAGCACTGCCGCCACCTCCGGCACTGACAGCGTCAGCGGGAGTTCATCGTAGCTTTTATAGACGGTCTGCTTCATTCAGAGCCTCCGTTGTCATGCTCCCGCAGTGTGTCCTTGAAGCTGATGCCGCCATTGGTTTTCTTTACTTCTTGGACACACCGCCAGCGGAGATCGTCCAGCTGGCTGTTGTCGATCTCCAGCCCCGCGGCCAGCACGTGCATCATCATGCTGAGCTCCACAGTCAGCTTGAACATCAGACGGGAGATGCGATTTTCACTGCCTTGGATTGTTGCTCGCAGAGCGGACACCAGTGCGGGTGCCAGAAAGTCTGTGACCTCTTGGCTAATGATGTGGTCGCTGTAGAAACGGATGGCTTCCTCCACGAACTCATTTCGGCTTCGGCAGTTCGCGTTGGGGAAAGCGGTCTCCATTTTGCGCTGGGTATCCGGCGAGATGCGGGTATGGATGCGGGTCTTTTCTTCTGTCATTAAATATCCTCCATAAAGAACTTTTTGATGGTGTTTTTTCGTCGGAAACTGAAAAGGAGCCATATCTGAGCCATTGAAAACGGCTCAATGGCGGGCGTTTCCGGCAACCAAGGAGCCATATGTGTCCAAAATCCTAAAAGTTGATGTCACTTGACTTGTCTGAAAAAGTACCGTGATTTGCTAAAATAGCCCTTGAATTGCCTTTCCGGCCCGCATTGCGGGACGGTGTGCGAAGCGGTGGAGCCACCGCTTTATCCTGCACAAAAATCGAACCTCTGCCCTGCCCCAAAAACCGGGCAAAAAAGTGATGGGAGGTTCAGAAGTCATTCCCATTGGGGCCGACGACGAGGTCGAAAACCCCATCCCGTGAACACGGCGCCACACGGCCTCAACGCCGCGTTTCAGGGTGCGGGAGGTGTACAGCTGCCACCCAGCCCGCAGGGTGGGCACAAACGGCCTTACAACGCGAAACAGGGGCCTTCACGGTTTTTGGTTGCTCCTGATAGAGAAAAAGGCGGGCTTCTGGCTCTCAATAACCACTGGATTTTCCTCGCCTTGCTCAACTGGTTCAGCCCCTCATGCCGGCATTTCCCCTGCGTCGGAGGGTTTTAGTCGTTCCCTTTCGTCTTGTTCACAGATCACCCCGCCACCTCCCGCAGGGGTATCTCCCCAGGAGGCGGGGAGCGGGGGTTGCTCCTGGATGTAGTAGGCGTTGCTTGTCTGCCGGACGCTGCCGTTGGGCCGATCCTGGTATCGCTTGACCCGCCGGATGAACCCCTTCTGCTCCAGAGCGGCGATAGCCGCCCGTGCTGCCGTTTCAGAGCAGTGGCAGTTCGCCGCAATGGTTTTCATAGACGGCCAGCACTTCCCTTTCTGCCCTGCGCTGCTCACCAGGAAGCTGTACACCGTGAACTGGATGGGCGTCAGGTGGTAACTGAATAGCGCATTGCTGAGTTTGAAAAACCGTTCTCCTAAAATCATCGTACCTCCTAATTCTTAAAATTCATGGTTGACTTTTTCCTATCCGTGCTATAGACTTATTTTATCATCCTTTCTCATTTGTCACCACTGCGAGTGTAACATATTTTGGAATCCTTGTCAAGTCTCATTCTAAACATATTATCATTAAGTCTATCGGAGGGGCCATGATACACTACGAGTTTAAGACCTGCATTTCGGACGGCATGGAGCTGTATGGGTTTGTACAGGAGGAAGCGAATGGACAGCGCGTTATGTCCACAAGGAACGCCAGGTTTCCACAGAGCCTGTTGTCTTTTCTGGACTTTGATATAGAGCAAATCCGTCTGGCGTTCCAGCCGCTGTCAGACGGGGTGCGCAAGGTGATTGCGGAAAAAAGCCGGGAGGAATCTGACCGCGTCTGCCAGATGTTCGCGGGCCTGACGAATTACCATCCCTATTTTGTGCTGCTCTTTTTAGACTGGAGGTACCGTCTGGATCGGGCCTGGTATCTCGGTTACGAGTTCCCGCAGAATTATTTGCAGGTGGAGTATCTGGACGAGATGCCGGACAACCTTGAGCGGCTCCAGCGGCAGGCTTTAGACCTGCTCACCCATATCTGGGTGAAAGACACCAGCGACAGATCTGTGGACGAAAAAATGACCGCCTACTACCTTGAAGCGGAGCAGGTGGAGAAGGATGTATTTCGTTTTCGGCCACAGAAGATGAGCTATGAGCTGATGTACCGCCAGACCTTCGCGGAGTTTCTGTGCCCGGACACGGTGTACGACCTCATCGACTACCATCTTCGGGAATGCCTGAAGCGGGAGATCAAAATGCGCCGGTGCAAAAACTGCGGGCGGTTGTTCGCGGTGACAGGCCACGGCGGGACAGAGTACTGCGACCGCCCCGCCGATGAGAGAGGGCGCACCTGTAGAGAGATCGGCGCGTTCCGGGTGTGGGAGAAAAGCAAGAGCACAGACGAGCCGTTCAAGGTGTTTCGCCGGGAGTACAAGAAGCGCTTCGCTTGGATCAAAGCCGGGCGGATTACCAAGGACGAGTTCTACAGCTGGAGCGAGAGAGCCAGAGAGAAGCGGGACAAGTGTGATGCTGGGAGGATCACGTTGGAAGAATTTGAGGCGTGGCTGAAGCAGTCATAGCTCAACATATGTTTTTACCCTTATGTCCAACCAGTTTCCTGTTTTCTGCTCGTTCAAAGGTTGACATGGCTGAGAAAAAGGTATAACTTTAAAAACACGTTTGCCGAAATATCGAAATGTCAGGGGTGAGCGTCTTGCTAAAAATAGCGATCGTGGAGGATGAACCGGCGGCGATAGAACTGCTGAAAGAGCATCTGTCCCATTTCAAATCCGAGCACGACCTATCATACGACGTTCAGGTATTTCGAGATGGGGCCGCGTTTTTAGATGGCTACGCACCGATTTACGACATCGTATTCATGGATATCGAAATGCCCAATCTGACGGGCACTGAGACGGCAAAGCGCCTGCGGAAAATCGACCCGGCAGTCGCGCTCATATTCGTCACGAACATGGCCCAGTACGCCATCAATGGCTATGAGGTGGATGCGGTAGATTACGTCTTGAAGCCGGTGTCCTACTACCGTTTCGCCTCACTGCTCCAAAAGACCCTGCGGCGGCTGGAAACAGAACGGGATCAGCAGATAGCGGTCCAAACACCGGAAGGGATGCGGCGGCTGTACTTGTCCGAGATTGCGTGGGTGTCGGTGGAGGATCATCTCCTGCTCTACCATACCAGCCGGGGTGTGGTAGAGTCATGGGGGACGCTGACGGCGGCGGAGCGGAACCTGTCCCAAAAGCTGTTTGCGAGGTGTGGTAAGAGCTGCATCGTCAATCTGAAACACGTGAACGCAATTGTCGGGGATAAAGTGCTGCTGCAAAGCCAAGAGCTTCCCATCAGCCGGGGCCGGAAAAAAGAATTCCTGGCTGCCCTCAACACCTATTACGGAAGATGATAAAATGCACCTGTTCTTTATCGACTTTTTTAAATACTCGTTGGAGGTAATCGCCGGCGCCATTATTTTTTCCGTGTGTGTCCAACGAATGGAAAATTTTTGGCGCCGGTGTGCGGGCGTGGCAGCGCTATGCGCCGCAGTATCGCTGATCCTGTCCGTGCCGGCGGCCTGGATGGATATGGGCGATTACGGGATCGTGAGCGGCTGCACGTATGCGGTGCTGACGCTGCTCTCCCTGGTTTTCGTGTGGATCTGTCTCCAAGGCTCCATCTGGAATCTGCTGTTTTGCGCGTTTGCGGGAACCATGCTGAGGATGTGCGCAAAAAAGATATTCGATATCGTTCTGGCCTTCTGGGAAATGTCAGGCGAGGACATAGAACTTCTGCAAAAAGGAACGCCGCTGCGCTATGTGGTTTACTATGCTATCCTCATTTTCATCTATGGCGCGGCATATTTGACATACGCCCGGCTGTTTCGCGCAGGAAACACATTGTCCTTGGACTGGCGCTTGATCGGTGTCTACACGGTCATCATGGTCATCAACGTGATCCTGAACAACATCGAGCCCCTGCTGAGCGCCATTGACCTGAAGTATTACGTTCTGCTTGTATTCAGCGAGATGGCCTATTATGTACTGATCTTGTGTATGCAGTTTATCATGTTCCAAATGGCTGACGCGGAGGCAGAGGCCCGTACCGCCCATGCGCTGTGGCAGCAGGATCGGCGGCAGTACGAACAGATGAAAGAAAATATTGAAACCATCAACATCAAATGCCATGACCTGCGCCATCAGATCCGAAACATTCAAGAAGGCGCCGGGGGCGGCATTGAGGGGCAGTTCCTGGCGGAAGTAGAGCAGGCGATCTCCGTCTATGACAGCCTGGTCAAGACAGGGAACGAACCGCTGGATGTGATCCTCACTGATAAGCGGCTCCATTGCGAGACCAGCCGTATCCAATTCACCTGCATCGCAGACGGCACCGCTCTGCCGGCCATGGATCCCTCAGAAATCTATGCTCTGTTTGGGAATCTGCTGGAAAATGCCATTGAGTATGAAAACCAAATCGAAGATCGGGAGAAGCGGTTCATCAGCCTTACGGTGCGGCGGGTTAACCAGTTTGCAAAGCTCCATGTGGAAAACTATTTTGAGGGAACGCTGACGGAGAAGGACGGACTGCCGGTCAGCACCAAGGCTTCGGACGGTCTGCACGGGTATGGGCTGAAAAGCGTCCAGCGGATCGTAGAGAAGTATAGCGGCACCTTATCCGTAACTGTGGAGGATGGGATGTTCCAAGTGTCTATCCTATTCCCGCTGGAGGAGAAAACGTAATATATACAGGCGAGCAAGGCCGCCGCGCCTCGGTATTTTTGCCGGGGCGCGGCGGCCTTTTGCAGTTGGCGAGTGAAAAACGACCGTTCACGAGTGACGGCTTTTCTTTTCCGCCTTGATATGTGTATAGTTTCAACAAGGAGGTTGGATAAGATGAAGCGATATCTCAGCAGTTTGCTCGTTGCTTTGGCAGGGGCCGTCCTTCTCTTCGCGTTGACCGCCTGCGGAAGCAAACAGGTGGAGGTTCCAGAGGATAAGGAGGAAGCCTATACCTTCACGGGTTCCCACATCAGTGAGGACAAGACTACGGTGGTCAACTATATCCTGCACTGCTACACCGACAATACCCTGGTGCTGGAGTGCCATCAGAACCGGGGCGGCACATGGAGTGAGGATGCCGAAAACGGGCTGGAGCTGACCATCGGCAGTGAGCACTATACCGCGAAGAAATCCCAATATACCGGGAAGCTGTCTTTTAAGTTTAATGACACCATCGGATCCCAGCCCTTGACTGTCCGGCTGGAAACAGCGATGGACGACTCCCTGGCCGGGACAGAAACCGACCAGATGCTGATCGAGGTCTACGCAGACACTGTCAAAGAAATGGTGCGTACCTATGCAGGCAGGGAGGGCGAGGTCATTTTCTATGACGCGTCCAATTTCGTCCGGTGGGAGACTCTGGAAGATCAGATGGAGGGCTATCCCATTCAAAACAAAAGCTTCGGCGGCTCCAACGACGTCAGCCGCCAGCACTATGCCAAGGATCTGATCTACGACAGTAAACCCGCCATCCTGGTGACCATCAACGACTCCAACAACTGGACCCGGGGCCAGACGCTGGAAGAGGTAACTGCGTTCCGGCAAACCTTCTTTGACGAGATGGGGGTGCAGCTGCCGGACACGGTGTTCGTGATCCTGTCCTCCACTCCGAACCCCCTGCGTTTCTTTGGTGAATATCACGACAAAATGGTGGGCAGCGATCAATGGGTGCAGGATTACTGCGCCGGTCATGAAAATTTCGAGTATCTGGATGTAGTCGTACCGCTGAGCTTGGAGGATGGCACGGCCCCTAACCCGGAGCTGTGGATCGAGGACGACTTGCACCTGAACCAGGCAGGCTATGACATCCTGGGCCGGGTGATCCGGGAAAAGCTGGACGAGATCTGCGCCGCTCGCGGTATCACGTTTAACTGAGTTGCTTTGGACGGAACACCGTCTGAACATAAATGAAAACAGGAGGATTTGTTATGAAAAAGAACCTGAGAACGCCCATCGCACTGGCTCTGTGCCTGACCCTGATCTGCTGTCTGCTCACCGCCTGCGGCAGCGGTGAGAGCAAGGAAACGCCCCCGCCCTCCCAGCCCGCCGCGGAGGTCACCTACACTTTCGCCGGTTCCTACATCAGTTCCCAGAGCGACGTCCACTTTGACTTCACCATGGAGATGCTCTCTGACGGCACCCTGAACATGACACCGGGCGTGGTTTTCCTGGACGTAGAAGACTATGAGGCCACCGCCTCCGGCAAATGGAGCGAGGCCAATGGCGCCCTGAGCTTCAACATCGACAATGAGGACGGCACTTTTACCAAGAGCTATGAGGTACCCTTGGAGAACGGCGGCTATCAATTTTCCATGGACCTGTCCCTGGCCAGCTTCGTCCGTCCGGTCATCATGACCTGCACAACACAGGGCTTTATCCCCGAACCCCCCGCAGAGCCCAGCGAGGAACCCTCTGCCCCTATGGATGACAACGCCGAAGGCAGCAAGTCCGGCTATCCCGCCAACACCATGGTGCTGGACTTCACTCCTGATACCAGCGATCAGCTCAAGACCACCTTCTTCTGCGAGTCCGGCGTGTGGGGGCCTGCTCTGGGTGCGACCGGCGCTTATGGGGCCACCGATTCCACTGATGAGCTGTTCGCCTGGAGCAACGAAGGCTCCTACGTCCTCTCCTTCAAGGCGGACGGGACCTATGAGTACCAGTTCGAAAAGGTGGGGATCGTGGAGAACGGCACCTGGACCTTTGAGGGCTGGACACTGACGGCCACTACCGCCAACGGCAATACTTATACTGCCGAGATCACAAAGTAAATCCGGCGTACAGCTCAAAACCATCATGCTGCACTGCGGAAGGGGCACTGCCGTATGGGGCGGTGTCCCTTCTGTGTGGTATAAGGAGAATTTCAGATGAAGCATAAACGGCGGCTGGCCCGCACGTTCGGCGCCATCCTGGCCACAGCCCTGCTTTTGTCCAGCTGCGGGAAAACCAGCCAGGAGAACGGATTTGAAACCTACATCCTTCCGAAGAAATATTTGGAAGAATGCGATGCGGTCGGAACCATCGAAACCCTGACCTATCATGTGGAATCCTATGCGGTAGAGGCGAAGGAGGGACTTGTCCCCGGTTCCCTTTATGAGGACAAGACGCTGTATGTCTATCTGCCGGCAGGCTACGACCCGGAGCAGCGATATAATATCCTCTATCTGCTCCACGGCTCCAACGAGACGCAGGAGTATTGGTTCTATACCCAAAAGACTTTGGGGACATATTTCCGACAGCAGATGAAGATTGACAACCCGCACTTCACGGCGAACTATACAAAAAACGTCATAGACCAGTTGTTTGCAAAAGGAGAATGTGAACCCTTCATCATCGTAACGCCCAGCTACTTTTCCACCCTGCGGGGCGAAACGGACTATGGAGATTCCAGGGACGACACCATGTTCTGGCTGGACTCGTTCGAGCAGGAGCTGAGAAACGACATCATCCCCCTTGTGGAGAGCACTTACCTCACCTATGCCAACGGCGACACCTCTCCCCAGGGCATCCAGGCCAGCCGTGAGCATCGGGCCATCGCAGGATTTTCCCGTGGCTCCCGTTTTATCACACGGATAGCCCTGCCTGATATGCTGGATGCATTCAGCTATTACGGGAACTTCCACGGCTGGGAGACCCTGACCACGCAGACGCTGCGGGAGACGCTGGAGAACAAGCCCGACTGCCCGATTTTATACTGGTACAACGGACACGGTCCCAAGGATCATATGACAACAGAGCAGCGCACTGTCTGTCAAGAGATTCTGGCGGAATTCGGCAATACCTTTCAGGAGAACGTTAATTTTGCCTCTGTTGACAAGCCGGAGGCGGAGCATCTTTACGATTCGGCGCTGCTCGACCTATATAACTTTTCCCATGTGCTGTTTCGGCAGCAGGAAGGAGAACCGGGATGAAATTATTCAAAAGTAAGAAGTTCGGCATTGCACTCACATCCGTATTTGGCTTACTGACCGCCGTCATGCTTGTGGCCACCGTGGTGGCCAACTCCTTTGCCTCATCCATCAACGGCTTTTTGGACTGCGAGACCTATAAGCTGGTGTCCACTGGGGATGGAACGACGGACACCAACTATTTCCCAAGCGCGTTTACATCCGACGCAGACTTCGACTCCTACCAAAAGCAGATCTGTGAACTGGTAGAGGCCGAGGGCGCCGTACTGCTGCGAAATGACAACGGCGCACTGCCGCTGTCCTCCGGGGCAAAAGTGAGCCTGTTCTCCCACTCCTCCGTGGATATCATCTACGGCGGCACCGGCTCTGGATCAGTGGATACCTCCACCGCCCCCAGGCTCAAGGACGCGCTGGAGGGCGTGGGACTGTCCGTCAACCCCGTCCTGTGGGACTTCTACGACACCGGCGCGGGCAGCGGTTATATCCGCTCCGTCACCGACATCGACGGCAGTGCCACCAAGGGCGCGTATAAGATCAACGAAGTGCCCTGGTCGGTCTACCCTGCGGATGTACAAAGCTCCTTCTCCTCCTACGGCGACGCGGCGGTCTTTGTCCTCGCCCGGGGCGGCGGCGAGGGCGGCGACCTTTGGCGCACCGGCACCGACGGCGAGAACGGCGACTACCTGGCCCTCAGCCAGGAAGAAAAGGACACCCTGGCCCAGCTTGGGCAGCTCAAAGCTCAGGGCGTGTTCCAGCGGGTCATCGTCCTCATCAATTCCTCCAACGCCCCTCACTGCGCCTTCCTGAACAATGCCGATTACAGCATCGACACCTGCCTGTGGATCGGTAGCGTAGGCCAGTACGGCCTCAACGCCGTGGCGGGCATCCTCGCTGGCGAGATCAACCCCTCCGGGCGGCTGGTGGATACCTTCTGCTATAACAACCTGTCCGCCCCTGCTATGCAGAACCTGGGTGACTTCACCTTTCCCAACGCGGCGGAGATGGGCCTGACCCAGAACGACCCCATCAAGCAGGTCAACCAAAATTATGTGGTCTATCAAGAGGGCATCTATGTGGGTTATAAGTATTACGAGACCCGCTACGAGGACACCGTGCTGGGCCAGGGGAATACCGCCGGATATGACTACGGTATAGGCGCGGTATTGAAATAGCAAATACTTAGTTTCTATATCATGTTATTCTTGAAAAGAATAACATCTCCTGCTACACTGACAGCAGGAGGTGTTATTGTGGAACAGCGCGTTTTACGGTATTTTCTCGCCGTGGCCCGGGAGGGCAGCGTCACCCACGCCGCGGAGCGGCTCCATATCTCCCAGCCCACCCTGTCCAAGCAGCTCAAGGACTTGGAGGCGGAGCTGGGCAAAAAGCTTTTTGTTCGTAGCAGCTTCAACGTCCGGCTGACGGACGAGGGAATGCTGCTGCGCCGGCGGGCGGAGGACATCCTGGACATGGTGGATAAGACGGCGGAGGAGTTCAAGGCCCTGGGGCAGATCACCGGCGGGGATATCCATGTCGGCTGCGCGGAATCGGACGGCATCAAGCATCTGGCCCGGCGAATCAAAGCGGTGCAGGCACAGTACCCCCGCATCCGGGTGCACCTGTACAGCGGCGACCGGAGCGACCTGGCGGAGCGGCTGGAGCAGGGCCTGCTGGACTTCGCCGTGCTGGTGGAGTCCAACGACCTGTCCAAATATAATTACCTCCCCCTGCCCGGCGCGGACACCTGGGGCGTCATCCTGCGGCGGGACCACCCCCTGGCGGAACGGGAGGCGATCACGCCGCAGGCCCTGCTGGATATTCCCCTGATCTGCCCCCGGCAGGGACTGCAAAAGGAGCTCTCAGACTGGTTCCAGGAGAAGGTGGACCGGCTCAACATCGTGGCGACCTGCAATCTGGCCTACAACGGCGCAGTTTTGGCTCGGGAAGGCCTGGGCTGCCTGCTCTCCTTTGACAAGCTGGCGGACACCGGGCCGGACAGCCCGCTGTGCTTTCGGCCGCTGACACCGCCGCTCCACTCCAGGCTGTTCCTGGCCTGGAAAAAGTACGCAGTGTTTTCCCCTGCGGCAGAGGTGCTGCTGAACGAGATGAAGTCTCACGATTCCGCTTCAAAATAAGTAAAAAATAAGCAAGGCGGCAGATGGTGAGGAACTGGAGTATAAGCTGCAGCATACCATACGGTTATTTTCAGAAAGGTTCAAACGAATGTTGTGTGAAGCGAGATTATATGGAGGGACTGGTGTAAAAGCAGTCCCTCCATATTCTTCCTATAATTTTTTACTGGGCATAAATTAGATAACGAGAAGCTTCTCAATAAGTCAGGCCGTCGAATCGCAGATACGAGGTATGGAAGTTGGCTCAAGAGCAAAGAACGGAAAAACAAAAAAGACCGGGGCGCCCGCATGTGCGGACGCCCCGGTCGGCGATTACCTGCCCCCTGCAGCTTACTCAGGAAACCGCCAAACCAACCTTATCCGAATCTTT
>OFFI01000931.1_pt1 | contig 17596 bp, 6 predicted proteins | sample 1521351 | NCBI WGS metagenome assembly OFFI01 (sample SAMEA3504119, study PRJEB24116) | mouse gut metagenome | biome: mouse gut; feature: mouse-associated habitat; material: faeces | place: Denmark | collected 2011
CTTTTCAGACAAGGGCAAAAAGTAGCCACATTCTTCACCAAAATACCACAAAAACTGTCTTTATGCCACATTCTGAAATTCTTCTCCTTTGAAATCTCTTAGGCCAGGTCAACACAGTTCAAATACTCCCAGCAACAAAGTCTTCCATATTCCTACTAGGAATTAATGACCCATTAATCTCCATTTAAAGCATTCCACTGTGTTGCAAATCCAAAGTCACCAAATCCACATTCTTTCAAAGGAAAGCATGGTCAGGTCTATCACAGCAATACTGGTACCAACTTCTGCCTTATTTAGGGTTTTACTGCTGTGAACAGACAGCATGACCAAGGCAACTCTCATAAAAACAACATTTCATTGGGGCTGGCTTACAGGTTCAGAGGTTCATTCCATTATCATCAAGGTCATGATGGCATGGCAGTATCCAGGAAGGCATGGCGCAGGAGGAGCTGAGAGTTCTACCTCTTCACCCAAAGGCTGCTAGTGGAAGACCGACTTCCAGGCACCTAGGGTGAGAGTATTAAGCTCACACCCACAGTGACACACCTACTTCAACCTGGTCACACCTATTCCAACAAGGCCACACCTCCAAATGGTGCCACTCCCTGGTGCAAGAGTATACAAACCATCACAACTGGGAAGCATATTACAGCAACAGCATGATATAGACAGCTGCCTTGTAACAAATTTGCTACAGATATGGTAAGGGGCAAGCCTTACCAGAGAGAACTTTGTATCATTAGGAAAGATGTCTGCATGATGTTCCCATGTGTAGACAAGGTCCATGGCCTCAACAGGAGTTCTTTGGAAGGAGGGCAGAGAATGTGCTTGTTACCTGGAATATGGGCCTCAGCAGTGTTTCTCAGCCTGGTCAGTGCCCATTTCATATCACTCTGTCCATTCAGAGGAACCCAAGGTGTCCTCACATCTTCCCTTTGAGCCACATCTAGGCACAAAAAAGCCAGGATACAGTGCTAGTGTCCCACTCCTCAGTTATGCTCAATTTTCAACTAGTGTTTAAACAAATACAGTGTGGTCACTTGTTATTGATAGTCTTCACATCTTACTGAGGGAACCAACTGTTGACTACACCCAACTCTCTAAAAAAGTCTGCGCCCTGGGACATATATCAAAATAAATCTGACATGGAGGTGCATGAACACTTTCCTGTACTGAACATAGAAAGGTGGAGGTAGAAGTATGATGTATGGTTAATTAGCCACCAAGTTCACATTGTGTTCCTGGATTTCATCTCAGGACAAGGAAGTGTAGAGTCTCTGATGGCTTCTCTCTAGCCCCTTGAAAGGTTCTCTGAGCTCTGGCCTCAGCACTTAATACTTCCTGCTGGGGCAGCAACACTAAAGGAAGCTAAGATTATCATCAGCACAGTACCACGCTAGCAGCAGTGGATATTACTCAGTTGTTCAGGTGATGATACTCACTTTCATTTGTTCGTAATGTGGGCTGAGGGAAAAAGAGAACATGGTCCATAGAATGGAAAGATCATTTTCACTTCTCCATCTTCCCAGAAGAAAGACTGGAAGGGAGAGAATGGTAAGTTCTTTATAATAGACAAGGATTGGTAAGTGAGGCCTTGGACGTAGCATGTGTTTCAGAGTTGTTTTCTGAAACAGGATCTCAAATACCCAATGTGGGCCAGGTTAACCTTGAGCTCAGACAATTCTCCTTCCAGTTTCCAATATTTGGGCTTACAAGTGGGGCCTCCAAGTACTGTGAAGACAGAACTAGTCATTATGAGAGACCCGGATAATCTAATGCTGAGGCATGTACTGCTTAGTATAGCAAAAGCCATCGTGTTCTATGTCTGCCCCCTATCTCAGATAGTTGCTGTCATATGACAGCCAATCATCAACACAGAAAAACAACTTGACTCAGAGCAAAGTCACGGTGTCCACATCCTGTTGTGTTCTGTATGAGGCTTGTTAATCTTACAATGGTCCATAAACCAATCCATGGGACCCTCCAATTAAAGGTCAGTATGCAGTTCTATCTAAAATGGCCTGATCAGAACAGACCACTGGATATTTCCCTAACTTTAAATGAACTAATTGTGTTTTTTCATTTGTTTTTGTTTGTTTGTTTGTTTTGGTTTTAGGGTTTTGGTTTTCGGTTTTCTTGTCTTTATAAGTTAACAAAGATAGATTTTTGAGGCTATGGCTCAACCCCCAAAACCTGAGCTATGGTTCTGATCAATCAACTTTAGGGTCTGCATTTAATGAATCATTCATGTTTGACTGAGATTGGGTTTTGTGTGGTTTGTGGATCCAAACATGAACCCAAATACAAGATGCTAGGCCCTTGCTCTGTCAACTAACCTGTCTATAGTATTAGACTACACTTTCTACCTGCACATCTGCAACTCTGTTGAATATATTATTTATTACAAACAAAATCTCATGGTCTAGCACACAGAGGGCTATAAGCAATACTGATTGGTGAGTTTGGTGCAGTGAGAAAAACCCACACACAATCTGAGGGCCACTCATTGGTGGCTCCAATATTTCAGTTTCCTCTGCCAACAGATCTCTAGACTGTTGTCAGAAGCATGATGACTGCATGATGACTGCATGTCTCCCTCCTAAGGGATCTTGGGGCAAATTTAAATGCTAAGCACAAGGCTTCATGAGTGTGGCCCCTAACACACACCCACACTGCAACTGGCCCTGCAGGCTCAGCCTGGATGAGATTTCATGCACCTGTACATGATGAGACAGGAGTAGATTTTGGCTGCATATTCGTACTGGTATGATTTCTCAGTAGTTTTTTAATGGTTCATATTGCTGATTGAGGAAAATTTAAGGTAGGATGAGACATTTCTGAGAGGGGTTTGGAAAGGAAACACAGAGTTAGATACATAGGAATTACTTAGGTGTTGCCAATCAAGCCTAGAGCAAACCCTGGCTTTGGAAGGAGGATGTGCTCAATGGCTATGCCCCAGGAAAGGGCAGCTCAGCTTCCTGTCAGTACAGGGAGAACATTAGCAGGGAACCAAAGGCTGTATGTAGTCCATGACATCAGCAGTCCCTTCCTGGACATTCTATTGTCTCCTGGAGAGTTCTTAGCAACCTCTGTGATGTCACCAGTGTTGTAGTGACAACAAACTCACTGAGATTTCTCAGTCAGAGGCTGGACATTGCAGTGATGGCCTTGTTTGCCCGACTCTGCAGACTTTTTCAGAGAGCCAATGTGGATGGGAGAGAGACCAGAGAGGGGAGGAAGGATGCTGACCTTCCATCTGAGAGTAATGAAGGACGAAGGAGGGGGACTTGGCGAATGTGGAGTAAGTCCTGGGAAGTGGATGTTGAGCTTCCTGGTAGGGGTGGCCTGAGGTGGCCTTTCCAGTAATGTGGAACTGGAGACTCTGGGTAGTGAAAACATTTCCATGGTTATCACAATTCTTGAACATCAAGGATTTCAGAACAGTACTTTTCCATCCCCTAAGGCAGGCGTTGGCAAGGTCAAAGCTGTTATGCTATGAACTTCAAGTCTTTACTTGCACTGGGTATTGTGGGTGTTACATGGGGACAGAATGAGACCATCAGGAGTGACAGCGGGTCTAAGCAATGCCAGTTTGGGGGAGGGAAATCCTGCACTTCAGTCCATGGCTCCTTTTAGCTCCTGTAGTTATCTGACATTAGTGACAGGGAGAGAATGGTGCTCCAGACCATGACCTCATGTTCTCAGAACTACTCTGACCTCCTGTTTGTGACAGTTCCTACCTTACCTTTCTTTATCACCAATTGTGGTTGGCAGGCATTTCTATGCTGTAAACAAAGAACTATCAGTTGATACACCCAGACAGAGGGGGATTCTATTGCTACTTCTGGGGTGTTTGGTGTTTCGGGGGTGGGGGGGGGATTGATCATTGTGTTGACCATGTTCTCCCCCTGCATGACTTTTTAAGCCAATTCCTTGGCTTAGAGTAACAGGTAGGATATCTGAGCATCTCCAAAATCTCAAATACTTTTGAATGGTGAATCTATCATCTGACTTGTAAAGTCTCAACTCAAGGTTCTGAAGCCAAGTTGTACTTTGTGCTGTTGATAATCATCCTGGAGAAGACATCTCTCTGGTTATCATATCTATGTTTAGGGAGACAGAGGAAACATATGTCTGCTTACATCTCCTGATATCTCTAGAGTGATGTTAGAATTGATATCCACTGAGAAGAAATTTCATGCTGGGACCAATCTCTTGGTGGTGTCACTAGGTTACAGGCATTTTTCCTTCTCTGTGGTCAGTCTACACTCTTTGCATTCTCACATCAAATAATCTTGTATTCATCTACCTACAGTGGCTCTCAGACAGACATCATCCCCTGTACCTGTCATAAGCAAGAAGCAGTTTGAGAAGGAAGAGAAAAAGCTGATCAAAGAGATCCAGCTCACTACCGAGGAGACAAATGAGCTGAGAGATCGCCTGATCTACGTGACCGAGGGATCCATGAACAAGAGGTATACATTGCTCCAAAACCTGTGGTGTCAGTCTGGGGTCTGCAATGCCTCCCTCATCTTATGCTTTTAAAGGGGTGGGTTCTAGGAAGCTATACCACGAGAACATACCTGGGCCCCACTTCATGCCCCTAAATACTTCTTAGAGGAGAGGCAGCACCTGAACTTTTGTCAGGAGTGAGAAGGGAAATAGACTCTTCTGCTCCCTCCACTTGAAAAGAGGAACTTGGAGTCTGAGTGAAGAACTCAGGGATAGAGGCAGTGATGAGTTCCTAGAGTTCATTTGGAAAGCCTTTGACAGGAGGTTTCTAGGTGATGGGAGTTTGTAGTTGTGATTTTACTTGTCTGGCAGGTGACTGAGTGCTGGAACCTCCAGGTAGCAGCTGGAGGGGCCTGGTCCCACATGGTTCTTCTCAACTGCTTGATTAGAATGGCTGAGTTTCATGCCTGTTCCTCTTTGTCTGTGTGCCTTATACCCTGAGACAGGAATGTTGTATACATTTCTTCTACCTCTCATTGTGTTCTCTATGTTTCTGTGTCTCTATCTCATTCTCTCACTCTTTGTTTCTCCATCTTGTGTATAGGTCTAAGTCTATGAGCCTGTGTGCATGCACATGTCCAGATCTGTGAATATGTTTTGTATGTTTTTATTTCTCTCCACAATTTGGAATCTAGCAGTCTGTGTTTTTCTCCTAAGGATTTACCTGCCTAACAGTTTCCAGGTGATGTGGGTCCTGAGGTCTGGTTGTCCCCACTTTAAATAGCATTGCATTTTGACTATGTGGTCACAACTGTTCATACATTTGTATCCCTTGAGCAGATTATAAATCTGTGGTGATGTCTGGCCTCATCTCCAGAATCATGTGTAATATCTGTCTCTACAGTATTAGTTATCCAGGATTCAGAATCCCTTTTATGAAAACAGGAGAATTAACATCACAGGTGTCTGGTGGGCAATGACCTGTAGCCTAGCCTCCTGAGAACATAACTGTTTAGTCTGCCCTTCAGCCCTACTGAGTAACACAGGGAGCCAGGGCACCCTCCATCTGGATGCCTAGCTTCTGGTGTTCTGGGGCCAGGATAGCCAGTTTTCCAAGGTTAAGAAAATCTCAGCATTTAGAATGCAGAGTGTGGTTTCCATGGTTGCAGTAGTCCAGGACCCAGCCTGAGTTCATGTGTTACTAAAAGCCTAAGTTCATGGAGTCCTATCTTCCTGGGGCAAGGCCCTACCACAGGCAAAATCCCCTTTATGAAAAATTGAAGTTAAAGGAGAAGGAGATCATGACATTTCTACACAACTTAGAGATGGAGAACATGGAGGCCCAAGAGAACAAGCAGGAGCTCAAGAAGGAGACACATTTCTATCGGTAAGTTCTTGTCAGGGAGGCCAACACTTGTGAAATGGCCATTTCTACCTTCCTTTGTTTCTGGTCTGGAGAGTCTGCAGGTCTGGTTCTATCCTTTCTGCTTTTTAGCCATCAGTGTGCCTTGGATCTTTTGGACTCAGTTTTCCTAAGTCTCTAAGACACCCCTCCCAGTGTTGTCCAGGCATCCTCAGGAGCCTCCAGATAGGAAAGTGATTCAGACCATAAGAGGGTTATTATGCAGTATTGGGCCTCTGGGGCTCAGGCGGGTTTTACAGACCTGAGTGTATTGTAACACAAGGATAGAACGCCCTCCCTTTTGTTCCACCAACCTACCCTGATTGTACTTGCACCCTACTAATTGGTGTTGCCCCAATGCATGGGCTGTCATGGGTAGATGGAGATCCCTCTTTCTTTTGGAGAAACATGGACCCTTTTTGGTGTTTGGACTGCAGCCAAAATTTCTTCTTCCCTGAAATGGCTGGTTGCTGTTTGTACAGCTGTCATGGATGTATTGAGGTGGATTGTATTAGGTCTTCATGGGAACCAGGGTACTGGTCAGGTTAATGGGACCTATAAGTAGAAATGGGAGGAGGAGGCTGCAGGATCTTACCATGCAGAGTGTCCTTACAGTAACCTGCACAGCCGGCTCCTGATGGAGGAGAATCTTATAAAGAAGAAGTCGATGACATTGCAGCAGGAGAGCAAGGAAGTACAGGCTGATTGGGCCATCATTCACCAACGTTTGGTGGAATTGAACCTGAGTGGTAAAGACGAACAGGAGAACAGCAATCTTGAGACTCCAGAATATCAGGTAGAGACAAACAATTCGGTCAGGCTATGACTGTCTGATACCATTGGCACATTAGATCTATCTTTGCTTCCCCCCACCACCTTTCTAATCTACACTCCCAAGCAGCCACCTTCCTCATGGAATGTAGCTGTTCACTGCTCTGTCTTCACACAAGTATTCTTGGAAGTTAGCCTCTTGTGAGACACTGAATTAGCTTCTTTTGAGACACTGTTACCACTGGCAAATGCACCTTTCAACTCTGCTTTAATCTGCAGCCCACTACAGGGTGACAGGTGAATAACATGTCACATTCTTGCATGTCCTCATGATAGGTGGAATGCTATGCAGAGGTTTGAGTGAGATCTGGGTCCTTAGACAGGAGACAGGCAGAGGTCTTATGACATCCCATGTGTCTGCACCTTGGAGGGATTAGAGCCAAGTACAAATGTCAAATGAGTGCTTCTCATTATCATTGATCTGGTGTCCTGTGCCCTTCTCCTTTCTTCCTGTAATCCACTGAGGTCTCTTCCTTTGCCATGTTTTTGGTTGGAACTGATAGAAGCCTGAGTTGATCTTTGTCAGTCCATGTTTTTGTGACTGTTGTTGAATATTTTGCCCTGTCTTTAGATTTAACATCAATAACTTCAGTTAAAATATTAATGTTGACTGTCAAGTACAGTTGAGGTGGTAGGAGGCAGTAGCCTCACAGCTGCCATGCCTGTCTCCTCCACTCCTGTGTCTTAGTAACTGCCTTCCTCTCCCAGGTCTCAGAAACTGCAAGAGAGCTGGGATTGGCCACAGCTGAAGAAGACAGCATCCTGCAGAATGAGTTGCCAGGCCAGGAGGCCCCTGCTGAGCACCATCTCCAGCACCCACAATCTTCCTCGGATGAATCTTCTTCCATATAATTCATTTTCTTAGGGTGAATAGGCCTTTACTAGGAAGCCATGGCTGATTCAGGGCGTTGTTCCCTTTTCTCTTCAGACAACGTCTCTTGGCAGAGAACTGAGGCGGCTGCACTGATACCTAGTGTCCAAGAGGAGCAGCAGGCTGGAGGGCTGTGCTGCTAAAAGTGCAGAAAAAGCTGAACAATAATTTTCTGTTTGGTTTTTGTTCTTTGAGTGTTGATATGTTATTTAGAAGTTATATGTTCTTGTTCTTGTATTTCATTGTTTGTTTTTGCCTTTATCTCTATATTAATTGAACTTTTAAAACCTATTTTTTAAAAATTCTATTTCTTATGAATAAAAATTGATTTGCAAGTAGTGACTCTTGAGACCATCTTCCTTATTCAGGTGTTCTGTCCCCTGCTGCAGACCTAGAATTCACAGCCAGAGATGGATCTCTGTAAGTTCCAGGCAGCCAGGGCTACATAGTAAAGCCATAGCCACCTAGGGGGTATACAAGGCAATGATGATCTTTTGTGTGTGGATAATGTCACTTACCCCATGGACACACACTTGATGATGTAATCACTGCCATACTGCATCCATGGTGTCATGAATTCTCTTACTTCTAACATATAGTACTCTGTAACACACATCCATTCATGATCCTGTGGACCAGATACTGAGTAATATACCGTCATTACTCTAAAGCTGCCGAGGAAATAAAAATATTCACAAAGGAATATAAAATAAATGAGGAAGGCCAGAGCCATATGCCTCAGTTTTGCTTGCAATACAGCATCAGTGACAACCACACAGCAGATATAATGACCTTCCAAGTCCTACTGGGAAATAGCTTTTGATAGATGCTGTTGTCCTTGACCATAAACTTGCTGTGTTTTTGCTGTTGCTGATTAGACTTATGTTTAACATTTATGTGAATGGGTGTTTTTCCTACTGAATGTAATACTGTATGTGGCTCCTCCCGAGAGACATTTCCCTCAGAGGACAGAAGGAATCACAACCATTCCTGGAGATGATTGTTAGGCACCATGTGGGTCTTCTAGAGAGTAGCAGATATCTAACCTGTGAGGCATCCCCACACCTCCTGCAGTTGGCTTTTGTCCTTTCAGTGCATGTCCTGCATTAGATGGACAGGATCAAGTCCAGTTGAGTGGAGAAATCTCAGGAGATGTCTAGGTACAGTGCCTGACCTGCACATACTCATTGTCCTAGGCTGCCAGGCATGTATGCAGGGCTCTGATATTACCACTGCTAGTTCTGTGTTCAGGATATTGCCTCAGTATCTTTTATTTTCAATTTTAGAGCAGATCTTCACCTCTCATATAGGATGACAATGTAGATTGGGCACTTTTGTAAAATTTAGAATTGAGATTAGCTTCCTAGAAGCTTGATTGGGAAAAGGACCCCTCTTGATAGCATGAAATGTTTCTATTGTTTCTTTTTAAGTCAGATATGTTTTTATTTACATTTCAAGTGTTATCCCCTTTCCTGGTTTCCCCTCTGAAAATGCCCTATCTCCTCCCCTGTCCCCCTGCTCACCAACCATTCCACTCTGGCTTCCTAGCCTGGGCATTCCCCTATACAGGGTCAAGGCCTTTCCTCCCATTGATGAACAACAAAGCCATCATCTACTACATATGCAGCTGGAGCCATGAGTTCCACTGTACTCTAGTTGGTGGTGTAGTTTCTGGGAGCTCTGGGGGTACTGGCTAGTTCATATTGCTGTTCCTTCTATGGGGCTGCAAACAATGTCAGCTCCTTGGGTCGTTTTTCTAGCTCCTCCACTGGGGCATTGTGTTTAATCTAATGGCTGACTGAGAGCATCCACCTCTGTATTTGTATTTGCACTGGCAGAGCCTCTCAGGAGACACACACACACACACACACACACACACACACACACGAGAGAGAGAGACAGAGAGAGAGAGACAGAGACAGAGACAGAGACAGAGACAGAGAGACAGAAAGAGAGAGACAGACAGAGAAACAGAGAGACAGAGAGAGAGAGAGAAAGGGAACATAAATACAAATATAGAGCTTATGAAATTCCTTGGTTTAGATGATCAGTTGATGAGTTAATGACATGGTTGAGCAGGTATTCATCATTGCTGTCAAGCCTAGAAACCAGAATTTTTTCCTTGGAATGCACATAGTAGAGAGAACAATCCTCCCATAAAGTCCTCTGGTCTTCATGTTTGTGTGTGTGTGTGTATCTGTGAACCCATAGTATTTCTTTACAAAATGACATTGAAGACCATAGTGAAATCTAATGTGGAGGAATCCTGCAGATTTCTATTAGTATTGTCTCATGGCACTTTGCAGGTTACACTGACATGGTGGACTACTTCAACATACCCTGAAACCTGCCAGTGTAGATGTTCACCGTGAGGCTGTGGTGTGCATCACCACCATGGAGATCAGCAAGGTTTTGATGTATTGCATTCTGCAGTTCTTAATGTGAGACAAAGCCTCATCTCATGGAGAGATAGGTAGGATTTGCCGTCAGGGAATAAATGCTGAATTCAGTCAATTTGATACAGAGAGAACAGTACAAAGAATCCGTGAAACCAAGATCCTGTTCTTTGAGACAATCAACAAGGTAGACTTATGCTTAGCCAAATTAACTGAAAGGTAGAGAGACAATACCCAGAATAGCAAAATCAGAAATGAAACAGGAGACATAACAATGGACACTGAGGTAATTGAAAGAATCACTAGGTCTTACTGCAGAAGCCTGTACTGCAAAAAATAGCAAAATCCAAATGAAATGGGTGACTTATAGACAGCTATCAATTATCAAAGTTAAATGAAGATCTGGTAAAGTAACTAACAGGCCTATAACCCCTAAGAAAATAGAAACAGTCATCAAAAGTCCTCCACTCCAAAAAAGCCCAAGGGCAGAAAGTTGTAGTGCAGAATTCTACTAGATATTCAAAAAAGAGTTAGTGAAATACTCCTCAAATCATTCATAAAGTAGAAACAGAAGAAACATAGCTAAACTCATTCTATGAGTTCATAGTCACCCTGATACAGAAACCACACAAAGACTCAACAAAGAAAGAGGAATTCAGTCCAATTTCTCTTTTTTAACCACTTCATACTAATTTACTTATCTTCATAATAAGGAAGAATATGTCTTCCTTGTGTATTTAAAATTATGAGATTAGATACTGATATTGGACAGAAGGTAATTGGGTTCATAAGAAGTGATACATAATAGAAAAGAACATGTTCATGGATTTGGAGTCAGGACTATGCTGTGTATTGGTTATTGAAAATTAATATCAGAGTGACACAGTTGTGTGTCTTTAGGAAGATGACTGGTGGGAGACACTGATCCTAAAATGCCTTTGTATTTTAGTCTATTTTCCTAGAAAAACATAGGAAAAAAGAATATATTGGGGTACATCCAGGAAACAGGTCTGGGAGCCATTAAATATTCCCAGAGGAAAAGTTTCAACCAGTTGCTAAAAGTGTTTTTACCAGGTGGGATGAAAGATATCCTTTCAAATACAATTGGTGTGAAATGGGTGAGCGAAAGCTTTACCTATTCATCCTCTTTCCACTTTCTCTCTACTTTGGGGTTACTCAAAGAATCCCAAAACCTTTCCACCAAAATCTGGGTTTCTACAGGGCAGAGATTGGAAAACAAGTTATGAAAACACACGCAGAGTTCAGTTAAGGGCCTCACTTGAGTGGAGGAAAGCAGGAAAGGTTTAGGGGAGCAGAGAAGTTATTTTTCAGGGCCTGAGGATATAAAACCCCAGGTGTCTTGGGAGAGAACAGAATACTTTGGTGGTATCCCAGCTGGAAAGAGATGGTGTGTGCAAATCAGGATAATAGCAAGAAGGTTAGTGACATAGAAAGATATTCTACAGAAAGTGTTAATTGAGGGAAACTACTACTGTCCTGGAGTTCGCAGCAGCAGAGCTGTCCCTTTTTTTAAATTATTAGATATTTTCTTTATTTACATTTCAAATGTTATCCCCTTTCCTGGTCTCCTCACTGAAAAGCCCCTATTCCATTCTTCCATCCCCTGCTCACCAACTCACCCACTCCCACTTCCCTGTCCTGTTATTCCCCTACACTGGGGCATTGAGCCTTAACGGGACCAAGGGCCTCTCCTCCCATTGATGTCCAACAAAGTCATCCTCTATTTCATGTGTGGCTGGAGCCATTGTTCCCTCCAAGTGTACCCTTTGGTTCATGGTTTAGTTCCTGGGAAATCTGGGAGTACTGTTCATATTGTTATTCCTCCTATGAGGCTGCAAACCACTTCAGCTTCTTTGGTCCTCTCTCTAACTCCTCCATTGGGGAACTTGTGCTCAGTCTAATGGTTGGGGGCAACCACTCACCTCTGTATTTGTCAAGCAGTGGTAGAACCTCTCAGGAGACTGCTATAAAGACAAGGAGGGATACTCATCAAAGGTAAAATCTACCAAGATGAACTATCAATTCTGAATGTCTATGATACATATTCCACATTCATAAAAGAAACTTTACTAAAGCTCAAAGGATAAACATGCCGAGAAAGAAAGCAGGGAAAGAACACCTTTCACAATATCACAAATTATATAAAATAACTTGGTGTGACTCTAACCAAGCAAGTGAAAGATCTGTATGATAAGAACTTCAAGTCTCTGAAGAAAAAAATTGAAGAAGATCTCAGAAGATGGAAAGATCTCCCATGCTCATGGATTGGTGGGATTAATATAGTAAAAATGGCTACACTGAGGGTGTCATGTTCTTGTGGTGTCCTTTATCACTGTCTTCTCCAATCCTTCCTCCACCTTCTCCACAGGACTCTGGAGCTCCACCTAATGTTTGGCTGTGGGACTGCATTTGTTCCTATCAGTTCCTGGATGAAGACTCTCTGATCTCTTTGACATGATTGTGCTGGGCCCTGGTTCCTGCGTATCCTGCAAACTGTAGGTCTGAGGTTTTGTGGTAGGGTCCAATCCCTCCATTTGAGATCTTGCCTGGTTACAGAAGATGGCCAGTTCAGCCTCTGTGTCCCTCATTACAAGTCCTTGCTAGTATGACCCTTATAGATTATATGGAATTTCCATTGCATTACATTTCTATCTCATTCCTGAAATGTCCGCCAATTTCAGTTGTCCCTCCCAACACTCTCCTTCCACCCTCCCTACCAGATCACTCCTGTTCCCATCCCCAGCCACGCCCAGTTTGCCCTCAAAATCTATTCTAGCTCTTCTTCCCAGGAAGATCCTTGTGCCCCACCCCCACCCCAATACCCCAATACCCCTTACCCTATCCCCTTAAGCCTTCCTTGTTACTTAGCCTCTCTCGGTCTGTGGATTATAGCATGATTATCCTTTACAGCTAATATCCACTTACAACTGAGAACATGCCATGTTTGTCTGAGTTACCTCACTCATGATAATGCTTTCTTAGTTCTGTCCAATTGCCAGCAACAAATTATTACCATTTTTGTTCTTATTTATTGTTGTTATCATTATTACTATCATTATTATTTGAGACAGGATCTCATTAAGCAGCTTTGCCTGGCCTGGAACTATCTATGCAAATCAGGCTGACCTCCCACTCATAAAGATCTGCCTGCCTCTCCCTCCTAAGTACTGAGATTCAAGGCCTTGGTGACTATGTTTGAGGTAGAATTTCTCTTTGGAACTTGGAGCTTGACTTTTGTCACTTCCAGGGACCCTCCTGTCTCTGTTTCCCCAGAACTAGGATAATAGAAGACCACACCACTCTCAGCCCTTTTATGTGGGTTTGGGGAGATCGTACGCTGCTCCGAGGGATTGTGTATAAACAGTTCACGGTTGAGCCATCTCCTTTGCTCAACTTCTACCTCTCCTTAAAGGCAAGGAATTGAGAAAACTTCTTAAAATACAGGGATGTGTTTTTCACGCGTGAAACTCTTCCCAGTCACGTCAGGACACTAAAGAGAGCCTCACAATATCCTGGCGAACCGCTTTAAAGTGTTCACTTGATTTATAGCGTTATCCACTTTAAACCTTTTCTCTTTAAAGGTTTATCTTGCTTTACTACACTAATTCCTCCTTGTCTGTTGACAGTTTTTCTTATGCTTGTTCTTTTGAAATGCCACTTTATACATATCTTCTCGGTTGAGCCTTTATTTTCAGAAAATGCTTTTGCTTTCCCGATGGCTTTCCCTTTTCTCCCCACCTTGAGTTGTTGGAGATAAAGCTCAGGGTCTCTATCGCTGACCTAGATCCTCAGCCCTGGGAGTCTTTACTGTCTACAGAGCATCAGCCTGCTTGGGTGGCAGTTGCTTGGGTAGACTAAGGGTATACTGCTGGTGATGAGTGCTCTGACAGCCATGAGCCCTATATGATCCAGCTTTGCTACTGCCTCTGTGAACTCAGCTCACAGATGATCCACACCTATATAAATGTCCTCATTTTACCAGAAGCTACCTTATTTTCCTAAATCGCTGCTGCGAGGTGCTGATGGGACTGTCAGCATCCAGCACACACAGGTGAAACACTTTGACACAGTGGAAGGCATGGACCAGTCACATCTGATCACAGCAGTCTCTATTGCTACATCCCTTGTCTCTGAGTGATTTCAGGGCTCATGATTTAGGTTTCAGAAAAATCCCCACAGTTATTAGATCTGAATAGGAGTCACAGTGTGGAACAAAAGCATGCTGTATATACATTTTGTATTACAAGAAAAAAAAATCAGTTTTGAGGCAAAACAGCCAGTAGTTGACTTTTTAAAAAAAACTTTCAAAGTGTTTTATCGCCACCTCGTGGCAGAATAGCTGTAAGGCAACTGTAACAGAAGTGCTTTTGGTGTCCTAATAAAAAGAAGCAAATAGGTTCGTCCTCATTCAAGAAGAGGTGAAAAAAATGCTTTATCAAAAACAAGAGAGAATTTGGACCTCTACTGAAATTATAGTTAGCCTTCCGATTAGACTTTGCGAGAGCATTTTAGGTGATATCAGTTCCCCGACGCCAGGAGGGGTTATGATTTTCATGAATAGTTTCATCTATCCGTTCAGCAACAAAAGGGAAAAATCCACTTTTAAGCTCTATGAGGGGGAAAAACACCCTGTCTCTTAAATAAACTTGTGTGTGATAAATACTTTCTCAGTGTTTTATCCTCGGTGCTCCAACAACTACTGACTCGTGGAGCCTGTGAACTGTAATGGCCCAGATCTGCTTCTAGAGTTCAGAGGTTCCTTTACTGGGAAAAGACTTCATTAGAAAACATTCTGCAAATTGGAAAGATTGCCTTGTTTTTATCTTACCATTCAAAAGTAGTGTCTGTTTTACACCCGGGGTTTTAAAGTGTGTTTTGTAGAGCTCAATAACTTTCCCTATTAATTTTTCCCACCAAAACAGTGCTTTTCGGTGTAATCCTGGCTGTCCTGGAACTCATTCTGTAGATCATGCTAGGCTTGAACTCAGAGATCTATCCATCTCTGCTCCTAAGTGCTGGGATTAGAGGTTGTGCCACTGTGCCTGGCTCTCCTTATTAATTTTTCACTGTCTCCTTAGATTCAAAATTTAATAAAGGAGTAAATTTTTTGTATGTTTCGGTATTTCTTAATTGGATCTCACCCAACTAAGCATTTTAAATAGGAAACTTTAAAGATTATTTACTGTGTAATAATGGGAGCAAAGTAAAAATGCTTTCTGCATATCAGAAAACATTTGTCAAGATCAAAGGAAGCATCCACCTGACCTTCAATACATACATCCATTTACATATTTATGATATATACATATATAAAGTGTGCATTTCATAATAATATGGAGATATTGAGAGCATAGCATCATTTTTTCTCTTTCCTCCATTCTCCCCCTTTCCAATGAATGTTTCTAGGCTAAAAATATTTTTTTTTAAACAAAAGTTAAAGAGCTACTTTAAAGCTGGTACTTGGCTACTAGTAAGTCAGGATATCCTTGGGAGTCCTGCTAAAATATTTTAGATAATATTGGTAGCACTTACGAAATTAACTGGGGAGTTCCATAAACTGTTCATGTAAATGTCAGGTCTATCACAGTCGCTCAACTCTTATTGTGAAAGAAGCGGTCACAGACAATACAGAAAAACTCTTATTGTGAAAGACGCTGTCACAGACAATACAGAAATAAGTGACCAGGTGCACAGGAAAAGCTTTATTCACAAAACCAAATGATGTGCTAGATATGAATCAGGAGCTACAAGCTCTGGGACAACAGAAATCATGACGGAGCCATGTCTGGATCTGAACCAAGTTCCCCAAAGAGTTTCTCTACTCTGCCAAGCCCCCAGACTATAACCTAAGAACTGCTTTCTGAGTAGATCTTTCCTACGGATCCTTCCATTTTATGGACATCTCTGCCAGGTGATCATGGTCTTCTAGTTTACCAGTTAAAAATAAGGATTTCTTTTATCACTGTTTGGGGTGAATGGGTTCAAACTGTCCTTTCTGGAGACCATGAAGACATAGACTTGCTTCTTTTTGATTAAGCACAATCCTAGACTCTTAGTCATTACAGTATATAACATCATAATCACGTAAGAGAACTACCAGGACTCTAAAAGTAACTTATTCACCAGATGTAACTGTCATCTTGGAGGCTTACCCTTTCTAGTGCTTCCTGAACTTGGTCTGGTTCAATTCTTTGATTGTGGCCCAAACCCCTCTCCAAACTGACTGATTCAAACTGGTTTCTCTTGACTTCTGACTGAATTAGTCTTAGTCTGTTTACCCTCAAACTAACTCTATCAATCTGTTCTAACCTTCTGTCTGGTCTCTTCTTATTCTCTGGCTTGTTCTGTCCTCACCTGTAACCTGTCTCTGTAATCTGCCCTCCCTCCCCAGCTCTCTTAAGTCCTTTCTTTCCTAGATGTCCTCATAAGAATTGGGCATATCCTATCTCTGACTCATTCTGTTATCTCTCTGATTCATCACTTTGCCCCTCAATTAGATGTCACTTACAAACATGACTCTTCCTTCTATAAATGAACGTTACTTTCATTGTTTGGGATTAAAGGTGTGTAATTAGGGAATGTCTGCATTCTAGCCAAATCACATAGGTCTAAGTGGTCTATGGATGTGATTCCTTGCCAGAGACAATGTGTACTTTTTTTTTTTTTTTTTGGTTTTTCTAGACAGGGTTTCTCTGTATAGCCCTGGCTGTCCTGGTACTGTAGACCAGGGTGGACTCCAACTCAGAAATCTGCTTGCTTCTGCCTCCCCAGAGCTGGGATTAAAGGTGTGCGCCATTATGCCCAGCCAATGTACTTTTTAAACATGGAAAATGAGCTTTTTTCCCTGACCACAGCGAGATTGTTTTTATATGGTAGTAAAGCAAATTAACCACCTTGAATTTCAAAGAGAATGTATAAGTATACATGTATCTATATATCTGTGTTCATTTCTTACAAGAGAAGCAGTTCTGTGTTCAATTTATACCTACTGCTTTCTTTTTGCTGTGAAATGGCAACTGTTGATAGATCATTGTGTTTTAAGATGTAATGGGTAGGGGACTATATTTTGATTTTACTTGGCATTAATCTGTAAAATGTCACTTAGACATATATGATAGCAACACTTGAAGTACTATGTAGCTTCTGTATCTCCCTATACAATTGCATGGCCTAATATCCTGCTGTACCTGGACTCCTCATAACGGTATTTAAATTAACAACACTCACAGATCCTAAAGTTACTGAAAATGTAAATTCTTCTCTTTGCTTTCTGATTTGAAAATTCAGCTAACACCTAAGACTTGTACTATATGGATTTTTCTTGTTATGTGTCCTGTTGGAAATTCCTGAAATTGTTAGCACCATCATAGAATTTCCAGAGTACTTGAAGTTGTATTTGCATAGTTGGACATAAAAGAATTTGTAGACAATGATTCTCTCTTTTTTAATAAAATGAAAAATTTGAAAAATCTAAAAAAAATGTTAGTTACATAAATGAGGAAATGATCACAATTATGTAAACATTGTCCAATAAACACAAATAAATAAAATGATTAATAAGTGGGCACATTCCCAAGCATTCAAGTACATTTTAGCAACTTGAGAATTCCAAGTCCTCCAAAT
>OFFI01000936.1_pt1 | contig 17560 bp, 18 predicted proteins | sample 1521351 | NCBI WGS metagenome assembly OFFI01 (sample SAMEA3504119, study PRJEB24116) | mouse gut metagenome | biome: mouse gut; feature: mouse-associated habitat; material: faeces | place: Denmark | collected 2011
CTGACGCTGAGCGCTATGTCAGTATCTGCTTCGGCTGCATCTCTCGGTCAGAGTGATTTGACTCCGATTGTTGCCGCAGAGCAGCCAGGTGTGACAGACAAAACTCCACGGCAGCTCAATATCCATATGGGAGATGATGCCTCAACATCGGTGAACATTACCTATACGACCGCTGCCGACTGCGAATCAGTTATAACAGTAAAGAAACAAGGCAGTGCCGATGCTCCGTTGACTTTTCAAGGAACAAGCGATTTCGGACAGGCAAACAAATGCTTCCACGCCATTGCTATAACCGGACTGGAGCCTGGTACTACATATGAATACACAGTAGGAGAAGGAAGCGATACAAAGATCGGTAAATTTAAAACCGCTCCCGAAAAAGGAAGTACTGATACTTTTAAATTCGCATATATCGCAGACACACAGGTTTCCAATGCAAGCAATGCTAAGGCTTTGGGCGCAACATTGGCAGAAGTAAACAAGATTGAAGGTTTGGATTTTGTATACCTTGCAGGAGATACTACTGATACCGCTACAAATGAAAATCAGTGGGAATGGCTCTTTAATAATGACGGTGCTTTCCCGACCGGCGGTGAGGATATGTTTTCAAATAATACCGTCGCAGTTGTACAGGGTAATCACGACAACAACACCCTGAACCGCCACATCAATGCCCCTGCGCAGGCAGGAAATATTGTATACTCATTTGATTACGGTCCGGCTAAATTCATTATGCTGAATTTAGAGGCAGCAAAAAATGATTCTGACGCCCGTGCAAAGCAGGAAGAACTCCTGCGTGCTCAGGTAGCCGAGGCAAAATCGAACGGTCAATGGACACTGGTTGGTTTCCATAAATCGCTTTATACCGGCGCTTCTCATATCACCGACTCAGATGTTACAGCTGCGAGAAAATTTTGGGGTCCCATCTTTGCTGAGTTAGATGTTGATGTAGTTATGCAGGGACATGACCATGTGTACTCACGCGGTTTTGTAAATGCTGATGGTACAAAAGCTGACCGTGTAGTTGATGAAAATGGCAAAGTTAAGAATCCTGAGAATGCACCGTTATATATGGTAGGCGGTCACGCAGGCGGTTTGAAGTGGTATTCAAAAAAGAACTATACGGTTTCCGCAGGTGATCCTCTGACAGCTGGATACGCATTTCTTGATGTCAACTCCACTGATGGCAAAGACGGTAAAGCAGGAAGCGATGTTCTGCAGGAGCAGGTTATAGTAGAAATAGAGATGTCCAACGATTCATTCACTCTAAATACCTATATGTTCAAATATGATACAAATACAGATACCATCACAACTCCCAAATATTTATACGACACTCTGACAGTAACCCGTGATGTAATGGAGGCTGATTTGACCGGTTCCGAGGAAGTGGTGCTTGAAAATGGTGATACTGCAGCATACAACATATCCGTGAGCAATTTTAAAAACACCAATGTGTTCCAGGCAGAGGTAACCTACGATGCAAATGTACTTGAATTTGTATCGGCTGAAAGCAAACTTGACGGTACGATCTTTACTCGCTCCAATGAATCAGAAGGCAAGGTCAGTCTGCTGATCGGAACAAACAAGTTGATTACAAGCACTGATCCCACAAATATTATCACATTTAATTTCAAAGTAAAAGAAACCGCTTCAGTTAGCGATACTGTAGTAAACCTCAGTAAAATTTCAACAGCCCAGGCTAGAATTGATGAGGCAACCGGTGAAGTTAATGACGCCTCTGTTGTAAATCCCAATGCCGGAGAAAGATCGGTAGTAACCGGCATATACTCATACAAAATAGCTTCAGATATTAACAGAGACGGTATTGTAAATCTTGCTGACCTGTCCATTGCACTGGCAAACTATCAGTCTACGGTGAAACCCTCTTGCGATATCGATCGCAGCGGTGTTGTTGATACAGCTGACTTCATCATTATTGCTGACTATATGGCAGCGTAACCAAACAAAGGATATATAATCACTGACGGGGAGGGGATATTTGTTCCCTCCCTTCTTTACTGAAACGATGAAAGCGAGAGAGCGTATGAAAAAGTGTAAGTGGGTAAAAATAGGCTGCTTGGTATTGTTGAGCGCTGTTTTTATAGGTTTTGTAATATATTTTAATACAACGCTGCATTTCCCAAAGCCCGGAGATGCTGAAATCGGCATTACATATGCCAAGGCGCGGGTAGTGTCAATAGATCAAGAAGATATTGGACCCGATCCTGACTTTAATTATATCCGTATCGGAAAGCAATGGCTGACACTTGAAATTTTGTCGGGAGATCAAAAGGGGCATACTACTACAGCGATTAACTATATTGAACGGGTAAATAATCGCCCGGCAGTGGTGGGAACCAATATGATTATTTCCTCTTATGACGGATTTATCACTACTATGATCGTTAACTACAATCGAGAGGCATCAATATATATGATAGCAGCATTGTTTTTCGCGGCGGTACTTCTGATTGGTAGAAAAAAAGGCCTTAAATCCATTGCCGGACTGTTATTTACTTTGATGGGCGTGTTCTTTTTGTTCATTCCGATGATTCTTCGAGGGGTGGAGCCTATTATAGCTGCTATCATTGTTGTTATCCTTTCTGCGGTTGTCTCACTGACAGTACTAAATGGTTTGTGTAAAAAGACATTGATTGCCGCTGTTAGCTGTATTATATGTACTTTGCTTGCCGGTGGAATCGGATACCTTACCGGTCAAATTTCTCACATTTCTACACTGAATACCGGTGAAGCGGAGTTGTTGCTTTTCATATCAAACGATACAGCGCTGGAAATTAAGAATCTATTGTTTGCCGGAATTTTAATTGCAGCACTGGGAGCAGTTATGGATACCAGTATGTCACTTGCCTCGTCGCTTGTTGAGATGAAAGAAATCAATCCTTCCTTAACCCGCAGTCAATTGTTCCGATCGGGAATGAATATAGGAAAAGATGTTATGGGAACTATGACCAATACCTTGATTCTCGCCTTTACAGGTAGTAGCATTAACACTCTGTTGGTTTACTTTATGTATGGACTGCCGTATATCGGATTTATAAATTTGGATCTGATAGTTATTGAAATTGTAAAAGGACTTTCTGGTAGTTTAGCGGTTGTGCTTTCCATTCCTATTACTACACTGCTCGGTTCTCGAATTCTGACAGCCGATCGCAAAAGTGGATTTATTAAAATCTTTAAATAATTATCGCATATGCATATCTGGATGAAATCGTTTTTCATTTTACCTCGATTTTACAATGCCATGATAACGAATTTGATGTTTCGACGGTATAATGAGACCGTAATCAAAAAGATTATCAAAAACACAAAGGAGACTTTGATTATGAAAACAAAAAAATTAGTAGCATTTGCACTCGCCGCAGTCTGTGTCATGGCCATGTTTGCAGGATGTGGAAAACAATCCGGTACTAATGTGACCGGAACGGTTGCAACAGACGGCTCAACCTCTATGGAAAAGGTGATTGGTTCGTTGAAAGAAACATTCGAGGCGGATAACAAAGGAATTAACGTTACATACAACCCTACAGGTTCGGGTTCAGGTATTACAGCGGTTGCAGAAGGACGCTGTGATATCGGTCTTTCCAGCCGTGATCTGAAGGACGAGGAAAAAGCAAAAGGACTCACGGGAACCGTTCTTGCCTATGACGGCATTGCCATTATCGTAAATCCCGAAAATCCTGTTTCAGATCTTACCCTTGAAGATATCGCTAAGATATACACCGGTGAGATCACAAACTGGAAAGAAGTCGGAGGCAACGACGCTGAAATCGTGCTGATCGGCAGGGAATCCGGAAGTGGCACCCGCGATGGTTTTGAGTCTATTACGAAAACTGCGGAAAAATGTAAGTACCGTCAAGAGCTGACCTCCACGGGCGATGTTATTACTACGGTTGCCGGAAACCCTGCCGCTGTTGGTTATGCTTCTCTCGCTTCCGTAAAAGACAGTGTGAAAGCACTTAAAGTCGGTGGCGTAGCACCGAGCGAAGCGACGATCAAAGACGGAAGCTACAAAGTACAGCGTAACTTCGTATTGGTTACAAAAACAGACAGTAAGCTGTCTGATGCAGCACAGAAATTCTTTGACTACATCACATCGTCCGACGCCTCGGAAGTTATCAGAAATGCGGGAGCCGTACCTGTAAAATAAAAGCACCTGAAAGCGGCGGCTGTAAAATGCCGCCGCTTTTCACACATTGAAAGGAATGCAGTGATGAAGAAAAAAAGAGTATTTGAAAATATAATACACGGCATATTCCTGATGCTCGGTCTGGTCACGGTAGGATTTGTTCTGCTTATCACGGTTTATCTTATTCTGTCAGGTATTCCCGCTATCCGTGAGATCGGCATTTTGAAGTTTCTTTTCGGAAAGGAATGGGCTTCGACGGCGGCGGAGCCTTCCTATGGAATTTTACCGTTTATTCTGACAAGCGTTTATGGTACGGCAGGCGCAATACTTATCGGTGTTCCAATCGGTTTCCTAACTTCCGTATATCTTGCAAAGCTTGCTCCTAAAAAGGTAAAAACGGTAATGGAATCCGCAGTCAGTCTGCTTGCCGGTATTCCCTCAGTCGTATATGGTCTTGTAGGAATGATCGTGTTGGTTCCGGCTATCTGTAGGCTGCTCCATATTCCTGACGGAGCGAGTCTGTTTGCTGCGATTATTGTTTTATCGGTGATGATCTTGCCCTCCATTATCAAGGTGTCCATAACGGCGCTTGAAGCAGTACCGCAGGAATATGAGAACGCCTCTTTAGCGCTTGGAGCAACACCGGTTGAAACCTATTTCCGTGTATCTGTACCTGCAGCAAAGAGCGGAATTGCGGCGGCTGTCGTACTTGGCGTGGGGCGGGCAATCGGAGAAGCGATGGCGGTGATGATGGTCGCCGGCAATGTAGCCAATATGCCGTCTCTGTTCGGGAGTGTGCGTTTTTTGACAACGGCGATTGCTTCTGAAATGTCCTATTCGGGCGGATTGCAGCGCCAGGCGCTTTTCTCCATAGCGCTTGTACTGTTCCTGTTTATTATGATGATTAACGCTGCGCTGAACTTCTTTTTGAAGCGGAATAAGGAGGGCTGATATGAGAGGGAAAAGAAAAGGTTATATCCTTATAATGAAGCTTGTGATGTGGCTTTCTGTGGGAATCACGGCGACACTCGTGCTGTTTTTGGTGGGATATATTCTGTTCAAGGGAGTCCCGCACATCACATGGGTGCTGCTTTCCACAAAGCCAAGCTACCTTTCGGGACGAATCGGAATCCTGCCGGATGTTCTGAACACGCTGTACATTATCGTCGCCACTTTATTATTTGTAATCCCACTCGGCGTCGGAGCGGCAATTTATCTGACGGAATATGCAAAGAATAAACGGCTTGTCAGTATGATCGAATACGCTGCTGAAACGCTTTCAGGCATTCCTTCTATCATATACGGACTTGTGGGTATGCTGTTCTTCTGTCAGTTTTTGAATATGCAGACCTCATTGCTCGCCGGCGCTCTCACCCTTGTAATCATGAATCTGCCAACGGTTATGCGCACCACACAGGAAAGTCTGAAAACCGTGCCGCAGAGCTATCGTGAGGGTGCATTCGGACTCGGTGCAGGCAAATGGCGAGTCATCCGAACCGTCGTACTTCCCGGATGTGTGGACGGTGTTATCACAGGCTGTATTCTTTCTGTGGGCAGAATTCTCGGTGAATCGGCGGCTCTGCTTTTCACTGCGGGCTTGGCGCATGATTTGTACGGATTGTTTGAGGGACTCGGCAGTTCAGGCAGTACGCTGACCGTTGCACTGTATTTTTACGCAAAAGAGCAAGGCGAATTTGAAGTAGCCTTTGCCATCGCCGCTATCTTAATGATTATGACACTGATCATCAATTTTGCCGCAGCGCTTGTCGGCCGTTATTTCACAAAAAGGAGAAGCCTATGAAGCCTATTATAACAGTAAAAGACCTGTGCTTATGGTACGGAAAATCACAGGCACTGAAAAACATCAATATGGATGTTCCCGAAAAAAGCATTACCGCATTGATCGGCCCATCCGGCTGCGGGAAATCTACATTTCTGAAAACGCTCAACCGAATGAATGATCTGATACCCGATGTCAAAATCACTGGTGAGGTATTCTATAACGATCAAAACATCTACGCCGGTGCAGTCGATGTGAACGAGCTTCGGAAAAATATCGGTATGGTATTTCAGAAGCCGAATCCGTTTCCCATGAGTATTTACGACAACATTGCATACGGCCCGCGCACTCACGGTATCAGAAGTAAGATAAAACTGGACGATATTGTAGAACGCTCTCTGCGCGACGCCGCTATTTGGGAGGAAGTAAAAGACAGACTGAAAAAGAACGCTTTGGGACTTTCAGGCGGTCAGCAGCAGCGCCTTTGTATTGCCCGTGCGCTTGCGGTAGAGCCGCAGATACTTTTGATGGATGAGCCAACTTCGGCGCTCGACCCGATCTCTACTTCCCATATTGAGGAACTGGCAATGAAGCTGAAAGAAAAATATACCATTGTTATCGTAACGCACAATATGCAGCAAGCAGTCCGTATCTCGGATAACACCGCTTTCTTTCTTTTGGGAGATTTGGTTGAATTTTCTGAGACAGAAGCAATGTTCTCACAGCCGAAAGATAAACGCACAGAGGATTATATTACGGGGAGGTTTGGTTAAATGAGGTCTAAATTTGATGAACAGTTGGAGCTTTTACACAAGGAACTGATCCAGATGGGAGCGCTTTGCGAAAACGCTATTGCAATGGCAGCAAAAGCGCTGGCGGAAGGCAATGCAAAAATTGCCGGAAAGGTTCCGGAGTTATCTGAGGAGATAGATCAAAAAGAGCGGGATATCGAGGCAATGTGTATGAAGCTGCTTCTACAGCAACAGCCGGTGGCAAAGGATCTGCGTGTGATCTCCTCCGCACTGAAAATGGTAACGGACATGGAGCGTATTGGAGATAATTCGGGAGATATTGCCGAAATTGTAACGATGGCGAATATTTCCGCCGCTGACAATACCTTGTCTATTCAGGATATGGCAAGAGCCACAATAAAGATGGTAACGGACAGTATTGACGCTTTTGTTAAGCAGGATGTCAAGCTGGCAACATCGGTAATTGCCTATGACGATGTGGTGGACAGATATTTTGACGAGATCAAAACTAATCTGATTGCGAAGTTTGGAGATTCCGAATCAGACGGAGAAACGGTACTTGACCTTTTAATGATAGCAAAATATTTTGAGCGTATGGGAGATCATGCGGCGGAGACTGCCAAATGGGTGCTGTTCTCCATTACGGGCAATAAGGAATGATAAATGATAGTACGGCGAGAAACTATGGCTTCTCGCCGTTTATCTTTTGGTACAAATAAATTACATGGATTTTACGGAACTGTGATTACAGAATTTACAGCAAAAAAGTATAATGAAAGTGTTCAAAAGGAGAGCAGATATGAGAAAAAAGATTCTTTTGTTTATTATCGTTGCATTAGCGATTATTGGCGTTATAGTATATATAAATATGAATTCAGATGATAATATGGGAGGAATTCGATATACACCTGACAGCCAAGAACCGTGGAATGAACATTTGGAGGGCGATAACGGTTCCGGCGGAATCAAAATACCCGGCTTTGGAAAACTGTACTTCCAATCGGGTACCAAAAAAGTTCAAATGACACTGGCAAATCCGAGCGATAATGATTGCTATTTTATATATACGCTTCATCTGAATGATCCGGACGGCGAAATAATTTATACGTCGGATAAAGTAGCCCCGGGCATGGCGCTGTACGACTTGACCATTATCCGTCCATTGGATGTAGGCGAATACACAATGTATATTCATGTTGCACCCTATAGCTCTGATGGCAAACAGCTTAATGCAGCGCTTCTAAAGGCTCCGCTTACAGTAATGGGTAACTGATTTGATCTTATTGCCGGCCGGCTTGAGATATATACTAAATTTCATATTCTTTTTTGGAGGACAAATTCTTATGAAAAGCAAAAAAATCATTGTAACTATGTTGGCAGTATGCGCCTTAGTGACTACTTCTGCAATCTCTGCATCTGCGGCAAGTATCGATCAGAACAGTCCAGAAAGTATCGGTACGGAATGGACTTTTGAATTGAAGAACGATCCTACATATACCGTTACTATCCCTTCTGCCGTAACGCTTTCCAAGAACGGCACACAGGTGGATATTACTGCCGAGAATGTTGCAAATCTTGACTGTCAGCGCATTTCCGTTACGATTGCGGGAACGGACGCATACAGGAATCAGATGGTGCTGGAGGGCAAGGATTCAAGAGGTATCAGCAGATCACTTCGCTATTCAATTACCACGTCTGACGGAGAGTACATTGAGACAACCTTAAATACAACTGCTGTAGGTAAGGAACTTGCCTCTTTTACAGAGGATGGCACGGTATCCTTTACAGCAGCACCGATTATCGCAGCCGCTTCCACCAAGGGTGTTACCTATACCGGCAGCATGACCTACGGAATTGAGCTGGTTGACATTGCGCAGCAGTAAGAAAAAAATATTGCTCTCCTTGATAGTGATATTTGTATTTGCTATCAGTGCAACTGCTCCTGTGTCTGCCGAGAGCGGTACGATGTTTACCTTTACTCTGGAGGATAAAGACAGTTATCTTGAAACCGAAACACCTGCGCCGGATACAACTCCGAGTACTGATAATAACGACCATTCAAGCGGAACTATACCGCCATCTCCTCAAACCGGGGATGAATCACTACTGATTTATTGGAGCGTATTGGTATTCAGCGCAGGGGGTATACTTGCAATATTATATTTCGGCAAATCGAGAAGAGCTGAAAAATGAAATGACTTATCCAAGCAGGCGGTGTGAAAGCTCTGACTTTTACACCGCTTGTTCGTAAATTTTCAAAGGCGTTTGACCCACAGTGTTGAAAAATACGTTTTTTTGTACTATTATTATTTTGGATAATTGTACATTGTTGTAAGGTGAAATCATGTGGTTGATAATGGCTGTTTTTTCTGCATTTTTTGCAGGAGTGACTTCTATCCTTGCAAAGTGCGGCATTAGAAAAACGGATTCCGATATAGCAACGGCACTGCGGACTGTGGTTGTGCTGCTGTTTTCCTGGGTTATGGTGCTGATAGTCGGTTCTGCAAAAACAATATCGGATATTGATATAAAATCATTTGTTTTTTTAATACTGTCAGGACTTGCAACCGGCGCATCGTGGATTTGCTATTTCAAAGCATTGTCTATGGGAGATGTCAACAAGGTTGTGCCGGTTGATAAATCAAGCACTGTTCTTTCGGTACTGCTTGCGATCATTTTATTTGGCGAGACAAGTTATCTTGCGGTCAAGCTGCTCGGTACGGCAATTCTTGCTGCCGGAATTTTTCTGATGATCGAGCAAAAAGAAGTGCAAAGCAGGTCAATACAAAAAGGCTGGATGCTCTATGCTATACTGTCCGCAGTATTTGCCGCTCTTACCTCTATTCTCGCAAAAGTCGGTATATCTGGCGTAGAATCCAATCTCGGTACAGCGATACGCACAGGTGTTGTGCTTATTATGGCATGGCTAATCGTCCTGACGAAAGGCAAGCAGAAAGAAATCAAAGAGATCGGCAAAAAGGAACTTGCTTTTATTGCCCTTTCCGGACTTGCGACCGGGGCGTCGTGGCTCTGCTATTACTATGCAATTCAGAACGGTGTTGTCAGTGTAGTCGTACCGATTGACAAATTGAGTATTCTTGTTACGGTCGCATTCTCCTATTTTGTGTTTAAGGAAAAACTTAGTAAAAAAGCGTTTACCGGTCTTTGTCTTATGCTTTGCGGGACGCTGGCAATGGCAATATGGACATAGGACTTTACACCGATTTTACAATATTAAGATAACCGATTTGACCTTGTTTTGATAGAATAGTGGCAAAGCGATACATAGAAACATGGAGGAGGTAGTGTAAAAGATGATCTATTGCGTGGAGGACGATCAGGCGATCCGTGATTTAATGATATATGCCCTGAATTCTGCTGGATTTGAAGCAACAGGATTTGAGGACGGAAAAGCTTTCTTTTCCGCTTTTGAAAAGAAGCTGCCCGAGCTTATCATGCTTGATATTATGCTTCCGGGAGAGGACGGCATTGCGATATTAAAAAAGCTGCGCGGCAATTCTGCTACAGCGGATATTCCGGTCATTATGGCGACAGCCAAAGGTACAGAATATGATAAGGTAATCGGTCTTGATTTAGGAGCGGATGATTACCTTGCTAAGCCATTCGGTATGATGGAGATGGTGTCGCGCGTAAAGGCAGTATTGCGCCGTTCGGTCGCAAAAGATACTTTTAAGGTTTTGTATGTGGGTAAATTAGAACTGAATATGAGTAATCATACTGTTTTTGCCGATGGTGAGCGTATCGACCTCACCTTGAAAGAATATGGACTACTTCGACTGTTTATGGAAAACCTCGGCAGAGTTTTTACACGCGACCAACTTCTTGAACAAATTTGGGACGCAGATTATGTCGGAGAAACAAGAACGGTTGATGTTCATATCGGTACGCTTCGCACAAAGCTCGGTAAATGCGGTGAGTATATTGAGACGGTTCGCGGCGTGGGCTACCGGATGGAGACGAGGCTATGACAAAAAGAATTTTTCGTACAGTATTTATCGTAGCAATCAGTGTATTACTTGCTTCTGTTATTCTATTCATTGGCGTGCTTTATGATTATTTTACCGGTGTTCAGTACCGTCAGCTTAAAATGCAGACCGATCTTGCCGCGCAGGGCGTTGTCAGCGATGGAATTGAATATTTCGACGGACTGGATGTAAAGAATTACCGCATCACGTGGATCGGGGCAGACGGAAGCGTACTCTATGACAGTGTTTCTGACGCAGATGAAATGGAAAACCACTTTGAGCGTGAGGAAGTAAAAGAAGCGCTTGCCGAGGGATACGGTGAAAGCTCGCGCTATTCATCGACCATGACTGAGCGCTATCTTTACAGCGCCAAACGGTTGACAGATGGAACAGTGATCCGACTTTCTGTTACCCAAAACTCAATGTGGGTGCTGACACTTGGTATGCTTCAGCCGATCCTCGCTATCCTTGCTGCGGCAATCGTTCTGTCGATCATACTCGCATCTCGTTTGTCAAAAAACATTGTCAAACCACTGAACGAATTGAATCTTGACGATCCGCTGAGCAATGACGGATATGATGAGCTTGCTCCCCTGCTTCGTCGTATTGATACACAGCAGCGGCAAATACTGCGGCAAAAGAATGAACTGAAACGCAAACAAAGCGAATTTGACACGGTAACAAGGAGCATGGCGGAGGGAATCATCCTTCTGAATCAAAAAGGCATTATCCTGAGTATAAACCGAGCAGCGGCAGAATTATTTGAAACAGACTCCTTTGCTGTCGGAAAGGACATCCTTTCTGTTAATCGCAGCTTAGAACTTAGTGAGCTTCTTCGTAAGTCAGAGAACGGAAGTCGTGCCGAAACGGTTATGGATTTTGGTGCGGCAAAATATCAAGTAGATGTAAGTCCGGTGTTATCAAACGACGAAGCGGCAGGTACGGTGATTCTGCTTATGGATGTTACTGAAAAAGAAAAAACAGAGCAGATGCGCCGTGAATTTACTGCAAATGTATCTCATGAACTGAAAACCCCCCTGCAAACGATTTCCGGCTGTGCGGAGCTTCTGGCGAACGGTATTGTAAAACAGGAGGACATTTCAAAATTCGGGGCGCAAATCTATACAGATGCCGGACGCATGATCCGTCTGGTCGAGGATATTATTAAGCTGTCTCACTTGGATGAAGGGGCAAATGATATGCAGCGAGAAACTGTGGATATGGTATTTCTCGCAGAAAACACGATCCGAAGCTTACGACCGGAAGCAGAAGCGGCAGGTGTCACTCTTTCTCTCAGCGGAAGCGGAAGCTCTGCAAAACTGTACGGTATACCGCAGTTGCTTAGTGGAATCATTTTCAATCTTTGCGATAATGCCATAAAATATAACCGAGAAAACGGCTCGGTAAAAGTAGATATTACGGATAGGGATAACGAAGTTATTCTTACTGTTGCCGACACGGGAATCGGTATTCCGGCAGAACATCAGGAACGGATTTTTGAACGCTTTTATTGTGTTGATAAGAGTCATTCCAAAGAAATCGGCGGTACGGGACTTGGTCTTTCCATCGTCAAGCACGCTGCGAGACTTCACGATGCGACTATTGAACTTCACAGTGTCCCCGGCGAAGGCACAATTATCACGGTAAAATTTCCGAAAAATAAATAACGGAGTAATTGAATGGAGAAATTAAGAGAGAAAAAAGGCTTTATCTGTGATATGGACGGCGTTATCTATCACGGGAACAGACTTCTTGGCGGAGTAAAGGAATTCGTAGATTGTTGGTTCAAAACAAATTTGCCTAGTATCTGGCAATAAAATGGCAATATTTTGTGGTTATTCAGCGAATAAAAATTTTATTTTATAACGTATATAAAGAAACCTCACTGATTTTCAGAAGTAAAAAGCTGAATATCGGTAAAGTTTTTCACAAGGTAGTCTCTCAATTCCTGAGAGAGCACTTTGACACGTTTCTGGTAAGTATCCAATGCCTACCGGGCCATAAAGTACCAGATTTCTCTTTCCAGGAATAAACTTGCTCTGAGTATCTGAGCGTAGAAATCTTCTTTCATCTTCGGCGTCATCATAATACTGCGCTTCCCCTCTTCAGGAATGCTTCGTCATACGCTTCGAGTGACGGGCCAGCCTCCGGAAGTGTATAGATACCCTAACCAGTAATCCGGGCAGTCAGGAGAACACTGACGTCCATAAACACATTTTTTATAGTAATTGCATTCCAGAGGCATCTTACACTTATGAGTAAGAGATGAGAAAAAGAGTTTTGAGTTTTCATAATAGACACCGACCTTTCCGGCGACTGCCTGCTATGAAAAGTGGAAATAAACTTTTCACTTCAGTACAGTAAATTTACACTATCTGAAGGAGAAATCTATTTGACATATCTAGTCCATGATGCTAATATGATTATAGAAAAGGTGCTACCGATAGACGGTTAGTCCACATTATGATTAGTTAAGAAAATAACCGTTCAGTTTGCGAGGCTGGGGCGGTTATTTTTTTGCATGATTGCATCCTATTGCGTAACCAAGTCCAAAAGCCGTTAAGCACAAGCTGATAACAGCAATCAGACTTTCGAGAGTTAACGTTAACTAACCTTTTGCCGTAAATAGTAACACCATGAGATGATTATAGCGGAATAGAATAAGATATACAATAATTGTTCCTTAAAAGGGCTATTCGTTTTGTTTGAATCTAAATGTATTTTCTTTTGTAGATTTGCAATGTTCTGTTCTTTTGGTACAATACAGTTATTAGGTAAGGAGTGTGAATAATATGGGTGAAGCGAAAAGACGACTTCCGGTAGGCGTAGAAAATTTTGAGCAGATTATCAAAGATAACTTTTATTATGTAGATAAGACTGGACTGATTTCTGAACTGCTTCTAAGTGGTGGAATGGTAAATCTGTTTACCCGACCAAGACGCTTTGGAAAAACATTAAATATGAGTATGCTAGAACATTTTTTTTCCCTAGAGGGCGATCACAGTATCTTTGATGGTCTGGGAATCACAAAAGATACAAAATTGTGTGAAGAATATATGGGTAGGTATCCGGTTATTTTTGTATCATTAAAAGGAATCAATGCTGCTGCTTATGATAAGGCATTTAATTTTGCCGTTCAGATTATGCAAAGAACAGCTGAAGAATTTCAGTTTCTATCAGATAGTGAATGCCTGAGTGAACATGATAAATCAGTATATAGAGAACTATTGGAAAGCAATATGAGTGAAACTGTATTTTGCGGTGGATTGAAAATATTGTCAAAATTATTAGAGAAGCATTACAGATCGAAAGTAATTCTTTTAATTGATGAATATGATGTTCCGTTAGCGAAAGCATTTGAAAATGGATATTATGATCAAATGATATTTTTAATCCGCAATCTGTTGGAACAGGCGCTAAAAACAAACAACAGTTTGAAATTTGCAGTGATGACTGGGTGTATGCGCATTTCAAAAGAGAGTATCTTTACGGGGCTGAATAACCTGAAAGTATTATCAATTACAGATGAACGTTATGATGAATATTTTGGTTTTACAGATGCGGAAGTAAAAGAAATGCTGAAGTATTACGAAATTGAAGATTATTATGAAGACATCAAAAACTGGTACGATGGGTATCGTTTTGGCAGTACGGAAGTATATTGCCCTTGGGATGTATTGAACCATTGTGATAAAATCAAAGACCATGCAAATGTGTTTCCGGAAAACTATTGGATCAATACCAGCAGTAATGACGCTGTTAAGAAATTTATTCAAATGTCTGACAATGTTACAACCAAACGGGAGATTGAAAATCTGCTTTCCGGTGAGGAAATTACCAAAGAAATTCATCAGGAACTTATCTATCCGGAAATGTATCAGTCGTTAGAGAACGTCTGGAGTCTTTTATTTATGACAGGATATTTAACGCAGCGTGGAAGGGTTGATGCAAAACGGTATAAACTTGCAATACCAAATCTGGAAATTCGGGATATTTTTGAAACGCAGATTATGGAATACTTTAAAGAGAGTGTAAAAAAAGACGGAGATACGTTAAGTGGATTCTGTGATGCGTTGAAAAACGGAGAAGAAAAGAAGGTAGAGGATATTTTTGAAAGCTACCTGAAAAAAACCATCAGTCTCCGGGATACGTTTGTGAGGAAGGCTAGGAAAGAGAACTTTTATCATGGGATACTGCTTGGAATCTTAGGCGTGAAAGAAGGCTGGGGTGTATTTTCCAATCAGGAAACCGGCGAAGGATACAGCGATATCCTGATAGAAACGGAAAATAGTGAAATGGCGATTTTGATAGAAGTGAAATATGCCAATGATGAAACTCTTGATCAGGCTTGTGAAAGGGCGTTAAAACAGGTAGAGGAAAGGAAGTATGACGAGGAACTTCGGGGAAACGGAGTGGATAAAATCTTGAAATATGGGATTGCGTGTTATATGAAACGATGTAAAGTAAAGCTGGCAGATTCATGATACATGAATTTTATATTGCCTACGATAAACTGGGATTTCTAACTGTCCACGCAGTTTTTTATAAAACCTATTGACATTTTTCTATGTGTTGCATATGATAACATATGGATATTTATCTATGAGAGGTGGTTTTGGAAGATGGACGAAAGAAGAACTGCGGCAATCTTCAAAGCATTTTGTGATGAAAACCGCATTAGGGTTATAAAGCTGCTGCGTTCGGGGGAAAAATGTGCCTGCAAGCTGTTAGAAGAAATCAATGTAACACAGCCTACACTTTCCCACCATATGAAAATTCTTTGTGACGCTGAAATTGTTATCGGGCGTAAAGAAGGAAAATGGACGCACTATTCCATTTCAGAAAAAGGCGTAAAGCAGGCAAAGGAATGTTTGGAGCGGTTGACAACACTTGATGTTGAATACAAAAACAAGTCGTGCTGTGAAAAGTGAGGAAGTCAATGCTTTTCCGCACGGCTTACATCAAAGCAGATACATAGATAAATTTCAATCTGTCTATGTGAAAGGAGTACGCTATGGAAGCATTAAAGACTGCCTGGGACTTTTTTCAAAATGAAGTTCTGGGTATGAGCTGGCTTTACCGGCTCGTAGAAAGAATATTAAACGCCTGCGGTTTAGATACCACAGGCAGAATTGGCGGAAGCATCCGGTTTTTCATTTATGATACCATAAAAATTATGGTTCTGCTTGGTGTATTGATTCTGATTATCTCGTATATACAAAGTTACTTTCCGCCCGAAAGGACAAAAAAGATACTTGGAAGATTTCACGGGATATGGGCGAATATCATTGCCGCGCTGCTCGGAACGGTAACGCCGTTCTGCTCCTGTTCCTCCATTCCGCTTTTTATTGGATTTACAAGCGCCGGATTGCCGCTGGGCGTTACATTCTCCTTTTTAATTTCTTCGCCCATGGCTGACCTCGGAAGCCTTGTTTTACTGATGAGCATTTTCGGCTGGAAAGTTGCTGTTTTGTATGTTGCTCCTGGCCTGGTGATTGCGGTTGCGGGCGGCACCCTGATTGAGAAACTGCACCTTGAAAATCAGGTGGAAGAATATATCCGAAACGGACATGCGATTGATGTTCCACAGGGAGAACTACAGTTCGGGGACCGTATGAAATATGCGTGGGAACAGGTTGTTTCGACAGCAAAAAAGGTTGCGCCCTATGTGTTAATCGGGGTTGGTATCGGCGCGGTTATCCATAACTGGATACCGGAAGACTTTATTGTGAAAGTGTTGGGCGATAACAATCCTTTCGGCGTTGTACTTGCCACGATTGCAGGTGTACCGATGTATGCGGATATTTTCGGTACAATTCCAATTGCCGAAGCGCTGCTTGCAAAAGGCGCTTTACCGGGTGTTGTTCTTTCTTTTATGATGGGGGTTACCACCCTTTCCCTTCCGTCGATGATTATGCTTCGCAAGGCGGTGAAACCCGGGCTGCTTGGCATTTTCATTGCAATCTGTACAGCTGGTATTATTGTTGTGGGCTATTTCTTCAACGCAATACAATATTTTATCATTTAATTTCAGGAGGTTTTCATTATGGCATTGTCTGGTATAGGCAGGAAAAGAGAAGAAGAAAAGAAAGCGTCTGCATGCGCCTGCAGTTGCGGTGGTTCTGCAAATGAGGCAGACAACACTGGGGCCGGGTGCTGCCCTGATTTGAAAGAGGGCGGAATCTGCTGTATTAAAGTGCTTGGAGCAGGCTGTAAATCCTGCCACAGGCAGTATGAGTACGCAAAGCAGGCAGTAAAAGATATGGGGCTTTCCATAGAAGTTGAATATATCACAGATATGCAGAAAGTAATGGAGTACGGCGTTATGAGTATGCCCGCCCTTGTTTTCAATGAAAAGGTCGTATCCATGGGCAGGGTGTTAAAAGCATCTGACATTGCCGCATTGCTGCGCAGGCAGGGAGTCTGACGATGATTAAAAAGAAAATAGCTTTTATATGCGTACACAATTCCTGCCGTAGTCAGATCGCGGAAGCGCTCGGCAGGCATCTGGCGGGAGATAAATATGATTTCTATTCTGCGGGAACGGAAACAAAACCACAAATCAATCAGGACGCTGTGCGGCTTATGAAAGAAATCCACGGGATAGATATGGAACAAAGTCAATACAGCAAAACGATTGACAAAATCCCGGCACCCGATATGGCTATTTCAATGGGGTGCGATGTGGAATGTCCTTTTGCCGGCAGAGCCTTTGATGATGACTGGGGGCTTGCTGACCCGACGGGAAAGAGCGATGAATGCTTTGTGCAGGTCATGGAAGAAATTGCCCGAAAAATTAAGGAATTGCAATAACCCGGCATGCCTGACTGTACGGCGGTCCGTTACAAATTCACAGGGGAACCAAAACCCCCGGATCTGTAACGGATCGCTT
>OFFI01000937.1_pt1 | contig 17558 bp, 30 predicted proteins | sample 1521351 | NCBI WGS metagenome assembly OFFI01 (sample SAMEA3504119, study PRJEB24116) | mouse gut metagenome | biome: mouse gut; feature: mouse-associated habitat; material: faeces | place: Denmark | collected 2011
CTCCACCTTCCTTGGTGGTTATTTTATCACATTTTCCTATTTACGGATAGGCTCTTAGTACTTTACTGCGTATACCACAAAAATAGTAAGGGCCCACAAGAATGATGAGATTATGTTTATTCCACGCCATCGAAAACCACTTCTACGTTGTCCTGTACATGGACCTCTATGCTCTCTTCATGGGCGTCTCTCGTAAAGACGAGGAAATCCACCGTGCTGTTACGGTCTGCAACGGTTTCTCCGGCATTGTGTTTCACTTTCTCTCCTCCGTAGTATAACATATCCGGAGCTGAAATGGAGTTCATAGCTTCGCCGGCCGTCTATGGCGGCGAAGTATCACTGCATAGTGCCAGTATACCACAGCGGCACGAAAAAGGGAAGTGCTCTAGGCGCGGTGAATATGCTCATCAGCATTGGAGGCGTTGCGATCTATGCCGTCCGCATCGGCCAAGGGGACGTGGATGGCGCAAACGATGTGTTCCGTCACGGGATACTCCTTCAGCTCTGTGCCGCCGCCGTGTTCTCGCTCGCAGGCATCTTTTTCGCGGATGGAATCTGTTCTCTGCTGGGTGCCAATGAGACCTTCCGCCATTTGGCAGTGGATTACCTGTTCTGGTACTCCATATTTATAGTCGCCACAGTTGAAAAAGAGCAAAGGATGGTAAAATAAAACCATGAGTTATTCAAAAGACTACCGGGAACGGACAATAGAATATCGCAAGGAAGGACATACGCTGGAGGAGACCCATCAGGTGTTCAAGGTATCGAGATCCACCATACAAAAATGGGAAAAGCAGCTGAAGGAAACGGGGAACTTGGGAAAGAAAGAGCTGCATCGAGATTTTCGAAAGATCGATCCTGAAAAATTGAGGGCCTATGTGGCAGAACATCCAGATGCATATCAAAGGGAAATGGCGGAGGCATTCGGATGCAGCCCAAGCGGCATTCGTGATGCACTGCAGCGGTGTCAGATCACAAGAAAAAAAGACGACCAGGTATCAGGAACAGGAAGAACAAAGGGTAGCAGCGTATCAGGAGCAAATCAAGGATATCCCACCGGAAAAGATTGCCTATGTGGACGAATGCGGCATCGATACCTACCTGTACCGTGAATATGGGTATGCGTCCCGAGGCCAACAGGTATTTGGGCGCATCAGCGGGCGCAGATACCAACACTGTGGGATTGTTGCCGCAAAAATGGGAGATCAGATCATTGCGCCCTTTCAATACAGCGGAACAAAAGATACGCCGGCTGATGAAGAAGTACGGTTTGCAATGTCCTTGGCCCGTCCCTGGAAGTTGACTTTGTACTGGATGCGGTCGACATTTTGATGCAGGAGCATGGCGTCTCACTTCACGCGCAGACTGTGATCCACAGCGACCAGGGTTGCCATTACACCAGCTGCAAATTCATTGAACTCGTTGAACGCAGTGATCTTCGTCGCTCTATGTCCCGCAAAGGAAATTGCCGGGACAACGCGCCGCAGGAGAGTTTTTTCGGACATATGAAGGATTTGATTGATTTGACAGATAATCTTTCTTTTGGTGAAGCTATACAATCAACATACAACGACTTTTATTCCCTCGGAAACATAGCAAACTGAGGGATACATACGACAATGTTCATTTACAAGAGCACTGATACTTCATCAATGATGTTGTAAGTGTACATATGATATGGCGCAAAAAGAAGGAGAGCTACCTGCAATCGCAGATAACTCTCCTATTTTTATTTTCAGGCATTGCCAAAATCGTGCTTCTCCAACCTCTCGCTGTACACCCGCTCAATGTTCTGAATCGCCAGCACCGCCCGGTTGTTCTCATACTCTGGGTGCTCTTTGCAGTAACGCTCATAGAAGTCAATTTCAGAAAGGGCTTCGATGAAATCCTCCTGAGTATGGGGGATATTGTCCTGCAAAAGCTCCCGGTTGAAACGCAGGATTTGAACTCGGTGCGCATCCGCATTACGCTCATCGTCGATGCGGATATGTTCGTCCAAACGGCCCTGCACCTCATTCAGCTTTGCAATCACGTCACCGTTCAGCGCCTTCCCAATCATCTTCCCGATAGCAGACCACGGGTTGACCTTGATGGGCGCAATCTGCACCAGCGTTATCAGGACGACCAGAGCGCCGCCGGAGCTTGCCAGAATTTCCTGAATGCTCATAGTTTACTCACCTGCCTCTCCAGCTTCCACAGGGGCGTTGACCGTCTTACTCATCCTACACAGGTCATCGATGAGTTTGCTGATAACCTCCATGTCGATGTCGTAGTTGACCGTCTCAGAAGATGCCTTGACCATAGCCAGCACCCACTCCTTACGGTCAGCCCCATTGTCGAACTTCTCCTCGGCGGTTGCCATGTACTTCATTACCATGTCCAGCACCTTGCCCCAGTTCTTCTCCTTCACAGCCTTCTGGACATACTCCACCAGCTTGATAGCCAGAGGAATGGCAGTCGCCAGACCCGCAAGAACGGATACAATGAGTTGCAGCCACTCCATATTCATAGTCACTCCTCCTCTCAAATTGTAAAAGGGCGATTATACCCTTCAAACATGTTGATTTATAGCTCATGCTGTGGTATCATTGCTGTATCATCAAATGTAGGGAGCTTGATATCATGCAATACAAAATCTCGGATTCGACAGCACAAAAACTCGCTACAGAATGGGCTTTGCAAAAATTGGGACACAGCCTCGGTTATTACAGCACGGCAGACGCACTGATGGGGGACTTCCTGCCAAAATATAACGAGGCGATGGAAGCAGTCGAAAAATACAATCAGTCCGCAGATTCTTGAACAGGCTGTACCCTCATCTCATCGTCCAGCCACCCTAAGATATACCTAACATCTTTGACGGTGGCTTCGTATTTGGCCAGAAGGTCAACGATTTCTTTTGCTACATCCCGATACTCAACACCTTTTTTCATATATTCCTCCGTATATCATGTGGGAACCACCATTGCAGCGACTCCCATTGTCAGATTGCGGGGCTATCCTCAACACCCGCATCCTCTTGTAAAAATCCCGCCGCCTTTGCAGCGGCATACTTGATTCCCTCGCCGTCAGCACTCGTGTTCTCATGTTCGCTCTTGCGCACAATGCTGTTCAGCACGATGCCGATGGCGGTGCCCACCGGGGTAAACACCACGGTGAAGCACGCCAGAGCGCCCATATACTGAAACTCGATACTTTTCCAGGCGAGGATGAATCCACCCGCAAGACCTGCTGCCAGAAACAGCATAAGGTACAGAGCGAGTTTATTGGTGAACCCGATAGACTGGCGCTTCTTCTTGCGCCGTCTGGGTTTCTTTCGCCCTCGCTCAATCTTGATAGTCATGGATTACGCCCTGCCCATCAATTTCGCAAAGCGGTACAGCACGGTGACGAACTGCTCTCTCGTGAGCACATCAGCCCACATATAGTTGGGTTCGCCATTGATTTCTGTACCGTTACCTGCAATCAGACCGGTGGAAGTCGCCCAGGCACGAGCCTCTTCGCTGTACTTGCTGCTGTCATTGTCCTGGAGCTCCTTGCGCATCTCGCCCCAGAGTTCCTTGAAACGTGCTACGTCCATGTCATCATCCTCCTCATTGCTGATATTCGTCCCTGCCAGCAAAGCAGAGACATCGTCACGAACAGTCTGCATACTCTTCCCGTACTTTGGGAGCCAATGCAGAACGTCACCATGGTTCGAGCCAAGTCCGAGTTGATAGCTGTCCTGGTGGCACAGGATAACAGGTACTTTAACACCGTTATATGTAACTGTCCCCTGCGGGTCGAGGTTGTAAAGCCTGCACAGGTATGCTGTCAACTCAACTGCTTCACGGTAAGCCTTCTCAAAGTAAACAGGGTCTTTCAGATTGTCCTCACAGATTTCAAACTGAATCCAGCCGTTGTTGCAGGAACCCTTTGGCCCGGAAGCACAACCCCAGGCTTTCTTGTCCCAGTCACCAGCCTGAACCGTCGCCACATCTCCGTTGGCAAGTTTGCCAATAAATGCGTGAACACCGGCTTTAAGAGGAACCCATTCGCCCTTTACCCATTGACCCTCACGATTCCAGTCGTTGTTGTTTTTGTTCACGCCAATCAACTCAAGCATTTTGGCTCTGTCTGCTGCATTGTCATCTGGTTGAACATAACGCTTCAAAGTTGCGTTGTTTGCACCGGTAGAGTGCCACAGAACACCACGGACGGGAACTTTGCCAGTTCTCTTGTACCATGAACTCTGCCGCATGAAACACTTCATGGGAGGATTTGCTGAGGTATACTTCATTTTCACGCCATCTCCTTTCTCAGCCACCGTAATGGCGAACTGGTTGTAATAGGTCTGCCCATACCCAGCCCGCTTCTGTTGGACAGTGGGGTCGTTCATTTTCGCCGGACGCTCAAACTGGAGTAGCACAATGTCAGACGCCTCCCGCACAGATGCCGTGGTCATAAGCACCCCCAGGACGCTCTTGAAGCTCTCTGAGAGCTCTTTCATGAGGAATCTGAGCTGGGCATCAAGGTCTCCGATGGACGCTCCTATGGCCTTGCAGAAGGCGTACAGGGCCTGTTTCCGTGTCCAGTATGTCCACTGGCACAAACCATAGCCTGCGCTGTCCCGGACGAAATTGGTGTATGTTCCGTTATCCACGGCGGCGGTGTAGGTTACGTCTGTGTACCCGAGTTTCTTTTCATATGTGTTCTGGAGGTTCTTCGGATTGAGCCCACTCTCAGCAAACAGATTTCCCATCAGGCCAGCGACGCCAGCGTCGGTCATACCCTGGGATTTCAGGAACCTCCAGATAGTAGCTTCGTTCACGAAACCACCCCCTTATAAAAGTGATGTTTTATAACCGTACATAGCAGATGGGAGCCGCCGTAATTGGCGAGCTCCCATTTTTTCTACTTAAATTCCGGCCAAACTTTGAGGCCTGTCTCTGCCACAAGTCCATTTTCCACAATGTCATATGGCGCATCGCTAAATGTCAGCTCGATAGGCGCATTATAAACCGGAAGGCAGAATTCTCTGCCTTTCCAGCTCCAACGCATTACTCGCTTCCAATATTCCAGGTATGCCTCCCCATATTCAGGTGGGCATAAATGCCTATCTGCAAGCCGCCAGTGTGTACCTTCTCGAACGGGCATCGCCTCATACGCCCACATCTGACCATCTGTATCTGTGACAAGATATCGGAGACCAGCAGAGCGCAGCTTATTCACATTGAACTTTGGCACAAGGCCACTTCCTTTCATACTAATTTGTAGTGAGGTCTTTCACCGCCCTCAACACCATACCGCATCCAGTCCAGCATCACGATGCCGACTGCCGCAAGGAATACCCACATAACCAAGAACTGCGGACATACCTGTCCCATGATGTTCCCAGGCATTTCGGAGTAGTCCCACACACCCATACCAAGCCATACATTGATAACGAGTCCGGCCACAAACTCAACTACTGTGATAGCAACCCCGCACACAGCAGACTGCGCCATCAACGGCATATCCCATGGTAACTCGGCCCCGAACCGTTCCAGCGGCACGGCCAGGACAATAGCCAGCAAGAGCATCGTCCAGCTAATCATCTCTGGTCTGCCGTGCGAGGTCTTCCATATGACCTCAATGAAGAAGTAGAGCGTGCCAGTCCAGACCCACAGGAGCACGCTCAGAAGCCACTTCCCGGCACGTTCTCTGTTCCCCATATGTTACCTCTCTTGACCGTTCAGACGGGCCACAATGGCCTCCATCTGCGCCTGTGCGACCGCCAGCTTCTCATTCATCTCAGCGGCATACTTTTTCGGAAGATTCATGCCATAAGTGACAGCGGAAATCTTCTCCACATCGGTCAGAGACTGCACATACGCCTTGAGAGCGTTGTGGTATGTGGTCTGGGAGGTGATAGCGGTCTGGGCCGCAATGTAGATTTGCGCGATTTCCAGAGCGGTGTAGATGCGGCACTTGCCGCCGTCCGCCTGATAGGGAAACTCAGTGCCGCCCAGCTCCACCACCCGGAACAGGTTGGCGATATTGCTCTGGTCTTTGATGTCCAGGTTGAAATGCTCCGTCTCACCGTTCAGCTCGATGTCAACCCCCGCCTCGATAGCGGCGTTGCAGGCGGCGGAGATTTCCGCAACCTTGGCGTTGAGGATAACCGCAGTTGCGTTGTCCTCGCCCACAATCTCCACCACGTCGGTAACGGTCAGCCAGCCCTTTGCCACGGCGGACAGAAGACGCTGCGGGGCAAGTTCCTTGTTCTGATACAGATTTTTCAGTCTCTCTTTCATATCCTTAACCCTCCAGTGCGCTGATGAGCAGGCTGTCGATGATTCTCTGCTGTTCGGCGACCAGCGCTCCGCCGTCGAACTCAGACACAACCACCGTGTCCACTCCCTTAATTTCGTTGTGGCCAGCCAGATTGTAGGCCACGCTATTCAGAGCGACACCGATGGCCTCGCTCTCCGTTGTGGGGGTAAAATCCCCACTTTCACCAATCTTGATATAGACCACTGTGTCAACGGCCCCCAGGTTCGCCCCAGTGTTGATGTTCGTAATCCGGTACATTGTCTGTCCTCCTCTACTTATGCTTTTGCTCCAACCAACTCGGCGATATGCCGGAGCACACCAATGTCTGCGTTGAAGAACGCATGGTTCCAGAGCCAGTATTCGTCGTCATCGGCACGCTTACTTCATGGAGCTTTTGGCGGACATGGAGGAGCATACCAGTCTCGACTCCCGGCAGTTAGACCTGCTCATCAAGATTGACTTCTTCAAGGAGTTCGGAAATCAGCGTGAGCTGTTCCGAATCGTGGAGATGTTTAATATGTTCAAGAAGGGTCAGGCCAAGCAGATTAAGAAGACGCTGGTTGACGGCACCCCGCTGGAGCCCATTGTGAAAAAGTATGCGGTGGGTGTGACCCGTTCCGGCGGCGAGGCAAAGAGCTACACACTCCTTGATGTTATGTCTATCCTCAGAGGGGCGGAGGATGCGGTCAAGAGCCTCCATATGGAAGACCTGAATGACATCACGAAGGTTCGCAACTTCTATGATGTCATGGGGTATATCGGATACACCTCTGATAAGCCGGAAGACAGGAAGAAGCTGTATGTTACCGGCATCAAGCCCCTACATAGAAAGCGTGACGACAAGCTGTTTGGATACAGCCTGTTCACAAAGTCCATCGGAAGCGGGAAAGAGAGCCGGTTTACTGTGTTTTGCAAGGTTTTTGATAAAGAGCCTGTTCAAAAGGGCGACATCATCTACTGCAAAGCCTGGGAACGGGACGGAGCCTACTTCAGAATGCTGGACTATGAGAAAGTTTATTAAGGAGCGAGACTATGCAGAAACTTAGCACAATCCAAAAGCGAGAGAACTTGAACGCTGTCTATAAAGATGGTGCTCCCGGCCCTGGTGGGGCTTATCATGACTATGCAGTGTTCCGAAGCGGCCCACTGGATGGCGAGTCAGAGCCGTTGGCGCTGGTGCTGTTCCAGAAGGGGAGCCGCAAAGAATCTGGCTCTCGTCCGGGTGTTCTGGATGCCGACCTGCTGGAAATTGTTCGAGACCGTCTGCGCAATTTCCAGGCGGGGGAGTTCTCTTGCCGGGAAAACGCCTGCGCACTTACCCATATCGAAGAGGCTCTAATGTGGCTGAATCGGCGGGTAGATGACAGGATTGAACGCAACGTGCTTGGCACAACAATAAAGTAAGGAGGCACCCAATGAAGTGTATCGTTTGTGACCGCTGTAAGACCATCATCGAGAACCCACGGCGCTGCCGGGTCATCACCTGTGCCCGGCCTCTGAAGCCACGCACAGTGTGCGACAAGGGCGGTAAGGTTCCCTACCGTGGGAACGACCCTCAGCAGAACGACCTCCTCTGGGAGAAGGAAATCTGCGACAAGTGCCTGGACGAGCTGGAGGCTTTCTTCGAGGTCGGCGGAGATGTCGAACCCCATCCACCCGAGCCTGTGGAGCCAGACCCCGATGTTCCCACCGACCCCGAGAATCCTGATGAGGGCGGCGGTGAGAATCCCGACCCTGGTGACGGCGGTGGCGAGAATCCTGATGCCGGGGAGGGCGAACCCCAGCCCTAAGCACATATAAAACCATGATTTGATTTTCGGGAGGAGGTATGTAACTTGCAGGATGGCAAGATATGTAACCGATGCGGCAGGGAGCTTGACTTCTGGGATGTCCAAGAGGACTTCACAATACATAGACACATCGGTTATGGCAGCGTCCACGATGGCGATATCGTCAATCTTCATCTCTGTTGCGACTGTTTCGACAAGATTGTGGATGAGTGCAAGGTTTCCCCTGTTGAGGAGGTGGGCGTATGACAGCAGCAGAATATGGTTCAATGGAGAACCAGGCAATGGCCGCATTGCAGCAGCTTAGAGAGAAAGGCGTCAGCAGGGATGATATTGGAATCCTGATGAGCCGTGAGGTATACGACATGGCAAAAGCCGGGGGTAACTCGGCATATGCGGTCAGTGTCGAAAATTTCCGGGCAATCTATTGGGGATACGACATCTACGTCATTGCCGAAGATTCTCCGCCGATATTCAGTCCAGTCATTACAAGGTTCTCAGACAACTTCGGCGTACTCCAATTCGATGCGGGGACGTTCCTTATCTCAGAGTCAGACGATGGGACGCTTCGCGTTTATACGAAACCAACACAGGAACACGCATTTTTCTGCGAAACTGAGTTCACCGTATGCCAAGCACATCAAATGGAGAGAGTTACCTTCGCAGACCGGATTCGTGCCGGACAGGAGCGGGAACGGGGGCAGAGGATGTATATGCCTTTGCACGAATGGTCTGACTGGATGCCGTATACCGCACTTCAGCCTGATTTTCTCGCCAGTCAGCCAACCTGGAGCGAACTTGAGTGGCAGCTTGACGAGATAGTAGCTACTATGCAACGTGGAACTGGGAGCGCAACTCCTAAAAAGAAGAAGGCCCCTCCCAAAAAGGATTGGGACGAGCGGCTCACCCCGGAAGACACCAAGGAACTTGATGAGTTCCTGAACAGCCTTACAAGAAAGGGTACGCTGGAATCAGCAACGTAAGAATCAACCAACAAACCATGGAGAGCCCGGAGCTGCAACAGCTTCTGGGCTCTTTCTCATGGACAGTAGAGAGGTAGAACAATGCAAAAAGTTTTCACTATCTTCCTGCTGGCAGCTATGATGTGCGTTTCGGTCTGCGGGTGCAGTAACGCACCTGCCAGCCCTGAGCCCACACCCACTGTCTTTAAGGTAGAGATTGAAGATGCGGAGCCTGTTGTGACAACACTGTTGTACACCGGCGATGCGGATGCGTTGGAGACCGTTATGCCAACGGAGAGCACCACGGAGGTCATGTATTACACCGAGGACGAGGTCGTCATGGTTGCAAAGGTATTACAGCGGGAATGCGGCGGCTTGCCAAGCGTCACAGAGCAAGCCTGTGTTGCCTGGACAATCTGTAACCGTGTAGACAGCGATAAGTTCAGCGGAGACACCATCACAGAAATCGTGACGGCACGCTATCAGTTCGCTTATTACTACGATACGCCAGTGGCCGACGAGCTGTATGACCTTGCGTTAGATGTTTTGACTCGATGGAATGCAGAACGAAATGGTGAAGTGTTGGTCGGCAGGGTACTACCGAAAGACTACACCTATTTTACAGGGGACGGAGTACATAACTACTTCCGCAACAAATATAAAGGCAGCTACTCCATATGGGATTACAGCCTTCCGTCCCCATATGAAAGTTGAGGGAACGTATGGGAAAAGTAATTATCCAGAGCGAATACACCACCCAAAATCCTATCACGATGATTGGCAAAGAGGCCGGGATATGCTGGGGAGCCGACATTACGGATGACAACAAGAACTACAAGCGTGGGTTGGAGTGCCTTGAGAACGAGCATGGACGGACATTCGAGTTCCCAGACATCTACACCGTTCTGGATGGGTACTCCGCCAGAGTGATTCGTGAGTGGTATACGCATATCGGCGGAGCGCCTACCCGGCTCCAGGCCAGCACAAGGTACATCGACTACGAGCACGGGTTCGGATATGTCACACCGCCAAGTATTGCGGGCAACAGTGAGGCATCTGAGGTTTATGACGACCTCATGCACTACATCTCCACATCCCTCCAGAGGCTGGACGAGCTCAAGATTCCAAGAGAGGACTCCGCACTTGGCTTGCCGCTGGGTATGGAAACGAAAATGGTGGATAAGCGCAACCTACGCAACCTGATTGATATGTCCCACCAGCGTATGTGTACGAGGGCGTACCACGAATATCGCGGGCTGTTCGCTGACTACCGTGCGGCACTTAGCGAGTATTCCAACGAGTGGAAATACATAGTTGACAACTACCTCATACCTAAATGCAGCTATATGGGCTTCTGCAAGGAGCGGTACACCTGCGGTATGATGCCTCGCAGAGAGGTGGTTGCACATGGGTGAGTTGGCGCAATACCTGTTCGCCGTGGTTTTGCTCCTGATGCTTCTCGTCTTCATGAGCGGCGGGCCTCCGAAGGCACAGCCTGAGTATGTTCGCATCAATATTTGAGGGTCGCTTATGAAAAGCAGGATTTTGAATCCAAAGCGGATGAAACAGCTCATCGACTTCAAGGGGCTTGAGCTGGATGGTGGGATATACCCAACCGATATCGACGGGATAATCGAGTACCGTGATTCTGAGTACATAATCCTGGAGGTCAAACACAGTAAAGCCAAAGTCCCATGGGGGCAACGGCTCTGCCTCCAGCGAATGGTGGATGACTTCACCAAAACAGGTAAAAAGGCGGTCGCTATTGTGTGCGAACACGAGGTGGACAACCCTGACAAACCCATCGTAGCGGCTTTCTGCAATGTCAGAGAGCTTTACTACGGCGGGGAGATGAAATGGCGGCCACCTGACGAGCCCATGACTGTCCGGCAGGCGGTTCTCAGTTTTCGCAGGTACTCCAAGAAACAAAAGGGAGGTAAGAAGTGGAAGTAATTCTGATTTCCGGTAAAGCAAGACACGGCAAAGACACCACGGCGGGGTTCCTCAAAAATGCTCTGGAGGCAGACGGCAGTTCTGTCCTGGTCGCCCACTATGGAGACTTGGTGAAATACGTCTGCAAGACATTCTTCGGTTGGGACGGAGAGAAAGATGAGAGGGGGCGGACGCTTCTGCAGAAGGTCGGCACGGACGCCATCCGGGCAAAGCGGCCCGACTACTGGGTGTCCTTCATCTCTGACATCATGAGCTTCTTCCCAGGAGAATGGGACTATGTTTTAGTTCCCGACTGCCGCTTTCCCAATGAGGTGGACTACATCAAAAACGCCGGGTTCGATGCGGTGCATCTCCGTGTTGTTCGTGAGGGGTTCGTATGATAGTTGCGATGATATTGGGGGATAACTCTACGATAAATCTCCACTTCTGCCCAAAGGGTTTCTGGTTGTTCTCAACCTCAATATCGCGATTAATCAAGGCTATGATATCGGCTTGGATTTGTGGTGGATCAGGAACAGTGTTGTATGAGAGTTGCTGCTGAATCTGTTGTGAATATTTAACGGTAATTTCTTTTATGGTTTCAGATCTTGTTTTAGCCATAGACTCTACACCCCTTTCAGCGAAGGTATTTGGGGGATGCCGGCATCTGGGGGCGACATTCCGCTAGTGCGTCCCCAAATATTCCGTCATCCATCAGTGTTGCTCCACGCTCAGGCCGTACTCTGCCCAGAACTCTTCTGGCGTCGGCACCCAGGCCATAGGCAACAGGCGGCGGATCATAATAACCATCTCTTCATAAGTGATCCACTGCTGGCGCACGATCTTACCCTTAGCCACCCAGGTCCTGAGCGTCTCATAGGTATACGGTTTTGTGACAGCAAGGCCGTCCTGCTCCGCAGCGCACCCATAAGAGGCAATCCGCGGCTTACCATCTGATCCCCACTCAACCCCGAAAATCAAACCCGGACCTACATACCGGCGGGCTGTACCGTCTGTTACTGCTATCAGCCCACCACCGACTTTGCGCCAGGCCGGTGTACCCGGCTTAAATACGTGCTCCTGGAACGGCGGGTGGCGGTTCGCCGCGCAGTAACCGCGGGGACTGCTGATCGGCGCTGCCAACTTTGGCACATTGCTCATCATCGTTTCCTCCTTCCCCAAAATGGGCAAAATAAATCGGCAACAAACAGCACAAGGACAGCGCGCCCATAAAGAACGCGTATCCTATGTTGTTCATTACCGTCCTAACGGATTTTAAGGACACACCACCTCAAGATGTATCGCTTAGTCCGCCGCCATCCGCCCCATTCTTGGGGTTCCGGCCTTATCCAATTTCATGCGGGGAATGCCTATCCATGCGGATATGTACCCATCCAGCATCAGTAAGGGCGTCCAATTTGTGTCCCTTGCCAAGCTGCTCCGTATGTTCACATTATAGCGCATTTTCAGTGTTATTGCAAGCTTTATTTTGCCAATAGGTTAGATGCCATTGGCAAAATGACTACATAGCGCAGCAACGTCCAGTACGTGATTTATCCATATCCGCACATATAATTTTTTGATATCGTCTCTGAAATTTTGTATAATTTCACAATTTGCCGCCTCTCCGGGAGGCCCGTTCCGACATTGGGAATTCCCCGAAAATCCCATTTTCAAAATTCCTTTGGGATTGCAGGAAGAACGTCCAGCACGTCACTTTCCCGAAAATCCCATTTTCCCATATTTTTATGAGCCTATAATGTATTGCTCCGGTAAGCGTTTAGACATTCTATCTTCAAAATAAAAAAATTGAGAGCTTTTATTATCAACGGGATTTTGGGATTTTGGGAAAACAGCGTACTAGACGCTCTAGCCCTTATCCCAGTCCTGTTATTGTTTTGGGATTTTGGGAAAACCACGCTGACTCATGCCTACACTTCGCACTGTGCTTCAGGCGGATCTACGCCCCGTCCGCGTCTCTCCAGGTATGCGAGGCAAATAGGACCCGCGCAAAACACCCCAGCCCGGGTACAGCCTTGACTTTGATACCGAATGTGAAAAACATCTATATCCTGATGGTTAGTGGCAGAAATCTCTCTGTCAATCCTTACAGGACGTGTGTGGGGGGAGGGCGGGATTACACGTGATAGCGGAACGCTCCACAATTTCCAATCAATACAAGGAGGAACAGAATATGCTCAACCACATCGTCACCATGGGCCGCCTCGTCCGCGACCCCGAACTCCGCCACACCCAGTCCGGCCTCCCCGTCACAACATTCTCGATCGCCTGTGAGCGCGACTTTAAGGACGCCGACGGCGAAAAGCCCGTCGACTTCATCGACATCGTGGCCTGGCGCAGCACAGCCGAGTTCGTCACCAGGTACTTCACCAAGGGCCGCATGGCCGTGATCGACGGACGTCTCCAGCTCCGCGACTGGACGGACCGCGACGGCAATAAGCGCCGCAGCGCCGAGATAGTGGCAAACAGCGTCAACTTCGGGGATTCCAAGCCCCAGAACCAGACGGCTCCTGCTCCCAGCTACGCCCCCTCCGGCGCCCCGGCTGGCGGGGGCAGCAGCTATGCGGTTCTGGAGGACGACGGCGATCTGCCGTTCTGATTGTATCCCATCGTTATCTTTGCTATAATACCATCAAGGAGGTGGCACTATGGCACATACACGGACAAGTCGTTACATCAGCCTGATCCTGCGCCACAAGCCGGAAACTATCGGCATCACATTGGATGAACACGGATGGGCCAGCGTAGACGAGCTGATCGCTGGCGTCAGCCGGACGCATCCCCTGACCATGGAATCACTGGAGGAAATCGTCCGCACCGATGAAAAGCAGCGCTATTCCTTCAATGGGGACAAAACTTTGATCCGTGCGAACCAGGGACACTCCATTCCCGTGGACGTGGAACTGCCGGAACTGGAACCGCCGGCGATCCTGTACCATGGAACGGGTAAAAAATACGGCCCGTCCATAGACCGCCAGGGACTGCTCCCTAAGTCGCGCCTGTATGTCCATCTTTCCGCCGATAAGGATACGGCGGTGAAAGTCGGCAGACGCCACGGTGCGCCCGTCGTTTATACGGTCCAGGCAGGAAAGATGTCTGCGGACGGGTATCTGTTCTATCGTTCGGTGAACGGCGTATGGCTAACCAAGGAAGTACCAACAGAATATCTCGCTAAACAGTAGGCGGCAAAGAATACGCAGCCGGTAGAGCTTCGACCAGAAGTTCTACCGGCTGTTGCGCTCTTCATGCACATCTCGCGCGCTGCTCAGGTGGGAGGGATTACGACACCCCTCCCGCCTTTTTCGCGCCCAAAATCCAAGAAAAGGAGGTTTTGACCATGTGCTTCACCCATTTCACCGTCATCCAGAACGGTTGGACCATCGGTGGCTTCACCGCCAAAGAGATGGCTGTCAGCACAGCCAAACAGCATGCCGTGGATACCGGGAAGCCCGTCACCGTCGTGGCGCATGTCGCCGGCGGCGGCTCCCGGGAAGCCATCTTCAACTCGGACGGCACCAACGATAAGATTTGGAACATCGACAAGGGCCGGCCGCTGGTCCCGTCCTTCGGGCAGGTCTACGTCAATCGCGGCGGTGGGGAATACCGCTGCATCGACCGGAGGCCGATGACCGGCACTACATATTACAATCAGGCCGGAGGCTCCAGCGACACGATTGCCCGTTTCCGAAACGTCAGGAGCGGCTGGACCTTCACCGCCAAGGGCATCATCCAGTACATCGACGGGACCATCGAGTGGGACCACAGCAGCGATGGGTACTTCAATGACAAGGAGGGCTACTGAACCATGACTGACAGGATCCTTTTCCGTGCCCGTGCCTGGGAGAACACCATCAGCATCCAGACCTACACCCCGCGCATGAAGTCCCCGCAGCGGTTCTACATCACTTACAGCGAGCTGGACCGTCTCCAGAGCGAGGGCAGTATCATCAGCAACGACATCCATTCTTTCGCAGTACTCCGCCTGAACGAGCGGCGCGACCGGATCACGTTCGAGTTCACCTGGCTGTCCGGGCGCAGTTTCGACTGCGTGGAGGGCCATGAGCAGACCGTCCATCTCCGCTGGTCAAAGTTCCGTGACTATCTGGACACTGTGCGCCAGCCCGACTGCCCGGAGGAAGATAAAATTTTCCGGGCCATCTCACTGGACACGCGCAGGGGCCGTCCCCGGCTGGTGTTCGACGGCAACCGGGCTAATCTGAGAGCCGCCATCGGAAACCCGCGTGTCCGGCGCAAGCTGGGAAAGGCCCTCATGACTAACTTTAACTGGCCTGACGCGGACGAGGTCCATCTCACCAATGACTTCGTCCCCTACTCGTTCTTCTTCCGGGAATACCAGAACGACCGTCCCTGCCTGTGCGGCGGCCTGATCCTCCACGGGCAGGAGGACATGAGCAAGGCATACTACGGAATCCACACCTGATTTGAGGAGGGAACGACATGAACTACACCGAATTGAAGCGGATTTTCTGGGAGCTGAAGCAAACTTCACCCAGGGAAAAGCTGACGGCGCACATCATCTTTACAGAGGACAGCTTCACTAGACCGTTCCCGCTGCTGAGCCGGACATATCTGGTCAGCAGCGACAATAAGGGGTTCTGGCCCAGGATGTTCAGCCACTCCATCTTCGCCTGCTGCCTGGACAAGAACAGCGACCAGGGTGTCCGTCTGGACTGGTACATGGCCGACGAGGGGAACAAGGACGGCTGGAAGGTCCAGGACTGCTATATCCTGGAGCACATGCGGGACGCGGCGGCCATCCCCAGGGCCGAACGGACGGAGCAGGAGGACGGGACCGTCTGCTGGTTCTTCGCTGACACCTGCATTAGGGCCCGTGAGGCCACGGACAATGGCCGGATCCACTTGGAGCCCGTGTCCGGGACCCAGGCCGCCTGCGGCGAGTGGACGGACCTGCCCATCGACCAGGTTTATGGCTACTGCACGCTGCTGGAGCGGCATATCAACCGGAGGGATGGAGCATGAGTACGAAATACACGTTTCCGTCCCCGGGTGCAGGCGCTGCCCACATCATCAACAAGTTGGCAGTGCCTTTTGTAAAACCCGGTACTGCAACGGATTCAAGCGGAAGAAGCCCAAACGGTTCGGCAAGTCTGACCCCATATCCAAGGCTCCCAAGTGGTGTCCCAGGCGCATCACACCGCCTGTCTGCCGCGTCTACGGCTTCAAGGACGAGCGATCCGAGTATATGGAACTCCTTGGGCGGGCGGAGTACCTCTCAGGCAAAAAGAAAAACATCTACCCGTACTCTTCCCACTACGTCCCCAGGACGGAGATCCCGCTCGGAATGACCGCCAAGCAGTTCTTTGACGCATCCCGGGAGGGGCCATTGGACGGCATCCTGCCGGAAAAAGTGAACAGCGGGGAGATCATCGAGATCGACGACGGGCTGAAACCCTATTATTTCTATGTGCTTGATTTCGCCACGGTGATCCCTCTGCCCTATTTCCATATCCCCCGAATTTGAATAGTCTCTCGGATACTCGAGTAGAAGAGGCAGCGGTCCGCCGCAGGGCCTGGAGCACACGCAGGGAGGAGCGTGATTGTCGAAAACGGGCGCAATAACCCAGACGCAGGCAAGTGCATCTTTTTTGAAATATGCAGTTTCAGACGTTACCAGAGGATAGCCGCAAAACCGGTGACCTGTGGCTGTTCCCAGGCAAAGAGATGGAGGAGCATCATGGACACATAGAGGCGGCAGTACCACATTTTGGTGGAGCGATGATGACCGTCTTCCAAATGAAGATCCTCTTTCAAGCGCTTGTTGCAGCGTTCGGAAGATGTGCGGGCCTTGTATTCGTTTTTCCACTGCTCAGAATCACGTGGCGGGATGTTGATCAGTCTGGGGTTATCTTTCCGGACAAGATGGACCGTCCTTCCAAATTTGGAATCAGAGCACGGCTCGGCGCAAGAGCAGAGGCGGGAGGTGCGGTTCATAAGAGGGCAGCGGTACTTGGCCCGGTATTTGGCGTATTCAATGCCGTCATGGCGCATCTTGAGACCGGCGCGGCAGATCGGAACGCCGTCAGGGCCGATGGAGAAATCGTCTTTATATTTGAGCTTGGTTCCACGTTTGTCGTTGAGGTCAATGAACGGCGTGATGCCCTTCCTCTCTTGTCAAGCCCCAAATTATTGAAATTCAAGACTTTACTAAAATTGATAACTCTCAAAACAGAGCGAGATGGTGATGAACATCAAACGTATCAGGTACAGAAAAGCAGTTAAGGGTATGGCAAGCCAAGCGTCCCGCATGTGAAGGCCGTTTTCCCTCTGTCAGCTATGATGGTGAACCTTCCGTGTCTCTAGGGATCAGAGTCCCAACTTCCTTCGTCCCACCTGTTCATACACCGAGTACCAGCGAAGCTCCTAACCGGGGTCAAAGCCCCATGGTATCAATACCCTGCTGGTTACAGCTCTTGTTTGTAGATAAGGATCTCACCGACCTGCCGCTGGTTTCAGATGGCGCTGAGTAGATCAGCGGACGCATAGCCAGCATCGCCGTTGGCGGTCTGTCCGGGTGGAGGGG
>OFFI01000939.1_pt1 | contig 17544 bp, 19 predicted proteins | sample 1521351 | NCBI WGS metagenome assembly OFFI01 (sample SAMEA3504119, study PRJEB24116) | mouse gut metagenome | biome: mouse gut; feature: mouse-associated habitat; material: faeces | place: Denmark | collected 2011
AGCTCCGGGTTCTCCGCCCGGAGCTCCTCAAGATTCTTTGCCATGGTTTTTCCTCCTTCGCTGCCGGTCTGCGCCGGCGGGTTTGTATTTGTCTTGACCGGGGCCGGGGTCCCGGTTTTGACCGTAGGAATGGTGTCCGGGGCGAACATCCCCGGAGCAAGGTGGAATTGCCGGCCGCGCACGAACAGGCTACGCTTATCGGCGCTGGCGGCGATGTCCAGTGGTTCGGCATCCTCCAGGAGCTTGTCGGCGAAACCCTTCTCCACCGCCTCGGCTCCCGTCATGTAGGTGGTCTTGGCCATCATGTTGGAAATCACCTGATCGGACAGACTGCACTTTCGCTTGTAGATGGACACCTGGGCCTTGTCCCAGGCGTCATACTCGGAGGCCAGCGCCCGCAGCTCATCAGCGTTGTACCCACCCCAGAGGGAGCCCCAGCACTTGTGGATCATGACCAGGCTGGAGGGGTTCACCTCCACCTCGTCACAGGCGCACATGATGAGGGAGCCGCCGGACATGGCCACGCCGTCCACGATACACTTCAGCTTGGTGCCCTTCGCCGACAGTTCCCGCAGGCGGTTGTGGATCAGAATGGACACGCCGGCATTCCCGCCGATACTGTCCATGCGGATGGTCAGGGTCTTGGCCCCGGCCACCTCCTCCAGATCCTTCAGGAACTCGGTCTGAACGATGAACGCCCCTTCGATGCGCTCGCCGGTCCACCAGTCCACGGGCTGGGCCTCCACGATCTCCCCGTACATGGTGATCTCCGCATTCTCGCCATCCACCATTGCCATGGTGTAGGGCTTGCCCTGCGGCACCGCCATCTGATGGGGCGGAGCGGGAGCGCCCCGGAACCGCCCTTTTCCAAAGAGATCATCCAAAAAGCTCATTCTGAATCTCCTCCTTCGTCATCGTCTTTTTCCGTTGGCACATCCGGCAGCGGCCCGGACGCACCCCCACCAGCCGCCTTGAGTTTCTCGTTCTCGGCCTTCAGCTGCTCCACGTTGGCGTTCCAGTCTCCGCCGGAGTCCTCCATGGTGGCCTGCTCGTGTGTCTTCAGACCGTGCTGGATTTTCAGCACGGCGGCATTGGCCTCCTTCAGCGGATCGAGGGAACCCTGCACCGGGCCGATCCACTGAGCCGAACACCAGGCCGCGCGGATGAGCGGGTCATCAAAAAAGCCCGGAGCGATGATCCGCCCACGGGCCACAGCCTCGGAAAGCCATATCTCATAGACCGGCTGGCAGAAATCGTCCACAAACCACGTCCGCCGCATCCGAAATTCCTCCCAGGCGTCCAGAAGGGCCGCGCGGGCGGCGGAATAGCTGGAGTTGTACTCCTTCACCAGCACATCATAGGGGATGCCCAGGCCAGCGCCCACCAGCTTGCAGAAGGTCTTCACGAACGTGTCAAAGCTGGCCACCGGCATGGTGGGGTTGCCGAACTTGACATCCTCCCCCTCCGGCACCACGTTGATGGTACCGGCCCCCATGCCGTACTCGTTCTCTCCCCGCAGAGCCTCCGAGGGGTTGGAGCCGGGAACGCCCACCACCCCGTCGCCGGTCTCGTTGAAGGGGATACCGTCCGGGTTGGACTTCGTGATGATCCAGGCCGTGAAGAAGGACTGCACCAGGGCCATCATCAGCGCGGAGTCGGTGTACCGGCGCAGCTGGAGCAGGGGCTCCATCACCTGGGCCAGATAGGTCACGCCCCGGTATTGGTCAGGCCGCTCACTGCCCATGATGTGGAGGATGTTCGGAAGGCCGGTCTTCTTGCCGTAAGCCTCCACCCGCACCCACTCGTTCTCGGCCATAGTCGCCTCCCAGGGGTAGGTGCTGTGAACGAAATACGCCACCACCATGCCGCTGGCGTCCACCTCCACACCGTCAAAGATGCGGTTCCCCGTGTCGGGGTTCTTCCCGTTGGTGATGCTGGGGAAGGTCGTGCCGCCGTACTCCATGGGCGTTCGCACCCTGTCCGCCTCCACCAGGTGTATCCGAAGGGAGTATGGCCGGATGCGGTCAGGGGGCCGGCGCTTGATCAGGGGGAGCACATCCCCGCTCATCAGCCAGGACACCAGGGCCAGCTGCTGCATGGCGTTGAAGTTGTTCATGCCGGTGGCGTCGCAAGCATCCTTCCGCTTGGCCCAAAGGAGGAACTCCGCTCTCGTGTGCCGCTGCCACTCCTCCGCAGCCTCCGGGGAGAGCCCCAGCGTTTCCCGGTCGATGGCCGGCTTCAGTGCCAGACCGATACCCACCACCTTGGTGCGGTTGGTGTTGATGGCCGAGGTCGCCAGCGGTGAACTCATGTAGAGCATCCGGCCGCGCTGGCGCAAGGTGTAGTTGTTCCAGTTGATGTCCTCGTTGGGACTGCCGCTGTGGGCGTTAAAGCCCTTCAGCGCCCGCCGGGTCCGGCTGGCCCCGGCCTCGCTGTATCCGCTCACCTGGGGCCGGGCGACCTCCGGGAGGTAAAGCCCGGTTCGTTTATCCAGATACATCCTGCCACCTACCAATCCATGGGCGTCACCGCAAAGGCTCGCCGGGCGTGGCCTCCCGCCAGCAGAGCCTCCAGTTCGTCCACCTTTTTCTCGGCCTCGTCGATGCGTTTCTGGAGGGAGACCAGATCAAGCCTGGTCAGCTCCTCATTGCCGATCTTGTAGCTCTTGACGCCACCGTCCAGGAGGGCGAGGTAAGTCTCCCGCAGTTTTTCCAGGGCGCTGCGCCAGAAGGCCAGCCGCGCCTTCAGTTCAGTTGTGTTTGCTGCCATACTCTCACCTACCAATCATCGTATCCAGTGTCCTTGGGCTTGACCGGCCCCCGGCGCTTGGGGGGCTGCTGTTTAGGACGTTCATCTGATGGAACAGCTTTTCCCTGCGCTATTTTGATTCGCCGGTCGATGGCATCCAGATTTACTGGCAATGTCTCAAAGGCTGCAAGCGCATAGTTCCGGCAGTCCAGGGGTTCGTTGCGCTCGTGGCCCTGTATCTTCTGCCACACCCACCGCTGGCGGGTCTTTCCCTCTGGCACCAGGTGCTCCGACAGCAGGCCGTGGAAGTACATCGCGCCGTAGTCGTCCCGAAGGGGGAAGTGGCAGTATTTCGGCCCCGGAGCCTGCACCCTAAGATTGTCCATGATGATCTGTTTGCCGGAATCCACGCCGATTTGGTACTGCCACACCATCCCAAGATATCGGTTATCTATGATGATTTTCATCTTTTTGGGTTTCTCGGTGAAGGGCTTGTCCGGGCCGACAAAGCCTTTGATGCAAAACACATTTTTCCTGATCCTCTTCTGGCACTGAAGTCGCACATTCTGAGTAAAGTGCCCACCTTCGTCCACAAAGGTTCGCCTGACCTTCAGTCCCAGGCCGTCCTTAAAACGTAGAACCCTGTCGAAAACCATCATATCCAGACTGTCCCAGGTAGCCGGATCGTCCGGGCGGCCCATGATGATGCCCTTCTCGATGCCCCAGGTCTCCCCGAAATGGCCGTGGCCTACGATCTCGTACTCCATGCGGTCGTCCTGGGTGTCCACGCCGGCGGTGAGTACCAGCACCCCCTCCGGGAGCTCGGCCTCGTAGACATCCCGCCGCCCCAGGAGTGTGTCCGGGTCCTGGGTGTCTCCCCGATCCTCCCAGAGCTGCCCAAAGCAGGTGTTGTAGACCACCTGCAATTTCCCTGTATCCCCTAGGGCGTTCTGGTACTTTAGGCAGATGCTACTCCAGCTGGCCCATGGGCTGACAAAGGCATTCAGCCAGAAGGAACGGACGCCGTTGGCGTAAGCGGCTGGGGTTTCGGCCACCCACTTAGCGGGCTGCTTCTTCATGGTGGCCTCGTTGGAGGTACAAGCGCAGCCGGGGCACACCCACAGCACATCGCCCTCAATGGTGTAAGTCCGCTCGTGATTTACAACGGTTTCTTTTGCCTCGTAGCGGATGTCCTTCCACTGGATTTCGTGGAACTCGCCGCAGTGGGGGCATTGGGATTTCCACCGCTCCATGGTGCCCTTGGCGAAGCTCTTGGCGATATTGCTGCTCCCCCGGATGGTGGGGGTGCTGACCTCCACCGCCTTGGCGTTGTAGAAGGTGGTCTGTCGGGCCATGGCCAGCTCCCAGGGGTCGCCCTCGGTGCCGGCGGACTGCGCCCAGCGGTCTCTCTCATCCCCGAACACATAGCGGATGGGCTTGGAGGCCAGGGCATGGGCCTCGTTGGAGCCGCACAGCGTCAGGATGCCGCCGGGATAGGTCTTCTGAAGCAGAGTATTCCCGCTGTCCCGGCTCTTGGGGGCGGAGATGCGCCGGCGCACGGCGGGGCTGTCCCGGATCATGGGCGCGATGCGCAGCTTGGAGAACTCCCTGGCGTCGATGGTGGTCGGATGGACAAAGAGAATGCTGCCGGGGTTCTGGTCGATGATGTACCCGATGATGTTGTTGATGACCTCCGTCTTTCCCACCTGGGACGCGGCCACAAAAACGATGTGACGGATCTTCGGATCGGTGAAGGCATCCATGATGGCGCGGAGGTAGGGCGTCCGGTTGGTGCGCCAGAGGCCCGGCTCGGCGCTGGCCTCCGTGGAGAGGTACCGCTTGCACTCAGCCCACTCGGTGACGGTCAGGTTCTCCGGGGGCTGCATCCCGGCCAGCCCTCTGGAGATGGCCTTCATCAGCCGGCGGGCCGCCCGATTGGCTTCTATTTCAGCCCGCCGCCGTTCGCCTCTGTTATTCGTCATCGTTCACACTCTCATGCTCCGCCTGCCAGTCCATCCGTTCCCGGACGCGCTCGGCATATTTCTCCGGGTCATAGGTGTAGGAGGACAAGTCCTTCATCACCAGGTAGACCTCCCGCTTGATGACCTCGGCGGCCTCGGCTGCGGTGGTAGTCCCGGCCACGTCCACGGCCAGACGGCCAGGCAGGGCCATGAGTGAATCCCGAATGGTGTATAACAGATCTTCCGTCAGGGCGGCCACATCCTCGCTGCGGTGCATGATGCCTTGGAGCTCCTGGGCCTCCAGCTCGGCGATCTGGGCCTTGGCCTGCTTGATGCGCACCTCGGCCTCAAACTTCTCCAGCTCCTTGGACTCCGGGATGCCCTTCTCCCCCCGGCCCGCCGCCTTGTCCCGAAGGTACTGCACATAGGCCCTGGTGGACTCCACTACGTTGTACCGTTTCCCGGCGGGGGTGTCCCTTTTCTTCAGCACGCCGTCCCTGGTAAGCTGGTTGATCCACTGGCCCGTCAGGGCGAACAGATTCGCCAGGTCTTCAGCCTTGCAGTAGCCGGGGGTCTCCTCAATTTTTCCTTTTCTGGCGGTTGCCAACCTAGTCACCCTTTCTGAAAAATGGCATAAAAATAACGCCCCAGAAACGAAAGTCACCTAAAAAATTTTTTGGTGACTACGCGCGTTTCGGGCGTTTTCGCCCCCGCTCCCCTGGGGGTGGGGCTCACAGTACCTTTTCATCCAACGAGCGAACGGGCGGCCCCTCCGAGCCGTCCGTTGCCGTGTTGTTTGCGCTTACGCCTGGTGCCGATGGATGGTGTCGAGGATGCGCTCCTGCTCATCCGCACCCACACCGATGCTCTCCAGCGCCTCCCGCGTCCCACAGTCGGGGCAGATGGGGCCGCTGTTGTCCCTGGCCATGGCCGGGCGCTCGGTGTACGTCCGCCCGCACCTGGGGCAGACGTGCCCGCTCACTGTTTTGCTGTGCATAAAATCTCCTCCCCTTTACTATCCGCGTATGCATCCAGCAGGATGCGCGGGTCAAAGCCGAAGCTCCGATACCCTTGGGTGCAGGTGATGAAGTAAGAGTTGGTGGGCGTCCCAAGGGGCCGGTCTGCGTACATGACGTAGGCAAAGCCCTCCAGAGTGCGAACCTCGCCGGAGCCAGCCAGCGTCACATCCAGTTCCATCCCTACCTTGTGGTAGAACACGGGGTAGCCCTCGTAGCGGTCGAGGCTGCGTTCGTCCGCCGCCGTGACCTCCCACACAGCCACCGGCACCCGGCCGCCCTCCCACGGTTCGATGGTGAGGTAGGAGCCGGTCTTGCTCCCCTTGAACAGCAGGCGGTAGTCCTCAATGACCGAAGTGCCCACGATGGTCGCCCCAGGGCAGCGCCCCCGCATCTGCGGCAGGTTGAGGTTGCTGCCGTAGGCGATGTAATAGCGTTTCGCCATTTCCGATCCGTCCTTTCCGAAGGGCATCCCCTTCTACCACCTAAAGCCCGCTTGTGGCGGGTTAGGCGAGGCTTGGGCGGGGCGGTCGGGTTAGGCGGCCCGCCCGTTGCGGAAGGCCGCGTTGCCGGCGAGGCGGCGGGTCAGCAGGTCGCGGGCGGTGGCGAATTCCTCTCCGATGAACCCCAGCCGGAGGAGCCAAGTCCTCATGGCGTACTTGGGGTTGTCGGTCTGCTGGGGCTTGGGGCTGGCGCTCTTGAGGCTCTTGGCCATCTGGCTGAGGGCCAGGCAAAGCTGGATGTAGCTTTTCAGCTGTCCGGCGTGGAGGCCGTTTTTCTTGCCATTCGCGGGGGCGTCGAATTGGAAAAGGCGGAACTCAATCGTGCCCTTGGTGAAGGTGGCGTGGAGGTTGAGCATATGGTAGCGGCTGTCGTTGTAGTGTTGGTCGCGGCCCCAGGAGGCTCCGTTGCCGCTGTACCAAATCTCAGCGAGGTCGGCCATCGTGGTGGGCTTTTCGCGGTTCAGCCGCTCCAGGAAGGAGGGGTTCACCGTTCTGCAATACCGATTCATCCGGCCCCGGTCGAGGGCCAGGGCATCCGCCAAAAGGCTCTCGTGGCTGGCCATGATGTTGGCCAGGTTCCGCAGGCTTTTGGCGTCGTGGCCCTTGGCTCCGATGTGGATGTGGACTCCGCAGCCCCTGGTGGCATCGCTCTTGGCGCCAGCCTTGCGCAGGTGCCTCACCAGCCCTTGGAGGAGGTCCATGTCGGTGTAGGTCAGGATCGGGGTGACCATCTCGCACTTTTCGCTGTCCGGCCCGTGGATGCTGACGTCCTTCTGGAACTTCCACTCGCGGCCCTGGGCGTCCCATGCGGACCAGGTCATGTAGCCGTTGCGGGTGGCGGTGTTCTGGTAGCGGCGGGTGCCGAAGAACTCGGCGGCCAGCTTGGCGGCCTTGCTCCGCTCGATGTTGTTCATCTCGACCTCAACCCCGATGGTCTGCTTCTTCATCTCGGCGACCTGGTTCATCAGCTTCTCGTTCATTGTGTTGTCCTCCGTTTGTTGTGTTTTCCCTTTCGGTAGTGTATTAATCACTCTAAACGGAGATAATAGCAAGCTAATTCGAGCCATAAAGTACACAATGATGTGGGGCAGGTGTTGTGTATTTTATTGTGCGTCAAAGGAGGCGTTGACCTGCTCAATCAGCGCCGCATCGGCCAGGGCCTCGGCCAGAGCTGGGTCACCCTGAACCTCCACCCGTGCGGCTGCGTTGGGCGGTTCCGGCTGGATGACCTCGGTGCTGCGCTGGCCAGACTTGAATGCGCCATTGCCGGTGAGATTGCGGAGCAGGATTTTCCGCTCCTCCTTGTACTCGGCCCCGATGAATCCCAGGCGAAGGAGAAAACACCGAAATGCATATTTGTCATTGTCGGTGTCCTTATCCCTGGCAATGATGCGCTTTTGGTTCCGGGCCATGTCGCAGAGGGCAGTGATCAGGTGCGTGTATGCTTTGACCTCCTCGCCGGTGGCCTCGCCTCTGAACCAGGGGAAGGAAACCGTGTCGGCCTCCACCTGGACTGGCAGGAGGTCAAGCCCCAGAGCCTTGCGGATCAGCCGCCCCTTTGCGGCGATAAGGCTGTGAAGGTTGTTGAGGGCCTCCGGGGTAAAGCTGTCCGCGGGCATCTGAATGGTAAGCCCATCGTGCGCTGCGTGCTGCTCCACCCCGGCGTCGGCCTCCCGCTCGACCGGCTCGGCCTCAAAGCCCATCCCGGCCAGTCGCTCGATGAGGTTCTCAATCTCCTCGCTGTCGGCCCGGTCATCAAAGGTGACGGCGCCGTTGCGGTCGATGGTAAAGTAGTCCACCTGGTATGCGAAGCTGGGGGCGCCCAGGTACTTGGCCTCGGCCCCGGTGATAGCAGCGATGGCGGCGATTAGGGGCTTGCGGTCGGCCCCGGTGCGATTGTAGTTGATTGTCATGGCTTTCTGCCTCCTTGCTTTTGTTGGTCACATATTCGCTCTACACCAAACAAATAGCAAGTTATTTCTCAGACCGACTATCACAAATTATCCGGGCCACTCTTGTGTAGACCACACAATGCCAGCGAGTACAAAGAACACATTGGGCAGCGCGACCCCGTTCCCCCACATTTTGTACTCGGCGGAATCCGAATGCGGAGACTGCAGCCAGCTGACGATCTGGTTCCTGGTCTTGGGCTTGGTGGTCGTCCCTATGATTCTGCGGTGGGTCTCCCAGACCTCCGACCAAAAAGTGATATCCGCCTCTGTCGGCTCCGGGGTCTCCAGCCCAGCGCACCACCAGTCCGGGAACCCCTGCAACCTGGCGCATTCCGTGGGGGTCAGTCTTCTCACAGTGTAGCCCCGGTTAACTGCTGTCGGGTCTTTGAAATCCCGCGCCAGCAGCGTGGGGGCCTGCTCCTTGCTGACCTGGGGGAATCCGCACATGGTCATGGCGTAGGCCGCAGGGTCGGTCACCACTGCCACCCCACCCTGGTTGGAATCTGGAGGGTTGCCGCCTGTGTCGATGGTGCGGGAGGTCTCGGTCTCATAGACGTTCTGCCGGGCGTTCCTTGTGCCCTCCGAAGTAAACCGGACATCGAATGTCCGTAGCTCCACCACACAGGGTGGGTGTCCATCCATTTGCGCACGAAGTGTTCCAGACACCTCCTCTGAGATGTCCATTCGGCTCCCGCCCTGGTCGTTCAAGCAGATCCCGCCTGCAGTTCCAGCGCCCGCCGAAGGATAGCGGGCAGCTCTTTGCCACGCGCGGAAGCTCGCCGCAGAATACCCCGACAGGCCCTCGGACTCAAAGAGTACCCGTCCGGCGCATTGGCCTGTAAAATCTCCGACAAGGTAACAGCGGCGCCTTCGCTGGGGGACTCCCCAGAATTGCGCATCAAAAACTCTGTACGCAACGCTCCATCGGTCTCCCATGTAAATGTCGGCGTAGGGCCATCGGTTTTTCTCAGGCATAGGCACCGAGGCCCCCGGCTCTGCGATACCGATGACCGCATCGAGGACCGCCTTGAAGTCGAAGCCCTGATTCGAGCTGAAGGCCCCGACAACGTTCTCCCAGCAGACCCAGCGCGGGTATTGTCCATTGGTTGCACACCTCATTTCCTTGATGATGCGGATGGCCTGATAGAAAAGGGAGGACTGCGCCCCCTCCAGACCGGCCCGCTTGCCGGCGATGCTCATGTCGGTGCAGGGTGAGCCGAAGGTGATGATGTCCACCGGCTCAATCTCCGCGCCGTTGATGGAGGACACATCCCCCAGATGCCGCATCCTCGGCAGCCGCTTTGTGGTCACTCGGATAGGGAACGGCTCGATTTCTGAGGCCCACACCGGGGTAACACCGGCCAGCAGGCCGCCGAGGGGGAAGCCCCCGGAGCCGTCAAACAGGCTCCCCAGCTTTAACCTATCCACCTGCACTGACCTCTTTGACCAGGTCCGCGTAGGGGATACGCTCCCCATCCCGAAGAACATGGATGCCGCTGGCGTCCCCGGCCCCCTCCGCATAGCGGCGGAGGATGACGGAGGCGTACTTCTCATCCAGTTCCATCGTGTAGCAAATCCGCCCCAGCTGCTCACAGGCCATAAGGGTGGAACCAGAGCCGCCGAAGGTGTCCAGCACGATAGCGTTCTCCTGGGAGGAGTTTTGAATCGGATAGCCGAGCAGATCCAGCGGCTTTGATGTGGGGTGGTTCTCGTTCCGCTTGGGCTTATCGTAGTTCCAGATGGTGGTCTGCTTACGGTCGGAGTACCAGCGGTGCTTGCCGTTCTGAAGGAAGCCGTACAAAACCGGCTCGTGCTGCCACTGGTAGTCGCTGCGGCCCAGCACCAGGGAGTTCTTCACCCAGATGCACACCCCGGCCAGGTGCAGGCCGGCGTCGATGAACGCCCGACGGAAATTGAGCCCCTCCGTGTCCGCATGAAAAACATAGGCCGCCCCTCCCGGTTCCAGGTGGGCGACCATGTTTGTAAGGGATTGGAGGAGAAAACGGTAAAAGTCATCCCCTTTGATGGAGTCATTCTGGATGGTCAGCCCATCCGAGGACTTGAAGGAGACACCATAGGGGGGATCAGTCAGGATGAGGTTGGCCTTCTTCCCGTCCATCAGCGTGGCCACGTCCTCGGCGGAGGTGGCGTCGCCGCACACCAGGCGATGCCTGCCCACCGTCCAGACGTCGCCCCGCTTCACAAAGGAGGCTCTTTCCAGAGCAGCGGTGAGGTCAAAGCCATCGTCATGTGCAGTCGCCTTCGAGAGGTCAGCGAACATGGAAGCCAGCTCTTGATCGTCAAAGCCGGTGGGAAATACATCTGCGCCGCCGGCGGTGATTTCCGCCAGCAGGGATGCCAGCTTTTCATCGTCCCATTCGCCAGTGATTTTGTTGAGAGCGATATTCAGCCGCTTTTCATCGACCTCGGACAGGTCGACGACGCTGACCTCGCTCTCCTCCACCCCCAGATCCAAAAGGACGCGGAGCCGCTGGTGGCCACCGATCACATTCCCTGTGGTGCGGTTCCACACAATCGGCTCCACATTCCCAAAGGAGAGGATGGACGCCTTCAGCTTTTCATAGGCCGGATCTCCCGGTCTGAGAGCCTTCCGGGGGTTGTACTCCGCCGGGTTCAGTTCCGATAATTTCATCTTCACAATTTCCATCGTGAAGACCTCCTTTTGTCGTCTGTCACCGCTGTACGACGCTGGCGGTCGCCGTACCCGATGCAAGACCACGCGCAAAGGAGAGAAAAGCGCGGAGCCAAAAACCTCCCTTCAAAAAGGATGGCGGCCCTCCCGAAGGAAGGCCGCCTGGCTGATTTAGGATTCTTGCAAAGCATACACTATCACAGAGGGACAGGGTTCGTCAAGTTTCACATGGGTTCGCGCCGGTTCAACTTTTCTTGTCCAGGTGGCGGTAGCAGATCAGCTTGACACTGTTGGCTGTGTTCCGGCCGCCAATGGCCTCGGCTACCTGGGGCCACGTCATGCAGTGGATGAACCGCAGGCGGAAAATCATGCGAGTTTGGTCGTCCTTGATGGTGCTGATGTACTTCTCCAGCTTTTTCTTCTCCTGGGCGCATTCCGATTCCAGGTAGTCGATTCGGCTTTGCAAGTCCTCGATTTCAATGACCAAGTCGCTCACCTCATCCGATGTCCCCGAAGCATGAGGCATCCCCGTGATCACCTGTGCCCCCAGTCCCGCCGCTACATACAGGGAGGAGAGCATTTCCCGGTTCCGCTCCAGCCGCTCATGCAGTTTGTAGTATTTCGATAGTTCTTTCAGCGTCATGCCATCAGCCCCTCCGTGTTGCGTAGTTCTTCAAAATCCCAGACGTTTGGGATTTTGGCTTAGTTGATTCCCGCCGCCCGGATGATCTTCTCGACCTGCTCTGGGTAGGACACAACGGCGGCGATTCCCCCGGCGGCATTGATTTCCTTGATGGTCTGCTCTTGGATTTTGGAGAGCCGCCCAACCTCCGGGCGCTTGACCTCAAATCCGAAAAAGTGACCATTGATGATGGCGCAGATGTCCGGGATACCCTGGCGGCAGTAGGGCCCGGCCTGGGCCTTCCAGACGAATGCGCCGGGGTATTGCTCCTTCAGCCAGCGGATGATCTTGGCCTGATAGAAGCTCTCCTTGTGCAGCAGTGTGTTGCTCATGGCCTAATCTCCTCTGTCAGTTCATCGAGAACATCATCCAGCCGTTTGTTGAGACGGCGAATCTCCAACCCGGTGTAAATGCCTAGAGCGATCCAGAGCACTCCGGCAATACACTCCAAAATATCAGCCATTCCGTCACACCCCCTTCCCAATCATGGGGCGGCGTGGGTACAACTCCCAGCTTTGGATTTCGCCAGCCTCGAAGCTCCGTCCGGAGGGTGCGGTGATAATACCCTTATCGCAAAGGCACCAAAATCCGTCTGCCCCCTCGAGGGTAGTGCAGGAACACCAGACGGGATCTGTCCGGGTTCGTAACTCTGTGATGGTCAGCCTCGCGTCTGGGCTGACTGAGTCGCCCATCTGCACAGCTCTATCATCCCAATACTCCGAAGCGCCGATCTTCCGGGGCCTGTTGCCGTATGCCTTGATCCAGTCTGGGAGGCTCTCATTCACAGCATCGAAGGTCAAGCCCCACCGTCGGCAAGCCTCCAGGGCCTTCTGAAGGGGCACCCCCTCTCGGACAGTCCAGAGGATCAAGCCAGCTCCGGCCTGTTGCTCCTGTTTCGCCCTCTGAATGACGGGCCAGTTTGGCTCCCCAATCTCTGGGTATGCCTCGGTGCAGAGACACCCATCGAAGTCAATTGCTATGGCTTTTCTCATCACATACCCTCCAGTTCCTTTTTTGCCCACATAGCCACTCCCTTTTTGACGTTGGCCTGGTAATACTCAGTCCCATTGAAATTCTTGCAGCCTCGGCACCCAACCAGGATACAAGAAATTTCGTCTTTCCACCGTTCCTCCGGCGTGGAATCGCTCTCCGCTCCGCATGGATATTTTGGCGAGGTCATGGTCAGGCCCCCTCACTCAGCGGCGGAGCCTCCTCGAAGGCCGGCGCCTCGTTGGTGGGATTGTCCGCCAACTCATCGGCAGAAGCCGGAGCGGGAGCGTCAGCAAACAGTTCCAGGTTTTCCTTTTCGCCCTCCATGAACCGGCTGGCCATCATGTCCGCCGTCTGAAGGGCGAGGACTGCGGGGTACATCTCGATGCTCTTGCCTACGGCATTGTCGTTCTCGTAGTTCCCGTTCATCCCCATATGATGCCAGATCGCATAAAGCTCCTGACTGGTGAGGGTGGTGTACTGCTTGATGATCATGGCGCTCTTGGGGCCGTGACCCAGAGGCATCATGTCATTCACCGTGTAGAAGGGAACCTTCTCCCACCTCCCGGTGGTGTCGTTCTTCACGTTCCGGGTGCTGGTGCCGTAGAAGTGGGTCTTGCAGATGTCGTGGAGCAGGGCCATCATGATCACGCTGTCATCCGGGATGGTGTCTACCACCTTCCCGGCGGCCCGGTACTCCCACACCCCATCGCTCCGCCAGGAGAGCAGTCCCCGCAGGGCATCCAGGACGTTGAGGCTGTGCTGGAGGAGACCGCTGGGGACGGCGAGGTGGTACTTGGTGCTGGCGGGGGCCTTGTAGAAGTCGCTCTTCTGGATGTACTCCAGCAGCTTGTCCATGCCGGGGCGCTGAACCTTGGCCAGCTCCGTCTCAAAGCGGGCGATGTTGTTTTGAATATCCATGTCTATCATCCTTCCGTCTGTTCTTTGGGAGCCTTCTCCCCATACAAAATTTTCTCACCCTGTGCCTTGAGCACCGGGAACATCTCCATCTGCTCCTTTTTGATCTGCTCATACTCCCGCAGGTACTTCTTGAAGGTGCGCTCCTTGAACCTCTTGGCGTGGGCCGCCTTGATTTTCAGCTGCACAGCCTTCCGCCGCTCGATTAGATCCCGCATCGTGCTGTTGGTCGTGAGGATGTGGTACTTGGCGCCGCAGGCCGGGCAGGAAAAATACTGCACCTCCAAGTCACCATCCCGGAGCGAGCCCAGGCGGGAATCGTCCACAGTGAACTGCTGGCCGCACTTATTGCAGTCGATGGGTTTGTCAAACAAGGTCATGCCGAACCTCCTCGAAAATGAAGTTTGTGTAGTCACGTGCAGCGGCCATTTCAAGGAGGGCGGCTGCGGCCTGCACTATGATCTCGTTGCGATTTTTCCCGTACTTGTCCGCAACTTTCGCAAACTGAGCAACAGCGGCGTATGCGATGTTTCCCAGCTCGTTTGCCATCTCATCATTCATTGCGCTTATTCCTCCTTCAGCTGTGGTGGGTACCGATAATCGCGGCCGGAGTAGTCGCTGTTGATCCAGCACCCGCTCTCTGGGTAGCCCTCAGTCTTTGGCCACCAGAATTTCTTTAAAATTCGATTGTATATCCACCCGCTCTCCAGGCACCGGCAGTGCCGCGACCAGTAGCGGTTGAACACCCGGAGACGGGGCTCATAGGTCCCGTTGACGAGGTCATGGTACGCATCCATGTCCAGCTGGTCGATCAGGGCGGCCTGGAACTGGTCAATCAGGCCACCGGGTTTCTTTTCGCCCTCCCCGATGGCGGCGAGACACTTGGCCAGCCACTCGTTTCCGGCCGTGTCCTCCGGGTAGGTGGGGAAGTCCTCCTCAAGCTCGACACACTTCCTGTAGAACCAGACCGCCCCATCCATGACCTCCGCCACCAGAGTGTTGTAGGATCTGGCGTACCGGGTCGTGAGCTGCTGGAGTGGAACCTTCTCCCGATTGTTCTTGAGCTTTTGGAAGTCGGCATGGAACCTCTCAAGCCGCTGGGTGTCACTCTCCATTTTGGTGCCTCCTCTCGGTTGCCCCTGTGCGGCCCACAGGGGCGCGTTGTGGGCCTCGTTCGCCGGGGTGGTAGGTTTACCCTCCTCTCCCCGCTGTCGCCCCGCCGTGCGGCGGGAAACGCCCCCCTAACACCTGTTTTTCAAATTAGGTGTTAACCCAAAAACCTTTGGGGCTCCAAGGGTTGACCCATTTCCTAACGCCTAACACCTAATTTTCAGAATATCCCTTGTTTTCTTTTGGTGATGTCTCTAAGTCAAAAAAACGTGACTTGCAATCGTTTTGCGATAATACCGTGTAATCGGTGAATTTAGGTGTAATAGGTGTTAGGAAAGGCCCGTACCCTTTGCCGCTCAAAGGTTTTTGGCCTAACACCTAACCTAACACCTAACCTAACACCTAACTTTTAGGCGTTAGGCCTTTCGCCTAAAACGGCAGTTCATCGCCTTCGCCATCAATGGGAACAAATTGCTGTTGTTCCCACTCTGGCTGAGCGGCAGCGGCCCTGGCCTCGGCCAGCTCCTCCGCATCATCTACAGGGTCCTCCGCCTTGGATATTTGCCCAATGCGGAACTCCACAAAGCGGCTGTTGCGATTTTCAAACCATTTCAGCACCGAGTAGACCTTTTTTCTTGTCCCTGCGTTGACTGAATAGCCAATTAGTCCCTTGTCAGCCATGTACTTCATGGTTTTCCGATATGAGAACCCCGCCTTCGTCAGTGCTTGGTTCAGTGTGGAAGGAAAGATATAAGCTGTATTGCCGCTGTCGCTGGTGAAACCCAGGCAGGTTCCAACGGTATTTGTTCCGAAGTACGCCTTGTTCGACAAAACCCAGTCCACAATGAACTGCACCGCATTCTCGTTGACGTCGGTGGCGTTGCTCTCCACCTGGTTGACCAAGATGTCCGAGGCCATCTGCTTTGCGGAGGCCCAGGACACTGCCCACTCCCCTCCGAAGAACCAGGTGTCGATGAGTGCGTCCGCCAGGGCCACGGCCGCGATGCCAGCGATGTGGGAGCCGTTCTTGCCCTCGCTGACGGTGCGGACATAGTTCTGCATTTCCTCGTACAATTCCACGATCCGGCGCTCATCCATCTGCAGGATTTTCTCGATGAAGGCCGGGCCAGCCCAGCCGCAGTCCGTGGCCGATTGCTGGTGCATGAGGGCAGCGTCCGCCTCGTTGTCGAAGGGGCCGCCGTAGATCTCCAGCACACGGGTACTGACGCCCGTCTGGGTGGTTTCCGTGCTGAGAGGCTCCTCGCCGGTGGCCAGGGCCACGGTGCGCCATTGGTGGATGGTCTGGAGGCCCCCGCCCTTGCTGCCCCGGATCTTCCCGGTGCCGCTGGCGATCATGTACACGATCTTCTCCAAGGCCCCCTGGTTGTTCCCGGCCAGCTGGCGCTCATCGATGCCCAGGGGCAGGTCGCAGTAGAAGGCCGCCGTCCGCTCCAGGCCGACCTGGGTGGCGTTGAAGCTGACCATGAGCCGCTCCGGGTCTCCCCAGGCGGAGAGGGCGGCCTTGAGGGCGGCGGTCTTTCCGCCTTTGGAGCCGCCCCAGTTGTACACGAAGAATATCCGCTGTTTCACGATCCGCAACAGGGGCGCGGCAAACCCAGCCGCCAGAATAAAGCGGAATTTCATCCGACCGCGGTGGGGGGCCATATGCTCCACCCACCGCTCCATGGTGCCGTTTTTGCAGTAGGCCGCCGCCATGCCCCGCTGGGATGGGTCTATGTCCAAGGTCAGGCCATCATCGTGGCCGGGCAGGAACCGCTTCCCCGGCTGCCAACCGAAGGTTGATGTGGCGTCATTCTTGGGGATCAGGTCGATGTTCTCGGCCTCCAACGCCCCCAGGAAACTGACCACCCGTTTGGCGTTCTCGCTGGTAACCGTGCAGCCCAGGTCGGCCAGCGTAGTGATTGACCGGCTGGAGAAGATGGTGGAACGGGGGTAAATGGCGGTCTGCCACAGGCCATCCCGCTTGAAGGCCACCTCGATTTTCTCATCGCCGGTTTCCAGGCTCTTGAGACGTTGGGTGAGGATGATGGGCGTCCGGCAGACTCCCACCGGGGTGTATGTCTTTTGGTCGATGGCACTGATGCCCTTTTCCGAGTATATCCAGCCCTCCGGCTGGCGGAGGTTGAGGGGCGCTCCCTCCACGGCCTCCGGGGTGAGGTATTGGTCCAGGTCTATCCGCTCCGCCCCTTTGAGGGCCTCTTTGATCTGCTGGGCCGCTGTGTCCCTGCCGTGCTTGATATATAGCTCGCTTGGGTCCTTCACGCCGAGGCGGTCGCAGGACCAGAGGTATATCTCCCCGGTGAAGCCGCCTTCCTTCAGGCCGTTGAAAACCTTCCCGGTGAAGGTATCGCCGCCGCTGTCCGGCTCCTTGTGGACATATAGCTTCAGGCCCTGGAGGGTGGCGGTCTGGTGGCTCTTGAACATCGAGGCCCCGGCCACGCCTATGGCGGGGAGGCCCATGTACCACAGCGACTGCGTGTCGCTCTCTCCCTCCACTAAAATGGCCCAGCCGGCCTTTTTCATTTCGGGGAGCCGCCATTCCCCGTAGAGGCAGATTTTGCCCTTGCTGCCCCGCTGCCAAGTGAAGTGCTTTCCGCCGTATCGCTTGCGGACTGCGGCGTCCTTCCCGTCCTCGGTGAAGTAGGGTATCTGGAGGCAGGTTATGCCGCCTCGCTCCTTCCTGGTGCTGACACGGCAGGTCTTTTCGAGGAAGTCCGCCGGGAGCCGCTTGTCGAAGGAATATTGCTCTACACTGTACGGGTCGAGGTCAAAGCCCCCGCCTTTCTTCTCCGGCTTCTTCTCCGGGGCCACGCCGTACTTCTCCAGGATTTCCTTATAGGCTTGCTTCGTGTCGACGTTGTGGTACTTCGCCCAAAAGGTTACGAAGTTGCCGCCTTCGTCCTCCGAGAAGCAATGCCATTGTCCGGTGGTCAGGTCTGCCGAGAAGCTGTTCTGCTTGTCCCGGTGGAAGGGGCAGAGGCCGGTTAGGT
>OFFI01000947.1_pt1 | contig 17432 bp, 8 predicted proteins | sample 1521351 | NCBI WGS metagenome assembly OFFI01 (sample SAMEA3504119, study PRJEB24116) | mouse gut metagenome | biome: mouse gut; feature: mouse-associated habitat; material: faeces | place: Denmark | collected 2011
GTATTTTACTGATTCGCCGTAGGTCGATCATGCCTGGAGGGCTTTTTATCTTATAGGCAATTTCAACGAAAATGCCTATAAGATAAAATATTTTGTCTATTCCGTGGGCAAAATAAATTTACCAATTAATTCATCCAGACAAATTGCCTGTGCAGATAATTCTTCACTGGTTGCAGAAGATTCTTCCGCTGTTGCAGAATTAGACTGAACCACCTCTGAAATTTGATTGACACCTTCTTCTGCTTGCTTCATCGCAACAGCCTGATCTGCTGCGATAGAGCTTACATTCTTGGATGAAACTGCAATTTTCTCAATTCCTTGAACTACATTCTCAATCGAAGAAGCTGCTCTTTCTGCCGCTTTATTTCCTTCGGAAATCTCCTGGATCGTGCCTTCGATTAATTCTCTGGTTTCTACAGCAGCTTTGGAGCTCTGTTCTGCCAACTGCCGTATCTGGTCAGCCACAACGGCAAATCCACGTCCGGCTTCTCCAGCCCTTGCCGCCTCGATAGAAGCATTTAAGGATAATAAGTTCGTCTGTGACGCAATATCCTCAATTTCAGAAATGATATTTTCAATCTTCTGTGATGCTTCGCTGATGCGTTCCATTGCGCTTACCATAGTATCCATTTCTCCGCGGCTTCGGTCTGCCTCATCTGAATATTTTTGTGCTTGTTCATAGGATTCTCTTGCGCGGTCTGCGGCAGTTTGGACATTTTCCGTAATAGACATAATCGTTGCCTGCATCTGCTCCACTGCCCCTGCTTGTTCCGTAGCTCCTTCTGCAAGGCTTTGGGACGCCTCTGCAAGATTTGTGGAACCAGCTGATACCTGAGAAGAAGCCTCTTCGATCGACTGTATCGTGGTAACCATCTGTTTCTTTAATTCTTTCAAAGAATACAACAAGTTCTCAAAATCGCCAGTATATCTGGAGCCGTCTTCAGATACAACAGCATAATTGGCTTTTGACATTTCTTCTAGGATATGCTCTTCGTCTGCAATAATGAATTTCAAAGTCTCTGCCATTTCTTGTGCCATAGCTATCATGTCGGCAACTTCATCTTTACTGTCAACCTCCGGGAAAGGAGAAGAAAGATCTCCAGTGGCAAAGGATTTAAATCGATCTTTCAGGCGATTCAGGGGACCCGCAATGCTATTTGCAATCCCAACTCCGATACGGAACGCAAAAAACATTGTTATAATAATGATTACTCCGATAACGATGCATAATATAATGCAAGTAATGGAAAGCTGTGTAGAAAGTTGATTTCCCTTATCTACCTTAATATCCATAATCTCTGAGAGCTTATTGTAAATGTTTTCATACATTGGGGCAAGCTCGCCCATGGCAATTTCCTGAGCCGCAATGCATTGTTCCTGATCTTCGGTAGCGCCTAATGCCAGAATGTCCTCTTCCAAATCCCAGTATTCTTCCAATTCTTGTTTCAATTCCGCATATAATTTCTTATTGGCGGCCGTGACCATGGTCCGCTCTATATTCACAAATTCTGATTCAAATTCTGCACGGTTCTTTTCATGTTGCTCCACCATTGCATCAATGGCGCTCTGCTCTTCATAACCAATTGCTCCCCGTAAAGCTGACCTTGTATCGGCTAAGAATACCATGGCCTTTCCTACGTCTCCTTGAGCAAAACCATAGTTGGTCAGGGCGTCCTCATAAGAATTGGTGAGCACGATCATGGTGATTAGCCCCACGACTGATACGGCTGACAATATTCCCGCAACCATAACGAAAGCTTTAGTTAATCGTTCTTTAATTTGCATGTTGTTCAATTTCTTTAGCATACCTATCACTCTTCCATATCCTTTCTTTTTTTTCGGAAAAATATTTTCCTGAAGGATGCTGTGCTAGGAAAGCTATTGTCTATTTTAGCAAATTGCGAAGAAATCACATAGCGAACGTGCAAACTCCAAATAGAGTCTGATTATGCATCAGCTTGTTTACAAAACGATACGTAACCAGAACCTCTAAATAAACCGCTCCTTGATCTACATGCTCTTCTGTATGTATGTGCTTTACTGCAACATCCTGCTACTAATTTTACATCTTTTCAGACTTTTCGTCAATATTTTTCCGATATTACTTTGCTATTACTTTACAATTATCTTTAATTTTGCATTTTGACCGTTAAATGTCTTAACTGTAATCACAGCCGAGCCTTTCTTTTTGGCTGTCACTTTTCCCTTTTGGGAAACAGATGCCACAGATTTTTTATTGGAAACATAGGTAATCTTGCGGCTTGCCGTGTTTTTTGGCAGTGCTGGCTTGATCTGAAATTTCTTGCCAGCTTTCAATGTTTTTTCTGATGCATTTAAAGTAATTTTTTTTGGAGCTCTTTTTACATGCACCTGAACAATTGCTTTTTTGACGTTTGAAGCTTTGACTGTAATCTTGCAAATTCCAGTCCTTTTCGCTGTAATTTTTCCTTTGGAAGTAACGCTAGCTTTTTTGTTAGAGGCATGATAAGTTAGCTTCTTGTTGGTAGCGTTCTTTGGAAGAACAGATGTTTGAAGTGTATAACTTTCCCCCACTCCTAGGACTAATTTTTTTTCTGACACCTTTACTTTCGTAACAGCGACATCTTTTTTTACAGAAATCTTTAAATTTGCCGTCTTTCCATTAAATGTTTTTACCGTAATGATGGCGCTTCCGGTTTTTTTGGCAGCTACCTTTCCAGTAGAAGAAACAGATGCCACATTGTCATTGCTGGAGCTATAAAAGATAACGCAGCTTGCCGTTTCAGCGGGCAGAACATATTTAATTTGAAAACTTTTCCCAGGCTCTAATGTATGTTCCATCTCATTTAACGTAATTCTGCCAGGAGCTTTCTTTATATTCACAGTGACAATTTCCCGCTTTTTATTGACAGATTCTACAAGAAGGTAAGAAGAGCCCGTTTTCTTTGCGATTACTGTTCCATCAGCAGAAACAGAGATCTTGTCGTTTAATGCCTTAAAGGTCAGGCTTTTATCTGAAGCATTCTGTGGAAGGACGGAAGCTTTTACTTGATAAGATTCCCCTAATCCCAAGGTAAGATTTTTTTCTGCCACAGTCACCTGAGATACTTCGATGTCAGGCTCAGGTTCTTCCGGCCCAGGATTAGGATTGGGATCTTCCGGTCCAGGCTCAGGTTCTTCTGGTCCAGGGTTAGGCTCGGGTTCTTCCGGCCCAGGATTAGGATCAGGCTCCTCCGGTCCAGGCTCAGGGGTTTCCGGTCCAGGTTCAGGTTTTGGATCGGGATCTTCAGGCTCAGGTTCTTCTGGTCCAGGATCGGGCTTGGGATCTTCCGGCTCAGGATCGGGTTTGGGATCTTCCGGTCCAGGATTGGGCTCAGGGTCTTCCGGCCCAGGATCGGGTTTCGGATCTTCTGGCTCTGGATTTTCTGAGTCCTGCTTTGTTAAAGTAACTGTCGATTTTCCTGCCGGGAACGTTAACGTATGCCCCGCTTCATCTTTAATAGTAATTTGGCAAGACAGATCTACGGCTCCTTCTGAGCCTGTAAAGGAAGTTTCTAGGCTCTGTATGGGCAGCGAAATATAATTTCTCCCTGCCTGCAATGGAACGTCTTGCGTATAAGTTGCAATGGTCTTTCCGTTAGACTCTAAAAAATCAACCGTCATAGCAACTGTCGTCGCGTTCGCTTCACCAGAAAGCACTTCCAAAGAAACGTTTCCGTGAAGTTGATTTTTAGTATCACAAATTACGTTAACCTCCGGTTCCTTTGGCTTAAATGGATTTTCCTCTTCGGACGCTGAAAAAGAACCAGTTGCCTTTCCGTTTGTTATTTCTAACTCATTCCCGTCCATGGTTACTTTTTCCTGATTTGGAACCTGCACTTGTATGGTATCATCGTGGGTTAATGTTAACGTTACGTTGCTGCTTTCCATTTCTAAGGTTCGTTCCATTCCTTTGGCATTCGTCAAAGTCAATTGTACGGGTTCTTGCCGCGTAGACTCTGAACTTAATCTCAGCTCTAGTTCTTCTGTTTGCAAGTCGGTTTTTATTTGATTTACTTCCAAAACTGCATTTTGATCTGAAGATGTAATTTCTGCATAATGTTCTTGGGATGCCAGATAAAAAGTAACATCTTCATCTGTAGCTTTGGAGTTCTGTGTATCTGTTGTTGAAAGTTGATAGCTGCCTTCGGGAACGACAAAGCTTCGGATTCCAGAAAAGACGTCTTCATCTTGAGAACGGAAAAGCTTTTGCTCGTAAGCGCCTGGAATTTCATCAATCCCTTTTCCGTCTTTGTCGGTTACGCTTGCTCTTTCTTTATCTATGGACAAGTAAAGGGAACGGTCTACGTCTTCACTGTGAAGCTCCACGCCTGACATTGCTGCAGAAATCACCGAATAGTCCACATAAGATGCTGAGGCATAGTGTTTGTAATCTATGTTGCTCAGATGCTTATTGATGGTCAATGTTTGCAGAGCAGAAGGAGCGTTAGGATCATAAACTTTCAGCACAAAATCTCCATTCTCTGCTTGATCGACAGAAACTGGTACTACGGTATGCGCCTGATATTTGGAGTATATTGCCATTATGATAGGTTCTGCCTTTGCGTCAACGCTAAGGCCGCCAGATCGTTCAAATTCCTCCACTTTTTGAATCATCTCCATATATTGATTCATATTACGGCTTAAAACACCGCCGCATCCGGCAATATTTTGCATGTTTTGTGATATTTGGTAAGCCTCTATCAATTTAGTCAGAGCGGCATTTTTATCTAAAGGAGCTTGCAACTGGTAAATGTTTTGTGCAGATTCTTGATAGTCTTGTGCTTTGAGCTCGTTATTCTCATAAAAATCCAGAGCAGAGCTTGCCATGCCGTAGCAGGAACCCGTCCAATTGCCGCTGATAGCGTAATAATAAGTGCCAGTAACAATATTGTTTAAAATATCCACATAACGCTGTCTTGGAATACGATAATCCGCTGGATAGCCAAAAGAGGATGCGTCGTTACCGAAAGAATAGTGGTCCTGTTTTTCGGTATAAAATTTATCCAATCCTAACAGCGGGATGTTCTGCCAGGAGTTTCCGATGCCGTCCCATCCATTTTGATTTTTACGGAAACAAATTGTCAGCTGATTGCATTCTGTAAAGCTGTCTTCTGCCCAATTTTGGGGCGTGCCGCCATAGAAGTATGCTTTTTCTAAATTCGCATTTCCTTTAAATGCCTGTGCCTCAATGGTATCTATGCCGGCAGGAATATTGATCGTGCGCAGCGCACAATCGCTAAATGCGTTGCTTTTTATTTCTGATATGCTGTCTGGCAAGAAAAGATATGCCAAAGCCGTGCATCCTGCAAAAGAAGATTCCGGCAATGTCTGAATTTGGTTATTGAGGATGGCGGCGGTAATTGAAGCGCATCCTTGAAAAGCGCTTGCTCCTATCGATGTAATTTCTTTTAAATGGAGCTGGCCTTGAAAGGAGCTGTCATTCTCAAAGGCGCCAGTGCCAATGGTCTTTACATTACTAATGTCTAGGAACGACATTTTGGGGCAGTCGCCAAAGGAATGGTCTCCGATCCGCTCAAGCTCCAAACCTGTTTCAAGGCGAAGCAAATTTTGGGCGTGGCAAAAAGCATAATCTCCAATATCCGTAATGTGTTCTGCCTCTATGGTCTGTATCTGGTTCATATATGAGGTCCATGGGGCGGGTTCTTCTTCGCTGAAATTTGGAATGACGCCCGTTCCGGTAAATCGCATCAAGCCGTTTTCTCCTTGAAACTCCCAAGTAACCCCGTCAAATGTACCAGATTCTTGGTCGCTATTGCCAGGGTTCCAATCGGCAAGATGAAAAGAAGACCAATAGCTTTCATCCCATCCAGCGCTGGAAGGAATCCGGTAAATAAGAAGCTGAGCTCCATTCTCTTTGAGGCAATTCTCCCCTGCCGAAGGGGCGTCTCCTTGAAAATAGATAGCGTTTAGATTTCTATTTCCGTAAACGGAATACCGTCCAAGCTCAATCAGGTTTTTAGGCATATGTAGTGTCTTTAACGACCTTGTACTTCTGATACTGCTGTCATTCAGGCGTTGCGTCGTATCGAGAATATAATATTCTTCTCCTGCTTTTGCGAAAGGATAAAATAGTAAGCTGGTGTGATCTTTGTTATACACCACATTGTCAACCGCATCCAAATAAGGGTTTTCTTCAGAAATCGTTATGGTGTTTAAATAGGTACAATCGTCGAAAGTCAAACTAGAAACATAATTCAGCTTTTTGCCTATGGTCAGTTTCTTTATGCCACAGCCTACGATGGCATTTGCCTGAACTGTCTCAACATTGTCAGGAAGATGGAGCTCTTTAAGGTTCTGACACCAAAAAAATGCGTCTTTGGAAATTGTTTTTAAGGTTCTAGGAAGGGAAATATTAAGGAGATTATCTGCATGATAAAATGTATTTTTGTCAATTAGCTCTGTTCCTTCCAGAATTTCAATGGCTGTAGCAGGCGCCGCAGGCGCATATGCAATTGTACGGTAGGGAGAGCCGTTCTTTTGTTCATACAAGACATTGTCTACGGTCTTGAAATTGGCATTGCCCTCAACAACTTCAAGACTTTTCAATGCCTCATTTTCAATCAATATATCGTCTCCTATCGTAGTGACGCTCATTGGAATGGTCAAATTGGTAAGTCCTGTTTCTCGAAAGCAATAAGTCCCCAACGATAGCAAACTCCCTGGAAGCGTAATATCCGTCATGCTTTCACATGCCGAAAAAGCCGCTTTGCCAATCGTCTCTAATCCATACGGAATCTGGAAAGCGATCAGGCTTACATCGTCAGTAAACGCACATTCTCCTATCGACTTTAAGCTTGTGCTGCATGTGAAAGTTTCTAGCAGACTGCAGTAGGCAAAAGCGTAATTGCCGATGCGTTCAATGCTGTTTGGCAGCAGGACGTATCTCAAGCTAGCGGCTCCAGAAAATGCGCCGTCCGGAATATTGGTAATTCCATCTGAAATAGATAATGTGGTAATAGTTGGAAGATAACCATATTCATGCCAAGGAGACATGTTGCCTCCGAAATCTATCTCCCCTGTTCCTGTCAAGGTAAGCTTATATGGAGGCTCTTGCAGATTCCAGCCTTGTACAGTGTCTTCTGTAATTTCCCAATGAATATTTGTTCCCAAGTACCCAGAAGTTTCCTTTTCCTGTCCTTCTTCTGCGAAAACCTGCAGCGGTCTGCCTCCTATTAAGGGTATTGATCCAAGTATCAAGGAAAAGATTAAATATATACTAGCTATTCTATAGATATTTTTCATAAATTTGCCCCTTTCCTTCCTTCATAACGATGATAGCGTTTGGTCTTTCTATAAAAGATTCTGCTACTCAATGTTTCCATGTAATTTTTGTAAAGACTGCACTTCGCTGCTACCATGCTTTTTCAAAGAAAGAATACCGCTAATGGTTGCCATTGCAGCTGCCATGGTGGTCATATACGGAACTTTTTTCTTAATCGCAGCTTTTCTTAAATAGCTGTCATCCATGTGGCGTTCCTGTCCCACAGGAGTATTGACAATTAAGTCGATCTTGCCATTGGTAATCAGATCGAGCATGTCAGGTCTTCCCTCCGTTAACTTATATACCATCTTTGCAGGAATTCCTGCTTCTCTGATTAGCTTGCAAGTATTTTGGGATGCAATAATGTGAAATCCCGCTTTTGCAAATTCTTTGGCAACCTCTACAACCTCAGGCTTATCCCGGTCACTGACAGAAATAAGCACCGTTCCCTCCAAAGGAAGCTTTAACTGCGCAGCTTCCTGGGCTTTATAAAATGCTTCTCCGTAGGATGTGGAAAGACCAAGTACTTCTCCAGTGGAACGCATTTCTGGCCCTAATACCGGATCTACTTCCTGAAACATATTAAAGGGGAATACCGCTTCTTTTACGCCATAGTAAGGAATCGTTTGTTCTTTCAGTTCTGGAACCGGCGAAGGCTTTCCGGTCAATTCTGCCGTTACGATCTCAATGGCCAGAGGAACCATGCGGATATTGCAGACTTTAGATACCAATGGCACGGTACGGGAAGCCCTTGGATTTGCTTCTAGCACGAATACTTTGCCGTTTTCTATGGCGTATTGCATGTTCATAAGGCCTTTGACATGCATTTCTTCCGCAATTCTTCTGGTATATTCCTTGATCGTGGCTACGTTTTCCTCTGAAATATGTTTCGAGGGGATAATGCACGCAGAGTCGCCAGAATGCACACCTGCAAGCTCGATATGTTCCATCACTGCCGGAACAAACGCATGGGTTCCGTCGCTGATGGCGTCTGCCTCACATTCTGTCGCATGTCCCAGAAAACGGTCAATTAAAATTGGACGGTCTGGAGTGACTCCTACGGCAGCGTTCATATAGCCTGTCATGCTGTCAGCATCATATACGACCTCCATGCCTCTCCCGCCTAGAACATAAGAAGGACGAACCATTACAGGATAGCCGATGTTATCTGCAATTGCGAGAGCCTCTTCTACATTGACCGCCATTCCAGATTCCGGCATGGGAATTTCAAGCTTTTCCATCATGGCGCGGAACAGATCTCTGTCTTCTGCCAAATCAATCACAGAGGGTGCGGTTCCCAGTATCTTTACGCCATTTTTCTCCAAATCTGCCGCCAGATTCAAAGGAGTCTGACCACCGAACTGGGCAATGACGCCGACTGGCTGTTCCTTTTTATAAATACTCAGGACATCCTCGAGGGTCAGAGGTTCAAAATAAAGCTTATCAGAGGTATCATAGTCCGTAGATACGGTTTCTGGATTGCAGTTTATGATAATGGTTTCAAACCCAAGTTTTTTCAAGGCAATCGATGCGTGGACACAGCAATAATCAAATTCGATCCCCTGTCCAATACGATTGGGACCACCGCCCAAAATCAAAATTTTCGGCTTGCCTTGCGTTACAGGATTTTTGTCTTCTGCATTGTAAGTAGAATAATAATAAGCGTTATCCTTTGTCCCGCTGACATGCACGCCTTCCCAAGCCTCTTCCAGACCTAGGGATATTCGTCGATTACGAACCTCCTCCTCTAAAATATGCAGGATCTGGCTTAAATATTTATCAGAAAATCCATGTTTTTTTGCAGCAATCAGTGCTTCGTCAGATGGAAGATGCCCTTTTTCTGCCGCAAGAGCCTCTTCTTCTTCCACTAATTCCTTGATTTGTTCTAAGAAATAATGCTTGACCTTGGTTATCTCATGGATTTCCTCCACGGACGCTCCTTTTCTGAGCGCTTCATAAATAATAAAATAACGTTCACTGGTCGGGGTGATCAGAAGCTTCAATAGCTGTTCCTTGGTTTTTTGATCAAAATCTTTCACATGACCTAAACCATAACGTCCAGTTTCCAGACTGCGGATCGCTTTTTGAAATGCCTCTTTAAATGTCTTGCCAATGCTCATTACTTCGCCGACTGCCCGCATCTGAGTGCCGAGCTTGTCCTCTACGCCTTTAAATTTTTCAAATGCCCAACGGGCGAATTTGATTACCACATAATCCCCATCTGGAACATAATTGTCTAATGTGCCATATTTTCCACATGGGATATCGGAAAGCGTCATTCCAGTTGCCAGCATCGCCGATACCAAGGCTATCGGGAATCCGGTTGCTTTGGACGCAAGGGCAGAGGAACGGGAAGTCCTGGGATTGATTTCAATCACAATGTCTCTGTCTGTTTTGGGATCATGCGCCCATTGCACATTTGTTCCTCCAATTACCTGGATCGACTCCACGATCTTGTATGATTTTTCCTGGAGCCGTTTTTGAACTTCTTCTGATATCGTAAGCATAGGCGCAGAACAGAAAGAGTCTCCGGTATGTACGCCAAGGGGATCAATATTCTCAATAAAGCATACGGTGATCATATTGTTGTCTGCATCCCGTACCACCTCTAATTCTAATTCTTCCCATCCTAATATGGATTCTTCTACCAGGACTTGTCCTACCAGGCTTGCCTGTAGCCCTCTTGTGCAGACGGTTTTTAACTCCTCCATATTATATACAAGGCCGCCTCCGGCGCCTCCCATCGTATACGCAGGCCGCAGTACCACCGGATATCCCAGCTTATCAGCGATTGCCAAGGCTTCTTCCACAGAATAAGCCACTTCGCTTTTTGCCATTTCAATTCCAAGACTGTCCATGGTTTTCTTAAATTCGATACGGTCTTCCCCACGTTCGATAGCGTCTACCTGTACGCCGATTACTTGTACGCCGTATTTCTCCAGCACGCCTGACTTTGCAAGCTCAGAGCACAGATTCAGTCCAGACTGTCCCCCAAGGTTAGGCAAAAGGGCGTCTGGTCTTTCTTTGGCTATAATCTGTTCCATTCGTTCTACATTCAGAGGCTCGATATAGGTGACATCAGCGGTTTCCGGATCTGTCATAATGGTAGCAGGATTTGAATTAACCAATACAATTTCATAACCTAGGCTTTTTAAAGCCTTGCATGCCTGTGTACCAGAATAGTCAAATTCACATGCCTGTCCAATTACGATAGGACCGGATCCAATAATCAATACCTTATGGATATCTTTTCTTTGAGACATTTTTGTTCCTCCTGTCGCTAGCAATAATTTTTATGTATTTTTATCATTATACTGGAAAATTGTCTGCCAGGCAATGTTTTTCTTATTTTACAATTTCTTAGAACAGATCAAGGAGCCTCCCCATTTTGTAATCTCGTAGTGCCAAAAGGTCTTGAGGCTTTCGCACTAGTACATTCAAAATGATTTTTGCACAAAATATTTGGTAAAATAGCAGAAAACAAAAACTTGCGTATGATGTTCGAAAATATCGTATCATACGCAAGCTATATTTAAAACGTCGCAGGTATAGCGTAAACTTTTGAAGTTGCTTTGCCGCTGTTTTGGGTTGTTGAAATCCAGACAATGCTTCCATTGTATAAAATGGGCTGGGAATCACCGTCAAACGCCATATTGGAATATTTTTTGGAATAAATCTTTTTTCCAGTATCGCTGTATACAGCGTAATTTAGCGTAGACGTTCCTTTTTTCGTAGTGGAATATAAAATTACAAAACGGTTGTCTGTCAATTTAATCATTCGGGTTTCCCCTACCGTGACAGAGGTAGTCTTTGGGTTATGGGTAGTCAGCCATTTAAAAGTTACTTTGCCAGAGTTGCGGTTGGAAAGTATCAGGAACGCATTATACTTCATATCATAACCAAAGCCAGAAATGTTTTTTATTTTTTTACCATGAGGCTGTGACGTCCCGCAGACAAGCACATTGCTGGTTCCAATTTCCATGCCCCCGACCCTGCATCCTGTGAAGTTAGCGCCAGTCTCCCCTTTCAAGGAAAACAGGGAGGAGGAACTAATTGTTTGATTATCTGCTCCATAGTTTGATACTGTAGTCAGTTCTAAGCCGCGGGGATAGGCGTCTCCGTGGTCCAAAAGGTAGAGCATGTCGTCTTTGAATTTCACAAACTGATTAAAGGAATGACTGGCATAACTCTCATTTGCTTCTGCTGCTTTCATTTTTTTCGTATTGATTTTAAAGGAGATATTAGACTGGTGGCGATATCCGTCGCCGTATGTAAACATCTCTCTCGCAGTCATCAGATAAAGGGTGTTTCCCTGCATATCCATGCGGCAATTTCCGGCGTCAAATGGAGCATAGATTCCCTGAAAGGTATTAAAGACGCCGCCTTTGATGTTTGCTGTCTTTAATCTTTTCCATTTGCCGTCGAACTGGATCACTTTAATCACGATTTTGCTTTTACTTTCCTTGGGATTGTCATAGCCTATTGCCACATAAAACTTGCCGTCTGTACCTTGGTAAAATCCGCCCCATACATCATACTTCAATTTTATCGTTTTTGTGTTTGTCACCTTGAAAGAAGCATTCAGGGTATAGATTTTTAAGTCGCCGTTATTCTGAACGCATACGGCATGAAACTTGCCGCCGGACTGATAATAGTAGGTAGTGTCTGGATGCGCCCAGTGGTAGGAATATTGTCCGAATCCTCCCGAAGATTCCTGGCTTATTTTGCTGCATAATACCTTTTTAACTTTATTATTTTTGGGAATAATCTGGGATACGGTTGGTGAGAAATCACTTTCCCCCATTGCATCCATAGTTACTAACTTGTAGTAGTAAGGAATACCCTTGGTGACTTTTTGCTTATAGAAAGTTGTTTTACCGCTCCGATCGGTGTAAATGCATTTGTAAGTTCCATTTTCCTGGTTGGATTGGTAAAGCTTATACCCTGTTGCATTTTTGAAAGCATTCCATCTGATTACTAGATTGCTGCTGCCAGATTTTTTGACAGAGGTGATGCTAGAACCCGCCATTTCTTGGGCTGTAAACCCTGTCTGATAGGCCTCTCCTGGCAAGGTACGTAAATCATCCTTTACGTAACCGACAACTTGGTAAAAATATTCTTTATTCCATTTTACAGGCAAAGTAATGCTGGTTTTGTCAGCACTTAATGTTTTCAGTGTTTCATATTCACCATTATAATTCTTTGAACGTTGCACATAGTATCCGTCGCATCCAGGGACTTTCTTCCATTTTAAGGTAATGTGGTGAAAATCAGTCTGTGTAATCTTGGGATAGTCTGCTATGTATGGCAATACATATAAACGGAATTTGAAAGATGTATTTCCGGTTGAAGCAATGATATCTGTGTAGCCAACTCCGATCACCTTATATTTGATGGTTCCAGTTATATAGTGGCCAGCGTCAACATCAAGTTCCTTTTCTGAGGTAATTTTCAATACATTTGCGTTAGAATTGGATATGGATAAAGTAACAGGGCTGTCAGTTGTATTGCTACAGGAGTAATACAACCAGCTGTTGTAGCTGTCAATTGGCGAGCCATAATTGCAAATCAATTTTGTTTGATCATATTGTTTGCCTAAGCTATATTCAAACTTAACGTTCCCTTCTTGTGTGACATCACTTTTCTCTGCCTGGTCTGGCGAAACTATGTTTCTTCTGTCTTCTTTTGATTGCCCAGATGGTGACAAGTTTTTGATGTCCTGTTCAGGAACCAGTTGCAAATTTTCAATTGCTTTTGGGATGGCTGCTTCTATGTTGCCGGCTGTTTGTGTTGCACACACTGGTTGTATCATTCCTGTTAAAAACATGGTTGTCAATAGTAGGGCTATTATTTTTTTCATAAATTTTCCTCCAATAGTGATTAAAAGTAATAGTGATTAAGAAATATTTTGTTTACTCCATAAAGATTATCTTTGTTTAATCTAAGCTTTTGTTTCTTTCACATTTTAAAGCTTAAATTTTGTCATCTCCTGTTTCATTTCCTGAGAAACTTCCGACAAATTTTCAATACACATAGCAACCTTTGTCGTTCCTTTTAACTGCTCTTGGATGGATTCTGCCACTTGTTGCGTGAGCCCTGCCGTGTTTGAGGAAATATGCTGTATTCTCTCCACGGCGCATGCCGCCATGCGGTTGCATTGATGCATTGTTCCCACAAGCTCCTCCATGCTGTTGACAGATTCTTTTGTTTGCTCTGCGAGCGTATGGAAATCCAGCAGAGTCCCTTGAACCTGCTTTGCTGCTTTCGTCTGTCCGTTCACACCTGTGCGGATAGATTCGATATTGGTAACCACATTGGAGATTTCCTTGCATAATTCTGTAATAATTTTTTCTATGCCATCTGTTGCTTGTGACGAATCTGCTGCAAGTTTTGCGATCGATTCTGCGACTACGGAAAAACCTTTGCCATGCTCTCCTGCACGGGCAGCCTCCACAGAGGCATTTAGCGCAAGTAGCTCTGTTTGAGAAGCAATATTATTGATAGTGTTCAAAATTCCTGAAATCTTACGTGATTGCTCTTCTAAAGCCATAATTTTCCTATAGGTATCTGTCATTCCCTCGGAAGCCTCCTCGTTCTGCTTCTGAAGATTTGCAGCGCTCTCCATCCCTTTTTCACTGGAAGCAATCGTATCTTGCGCATGTTCCAGAAGAAGTCTGCTTTTTTCCTGTAATTGATCGAACTTCGTCCCCAATAGTTCCTCTTGCATAAGGACTTCTTCTACATCTAAATTCTGTGCCTTGGAGCCATCTAATATTTCTTGGACTGCCTGGCGGGTTTTATCCATGTCTTTTTCAACTTGTTTTAAATGTCCTGCGCTTTCTACGACCTCTTCGGCAATCATGGCATTCTTTCTCAGTATTATTGATATTTTCTGGGTCATCTTATTAAAGCTTTTTGACAATACGCCGATTTCGTTCTTAATGCTCTCTTCCGCCTTTACCGAGAAATCACCATCAGAGGCGTTTTGAATCAGCGCCGTAATCGATACAATTGGCTTAGTCAGCTTATGTGCCAGTAATGCAGTCATTAAGACTGCAGATATCATGATAAAAATAGCCACCACTGTTGCAACGGTGATCATCCGGTATACAGGCGTCATTGCCGACTTTTCTTTGTAAAGGGTTATCACAGACCAGGTATCAGACTCCCCTTTGAGCGGGATAGAGGAATAGTTTACAATATAATTTTCGCCTTCGTTGGTAATCTTGCCGCTCCCTGTGTTTCCTGCCATGACATTTGCAATGATTTGCTGATAATCTTCAGAAACCGTTATCGCTTGTTCCTCTGTCACGATATTACCTTCTGCGTCAAGTACTGGCTGTCCAGCATCGTCCTTGTCAGATATGGTTTTGGTCATTTGCTTGTAATTATAAAGTTCTTCAATTTGGGTACTGTCGGGGTGGGCAACTACAACGCCTTCCCCATCAATGACAAAAGAGTATTCCCCATGTTCTGTATCGGAAAATTCTTCTATCAGGCTTTGCAAATAGTCTAATTTTAAGTCTGCTGCGAAAATGCCTATAAATTCGTTTTCCTGATACATCGGAAAAAATATGGAGGCGCAGGGCATCCCGGTATTTACGGAATAGTAAGATTTTGAGATAAATGGTTGTTGTCTATCGACAGTCTGTTGAAACCACCATCTGGTAGAACGGTCTGCTAATTCACCAGATGACCGTCCTGTCTGCATTCCATTTATGCCTTGTATGTAAAGTAGCTCTAAATAAGGATTTCTCTCAACGCAATTTTTAAGAATCGGCGTCTGTATGTTGGTTTTCATGGTGAGAATACTGGGATTTACAGATAATTCTTCTGTAATTCCATAAGCGCCATCCAAAAACATGGCAATTTGGTCAGATACTAGTTGTGATTTATCCTGACTCCTGCCGTATATCTGATTTTTATAAGATTTTACAAAAATTGTTGCAATAATTCCGGTTAAGCATAGCGCCAATATACATACAATCAATATCATAGGCAAAAGCAGCTGCTTAAAAATACTTGTCTTTTTCATTGGTATATCCATTGCCTTTCTTACAAAAATATAACCCCTGCCAGTTTTCTCACAGGCAATCTGTCATCGCTGTGTCAAACATGGTATTGCCAAATTTTCCTTATTTAAATATCATACCCTATCGTCAGAAAAATATCAATGAATAAAAAGCTTCTTGACAATATACTTCTGTTCGCCCTTGCTTGTGATATGGCTCTCCATAATAGCCTTAAGTGCGTAAATTGCTTAAAAATGAATCTTTTTGAAATATTATCATCTCGCATAAATGTGAAATGTAATAAGGCAGAACATTTTGGTATGTTCTGCCTGTTACTTTCTCTCTTAACTAATATGATATTCCTCATAAAGCTCCTGACGGTATTCTTCATCCTGTGATACTCTGATGATATCTGATAACCGACCGTCTTCATTTAATAATATTATCAGTTTAGCCATCTTTTTTTCTCCATGTTTTTCTCCAATTTTTTGATTCTCCTGGTCACGCATTAACAACGTCATATATTCATGCCTCCATTCCCTGTTTTTCTTTGCTTCTTTTACCGCTTCTTCCAGTTTCTCCACATAGGAATCTACTGGCTTTTTACCCGCTACATAATCAAGAAATGCCTTTAATTCCTTACTGACATCATCCATGGTTCCTTTTGCATTCAGGAATATCTTTACCGCTTCATCTCCCATGGAAATGCTACCATCCTCTTTACAGATATTTTCAAATGTATAAATGTGCCTGCCCTTTCCAAATGCATCAAACGGACAGATAAAGATAACATAGCTTCTGTTTAATTCATTGTAATACTGTCCTTTATCAATAAGCTGCAAGTCTATCATGCTCTGATAATATCTGCTCCTTTTGGGAAGCTCTTTCGTATCGCTTACCTGCATTTCTATGTCATAAACTGTTCCTTTATCATCCTTTACATACACATCCAGCCTTACTCCGTGGGCGTCCCTGTCCTGCTCAATGCTTTTCTGCAACTTTGGGTATTCCACATGGTCAATATCCAAATCCGGCAGAATCCTCTGCAGTAATTCTTTACACAGTTCCGGGTTCTGCATGACTTTCCCAAACAGGAAATCATTGGATATGCCTAATTCTTCCCAGCTTCTTTGTCTGTCTTCCATACTTTCCATCTGCTCTTTTTCATTGCCATTCATTTTATTTTAACCTGCTTTCTGTCACTTCCTATGCCGGGAAACTGTACCTTTCATAAAGCTACTTTCTTTATAGTTCTATTATACACAGTCACCCGCTAAATTACAATCATTCAACACTTCAAAGGTTATTCAGCTCATAAAGCGTGTCAATTACGGAATAGAATTCCCGTCCTGCCAGGTTCCGTCTGGAATAATAACCGGAAAAATCTTTCTCTTTCGCCATCATAAGGAAACGCATTTTTTCTACAGATTCTCTCTGTTCCAGTTCAGAATCCAGTTTTTCATACTCCCTTACAAGGTACTGGTTTAAATCATGACTCATCTTCTGTTCCCTCTCTTTCCCTTTTTTATTTTTGTACCGCTTTCCTATATCACAAGTTCCAGTTCCAGTGACTTTATCCCAAATTCCCGGAACATAAAAACAGACGGCGCACCGTCTGGTGGTGTGCCGCCATTGTTCTGTAAGAACCGGATTAACTCATCGGATAACTTTAGTTTGATGGAGCCTATGTTCCTGTCCCTGTCTATGGTGATTTCCTTTATCAGCAGATGCAGTAATTTCTTCCGCATGGTTCGGTCTATGTCAGCGGATAAGGCGTTGCTGAAGTTTTTTAAGATTTCCCTCACTGCTTCTTTGGGTATCTCTTTCCGTCTTTCTTCCAGCAGGATAAGATGGCTCTCGCTGGTGCGCTCCCTGGCCTGCTCCATCTGCTGGTCTAACTCCTGTTTCCGTATTAAAAAGACTTCCTTCTATGTACATATTCAGAAAAATTTCAATTACTACCTCAACTCATGCATTTCTAATCCAGTCAACTCTTTTTTCATCTCATATAATAAAATTTTTTCATTTATCAATCCTTTTATCACATTTTTTATTGACTGTGGTGTTTCTATTCCAAAACAAATTGCATTAATCTCTAAATTTACATATGGGTTTTT
>OFFI01000950.1_pt1 | contig 17391 bp, 18 predicted proteins | sample 1521351 | NCBI WGS metagenome assembly OFFI01 (sample SAMEA3504119, study PRJEB24116) | mouse gut metagenome | biome: mouse gut; feature: mouse-associated habitat; material: faeces | place: Denmark | collected 2011
CAGGGCATACCAGATCTCTTGATTCTGTATAAAAACAAATGGGCCACCTTGGAATGTAAGAAATCTGCGAGGGCTAAAAGACAGCCAAATCAAGAATATTACGTCGGACTGATGAACAAGATGTCGTTTTCAAGATTCATTTGTCCGGAGAACAAGGAGGAAGTATTGCATGAACTTCAACAAACATTCAAATCTTGAAGGGCAACATGCGTTTCTTGGTGCAAGTAAGTATCACTGGATTAACTACAGTGAAGATAAAGTTGCGGAATCTTACAGCAGATTTTTAGCGACACAGAAAGGAACACAGCTCCATGAATTTGCAGCACAGTGTATCCGGCTTGGTCAAAAGTTACCAAAATCGAAAAAGACATTGAATGCATATGTCAATGATGCTATCGGTTTTAAAATGATTCCGGAACAAATCCTGTTTTACTCAGATAACTGTTTCGGTACAGCGGACGCGATTGCTTTCCGCGGTGATGAGTTGAGAATCCATGATTTGAAAACAGGAGTTATTCCGGCACATATGGAGCAGCTGGAAGTATATGCTGCCCTTTTCTGCCTGGAGTACAAAGTTAAGCCGGCGGACATTCGTATGGAACTGCGTCTGTATCAATCGGATGATATTTTGGTTGCTAATCCTACAGTGGAGGATATTGCACCAATCATGGACAAGATTATCACGTTTGACAAAATCATCAACAAAATTAAAGAACAGGAGGAGTAAGCATGAATCCCGTTGCGGAAGAAATTTTAATGCATTATGGAATGCCAAGACGTTCCGGCCGCTATCCTTGGGGTTCCGGCGATAATCCTTACCAGCACAGTGGCGATTTTCTCAGCCGCATTGATGAGTTGAAAAAACAGGGGTACAGCGAGACAGATATTGCAAAAGCTATGGGGCTTACCACGACTCAGTTGAGAACCCAGAAATCATTGGCAAAGGATGAACGACGTTCTCTTCAAGTTGCAACAGCAAAAGGACTGAGAGAAAAGGGATACAGCCTTAACGAAATTGCCGAAAAGATGGGGTTTGCAAATGATTCGTCTGTAAGATCTCTTCTTAATGAAAATTCCGAAGCTCGTATGAACCAGGCAAAAACGACTGCTAATTTCCTGAAACAGATGATTGATGAAAAAGGAATGATTGATGTCGGTACCGGAGTTGAACTTGAACTTGGAATTTCTCGTGAAAAACTTAGGCAAGCTATTGAAATCTTAAAACTGGAAGGGTATGAAGAATATGGCGGTGGTATTCCGCAGGTGACAAATCCCGGCAAACAAACAAATGTTAAAGTGCTTTGCCCTCCAGGAACGGAGCACAAAGAGATTTATAATTTCGAGAATATTCATTCTGTGAGGGACTATGACAAAATCCTAACAGAAGACGGTCAGAAAGTCAGGCCCGCGTTCCAGTATCCGGAAAGCATGGATTCCAGCCGTCTGAAAATTAACTATGCGGAAGAAGGAGGGCTTCAAAAAGATGGTGTTGTCGAGATCCGGAGGGGAGTAGACGATCTTTCGCTTGGCAATTCTCATTATGCTCAAGTACGTATTTTGGTTGATGGTACACATTACATAAAAGGGATGGCTGTTTACAATGATAATCTCCCCGATGGTGTAGATGTACTCTTCAATACAAACAAGAAAGCTGGAACATCAATGATGGATGTCCTTAAGAAAATTAAGGATGATCCAGATAATCCATTTGGTTCATTGATTAAGGAGCATGGAGGGCAGAGTTATTATATTGACAAAGACGGAAATGAAAAGCTTTCCCTTATCAACAAGCGCGCTGAGGAAGGGGACTGGGGTGAATGGAGCGATCATCTGCCATCGCAGTTCCTGTCTAAACAGAGTCGGCAACTCATTGATAAACAGTTAGGTCTTTCGATAGCTGATAAAGTTGCAGAGTATGATGAAATATGTTCCCTTACTAATCCCACAGTTAAAAAGAGGCTTCTGCAATCTTTTGCGGATGATTGTGACTCTGCTGCAGTACATCTTCAGGCGGCGGCATTGCCTAGGCAAAAGTATCAGGTCATACTGCCTTTGACCACAATCAAAGACACGGAAGTCTATGCGCCAAATTATAGGAATGGAGAACAGGTTGCTCTGATTCGGTATCCACATGGAGGAACTTTTGAAATTCCTGTTCTTACCGTGAACAATAAACAACCGGAAGGCAGAAAGGTTATTGGAACCAGTCCTAAAGATGCTATCGGTATCAGCAGTAAAGTGGCAGAGCGTTTATCAGGAGCCGATTTTGACGGTGATACTGTTATGGTAATCCCTACTGGCGGTAAGGTAAAAATCACCTCCACACATCCTCTTAGAGGTCTTGAAGGATTTGATCCTAAAGAAAAATACGGTCCAGATAGTACAACTCAACCATATAAGAGGATGAAAAATACACAAACTGAAATGGGAAAAATCTCAAATCTGATCACGGATATGACATTAAGAGGCGCTACCGAAGATCAACTTGCACGGGCAGTACGCCATAGTATGGTGGTTATTGATGCCGAAAAGCATAATCTTGATTACAAAAGAAGTGAGCAGGAGAATGGTATTGCAGCCTTGCGAAAAGAATTTCAAGGAAAAACAACAGGCGGGGCATCAACACTTATTTCGCGTGCTAAATCAGAAGTGTCGGTAGATAAGAGACAGGGAAGTCCCATTATTAACGAGGACGGTTCCATAAGTTATAAGACTGCGGATAATCTCACATATGTGGATAAAAAAACAGGCAAAACAAAAACCCGTAAACAGAAGAGCACCCAGATGGCAGAAACTAAGGATGCACGTACCCTTTCGTCAGGCACCCCTCAAGAAGAAGCCTATGCCTCCTATGCCAATAAAATGAAGTCCCTGGCTAATCAGGCGCGTAAGGAGATGGTAAGTACCGGAAGGATATCCTATTCTTCATCAGCTAAAGCGGCATATCAGCAGGAGGTGGCCTCTCTTAATGCCCAACTCAATATTGCTCTCAAGAACGCTCCACGTGAAAGGACAGCTCAGGCGATTGCAAATGCCACTGTAGCAGCAAAGAAGCAGGCATATCCTGATATGACTACATCGGAAATAAAAAAGGCAAGCCAACAGGCGCTAACGGCTGCTCGCACTCGGGTTGGCGCAGAAAGAAAGCTTGTCGAAGTATCTGATAGAGAATGGGAAGCCATACAAGCCGGAGCAATCAGCGAGAATCAATTAGCAAAGATTCTTAATCACGTTGATATAGATGCTATCAGGCAGCGAGCGACACCCCGTGCTACTACAACATTGAGTACCGCTAAGCAGAACAAGATTGCCTCTATGAGCGCTTCTGGTTATAGCACATCTGAGATCGCTGAAGCACTTGGCATTTCTACATCAACCGTGTCTAAATACTTGTAATGAAAGGAGTGAATTGTTCATGCAACAGCAATGCATGTTGACAACGATTGACAATCCGTTTGATCCATTTGAACAGTTTCATTCCTGGTTTCTGTTCGACGTGGAAAAAGGTTACAATACTTGCGCTTATCTTGGAAGAATTGCGAGAACTTCTGAGCAGATGTCGGATGAAGAGAATGACATCGAAGTGGAACGTGCAATCGATGAAATTATTAAATACGATTTCCTGAACATCTATAAAAAGGTGAAGAAGCAAGGTAATAGCAGGAAAAGTAATCAGGATTCAAGTAATAAAGCAAGCTAACAACAATTCGTATACTGTCAGAGCCTCCGCTGACAGGGCTGCCATAAGGTATAGGGGGGTGTCGCCAAAATAGCACCCCCTCCCTTATCGCGGCGGTCTTTGAAAATTCTCCGGGGGATATTTTTGTAGAAACTTTTTATATTTTCATGGTACTAAAAAGAACTCGCAAGGTTCGTATGACGCCACAGGATCGCTTTCCTGTTTTCTCCTTTCAGATTCAGGCATGAAACAGCTTTGCGAGTTCTTTTTAGTGTCATGAAACTGGTCTATTAGTATATGAATTCCCAACAGGACTATGTTAAAACCAAATGATATTTGAACGAGAGGAGGCGATAACTGTGGGAAAAACCAAAGTCGTTAGTTCATCTGGGACTGCCCGCAGAATGCGTCCTGCGTTGACTCCGGAATCAAGGGAGAATCAGATGATTTCTTTGGCGATGGATCGTGCGGAAGAGCGGTTGAGGAATGGGACGGCGTCTTCTCAGGAAATAGTTCATTTCCTAAAGCTTGGCTCTACCAGAGAGCGTCTGGAGAAAGAAAAAATTGCCCTTGAGAATGAATTGGTCAAGGCTAAAACGGAAGCGGTCGCTTCGGCAAAGGACATAAAGGAGATGTACGACCAGGCGATGGCATCTTTCCGTAGATATAGTGGGCAGGAGGATGATGAAGATGAGTATTAGAACATATTCCGAACTTTCCCTGCTGAGAACATTTGAGGAGAGGTTTCGATACTTGCAGCTTAATAGTTCTGTAGGCAAGGAAACATTTGGTTTTGACAGGTTTATCAATCAGGAGTTTTATAGATCCCAGGAGTGGAAGTCCGTTCGGGATTTTGTGATTCTGCGGGATAGAGGATGCGACTTGGGTGTTGACGGATATGACATCTTTGGAAAGATATTCATTCATCACATGAATCCGATTCTTCCCAAGGACATTGAAACCTGTAGCGACTTTCTGCTTAATCCAGATTACCTGATCACAACAACTCTTAATACCCATAACGCTATCCATTACGGAGATGAGGAGTTACTGATCAGGCTTCCGCCGGAGCGAACAAGAAATGATACATGCCCTTGGAAACATTAAAGAAAGGAAAAATCTATGGAAAGCATACTTACATCAATCAAGAAAATGCTCGGAATCACCGAAGAATACGAGCACTTTGATTCTGATTTGATAATGCATATAAACTCCGTATTTATGATTCTGAACCAGATTGGTGTTGGACCATCACGGGGCTTTTCAATTAAAGGGGAAGATGAGATATGGACGGATTTTATTCCAGATGACTCACGACTAGAATTGGTTAAATCCTATATGCATCTGAAAGTGAAGCTGCTCTTCGACCCGCCACTGGGGTCGGCGGTCATCGAGGTCATGAACCGTCAGATTCAAGAATTCGAGTGGCGGCTCAGTATTGCGGTTGATCCTGGAGAATCCAAAGGAGAGGAGGAAAATTCAAAATGAACAATTTTTTACAGCATCATGGAGTTTTGGGTCAGCGTTGGGGAGTACGGCGTTATCAGAATAGCGATGGTACTTTGACGTCTGCCGGAAGAAGACGGCTTCAGGGGAGTGGAATATCTTCTGATGAGAATGGTCGTGTAAGTGGCGATAATAGCGGCCGTGCAAGAGGAGCAATCCATCAAACAGTTGCAAATGATTATAAGAATGCCGGTGCTGGTTTGCAGTCCGCAAGCAATGCTGCAAAGGCCGCTTCAAGCATAAGCAGCCGTGGAGCTAACCGTAAACAGGCAAAGGCAATGGACAAAATGGATTTGTCGAAAATGACGGATAAAGAGCTTCAGGCCGCAATTAACCGTCTCAATCTGGAACGAAACTATAAATCTTTATCAACCGAGCATATCAAGTCCGGTAGAGATTATGTGTCCAGTTTTCTGTCCACAACTGGGGATGTTCTCGCAATCGGTGCTTCAGCGGCAAGTATCATGATGATGATTCATCAGCTTAAGAGCTAGATGATGCCGTGGGAAGGAGAAATTCAAAATGGATAGTAAGAGTGACTTACGGCACCACGGTATCCTTGGACAGAGATGGGGAAAACGGAATGGTCCTCCTTACCCGCTTGGCGGTGGGGATTATTCGCAGGCGGAAAGGAAAGCTATTTATAAGAAAAGGAAACAGCCAAACAGTATTTACAACAAGAAGCATTTCGATGAGGTTCTGAGAGCAGACAAAACGACGCTTAGCACATTATCGTATGATCGTGACCGGACAAAAAACACTGATATGTTTTACGCTACCCATAATGTACTGGACAAGCATCAGTACAATGCCCTGTTTAACCGAAAGGTACCACAGACAATATACGATGAAAACGGAAACAGCCTCGGAACAGGGACATTTCTGAAGTATCGGATAGACAACTCCCTTAAGCAGAACATAAAAGTCGCAAGCGAAGATTCCGGAGCGGAAGTTTTCAGGAGTTTGTATAAGAAAGATCGGGATTTCTACAATTTCGTTACAGATGATGCACGGATGCAAAGTTATTTCGTAAGTGATAAGTACAAGTTCAAGGGATACCGGGAAGCCAGAGATGTCTTGAAACGGATGAGGAACGATAATTATGTTCCGACCGCTGATGAACTGCAGAAAGTGTACAGGATGTTTAATTATGTTATCCCTTACGACGGCCAGGGAGATACACGTAAGGGTAAGGACGCTTATACACAGAGGACTAAATTCTTCAATGCATGTAAGCAGGCTGGGTATGGAGCAGTTCTCGATACGAATGACGCAATATACGGAGGGTTCAAAGCGAAATCCCCGGTAATCGTATTTGACATGGAGTCTGTCGTTCCTAAAGATGTTTACCGCACTAAAACGAGCGAACAGAGATTTTCGCAGATGGTGCTGGTAGGCAGAAAAGCACTGGGACTATAAAAGAGAGGAGAATAGAGCATGGCGTTATCGAACACGGCCACACCGAAGTATTACGGCCAGTTTCGAGATGCCGTAATGAAAGGCGAAATACCCGTTTGCGAGATGATATCGCTGGAGATGAATCGGATTGATGATCTAATTGCAAATCCGGGCATCTGGTACGATGACAAAGCGATTGATGGATTTATTGCTTACTGCGAGGACGAGCTGACATTGACGGATGGTGCCGATCTGAGGCTGCTCGACACTTTCAAACTTTGGGCGGAGCAGATATTTGGCTGGTATTATTTCGTTGAACGGAGTGTATACGTTCCAAATCCAGACGGTCATGGCGGACGCTATGTACGGAAGAACGTGAAGCGGCGGCTCATTAACAAGCAGTATCTGATTGTAGCCAGAGGGGCAGCCAAATCAATGTATGCCTCCTGCATCCAGAATTATTTCCTGAATGTGGATACATCAACAACCCATCAGATTACGACCGCTCCCACGATGAAGCAGGCGGATGAAGTTATGTCGCCTATTCGGACTGCCATTACCAGATCCAGGGGGCCGTTCTTCCGGTTCCTGACGGACGGCTCTCTTCAAAATACGACCGGTTCTAAAGCAAACCGGGTAAAGCTGGCATCCACGAAAAAAGGAATTGAGAATTTCCTGACAGGTTCTCTTTTGGAAGTTCGCCCCATGAGTATCAATAAGCTTCAAGGATTGAGGCCGAAGGTATCGACGGTGGATGAATGGCTTTCCGGGGACATACGCGAGGACGTAGTTGGCGCAATCGAACAGGGTGCATCAAAACTGGATGATTATTTGATTGTCGCAATCAGTTCGGAAGGTACGGTGCGAAACGGAAGCGGTGACACGATTAAGATGGAGCTGCTGGACATCCTGAAAGGGGATTACATCAATCCCCATGTGTCCATCTGGTATTATAGGCTGGATTCCATAGACGAAGTAGCTAATCCGGCAATGTGGATAAAAGCCAATCCAAACATCGGAAAGACAGTAAGCTATGAGACCTATCAGCTAGATGTGGAAAGAGCCGAAAAAGCACCGGCAGCCAGGAACGATATTCTGGCAAAGCGGTTCGGCATACCGATGGAAGGATACACGTATTACTTTACTTATGAGGAAACGCTACCGCATAAAAAGCGGGATTATTGGCAACTGCCGTGTTCTCTTGGAGGGGATTTATCCCAGGGGGATGATTTCTGTTCTTTTACTTTTCTTTTCCCTTTATCAAATGGCTCGTTCGGAGTTAAGACTCGCAATTACATCACAGAGCTGACTTTGAAGAAACTTCCGGCTGCAATACGCATGAAGTATGACCAATTCATAGCAGAGGGAAGTCTGATTGTTATGCCGGGCACTGTACTGGACATGATGGAAGTCTATGAGGAATTGGATAACCATATCGCTCAGTGCGATTATGATGTACGTTGCTTCGGCTATGACCCATACAATGCAAAAGATTTTGTTGCGAGATGGGAATCTGAGAATGGTCCTTTTGGCATAGAAAAGGTTATCCAGGGAGCTAAAACGGAATCGGTACCGTTAGGGGAGCTGAAGAAGCTTTCCGAAGAAAGGATGCTTCTGTTTGACGAAGAACTTATGACATTTGCAATGGGGAACTGCATTGTTATGGAAGACACGAACGGAAATAGAAAGCTGCTTAAGAAACGGTACGATGCAAAGATTGATGCTGTTGCCGCAATGATGGATGCATTTGTAGCTTACAAGCTGAACAGAGAGGCGTTTGATTAGGAATTGCGAAAGCGGTTCTTTTTTTATTGGAGGAAAATTCAAAATGGAGATTTCGATGGGAGCCAGGCTGAAACATGCCTGGAATGCTTTCTTTAATAAAGACCCTACAAGGAGTTACCGGGACATTGGCATCGGATATTCTTTTCGTCCAGACAGGATGCGGTTTTCAAGGGGTAATGAACGATCTATTGTGACATCGGTTTATAACCGCATTGCGATGGATGTGGCAGCGGGAGATATGTTCCATGTACGTTTGGACGAGAATAACCGCTTCCTTGCGACGCTCGATTCTGGGCTGAATAACTGTCTTACAGTTGAAGCCAATGCAGATCAGACTGGGCGGGCATTTCTGCAGGATGTCGTCATGTCTATGATGGACGAAGGGTGCGTGGCCGTTGTCCCGACAGACACGGATGATGATCCGGGTGATGGGATTCCTGGCTCTTTTGACATCGATGCTATGCGGACGGGACAGATTTTGGAATGGTATCCGCAGTATGTCCGCGTCCGGGTCTATAACGAACGGACGGGGCAGAAAGAAGATATCCTTATGGCAAAGCAGTCGGTGGCAATTATTGAGAATCCGCTTTATGCGGTCATCAACGAACCAAATTCCACGATGCAGCGCCTGATCAGAAAACTGAATCTGTTGGATGTGATTGACGAACAGAACAGTTCAGGGAAATTGGATTTGATTATCCAGCTTCCTTATATTATCAAGACCGAAGCGAGGCGTCGGCAGGCCGAGAGCCGGCGTAAGGACATAGAGGATCAGTTACGGGGATCGAAGTATGGGATTGCTTATACCGATGGTACGGAGCATATCACGCAGCTGAATCGACCCGTCGAGAACAATCTGATGTCCCAGATTGAATACCTGACGAGTATGCTGTACAGCCAGTTGGGAATCACTCAGGGGATTTTGGATGGTACTGCGGACGAGAAGACGATGCTCAACTACTACAATCGGACGATTGAACCTATCCTGTCAGCAATCGCTGATGAAATGAAACGGAAGTTTCTTACCAAGACCGCTCGGTCTCAGCGGCAGTCAATCGAATTCTTCAGAGATCCGTTCAAGCTTGTTCCTGTATCTGAAATTTCTGAGATCGCAGACAAGTTCACGAGAAACGAGATTATGACATCCAATGAAATCCGGCAGGTTATCGGCATGAAGCCGTCGGATGACCCGAAAGCAGATGAATTGCGAAATAAGAATCTGAGCGAATCGGCTGCGGATAGGGGAAGTCCTGAGAATGTCACACCTGAAGAAGCAGTAGAAGAAAACAACCAGACATAGAAGGAGGAAAAATCAAAATGAAGACGAAGAAATTCGACTTTGGTGGCTGGGCTACCCGGAATAACCTGAAATGCTCTGACGGACGGACCATCCTGAAAGACGCATTTAAGGATAACGACGGGCAGACGGTTCCGCTCGTATGGAACCACCAGCACAATGGACCGGACAATGTTCTCGGACATGCCTTGTTGGAGAACCGTAAAGATGGCGTCTATGCTTACTGTACTTTCAACGATACCGAGCAAGGGCAGATCTCGAAGATTTTGGTACAGCACGGAGATATTTCGGCGTTGTCAATCTTTGCAAATCAAATACGGGAGCGCGCATCCAATGTACTTCACGGAGCCATCAAGGAAGTCAGCCTTGTGTTAGCCGGCGCGAATCCTGGGGCGTTCATTGACACGGTATCGCTTTCTCACGGTGACGACGCGGATGGCGAGGCTATTATCTACACCGGAGAACCCATCAGCCTCTGTCATTCCGGCACCAAGAAAGAGGCTGAAGACGGAGTCGCCGATGATCCTGATGATAAGGATGAGGATAAAAATCCTGGCAAGAAAGATGACGGAGATGAGGAAACTATCGAGGATGTCATCAATACTTTCAATGAAAAACAGAAAAATGTTTTCCATGCTGTGGTTGGAGAAATCATGGCCCGGAATGGCGTTCTCAACGACGAAGAAAAAGGAGGTAGTGAAAACATGAAACATAATGTATTTGACAACGATCAGCAGGTTCAGGCCAATGTTCTGTCCCATGCTGACCAGGCAGAGATTTTGAAGCTGGCAAAATCCGAAGGAGTCGGTTCTTTCAAGGCCGCTATGAAGATTTATATGGAGGAAAACAATCTCCAGCACTCTGATATCAGCGGCTTTGTACAGACCGGCAATGGTAATGTGGCCACATTGTTCCCGGAGTATGTTGAAGCGCATCCCAGCCGCACTCCCGAACTCATCACCAATGATATGGGATGGGTTGATGCCATCATGGCCAAGACCCAGAAAATACCTCATAGCCGGGTTCGTACTTCCCATGTAGATATCCGTAATATTGACTCTCTGGCCGCTAAGGGTTACACCAAAGGCAATGAGAAGAAGATTACCGGCAACTACGCCCTGGTAAGACGTACTACTGACCCCCAGACCGTGTATGTTACGTCTGAACTGCATCGTGATGATGTCGTAGATATCGAGGATTTCGATTATGTTCAGTTCCAGTACGGCATCGATCAGATTTCGCTGAAGGAAACCCTGGCTGTTGCTACAATGTTGGGCGATAACCGTCCTGACAGCGATCCGGAAAAAATCTTCCCGGAACACATTCGACCTGTCTGGGTGGATGATGAGCTTTATACCATCCATAAGGACATTGATTTTGCCGCTATGGCTAAGGAGCTTCAGGGGAACAATGCAGCAGATTACTTTGGCGAGAGCTTCGTTTATGCCGAAGCAATGGTCACAGCTTTACGTATGGCCCGCAAAGGTTTCCGTGGTACCGGTAAGCCCGATCTGTATATCACTACTGATATGCACAACACGATGATCCTTGCGCGGGACCGCAATGGCCGCCGTATCTATGAAACGGATACCGAACTGGCTGCAGCTTTGGGAGTTGCCAACATCTATGAGGTAACTCAGTTCGAGGATAAGATCCGTACCGATGCCGACAACAAGAAGCATAAGCTCCTTGCAATCTGCGTAAACATGGCTGATTACGGTTACGGCGCTTCCAAGGGCGGCGATGTAACTCACTTCACAGACTTCGACATCAAGTTTAATAAGCTTCAGTCTTTACTGGAGACTCGCAAGTCCGGCCAGCTCACCAGAATCAAGTCCGCTATCGTTATCGAAGAGCTGGTAGAGGAGCAGGGATAAAGATCGGAGGAGAAATTCAAAATGGCAAAGTTTTATGGAAAAATCGGCTACGCTGAGACGGTGGAAACGAAGCCGGGCGTATGGAGACCGAAGATAATCGAAAAACCCTATTTCGGGGATTTGATTCGGAATTCACGTCAGTATGAATCTGCCGGGCAGGTGAATGACAATCTTAATATCGCCAACGAAATCAGCATCGTAGCCGATCCATATGCCAGGCAGAATTTCCACTCCATGCGATATGTTGAATCTATGGGGGCGAAATGGAAGATCACAAGAGTGGAAGTCCAGTACCCCAGGCTGATACTGACGATAGGGGGTGTGTATAACGATGGCAAAACCGAGGGAAACACTACAGACTCTGCTTGAAGGTCTTCTTGGTAGTCGCAACGTATATTACCAGCCCCCTGAATCAGTCAAACTCAGCTATCCGTGCATTGTTTATGAACGGAGCGGTATCCGTACCGATTCGGCGAACAACAAGACATATCGGAAATACAATCGATATACGGTAACATACATTGACGAAGACCCGGATTCGGAGATTCCCAATAAGCTGTTGGAATTGGAATATTGTGGGTTTGATACCCACTTCACGGCAGATAATCTCAATCACGATGTCTTCACACTATATTTTTAAGGAGGTAGAAATTCATGAGGAAAATTAAATGGGACGAAGTCGGCAAGCGTCTCTATGAAACTGGCGTGGATCATGGCGTTCTTTACCCTGCCGTAAAGGCGTCTTATCCGAAAGGCGTAGCCTGGGACGGTCTGATTAACGTAAACGAGAGTCCTTCCGGAGCAGAGTCGACACCGCAGTATGCGGATAACATCGAATATCTGAATCTGATTTCCGCAGAGAAGTTTGCAGCGACCATTGAGGCATATTTCTCTCCCGTGGAATTTGATGAATGCGATGGTTCGGCGGAAGTGGCCCCCGGAGTAAATATCGGTCAGCAGACAAGAAAGATGTTTGGATTATCTTATCGGACTCTGATCGGCAACGATGTAGACGATACTGACCACGGTTATAAGATCCATCTGGTGTACAACGGGAAAGCGGCACCGTCGGAGAGAGCCCGCAATACCGTGAATGAGAGCCCGGAGGCTCTTCAGCTCAGCTGGTCGGTATCTACCACAGCGGTGGTGATTAACATGATCAATCCGAAGACTGGAAAGGTCTACAAACCGACAGCGCATTTACAGATTGATTCCACAAGGGTCGATCCGGAGAAGCTGGCGGCATTTGAGGAAATCCTTTATGGAAAGGACGGCGAATTTGCTGTAACTACCGATACTGATTTCAGCTCTGGAAAGAAATATTATGAGCTGGTGGACGGCGAGTATGCAGAAACTTCCGATACGGCTTTTGACAGTGCCAAAACCTACTATGAGGCGACAGCAGAACCTGTCGAGGCACGGCTGCCTCTGCCGGACGAGGTAATTCGGTTCTTCAATGAGGCAGGTTAAGATCGTAACAGCAAACTGAATAACGAAACATGTATAACGGGGCTGCTCTCAGACAGATGAAGTGCGGCTCCGTTTTTTATGTGCAAATGGAAAGGAGAAAATTATGTTAAAGAAAACTCATACCTACTACGATTTCGATGGCCAGCAGAGGACGGAGGATTTTTATTTCAACCTGACGGAGGCCGAGCTGACGGAGCTTGAATATTCCATGAATGGAGGATTGTCCCAGCTGCTGGAGAAGATCATCAAGGAGGATGACCAGAAACAGATTATCGAGTATTTCAAGAAGATCGTGATCATGGCCTATGGTGTAAAGAGCCTGGACGGCAGACAGTTCGTTAAGAACGATAAGGTTCGCGAGGAATTTGCTTCCACCATTGCATATTCCGACATCTTCATGGAACTGGCCCACGATGCGAATAAGGCTGCGGAGTTCGTCAACGGCATTATGCCCAAAACAAAAGCTAAGGCTGGGCAGAACATCACCGCGCTTCCCGGCCAGGCGCCCATAGCAGGGGTCACTCCGCCTACCGCTTAAGTCTATGAAGGAGGGTCATTGGAGAAATGCTTAAAATCACGATACCCGGTCAGGAATTATGGGATGAGGGGAAAGAGGAATTCGTCAGTACCAAAGGAACAACTCTGCAGCTTGAGCATTCTTTGGTCTCCCTTTCAAAATGGGAATCCAAATGGCATAAGCCATTTCTTGGCAAAGGGGATAAAACGGTGGAGGAAACAGTGGACTATATACGCTGCATGACATTGACGCAGCATGTTGACCCATCGGTCTATGGTTTTATTACCAATGAAATAATGGGTCAGGTTTCTGATTACATTGACAATTCGATGACGGCGACCTGGTTCTCGAAAGAGGAGAATGGAAACACCAGTCAGGAAACGGTCACGGCGGAGTTGATTTATTACTGGATGATTGCTCTTAATATTCCGTTCGAGTGTCAGAAATGGCATCTGAACAGGCTCCTGACTCTGATAAGGGTCTGCAATGTGAAGAACGCACCTCCGGAGAAACTTTCCCAGAAAGAGATTACCAAGAGGAATGCGGCAATAAATGCTGCCAGAAGAAAAGCACATAAATCAAAAGGGAGGAAATAGGTTATGAAATTGGTGGAATCTATTTTAAATCGGAATCCCTGCTATACGGCAGGAAAGAAAATCAAAATAAACGGCCTGATGCTTCACTCCGTAGGCTGTCCACAGCCAAAAGCATCTGCTTTCATCAACAGTTGGAACAATCCGTCTCACAACAATTCCTGTGTTCACGGGTTCATCGATGGAAATGACGGGTCCGTATACCAGACACTGCCCTGGGACCATCGTGGATGGCATTGCGGAAGCGGATCTAAAGGCAGTGGTAATAACAGCCATATCGGCGTGGAGATGTGCGAATCGGCTTGCATCAAGTATACAGGCGGGGCGAACTTCACCTGTTCCGATCTGGACACTGCAAAAGCTGTGGCAAGGCGTACATATGAAGCAGCTGTAGAACTGTTCGCTATGCTGTGCGAAAAGTTCAGCCTTGACCCGCTGGCGGATGGAGTGGTGATTTCCCACAAGGAAGGCCATGACAGGGGAATCGCTTCAAATCACGGAGATCCGGAACATCTGTGGTCGCAGCTCGGAGCCGGATATACAATGGACGGTTTTCGTAAAGCAGTAAAAGATGCGATGGGCGCTGAAGTTTCGGAAACCGTAGAGGGAGGAACCAAGATTATGGGAACTGCATTGGCGACGGCCGAGCAGATGGCTTCCTATATCAAGGGGAAGAACTCGGATGTGCCACAATCTGTGGTTGACATGATTCCGTTCTATTTATCCGAGGGACAAGCGGAGGGCGTCCGTGGGGATGTTGCGTTTGCCCAGTCGTGTCTGGAAACGGGCAATTTCGGATTTTCCGGATCGGCGGTGACTCTTGACCAGAACAATTTCTGTGGCATGGGAGTGACTGCCAACGGTATGAAAGGAAATTCTTTTGACACGGCGCAGCTGGGAATTCGGGCGCAGATTCAGCATCTGAAAGCTTATGCTTCAACGGAACCATTGAACGGCGAATGCATCGATCCCAGATTCCAGTATGTTAAGCGTGGATGCGCAGAGTACGTGGAATGGCTTGGGCAGAAGGAGAACCCGCAGGGAGCCGGATGGGCAGCAGGGGGCGAATATGGAGGTAAAATTCTGACTATCCTGAACGCTATCCTTTCTGTAACAGAAGAATCGTCGTCTGCCGGACAGCCTGAACCCGAAGCATGGTATCGGGTGCGAAAGACCTGGGACGATTCCGCCTCTCAGAAAGGGGCATTCAAGGTTATGGAATATGCAAGGGACTGTGCGGATGAGAATCCTGGCTATAGCGTGTTCGACGAGAATGGCTGTGTCTTATATTCGTCAACCGATATTTTTGAGCCCTTTTTAGTAAGGGTAAATACTTCCTATCTGAACATCAGAAAGGGTCCGGGAACCAATCATTCCAAAACGGGGAAGTACACCGGAATTGGAGTCTTTACAATCGTGGAAGTACAGCCCGGCGAAGGCTCGGATTCTGGATGGGGGCTTTTGAAGTCCTATGCGGATGACAGAGACGGGTGGATTTCTTTGGATATTACAGAAAGGGTGTAAATTATGAGCGGCATAACGTTCCGGCATAAAGGCGACTTCTCCAAAACGGAGAAGTTTTTTAATTCTCTTTTGAAGCTGGATTATCAGGAAGGGTTTGAGGAGAGACTTTTTTCCTTATGGGCGGGCGGGGGTTGCGGCTCTCGCCGCTGCAACGCCAAAGGACAGCGGTTTGACAGCAGCTTCCTGGGATTATGAGATAACCCATAACGGGAAAGAAACAACTATCGCATTCACCAATTCCAATATAAGCAACGGTGTGAACATTGCGATCATTTTACAGTATGGGCATGGGACAAAAGGCGGCGGATACGTGGCGGGAAGAGATTACATCAATCCGGCCATACAACCAATTTTCGATAAGATGGCAAATGAAGCTTGGAGGGAGGTAACAAATCTATGAGTAAGTCTGTTGAACAGCGCATTGTCGAGATGCGATTTGATAATCAGCAGTTCGAGAAGGGCGTGCAGACTACCATGGGTACGCTCGACAAGTTTAAACAGTCTTTGAAGCTTGATGGAGCAACAAAAGGTCTCGAAGAGGTCAATAAAGCTGCAAAAGGGATTAACATATCAGGGCTAAGCAGTGCAGTAGAAACTGTTAAGAGCAGGTTTTCGGCACTTGAAGTGGTGGCAATCACAGCATTGGCGAACATCACAAACTCAGTGGTCAACGCCGGAAAGAAGCTCGTAGATTCCTTTACTCTTGAACCGATTCATCAGGGATTTGCCGAGTATGAACTCAAAATGGGGTCCGTACAGACAATTATGGCAAGTACCGGTGCGGATATTAAGACAGTCAATGGGTACCTTGAAGAACTGAATACATATTCAGATAAAACCATTTATTCGTTTTCTGACATGACTTCGAGCATTGGGAAATTTACAAATGCAGGAGTTTCTCTGGACGATGCGGTAAAGGCAATTAAGGGTATCAGCAATGAGGCAGCGGTTTCAGGGGCAAACGCTAACGAAGCTTCCCGGGCCATGTACAATTTCGCTCAGGCGTTGTCTTCAGGAGCAGTCAAACTGATAGACTGGAAATCCATTGAAAACGCCAATATGGCCACTGTGGAGTTTAAGCAGTCATTGTTGGACACAGCTCTCGCAATGGGAACCGTTGTCAAAGTTGGCGATAAATATCAGTCAACAACAACGGATGCACAAGGAAAGATATCGGACTTGTTCACAGCAACGAGCATGTTTAATGATTCTCTTTCCTCGCAATGGATGACTACAGATGTTCTTGTGCAGACGTTGGGTAATTATGCAACGGATGTGAGGGAAATGACCGCCGCGGAGAAGAAGGCGTATGAGGAAAAACTCCGAGGCATCGGATACACCGAAGAGCAGATCAAGGCTATCGAAGAACTTGGGCAGAAAGCATTTGACTCGGCGCAGGATGTAAAAACGTTCAGCCAGTTGATGGATACGCTGAAAGAAGCAGCAGGTTCCGGATGGGCACAGACATTTGAGATTTTATTTGGCGATCTGGAAGAGGCAAAAGTTTTATGGACCGCTGTAAGTCAAGTTGTAGGCGGGTTTATTGACCAATCCTCAAAAGCTAGAAATGACATGCTCCAAGGTTGGAAAGATTTGGGCGGGAGACAAGCCCTCATTGAGTCCGTTCAAAATGCATTCAGTGGTCTGATGAGTGTAGTTAAGCCAGTTGGAGAGGCGTTTCGTGAAATTTTCCCGGCAACTACATCGGAACAGCTTATGAACCTGACTAAAGGTTTAAAAGAGTT
>OFFI01000970.1_pt1 | contig 17229 bp, 7 predicted proteins | sample 1521351 | NCBI WGS metagenome assembly OFFI01 (sample SAMEA3504119, study PRJEB24116) | mouse gut metagenome | biome: mouse gut; feature: mouse-associated habitat; material: faeces | place: Denmark | collected 2011
ATTTGGGAAGGTTGTTTTGACTTAAATTCTCTATGGCCCAAAAGAATTGTCTATGGGCACAATATTACAGATTTTACTTTTAGGAAAACTGGCGGATCATATTGCAGTTTCGCTGCCTGCTGATACTGTTTTGCCCATTTCGCAAACGCCCGCTGCTCCGCCCCTGCCAATTTAATTTTCTGAATGCCAGAAAAAATAGAAAAAACAATGCCGTCCTCTTTCGTTGAAGCATACGCCTTTTCTTTTGCAATTTTGATTTCCATCAGCGAAAAAAACACTGCGCACAGAGACGACAACGCCAAAACAAACAAAACTGGCATCATCAATGCTTTGGCATATGCGTCAATTTGAAACAAATAGATCATCGATAATGCCGCCGAGAGGACGACTGTCAGTAAAAAATCCACAATCATGCCGCATAAACCATTGATATCCTGCATCTTGCCTGCAAGCTCTCCTGGACTGTATTTCTGAAAAAAAGCCGTCGGCATGGAGAGCAGGCGCATCATAGAAGCGCTTGTGACGGCAACATCCATTTTTATCTTGATCTTTGCCAACGTAAGCTGTTTGACAGCTGAAATCATAGCAATAGCAATTGCGGACCCGCTCAGCAGAATTGCACAGGAGGCAGGTATATTCGTGCTCCTATTGCTGATGGCGTTGACAAAGATCAACTGGTTCGCACAGGGTGTCAAAAGCCCAAGCAACGCCACTGTAAACATTGCCAATGCAATTACTGCAAAATCCGAAAAGGATATTGTCTGAAAAATATAAGACAAAAGCCCTTTCATTCCCACTGCATTTAAGGGCAGCGGTCGGTAAAAACAAAAAGCATCCGCCGAAAACATCTGCGCATTTATTGCCGTTACCCTAATTTTTTGCCCCGTTTTCTCATCCCGCGCCTCATAGCCGCCTTTTGCCGGAAGAAACGCAACAGCCCGCCCGCTCTCTTTATAGGAGCCAAGCATTGCCCCCATTGCCGCCTTATGCCAATTCCCCGTCAGCTTTACCTTTCGGCACATAAAGCCGAACGGACGCAAAAGATACTCTAGCATATCGTTCATCTCTTTGAGACTGTCAGGAATCTCCTGCGGCTTTAGATGATAGAATTTTAAAATTTCGTGGATTGCCCCTATGACAGCCTTACGATCATCCTGTATAAAAAACGCGGCGCTTCTGCACCCCAAAACGACGTTTGACATTTCCATCAACGCATCCGAAAAGGCCTCCTTGTCATTTTTGATTTTTTCCTTTATCTGTTCATCGAACCAGCCCACGACTGCCTCCTTTATTCTCTCATTAGCAGTTCTTTGTAATGCCCGCCCTGTGCCATCAGTTCCAGATGCGAGCCACGTTCCACAATTTTTCCGTGCTCCATTACAATAATTTCATCGCAATCACGTATCGCTGAAAGACGATGCGCAATGACAATGCAGGTAATTCCCCTCTCTTTGATCGCATTTACCACATCCTTTTCTGTCTTTGCATCCAATGCCGAAGTCGCTTCATCCATAATGATAATCGCAGGATTCTGAGCAAGAGCACGGGCAATCTCCATCCTCTGCCTTTGTCCACCCGAAAAGTCTCTCCCCCCTTCTAATATCTGGTATTGATAACCACCATCCCGCTGCATGATGTCGTCGTGAATCTGCGCGTCCTTGGCAGCCAGAATCATTTGATAATCTTCAATTGTCAAATCCCACATTTTAATATTATTTGCAATGGTATCCTCAAATAAAATAATATCCTGATCCACGACTGCCAACGAACCTGTAAACACCTGTCGGTTAATTTCCGTTATTGATTTTCCATCAAACAAAATCTCTCCAGACCACGGCTGATGCAAACCGGAAATTAATTTTGAAACCGTTGATTTCCCACATCCAGAAGACCCAATCAAAGCAATGCGCTGTCCCTGTTTTATAGAAAGAGAAAAATCCGTAATCAAGGGCTCGCTTAATGCAGAATATCCAAATGTGATATTTTTAAGTTCCACCATGCCCGTCAGCTTATGATATTCCTCCGTTGCCGTATCTTCTGACTGTAGCAGGTTTTCACAATATCTTGGCTCAATCGAATGCCCCATGACGTCCTCTATGCGTTCCATATTTGTCCGCATCTCCTGAAAGCTCTGTCCTGACATGACCAGAGACTGCGCTGGCTTGCGAAAAGAATGCATAAGTCCTTGAAATGCCAAAAGCATTCCCATGGTAAATTCCCCATAGATGATAAAATACGCTCCAAGAGTCAAAATCAAAATGTCAGAAATCGTGGCCATAAATGCCGGAACCCCGCCTAAATACCCGTCCAGCTTTGCATAATTTCCACGTTGCGTATTTACAGACGCCTGTATGCCTGACCACTTTTGAAAAAATCCATGATCTGCACCGCTGGCCTTAATCGTCTCTATCATCTCGATTCCAGCGTATGTCACGCCATCCAGATTTCCCTGGTCACGCATCAGCACTCTGGTAATATTTATGCGCTTCGAAGAAATAACAGCCGCCGTCCAAACATGAACGAGAACTGAGAGCACGCCGATGCAGGTAAGCGGCAGGCTGTAGCGCGCCATAATGATCAGATAGGAAAGCATCATCACGCCATCCATGATCAAAGGCGCAAATACTCCGATCAACAGGGAGGCAATATCCTGATTTGCTTTCTGGCGCATGGCTATATCCCCAGCCATTCTCTGTGAAAAAAAACTCATCGGCAGACGCAGCACATGCCACATGAATTTTGAATTCGATACAATCGCAAACTTCCCTTGTATTTTCATCAGATACACAGAATTCAGCAATGCAATCACGATCTGCATCACAGCCAGAAACGTAATGCCAAACAAAAAAAATGACAACCATGCCTGATTTTGCCTGGTCAGAAGCCGGTCAATAAAAATTCGTGAATAAACCGGCTCTAAGATTCCAACCAATGCCGCTGCCGCAGTCGTTGCCGCTACAAACAGAAACGCTGCGCCACTCCCTTCCAGGCGCTTTCTTGCAAATTCAGCTATGCTTCTTTTTGCCCCGCCAGGTCTAAAATCTTCCCCCGGCTCAAACATCAGGCACACTCCTGTGAACATCTCGTCCAATTCCTCCACCGAAACCATCGTGCAGCCCCTGGCAGGGTCATTCAAAACTGCACCCTTACGGCAAAATCCATTTAAAACCACGAAATGATTAAATCCCCAATGAATGATGCAAGGATAACTGGCTTTCTCACGTAAGGCGGAAAGTTCAAAACAATATGCCTTTGCCTTTAAGCCGTATGCTGCCGCAGCTTGGTAGATATTTTTTGCATTGGAACCATCCCTGGAAATGCCACAGTCTTGCCTCGCCTGCTCTAACGTCACCCACCTGCCATAATATGCGAGCACCATGCTAAGGCAGGCTGCCCCGCACTCTGTCGCCTCCATCTGCATAATCATTGGAACTTTGGCAACCCCAGTCTTCTTAGGAGACGGTATGTTGGTATTTTTATTTTTCATTTTCATATTCGCAGCTTCCTTTGACTATTGTTGCAACAAATAGGAAATTGGATTGACTCGTTCTGTGACAATCGATACATGACAGATTCCTTTTCTTATATTTTCCGCGGAAATAGCGACTCTATATTTCCAATCGCTTTCCTCAACATGAAGCGCATGAGCTATCGCATCTCCACCAAGAAATTCGGCTGCTTCCGCGTATGCTTCCGGAACATTTGCAGCAAACGCCACGCTCCCATTTTGATTTCCTATGTATGCCTCCATCCCAATGGAAACGGCAGAAATTCCGGCTTCATCCAGATAACAATATACCGACGAGCCATCAGAATATCCCTTTGCCTCCATCGTAACATCAATCGTCCCTGTCACGCTCCACAAAAGCACGGATCCCAAAAGCACAAGAACTGCGCCAAGTATCAGCCACACGCCCGGCGTCACCACCTGGATATATCCATCCAGCTGTTCCGGGGAAGATACTCTGTCAATGCTTTTTTTCCGATAGATACCTTTGTCCATTTTCCCTGCCTTTCTATCTTTTAATTCTCTTTTCTGACTCCTGCGCTTTAATCCAAAAATTCTTTGCGGATGATTTTCGCAATCTTCAACGGATAGTCTTCGATCAGAAAATGACCTGCTTGGGGAATATGGTAAACCCGGAATGGCTGATGGATCCATCTGTGCCATCTGCGATATCGTTTCTGATATCCAAAAGTGACCATGTCTTTGCCGCCAAATACAAGCGTTATCTTTCCTTTGATATCCAATTCGCCCATGGTGCGAAGCGCCGCCGCACTCCTTTTGACATCCTTGCGGAACGAGTGAAGCAGTTTCTGATCCGCATAAACAGGCTTGCCTCTTATTCTTCCAAGAACCTTTTCCAACATCTGGTCTGGAACATAATCCCAAAAACTTCTCAAATTTGGAAGCGCCTCGCAAAGTAAAAGTCCCTGTAACTGACTGCCGATCTTCGCTGCAATCTGCATTGCCAAAACACTGCCTGCGCAATCGCCCAGCAAATAAATTTCTTCATAATCCTTTAACTGTTCAGATGATGCCACCGCTCTGGCAGTCATTTCTATACTTTCTTCCCAAGTATTTTTCTCATATGATAGATTCACAGAAGCCACGTCAAGCTCGTTTTTTGCAAACCAGCGCGTCAGAGGATAGATGCTAAGAGGCGTTCCGCCCGCAAATGGAACTGCCAAAAGAAGCTTCTTACTACCATGTCGTTGTAAAAACACCAATGAATGTTGTATCACCCCGCCTTCAGACGCACCGTTGAAGCTTTCCTTTGCCAAATCCCTCAAATTTGGCTTGTGATACAAAACGGCAGATGGAATGCAGATATTATAAGCTTCACAGTCTGCAAGGAAAGACAACATTGTCAAAGAATCCATCCCCGCATCCCAAAGATTATGATCCAAGTCAAGAACTCTGCTTTTCAAGTGGCGTTTTGCAAGTGATAAAAGCACTTTTTCCCTGCGGGAAAGCTCCCAGTTTTTAGAAAATGCATTTCGAACCGGTTTTTGGCAATATCTGTTCTGATAGATATATTCCAGCTCTTTTCGTCCTGCTTTTCCATTTTTCTGCACTGGAAGCTGATCTATAAATATAAACTCGGACGGAATGCTGTAATAAGCAAGATGCTTGGCTGCCTCTTGTCTCATATATTCTGGCGTGCCTTTTCCCTGGCAAAATGCGACGAGCCGGTTTCCAACCGTAAACACGAGACACTTCACGCCTGGCACTGCATGGTTGAGGCACCGCTCCACTTCCATAAGGTTTATGCGCATCCCGCGAATTTTGAGCTGTTGATCTTTTCTGCCCTCATAGTACAAAAAACCATCTTCCATAAGGACTGCTAGGTCTCCCGTGCAATATATCCTTTTTCCATCGAGAATGCCATAGCCTCCTTGATCTTTGTCAGAACCAATCCCCACCAGCGCCCCCTCCACAATCAATTCTCCCTGCACTCCCATAGGCAGCAATTGCCCTCGCTGATTCCTGACAGAAAGATTTGTAGCATAGACTGGCTTCCCAATTGGAATCCTGTTCCTGCCTTGCTCGCAGCAATAATAACTGACGTCGATCGTACACTCCGTAGGACCATAGAGATTATAAAGCTGCACCCTGGGAAGCAGCTTTTTTGCCCAATGCACAAGCTCTGCCCCCAGTTCCTCCCCTGATAATATAATATATCTTAATTTCGAAAACTCCGTTCGCTGCTTTTGCAGGAAAAAAAGAAAACGTTCAAACATGGAAGGAACAAAGTGAACCATTGTCACGCCGTTTGAAATAAGCGCCTTGATCATTGCTTTTGGACTTCTCTCCTCTCCATCCTTTAACATGCACAGGCTCTTGCCGAAAGCAAATGGAAGCACAAGCTCCCATATGGAAACATCAAAAGAACTTCTCGTCTTCTGCAGGATTCTTTCTATACCATCTGAAAAGACATGCTCCATCCATTCTAGCCTGCAGCTTAAAGAATAGTGAGAAATCTTCACTGCTTTGGGCTCTCCTGACGTACCAGAAGTATAAATTTGATAAGCTGGTAACTCTTTACAGCACAATGCTTTGACATCTTCTGCCACCATGCCAGCCTGTTTCTCACTTAACAATTCATCTGTCAGACACAATGCGCAACCTCGGCACATCTGCTCTCTGCGCTGTTCTGTCTCTTCTGGACTTATCGGGAGAAACGCATATCCTAAAAGCCACGATGCATAAATAGCTGCTGGCAGGTATGGCGTCCGGGAAAGACAAAGACCGATCACGTGCTCTTTGCCGGGATCTGCTTTTGCCGCAATTACCCCCATGACCGTTTTCACGAGATCATAAAATTGCTGATAAGAATAAGATTTCCCCTGCCATAAGACAGCCGTCTTTTGCGAATGCTTTCGCACCATGTCAAGAAACCTCTCTGGCAGAGAAAGCGTGTACTTCCATTCCGCTCCACGCTGCATGGATTCGATCTGCCGACGTTCCCTTTCCCGAAGTAATTGTATCTGGCTGCAGGGTATCTCTGGCTCGCTTAATACCTGTTCCATGAAAAAAAACGTCTTCTCCATAATCCGGCGTACTTTGCGCTCAGACAAAGCCTCTTCTTGGTATTTCACCACTACTTCAATGCCCCGACGGCTTTCATTGACAAACACCTTCATCGGCGTTTCCAAAGAGGAATTAAAAAATTCACGGCATTCCCCCTGTTTTGGCGCTGGGAGATAACGCTGCGGACGATAGGAAATCTCAATCTCAGGACGATAAGAGAAATCCTCTGTCTCAGAAGCATGAACTGCAAGCTTTTTCTTTAAATCCGCCAGATAATCTGCAGCTGAAAGTTCCCATTTGGGCTCGGTCACAAAAGTGCGCGTTTCTACTCGAAGACCTATCATATGCAGCGTATCTTTACTACGGTTCAACAAATTTCGTCCAATTGCCAAGCCTTCTGCATCCATCGCCCTGCACAGATACATTGTCATACATCCATAAATGAACGCCTCAACGGAAACTCTGTATTTACGGCAGAACTCACATATCTTTTTATATTGAAACCTTTTTTGACACCACTCTATGTCATCTGCCCTGCTCTCCCCGTCGGTGATCCATCCTGTCAATATCTCTGCCTTTGGTCTCACTGCCCGTTTTGCAAAAGATGCCATTCGGTTATTTTGATCATCTTTTTTGACATGGTTCTTGTCTGTAGCCTCTGGTTTAAACTTTGCATACTCCTCTAAAAAATGTTGATCATCTTCAAAATTTGTTCTCCCATCTAATAACTCTTGATAAATTTTTTCCTGACTCCTTGCACATAATGCCACGGCATAACCATCGGCAATCAAATGGTGGAACTTTTCAAAGATAAGGACCTTATCCTCAACACGCAGCAGCCGAAAGTTAAATAAATAACTGTCATAAGGCGGCATTGGCTCACAAATCCATGATTGCATGACAGAATCCACCTCTTGTAATGTGAGATCTGTAAAATCGTACTCCTCCATCGCATATTTGGTAATCTTGTCAAAATAAATCTTATTCTGTGAATTTACTTTGATCCAAAAACTACTGTTGCACTGCAAAAAGATCTCTATGCATCGTTGCAAAAGCTTTGTGTCATATTTTCCCTCCAAATGCAGATATCCTCCAATATTGCAGATATCCGTATTTGGATATAGTCTCTGAATCTCCCAGATTTTCTTCTGCCGTGGCAGCATCTCATATAAACGATTCATGATGCACTCCATTTCCCTTTATATTTGGAAAAGGCGCAGCAGCTCAGATTTCATCCAAGCTGCTGCGCAGACGTTCCACTAAATTCTCTGTTTTATGCTTTCTGTGATGTCATGCGTTTTTTCTTTTTTTACACGCCTTAGCCCGCCTCCTCCGCTGACTTCTGAGAGCTCTTTCAAAGAAAGTTCTTTCTCTGTGATCTGATTGTTGTCTTTTTCGTAATTTTTCATGTTCCTTCCTCCTATTTTTTCTTTATTTTCATGGTTGAGCGAATTCCTGCCTTTTTATCAAACTTCTCCTTATAAGCTTTCAGTTTGGAAGCAGGAACCTCAATAACCGCCTTTAGGGAAATATTTTTAAAGGCATTGTTTCCAACCTTAGAAACCGTTTTAGATTGAACCGTAACCAGCTTTAATTTTTTGCATCCTGCAAAAGCATCTGAAGAAATCACTTTGACATTTTTGCCTATTACAGCCTTTGTCGCTTTTTCGTAATTCTTAAATGCCCCTGTTCCAACCGCCGTCACCTGGAAGCTCTTGCCGCCAATCTTCACACTGTCTTTGATCTCCAATGTACGAGCGGACTTCCCAGCTCCTTTCGCAAGCGTCACTGTGCCTGGCTTTTTACCAGTGGGCAGCTTGGTAACTTTGTAGCTGCAGTTTGCAGCTTTATAAGTCTTGCCTTTGGAAATTGTAATTTTAAAGGTCTTTTTGACAGTACCAGTATAATTTCCAATTCCTGTGACAGTCACTTGATAACTGCCTGCATTTTTTCTGCCACTGCTGTATGTCACCTTATAATCGGAGCCTTTTACCAGTTTTCCGCCGGACTTGGTCTTTACTGTGACATCAGGTTTCTTAGTTTTACCATCATAATTATAAGAACTCTTTGACAATGTAACCGTGCAGTCTTTGAGCTTCTTTTTGTTCTCTCTTGCAGAATCTTCCACTTTGACTTCAAAGCTGTTTATGATGATTGCCTCCTCTGGCATAGTTGCAAAATTGTCTTCTTCAAAGGAACCTTCTTCCACCGTATAGGTCACTTTATTATTCGCTGGCATCAGATATGCTTTTACATGCGCCGTACCTGTTCCAACTGCCTCCACATAGCCGCTGTCATATACCGTGAGTACATTTGCATTATCCGTAGTATACATTACTTTTAGTCCTGCTGTATTTGAAGCATCATAATGTTTCTCATCATCTGTCCCCTCATAACGGCTTCCTTTGTATGCGATGGAATCCACGCTTGTATTGAGTTGTGTAATCTCGCCTTTTTTCATTGTGTAAGATTTTCCTATCTCTTCGAATGTTCCATCCATAATTGACACATCCCGAACCGCCGTCATGCGCAGCCGCTGTTCTTTGGACGCCTGCATTACAAGCTCATCTATGGCGCTTTCGCTATCCTGATTCACATATGCACGGAAAGACGTCACAGCTTCAAATTTTTCTGAATCTTCTGTAATAAATGTTTCAAACATTTCACTATAATCACCATATGCATACTCTGCAGTATAAGACGCAGATTCTCCAGGCATCAAAGGCTCTGTTGCAATTGAAGTAATATCTTTGTATTTTTGCTCTACGCCTTCGATCTTCCTTGCAATCTGAATCTTCTCTGCGCCAGATTTCCGTCTGCCGTTGTTCTGCACATGAACCCGGAATTGAATTGTCCCTCTCTGATCCTGCGTCGCTTCAAATTCCGTCACGTCTAACTGGACTGGAATCTTTTCACTGTAGCTGCCTTGCGCCAGTACCTTGCCGGAAATGTCTGTCACTTTATATGTGATGGAACATCCTTTTTCATTTTCATCAAGCGTAATCGGAAAGCTTAGAGGATATTTTGTTCCACCATAAATTTTCTGTAAATTTTCTTCCCCAGCGTCAGAAGATGCAATTTTCTGTTCACATATCTTTGTTCCATCTTCCTTTTCTGCTGTCAGCGTGAGATTCTCCAATGTCTCTACTCCATCGTTATACAACTGCATCGTAATATAGGATTCTGCTCCTGCGCTTAACTCTTCTATCTTAACATCCTGTACTTCCAAGGTAGATGTCGGGGCAAACTCTAATGCCATAAGGTTTTTGTTTACCGTGTCTTCTGTCAGAATCTCTTTTTTGATAACCGTTCCCGTCTCGTCCTTTCCTTCCACAGTCTCTACTGTGCTCTTTGCCTTAGTTGCAAGCAGTTTAAATTTGCCTTCCTCTCCCTGTTCCAGGGCAAATCCAATTGAGCCATAATTAGCGCCTTCTTCCTCTGTCACTTGGACTGGCTCAGTAAAGACTTCTTCTTTCCAGTCGTACCTTGCAATATAAATTTGTGATTCTGCCACACGATTTGCCGCATCCGTCGCTTCACTGCCCGTTGGGTCTATGCCCTCTTTTACTTTTGTGGCGCGTTTTGTCCAGACAGCATAGATATAATCATCGTCAGAAGCCACCTCATAATCTGCAATTGACGCCGGTTCTTCCTTAGATTCTTCTTCATTGTCCTCAGCGATGTCTGCCAGCCTGTCTCCTGCGACAATCACTGGAGGCAAATAAACATACTGTTCACCTTCCAATATCTCAGGGGGGGCGCTCTTGTCGATGTAATAGAACTCCTGTCCCTCAATCTCTGACTTCAAGAGACCGTTTTTCAAAACGGAGACATTCATCGCATACAACGTATTGTCTGCCAGATATGTCAGCAATGTGACATCGCCAGAACGAACAAATTTCACCTTGCTCTCTGCGAGATCCGGAGTCGTAGTCATCATGACAGGATGTGTAAACTGCCTACTTTGGTAGTCATAAATCTGCAGGAAAATATCACGGTCGTTTTCTGTCTCCTGATCACCATCATAATCCAACACATATGCGTAAAGCGCAAGCCCATTATAGGTTGCAGACTCTGATTCCAGAACAATTGGCTCATTCTCAGACATCGTTCCATCCGCATTCTCATAAACCGCATTTTCAAATGGCTTGATCTCTGGCTGCTTTGTCCAGAAACCGGAAGCATCCAGCTCTTCGTTCACAACTGCCAGCGGCGCTAGCTCTAAGAAGCGCTGTCCATACCATGCTTTCTGATAGTCTTCACTGACTCCTTCGGAGGCATCGTATGTCTCATCCCACGTTCCTGTGGCAAAGTCATATATGCGGTATGCCATCAGGCTATATGGTTTCGCAATATCGCCAACCAGGCCTTCATCGTCTCCCGACGTGCTCTCATATTCTGTCTTCGTATAGAAAAGAAGCATCTGACCTGTAGCCTCGTCATAAGAGATATGCGGTTTTACGTCCGCAATATTATCTTCCATCGTGAAATCGTCTTCCTCGTAGGAATATGGCGCAGTCTTGGTAATTTCCTGAATCTCCCCAAAGGACTTCGTCGACGGATTGAAAAATGCCCCGTGGATATTCATGGAATTGAGACTGTCAATCACCGTATCATCTTCTGTCAAGATGCGGTCTGCACTGGACCAAGCTACATAGATTCCTCTCTCCCCCAGATCAAAGACAGCAGGTTCATCGTCTAACGTGCCATCCTTTTCGATCAATTCTGGTTTCGACCATGTTCCATCACTGTAAATACTGTAATATACATGTGTGCAGTTATAGGTATCTTCTCCTGGAGTATCATCTAAAAATACTGCCATGTACTGATCATTCGGCAAGTTTACCATCTGAATATCCGGTTCCGGATTGACGGCTTCCTGCAATAGCGTTTCTGTAATTCCATTCGTGTCTGCGTTACTCTGCGCACGAAGCAATTCTTCTCCCTTCCATTCCGACCTGTTGGCACGGTACGAACGGTTGTCGATTTCCATTTCCGAGAGACTGGTATAGGTATAATCCGCATCTCCTGCTAATTCATTTATGCCGCTTGCAGCGCCAAACATATTCACAGTTGTGCTTGCCATGTTCCATTTCTTCGTAAAGAATAACACTTTCAGAGAGATATAAGCCGAAAATGTTACGTCTCCATGATTGGCTTGATCTTTGCGGGTATAGAAATTCATGTCAAAATCTGCTCTGCCGCCAACCATCAGATTCAAAAATTCAAATCCTCCCCCGGCGCTCAAATCCACATACGGAGCAATTGTAAAGATGCCATAAGCATCAAACGCTCTGTCCGCATGATTCATATTAAAGTTAAATATATCAACCTTAGCGGCGTCCTTATCCATGATATCTGAGAAGTAATACTCCTTCTTGTCATAATTCTGCTCCACAATAAATGTTGCAGCGCCTTCCCCGCCAGTAGAGAGCCCTATTATAACGGCAACACCAACCGGCGTTTTCCAAAAAATAGAAACATCCACGCCGTCTTCTATCACAGCCGCCAATGTCATGTCTTTAAAATACCATTCCCCTAGGTGTTCCGGTTCCTGAGATTTGACCATATTGAGTTCCAGTCCAAAGTTTATCTTAACGAACACCTTGCCAATCTTTGCCTTTACCTTATTCTTTGAAGAACCTTTTCCATCTTTTGTGACAGCGCCATCTGCAGCTTCTTTCTGTCTCTCTTTCTGCTCGCTGCTTGTGCCGGAATTTTTCGCAGCCTCCTTAATCGTTTCCGTAAAAGTAAAGTTTGATCCCATTCCTTTCTCAAACCCTATGCTGATCGTTTTTGTATTTCCGTCGTCTGAATTTGCAGCAATGTCATCTATATCGCCATCCCAGCCAAAATCAAACGCAGAATCAATCACGCCAATCACTTCAAGCGCTTTTTCTGCACCTCCAAAATGAAAGCTAGATAAAAAGCTTAAGATTCCCAGAGACTGTGCAAATGTAATTCCCATTTCATGCTCATAGTACGCCGTTCCATTCTGGTCCTCGAACTGGACTGTCATTGATGCGCCCGCCGGTATCTTTAAAGTCGCCGGATTAAAGTCCATCGTAAACACGCCATTGCTGCTGACCACTTCCTGTTCCGTATTATCAATCAGTGTTCCGTCTTTACGGTAAAAACGAAATACTGCCTTTGCCGCCCGCAGCGCATTATTTTTAGAATATGTCTGTATCACAAAACGATAGGTTTGATCCCCATTGGCAATACTGTTCGCTTCGATAGAGACAGCCTCTTCACCCTTTACCCGAAACGCATCGGCTCCATTAATTCCTATCGTGTCATATGCATCTAATTCATATATTCCGGCAGCATTCACAGCCTGTGTCGCTGTTACATGTAAATTATTATAGGTGACATTGACTGTCTGATTTTCTCCTGCCACAAAATCCTTGCTGGCAATGGAAAAATAACCGTCTCCGCCATGTTCCTCCACGCCGCCGAATTTTTCATCATATTTGGAAACCGTCGTCTGTCCTGCTACAGAAATCTGCGCCCCATTCACTGCTCTTACAGTTTCTTTACTTCCAAAAACGGGCTTATCGCGAAGCTGGACGATCCCGTCAATATATCCGGCATAACGATTTGCCACCGTGGGAACGAATCCATAGAAGATCAAACTGTTATCCAAGACCGGGCGGAACGAATACGCATTACCGTTGCTGGCAATGTTCACAATATTATAGGGAGCGACCACCTGTTGCTCCTTCGTCGTAAGTATTCCATCTTCATCTGCGTCTCCTGTAAAATTTTTAAAGTATGCCTTGTAGTTGTCTTCTGTTACTGCATTGAGGGTATACTCCTGATTTAAGGTGACACCTTTGATTTCCATTGGCGTTTTATAGTCGCCCATCTGAACGCTATCTTCATCTACTGTTCCGTCAGAGTTTTCTTTTTGATAAATAACAGAACCTTTCTCCTTGTCATTATTTTGAGGATCAATCTTCACCTTTATCTTTGGCACAGAATAAACAGGGCTGATATAAACGAACTCTCCTGTCGGGGAAAACGTCACAGTATTTTTAAACATCTTATTGGTAACCGCATTGGATATGCTGGATTTTGTATAGCTGCTGGCTGAGACCCTCTTCGCCTCTGACTCGATAATCGCTTGTGACTGTTCATAATAAGCATTCGCCTTTGCCGCAAGCGTATTCGCTGAATTGGCGGCATTGTGCACATATCCATCCTTATGAACGCCTAGATTAAATCCTGAGACGGAATTTCCCGTCTTCGCAATTCCTGTCACTTTGATTGTATCAAGCATCGTACAGCGCCATACTTCATTTGTCTTAAAGCCATTTGCATAAGAGCCCTTTGACGTGTCTGCATTTTGGAACATCACACGCGCTTCGTAGGGCCGGTATACTGCGCGGATCTTAAATTCGTTCCCCTTGAAGATATAGTCTTTATATGTATTTAAAAACGCTTTTGTAAGCTTTACGTCTTCCGGCGCAATCACTTTACTCCATGCCCGACCTCCTTTCTGCATCAACTGATAGCCTGCCAGATAGACATTTCCAGAGGCGCCTTCTTTTATCTGTACGCCATTTGAATTTTTGTTTGTGGAATACGTTGTCCGTAAGATCAGTTTATCGCAGGGACGGTGGATGGTAACGCTATCCTGGAATTTTCCATCACCCTTGGAAACCTGCAATGTACCAAGCGCAATAGAATTTCCTTCTTTATACTTATGTCCGAATGGATCTATTTTTGTCGCATCTGCATCGTCCGTGTATATTTTTTCCGTATACTGATTGCCGTATTCGTATTCGATTTCATTTTCTGTATATTTATCTGTATACAATGTGTTTGAAACAGTGAACTGATAACCAGGATAATGGATCGACACCCGGGTGACATATGCCGCTGCATTTTGATTTTTACTTTCTGTATGCACCTCAAGCTTTAAATTGGCATTGGTGGTTTTGTCCCCTTCCTCCAAGTTGATTGTGAATGTTTTCTGATTAAAGAAACTGTTGTCCGTTTTCACTAGCTTGTCATTTAAATACAAGTAATTCGTCCTGTTATTATAGGTTCTGTAAACCGTTTTCTTATTACAGCCCGAGCCTTGTGTTTCCTGGCATGTCGTAGAGCCTTCATTACTTCTCCATGTTATTTCAATAGACTTTGCCGTGCTTAAATCCAGACCGGATAAAATCTCCTTTCTTCCAGACCAGCCGCCCTGCCTGCCTGAGACTTTGGCGCTTACATTAAGATTTCTGACGTCATTCCATCCCTCCGCTGCATCTGCGCTCAAATCTCCCTGTGGTTCCGCTTCGGCAGACGACGCTTGATTGGTCAGCGTTACCGTGGTAATTGCCGCCCCTCGCTGCACATAAGAAGAATTTGCATCCAATGCCACTTGGAATTGCGAAGACGCAGGCGCTCCCTCATAATTCAAAAGCGGAATCTCCACCACTTGCTCAGTAACGCCCTGTGCAAACAGCACTTCTTTTTGTACTGCTTGATAGTCTGTTCCAGATACAGCCTTCATAGAGCCAGTGCCAATAATGACGCTGGCGATTTTGTCTACGCCAGATACACGCTTTACGGTAATGCGCGCTACCCCTTCCGAACGGTCTACCGTCATTTGGTTTGCCGCCATTGCAAAAACAGCCTTTTCTCCCTCGTCATTATCCTTTATGTTCAAATACGCCGTCCGGGAACCAGAGACTTCCCCGCAAGACGCATTGCCCAAAAGGAACATCACCTGTTCATCAGATTCTGAAAGATCATCGTCAATGGTGTCAATATAAATGGACTTCATGTATTCGCCTTTCTTGAAGAGGAACGTATACTCCTGTCCGTATATGTCTTCTGAAAATTGATCCAATGCTTTCTGATAATTCTCGCTCTGCTTTTCTGCACTGACTCTGTGCGCCTCATCCAGCTCCTGCCAGTTTAAGCTGTCTGTCTCTGTCCCTAGATAAGCGTCTCTTGCCTGTTTTAAAACACTTTTACTTTGTTTTTTATCTTTCAGGCCTTCCTGGACACTTTCGCTCAATGACTTTTCTTTCACTCTTTCAGTCAACGCCTTTTCTTTGCTTGCTCCCTCAGATGGCGTAACTTCCTTTTGTTTCCCTGATTTCTTTTCCTTGCCTGATTCCTCTGTCTTCTCAATTACAGGCATTTCCTGACTATAAAAATCAGTAAGTGGCTTCCCGACGCTTTCCAAAGTGCGCGTTACATGATCAGACTCTTCTACTGTCAGCAGATAATCCTCGCCGTAGGATGCAGATATATCCACTGCCTTAAAATCGACAGCGGCTTCTTGATCTGTTCCGCCCCGGCGGACAATCACAAGCTGCTGCTTTTCACCCTCTTTGACTGTAAGCTGAGTCAGAAAAAATTCAAATCTCCCTTCTGGATAGAGTTCTTGATCTTCTTTCAGCGCTTCTTTCAGCGCTTCTTTTGTGATATCGGAATCTAAGATAAAAGCCTCTTCTGCTGTCTGCACGCCTTCAGCAAAAGCAAATGGAAGATCCGAAAATACCAGCGACAGTGTAAGCCCAAAAGCTGCAAGCCGCTTTAATGTGCCATTGCATGTTCTTTTCCCCATAATATCTCCTTTCTCATGTCAGAAAATTTATCCATCAAAAAGACGGCTGCAGTCCATCTTTTTGTGAACAATAAAATAAAGAAACGCAATCACAAGCAACAAAATTGCCGCAAATTGTATGACAGAAAAACCAAAAATCAGAATCGTTCCCTGTTTATCCATCATAAACTCTGATAAAAAAATCGTAACCGAAAACTCACTGCAAAACACAGACGACAAACGCTTTTTCTTACGATATAAGACAAACAACAGCGCCAGCAGCAAAATCATACATGCCATCTCAAACAATTGTGTTGGATAAACAGAATAACTGTAGCCTGGTCCCGTCCCTTTGTCTGAAAAGTATTGGAACGCAAAGGGACCCTTGTAGAATCTGCCCATGCAGCATCCATAAGACAAGCAGGCAGCACGGTTAAAAATATGTTGAAACGCCATAAAAATACACAACAGATCCAAATAATTCTCCCACTCCTTTTTCGTTCCGCAAAATAGCAGACGATAAAGCCACGGAAAAACTGTCACTGTAAAAATAACGCGTCCAATAAAATGCGTCCCATGATCTTCTATAAAAATTTTTCTTAGATCTATTTCCACTCCATAAGAAAGTAAACGCACTAGCTTTCCTGCAAAAGAGCCTGTTTCTATCACTACTATGGAAAGAAGAAGCACGACTAGCGCCTTTTTCCATGATTTGCTCTCTCTTTTACACAAGCTAAAAAACATAAGGATGCCAAGAATGCTCCCTATATTTATAAGAAGAGAATAACTGTCCATAACATACTCCCAAAATAAAAACTTCTTTTATCAGATTTGCGTGAAGCAAAGTTCTTTTTACTTCCAGCGTAGCATAACATGCTTCGTCCGCAGTTGTTCTTTTATTCTAACATTTATACTCCTATATTGATATTTTTTCCTAAACAGTTAAAATTTTTACTTAAACGGGAATAATTTATTTACTCTGAAGGATAAGATTGAAGAAAATAACATTATCGATTGAATCATTTTAAGAGTGGATAAAAGAATCAAAAACAATATAAGCAAGACAAATTTCAGCAAGCCACAATTATTTGCGCAACTTACGTCCCCCATGCCCGGCGTCCAAAATAATAGTGGCAGG
>OFFI01000973.1_pt1 | contig 17186 bp, 14 predicted proteins | sample 1521351 | NCBI WGS metagenome assembly OFFI01 (sample SAMEA3504119, study PRJEB24116) | mouse gut metagenome | biome: mouse gut; feature: mouse-associated habitat; material: faeces | place: Denmark | collected 2011
CAGGGAGTGCGTCGCCGCCCTGATTTGACCCGCTCAAAAAATTTTATATTTTTTTTGCATTTACTCTTGACATTTCCGGTACAGGCCGTCGCGGACTTTATATCATGTCCGCTCCCGCACGTCCAGCTTGATGGCGATCACGGTGCGGTCGTCCCCGCTGCCCGTTCTGCCGCTGCTCTCCTTCAGGATGCGCCCCGCCAGCTCCTGGGGGGACAGGCCGTCAAAGCTCTCCAGCACCTGGCGCACCCAGCGGTCGTCCCGCCCGGTGGTCACTCCATCACTGAGCAGCACCACGCAGTCCCCCGCGTCCAGAGCCAGCTGAAACACGTCTGGGCCGCCCCCAGCCCCGGCGGGCACCCCCGCGGGCAGGGACTCTCCCGTCAGCCGTTCCACCACGCCCCCCCGGCGCAGATAGGTGGGGGCCGCGCCCAGCTTGTACACCGCCCCCTTGCCGCTGAACAGGTCGATGCGCAGCAGGTCCACAGTTGTAAACCCGCCCTGCTCCTCCCCCCGGAGGGCCAGGGCCTCCCCCACAGTATTCAGCGCCTCCTCCGGCTCCAGCCCCGCCCGGAGGAATTTTTCCAGCAGACGCAGGGCGCAGTCGCTGTCCTCCCGGGCGGCGGGGCCGCTGCCCATGCCGTCGCACAGCAGGAAGTTGAGCACCCCCGCGCTGTCCTTGAACCATACCCCCGCGTCGCCGCTCACCGGCTGGCCCTCCCGGTCCGCCGAGGCCACCCCAGCCACCGCCATCAGCGGCTCGCGCTGGCTGAGGCGCGCCCGCCCCCGCTGGCTGTCCGCGTCCCGCAGGGGGCAGCCCAAAATGGCGCTCAGCCGCCCCAGCTCTCCCTCCTTGGCCAGCTGCTCCGCGCCGGGGCCGTCCACCTCCACCTGAAGGTGGCCGTACTGGTCGGCGTACACAGTGCACCGGCCGTCCAGCCCCAGGGCCGTCATGCGCTGCTTCATGAGCCGCTGCCGGCGCACATCCACCGCGCTCTCCCGGGCCAGCTCCGCCGCCGTGCGCTCCAGCACCGCCGCCATGTGCCCATATTGGGCACATACCGCCGCCCGGCTCTCCCGCACCCGGCTGTCGTACCGCCGCCGGTGGAGCAGCGCGGTGAGCTCTCCGTTGGCCGCCATCAAAAAGGCCTCGAAGTGGATGCACCGGCTGGAGAAGTGGGGGGCAAAATCCTCCATGGCCCCCGCCCCCCGGTCCAGCATGGGGGTGAGGGCGTCTGCCAGGGCGGTTTTGGTGGCCTGATACTCCCGCTGCCAGCAGCGCTCCTTCTGCTTGCACTTCACGCACACCCGGTCCGCCGCGCGGTCAAAGATCCGGGCCGCGTCGCCATCGTTGGGCTCCGCCGGAACCTGAAAGGCCAGGCGCAGCCCTCCCGCCACCGCCCGAAACGCTTCGGCGGTCCCCCGCAGGCGTCCGGCGGCAAACTCCCTGGCCCGGTCACTTTCCCCCTCCGGCTCCTCCTGCCGGGTCAGGCCGGCGGCCCGGCGCAGCAGCTTGTCCGGCACCACCAGGAACACCGCCACCCCCGCCGCCAGCTCCCAGAGGAACGCGTCCCCCGATCCGCTCTCCCAGGTCCATAGGGCCGCCGCCAACCCGCTCAGGGCGTAGGCCGCGGCGCACATCAGGCGGCTCTGTTTGGCAAAAATCCCGGTGAACACGCCGGGCAGGGCGTACATCAGGGTATACCATGCGGGCTGCCCAGCGGAAAAGCCCATGGCCAGCCCCGCCGTCACCCCGGCGGCCGCCCCCACGCCCACGCCCCCCTTCCAGGCGCACAGCAGCACCGCGCCCACGCACAGCACCCGTCCCAGAGAGTAGTCCCCCGCCACCGTCACCCGGGCCAGGGACATCATCAGCGTGGCGCACAGCATCAGCAGCCCCGCCCCCTGGCGCACATCCGGCGCACTCCCCGGGCGGCGTTTTTCCCACACGTCAAAAGCCTGGCGGTAGAGCACCACCGTCCCGGCGGTGAGGACCACCTCGGTGGCAAAGCCCACCACGTCACCCCGGCCCCAGCCGGCGGCGGACTGGTAGACAAAGCCCACCACGCCGTTTACCGCCGCCGCCACCGCAGGCATGAACCAGCGCCGATGGTACAGCTCAAATTCCCCCATGGCCAGAGAGACGGCATAGATCATCATCGCCGCGGCGATATACCGCAGCCCCTCCACCACGCCCCGGAAGGATAAGTACCCCAGCGCGGCGCCCACCAACGCGGCCAGCCCCTCCATCCCCGGTTCGCACACCCCCACCAGCGCCAGGGCGAACAGGGCGTGCCCCCCCATCAGCTCCGCCCCCGCCAGCACCGCCGCCAGCAGAAACCGCACCGCGCAGTCGGACAGGCGCATCATCACCGGCACAGACAGCCCGCGCCCCCGCTTTTCCCGTTTCGTTCCCTCGTTCGCCGTCATCGCGCATCCCTCCGTGGTAATATCCCAAGTAAAAACCATATTATGGTAACTCCATCATTATAGGACAGGCTTCACAAAAACGCAGTCGGAAGCTGTCTTGCCTTTTGGGGTATAATTTGGTATGATATAGCCGAATTTGATTATCGAAAGCGAATCAGGAGAATAACCCATGAAAATTGGCAACGTGGAAGTCAACACCCGTCTGGCCCTGGGCCCCATGGCCGGAGTGACCGACCTGGCTTTCCGGCAGGTGTGCCGGGAAAAGTCGGGCTGCTACACCGTCACCGAAATGGTGAGCGCCAAGGCCCTGTGCTACGGCGATAAAAAGACCCCTACCCTGCTGAAGCTGGGGGAGGGAGAGCACCCTGCCGCCGTACAGATTTTCGGCTGCGACGAGCCCTTTATGGAAAAGGGCGCCGCCCTGGCTCTGGAGCGGTCGGGGGCGGATATCATCGATATCAATATGGGCTGCCCCGTGCCCAAGGTGGCCAACTCCGGGGACGGCTCCGCCCTCATGCGCAGCCCGGAAAAGGCCCAGCGCGTGGCAGCCGCCGTGGTCCGGGGGGCGCAGGGCAGGCCCGTCACCGTGAAGTTCCGGCTGGGCTGGGACAAGGGCTCCATCAACTGCGTGGAGTTTGCAAAGCGCATGGAGGACGCGGGGGTGTCCGCCGTGGCCGTCCATGGCCGCACCAAAACCCAGATGTACTCCGGCAGCGCCAACTGGGACTATATCGGGCAGGTAAAACAGGCGGTGTCCATCCCCGTCATCGCCAACGGAGACGTTTTTGAGGCAAAGGACGCGGTGCGGATTTTGAAGTACACCGGCGCGGACATGGCCATGGTGGGCCGGGGGGCCTTTGGCAACCCCTGGCTGCTGGAGCAGTGTGCCGCCGCCCTGGAGGGGCGGGAGATCCCGCCCCTGCCCCCCCTGTCCGCACGGATGGACACCGCCGAGCGGCAGTTTCAGCTGGCCCTGGCCCACAAGGGGGAGAAAATCGCCTGCCTGGAGATGCGAAAGCACCTCACCTGGTATCTCAAGGGGGTGGCTTACGCCTCCTATTGGAAGGAGCAGGCCTGCAAAATTCAGACTGCCGGGGACTTTGACCGGGTTGCCGCCGGCATACGCCGGGACCTGGTTTGAGCCCGCCACCCAAGAACTTGCGGACTTCGGAAAAAAATTCGTCAAAATCCTCAAATAGCCGTTGCCAAACCGCCGCGCTTATTGTATAATAATTTTTAGCGGCATCTCGGCTGCGGCTGGGAGCCTGACCGTAATTCGTTAAGGAGTGGAACAATTATGAGCTATTCTCCCCACAATATCCGCAATATTTGTCTGCTGGGCCATGGCGGCAACGGCAAGACCACCCTCGTTGAAAGCTTTCTGCGTATGACCGGCGTCATCGACCGTCTGGGCAAGACCACCGACGGCAACACCGTCTGCGATTACGATCCCGAGGAAATCAAGCGCCAGATCTCCATCTCCGCCGCCGTGGCGCCGGTGGAGTACAACGGCTGCAAGATCAACGTACTGGACGCCCCCGGCAACTTCGACTTCGCCGGCGAGGTGGCCGAGTGCCTGTCCGTGGCCGACGCCGGGGTGCTGGTGTGCGCCGCTAAGGGCGGGCTGTCCGTGGGCACGGAGCGGGCCTGGCGGCTGCTGGACGAGCGCAAGCTGCCCCGCATCGTCTACATCTCCAAGATGGACGAGGACAACATCGACTTCAACTCCGCCTTCGACACCCTGCGCGAGAACTTCGGCAAGAGCGTGGCCCCCGTGGTGGTGCCCATCTGGGACGAGAATAAAAAGGTCACCGGCGTGGTGGACGTGATCCACAAGCGCGCCTTTGAGCCCGCCGGCAACAAGCGCAAGGAGGTCCCCATCCCCGAGGACAAGGTGAGCGTGGTGGATGAGCTGTACGACCAGCTCATGGAATCCGTGGCCGAGACCAGCGAGGAGTTTATGGAGAAGTTCTTCTCCGGCGAGTCCTTCACCTACGCCGAGATCATGCAGGGCCTGCGCTCCGGCGTGCGGGACTGCTCCCTGGTGCCCGTGGTGTGCGGCTCCTCCTTCACCGGCCTGGGCACCCTGATGCTGCTGGACTTCATTGTGGACCTGCTGCCCAACCCCTTGGAGGGCGTTCCCGCCTCCGCCACCAACAAGGACGGCGAGCGCGAGGACTTCATCGTCTCCCAGGGCGCGGTGCCCGCCGCCTTCGTGTTCAAGACCGTGGCCGACCAGTACGGCAAATTCTCCTTTGTCAAGGTGGTGTCCGGCAGCCTCACCTCCGACATGACGCTGGTGAACGCCGCCTCCGGCCAGAACGAGAAGCTGGGCCGCCTGTATATCATGAAGGGCAAAAAGAGCGAGGAAGTGAAGGAGCTGGGCTGCGGCGACATCGGCGCCATCGGCAAGATGGACCGCATCAAGACCGGCGACACCCTGTGCGACGCCCGGAAGTTCGTCAAGCTGGACCCCATCCCCTTCGCTGAGCCCAACTTCTCCAAGGCCATCGCTCCCAAGACCCGGGGCCAGGAGGACAAGATCGCCGCCGGCCTGGGCCGCCTCAACGAAGAAGACCCCACCTTCACCGTGGTGAACAACGCCGAAACCCATCAGATGGTGGTCACCGCCGCCGGCGACATCCAGATGGACGTGCTGGTGAGCAAGCTCAAGAGCCGCTTCAACGTGGAGGTGGAGCTGTCCGAGCCCCGGGTGCCCTACCGGGAGAAGATCCGCAAGACCGTCCAGAAGCAGGGGCGGCATAAGAAGCAGACCGGCGGCTCCGGCCAGTTCGGCGACGTGTGGATTCGCTTCGAGCCCTGTGACAGCGAATCCCTGGAGTTCTGCGAGGAGGTCGTGGGCGGCGCGGTGCCCAAGAACTTCTTCCCCGCGGTGGAAAAGGGTCTGCGAGAGGCCTGCGTCCACGGCGTGCTGGCGGGCTATCCCATGGTCAACCTGAAGGCCACCCTGTACGACGGGTCCTATCACCCGGTGGACTCCTCCGAAATCGCCTTCAAGACCGCCGCTCAACTGTCCTACAAGGCCGCTCTGCCCGAGGCGTCCCCCGTGCTCCTGGAGCCGGTGGTGGAGCTCAAGGTCACTGTGCCAGACAACTACATGGGCGACGTGCTGGGCGACCTGAACAAGCGCCGCGGCCGCGTCATGGATATGCAGCCCATCGGCGGCGGCCTCCAGGTCATCACCGCCGAGGCTCCCATGGCCGAGATGATGACCTACGCCATCGACCTGCGGGCCATGACCCAGTCCAGAGGTTCCTTCGTGCAGCACTTCGTGCGCTACGAGGAGTGCCCCGGCCCCGCCCAGGAGAAGGCCATCGCCGCGGCGAAGGCCATGGCGGAGGAATAGAAGAAGCGCGAAACGGAGGAAAGCCGCCGGGAACAGCGCGGCCAATCCGAGCGTGACAATGTTTTGAAAACGCTGATAAAAGGGGGACGCTCCACAGGAAGCGTCCCCCTTTTTGAATGGAGGGATAGACGATGAACGACAGCCAAACCACAATTTCTGAGGTAAAAGAAAAAATCGCCGATTTTGTGCGGCAGCGGGGATGGGGCGCGGGCCATACCGCCCTGAACCTGGCGGTGAGCATTAACCTGGAGGCCTCCGAGCTGCTGGAGATCTTTCAGTGGTGCGGTCAGGATGAGGCGGACCGGGCGGCGCGGGAGACCGACCGGGAGCACTTTTTGGAGGAGCTGGCCGACGTGATGATTTACTGTATTGAGTTGGCCACCGCCTATGATGTAGACATTGCCGGGGCCATTGAGGATAAGCTGAAAAAGAACGCGGAAAAGTACCCGGTGAAGGAGCCATAGCTGCAAAGAGCCGTCCCCGATATGGAGACGGCTCTTTGCCCTTAAAACAACAGCCGCACCGCCCAGGACGCCGCCAGAAACCCGGCGATGTCCGCGCACAGCGCCGCCGGGACGGCGTACCGGGTCTTGCCGATTTTCGCCGCGCCGAAGTACACCGCGATGGTGTAGAACGTTGTCTCGGTGGAGCCCAGCATCACCGCCGCCGTCCGGCCCACCGGGGAATCGGGGCCATAGGTCTCGATGAGCTCCGCCCCCACCCCCAGGGCGGCGGAGCCGCTCACTGGGCGGACCAGCAGCAGCCCGATGGTCTCTGCCGGGATGCCCACCACCGTCAGCAGGGGGCCCACCGCCTCGCCCAAGAGCTCCAGCGCCCCGGAGGCCCGCAGCATATACACCGCCGTCAGCAGCCCGATAAGGGGAGGCATGATGCGCAGCGACACCTTTAGCCCCTTTTCCGCCCCATCGGTGAGCGCTCCCCACAAATCCACCCGTTTGTAAATGCCCCACAGGGCCACCGCCAGCATGAGAAAGGGCACCAGCATCGTGAATATCAGGTCCATCGCCTACCTCCAGGTGCGGGAGAACAGCTTGGCCGCCGTGATGCCCACCGTCACGGAAATTACCGACGCCAGCCACACCGCAGGCAGGATGTCAAAAGGGTTGGCGCTGCCCGCCGCGGCACGCAGACTGGCCACCGTGGTGGGGATGAGCTGGAGGGATGCAGTGTTGGTGACCACCAGCATACATAGGGCGTCCGACGCCACGCCGGGGGTGCGCTCCGCCATGAGCCGGGCGGCCTCCAGCCCCAGAGGAGTAGCCGCGTTGCCCAGCCCCAGCAGATTCGCGGACAGGTTGGCGCTCACCGCGTCCATCACCTTTTTGTTCCCGGCGAAATCCGGGTACAGGCGCTTGATGGCGGGCCGAAGCAGGTTGGACAGCCCCTGCGCCAGACCCGAGCGCTCCATCACCTCCATCACCCCCATCCACAGGCACAGCACCCCCATCATGGATAGGCACAGCTCCACCCCGGCCGCTGCGCCGTCCAGAGCGCCCTTGGCCACCGCCGGGCCGTTCCCCGTGGCCAGCCCGCACAGGATGGCCGCCCCCACCATCACTGTCCAAATCAACGACATCGCCATACAAGCCCCTCCTTTTTCCTCCTGTCCTCCTCTCACTATACGGCTCTGCGGGAAAAAATATGCCCTGTCCTCTCCCTTCGCGGCATTCCGACAGTGATTCCCAAAATTTGTTGCAATTCTCCATTATTTTGATTGACAACTATATACGATATGTTATAATGTAAGTGCCGTGATATTATGTCTGCGCAAAATGCAAGGAGGATTTCACCTATGAAAGCAACTGGAATAGTTCGCAAGGTCGATGAATTGGGACGTATTGTTCTGCCCATCGAGCTCCGACGCACCCTGGATATCGCGGAGCGCGACCCCCTTGAGATCTATGTCGACGGCTCGTCCATTGTCCTGAACAAGTACCAGCCCGCCTGTATTTTTTGTGGAGATTCCAGGGACATCATCTCCTACAAGGGCAAAAACATCTGCAATACCTGCTTGAAGGATCTAAATAGCAAATAACCCTCTGTATGGTACGACAAAAAGAGCCGCCGAAACCGGGCGACTCTTTTTTGTTCCATTTTTCCTATTTTATCCTATTCATTATGGCTTGTCCGCCAATTCTCTTATCAATTTAAAAACTTTTTTCAGCATTCTCCCAGTCGATTTTCCAGGTTCAGAAAATTTTTACAAATTCTAACTTTTTCGACAAATTCTGCTGGTAAAATGTGCTCCACAATTTCCCAGTTTATAAATACCATCTGTTATCACCCGTCCCGACGCCCGCTCTCCAGCGCCCGGTTATACAGCGTGCGCTTTTTCACGCCGAACTCCTCCGCCGCCTGGGCTGCCGCCGCTTTGAGAGGCATTCCCTCCCGGCGCAGCTGCTCCACCCGGAGCAGAGCCGCGTCCTCGTCGCCGGCCTCCTCCTGCGGGGGACAGCCCGCCACCACCAGCACAAATTCCCCACGGGGCTCCTGGACGGCGTAACGCTCCGCCGCCTCCCCCACGGTGAGGCGCAGCACCTCCTCGTGGAGCTTGGTCAGCTCCCGGCACACTGCCATAGGCCGATCCGGCCCCAAGGTCTGGGCCAAATCGTCCAGGGTAGCGCGCAGCTTGTGGGGCGCCTCATAAAAAATCATGGTGCGCTCCTCCCGCCGCAGGCCGTCCAGCTGGGCCCGGCGGTTTTTCTTGTTGAGGGGCAGAAACCCCTCGAAGGTGAACCGCCCCGTAGGCAGGCCGGACACGGACAGGGCCACCGTCAGAGCGCACGGGCCGGGAACGGCCTCCACCTCCACCCCTGCCGCGGCACACAGCGCCACCAAATCCTCCCCGGGGTCGGAGATGGCCGGGGTACCCGCATCTGTGACCAGAGCGCAGCTCTCCCCCGCCTCCAGCCGCCGGACAATGGCGGGGCCGGCCGCCTCACAGTTGTGCCGGTGATAGGTCACCATGGGCTTGCGCAGCTCCAGATGATTCAGCAGCTTCACCGTCACCCGGGTGTCCTCGGCGGCAATGAAGTCCACCGACGCCAGCGTCTCCGCCGCCCGGCGGCTGATATCCCCCAGGTTTCCGATGGGAGTGGGCACCAAATACAGCTTCCCGGCCATGTCAAGCCCTCCTTTTTCGTCCTATGGCTCCGCCAGCGCGATGGTCACCGTCTTTTCGCAGTGGTGGGGCACGTCCTCATCTTCGCACCACAGCCAAGCGCCAAAGGCATTGGTGGGTTCGTATCCCTCGTACTCCGCCTCCTGGGTGATGCGCAGCCCCCGGTAGGTGAGCTTGGCGTTCTTCCACTCGGAAAACTGCTCCTGATACGTCTTCACCCAGCCCCGCAGGTCGTAGGTGAACAGGTTCAGCCCGTCCAGCGAGCCGGACATGGCCAGCAGCGTCAGCAGCTCCCGGGTGTCCCCGCCCACCGCCTTGTCCCTGCTCTCCATGTGAAGCTCCACCGTCACCACCCGGTCCCCGTCCAGGGTAAAAACAGGGTCGGACCACACGGTGGTGTCGCCAAACATATGGATGACCACCGTGCCGCTGGGCTGCTCCTCCTCCACCCAGCGGCCGTCATTGCTCAGGGTGGGCAGACCGGAGGAGCCTTCCCCCAGCTGTTTGTGATAATAGTTGTAGTTCCGGGCAAACTGCTCCACCGTTAAGCCTCCCCGGCAGGGCGGCGTGTTGGTGTAAATCATCCCCACCACCAGCAGGATTACGGCCACCACCTGCACCCCGGCGAAAATCCAGCCGCTGAACCGCCGCTCCTCCTTGGTGTAGCGGTGGCCCTCCTCCCCATCCCAGTGACAGTCCCGGCCCTCCAGCCCCATTTCCCGGCACTTCCAGGCCCGCCAAAGATTGTAGACGGGGATATTCAGCCCATAGCCCTCCCGGATGACGCCGCCGCTGCGCCGCCAGCCCTGGGCCAGCGTAAGCTTGCCTCCGTTCCGGTCCCGCAGCTTCAGCCCGAACACCCACTTTCCCGGCGTCCAGCCCCAGGAGTGCAGCCACAGGGGCTCCACCGCCAGAGCAAAGGCCAGCCCCAGCAGGGACCGCATCCAGGTCACAAAGGCGCCCCCCGTCACGATGGTTTGATCCCGTAGCAGCACCAGCCACAGCACCCCGAATACTGTGCTGTACAGCGTGATATCCAGCAGGCGCGCCAGCCACCGCTGCCAGGGGTGATAGCAGGCCCGGGGCGTGTCGTCCCGGACCGCCTCCTCCTTTGGCGTAGGGGGCGGCGGATTGGGCAGCACAGGCCGCACCGGGGGTCTTTCCAGCTGGGCCAGCCAGGGCTGGGGATCCAGGGCAGCGTACTCCACCCCGCTTTGCTCCAACTCCCGACACACCGCCGCCGCCCGCTCGATGACCAGCCTGTCCCCCTCCAGCCGGGTCAGCTGGGTGAACAGCGCCTGGTCCAGCGTGAGCGCCCCCTGCTGCACCTTGCGGATGGTGTCCAGGTCCAGCTGAAGCTGCCGCAGCAGGCGTATTTTCTCCAGGGTGCGGGCATCCTCCTCGGAGTAGTCCCGGTATCCGTTGTCCAGACGTCTGGGGGACAGCAGCCCCTCGCTCTCGTAAAAGCGGATGTTGGCCCGGGTCATTCCCGTCTTATTTTCCAGTTCCTTGATGGTCATGAAACCACCTCCCAGGGCTATGCTACGCTGTCAAGCCGCTTCACAGTCAAGGGTTTTTTGCAAAGTTCCACAAGTTTCAGCCCAGGGGCGAACCGTCCACCCACTTTACCTGGACCGCTCCAGCGGATTTGGAGATGTACTCGTAGCACTGGCCCTTCCAGAAGGACAAGCGGTAATCCCTGCCATACTGCCGCACCGTTCCGTCGTTATAAAATACGTCCGCGGCGTCAAAGTACCCGAAGAAGTAGGCGTACACCGTTCCGTCCTGCTCGCTGAGCACCACGGCGGCCTCGCTGGTCCACGGCTGGCCGCCGTCCTCCCCGGTCTCCCTCACCACCCGGAGGACCAGCTCCTCCTGGCCGTCGCCATTCATATCCTGCCATGCGTGGGCGCTGACCATCAGCGGTTCGTCGTTGTAGGGGTAGGCTCCGCCGGGCTGGACATACTCTGTCCAGGCGATGGGGCCGGTGTCGCCGTAGAAATGGTCGCCGGACGCACCGTACACTTCCGCTTCCCCGTTCAGCGCGGCCAGGATGGCTGTCCGAGCTCGTTCCGAGCTGCTGCCTGTGGCGGCGGGGCCAGCCTGCCAGTCCGCGATGGGCAGCAGCAGCGCCCTTCCCGCTGACGGCTGGGGCTGGCTCGCCGGCCAGGGGTCCCACTCACCCAGCTGGGTGTAATAGTATTCGACGAACTCCGCGCCGGGGACAATCTCGTCTACCGGCGTGTAGTCCCGCACATCCTCCTCGGTGAACAGCACCCGTTCCTCGGTAAGCACGCCACCCTCCATGGGGTACTCGTACATCTCGGCGTAGCCCATTTGGCCCTCGCTGCGCAGGACGGCGCTCTTGTCCGGGCAGGTATACAGGGAGCTGTGGCCGGAGCGGAACTCGCCGATACACACCACCTGACCATCCTGCCAGGTGTAGCACTGGGTGGTGTAAGCCGCCTCGCAGTTCCCGTACTTGACAAACAGCTCGGGCACGCCGTCCTTGTCCACGTCATAGAGGGAATAGGATTCCGACATCATAGACATCACGTAAGACAGGGGCTTGGGCGACTCGTCATAGATGCTGAACTGGGCGGTCATCCCCCGCTCGTCCACCGCCAGGCCCACATAGGCCACCGCATCCTCTCGGGTGTCCAGCTCCGCCTGGAGCAAGGCGGTGAGGAAGTCCATGTACGCCGTCTGCCAGGGCTGGTAGTCCCGACCAGGCAGGTCATCGCCCGCCGCGGTCTCCGGCGGGGCGGTCGGCTCCACAGCCAAACTTGGCTCCACGCTGGGCGTCGGCGCAGGGGCCGACGGCTCTGTTGGGGCCGGAGCGGAGGGCGCAGGAGATGGGGACGGTCTTGGCCCCTCCCCCGCAGGGGCGCAGGCGCACAGGGCCAGGGTCAGCGCTGCCGCCAGCAGCAGGAAAATTTTTCTTTTTTTCATGGCCGGTCACTCCTTTTCCACCATTTTAAACGCCGTGGGGGGAAAAGTCGTTAAAAACCGCTTACAATCCGGTGCCAAAATCATTACAACCGGCTACATCTGGTTACAATTTATCCTTGCGCATGGTGAGGGAGATGCGCTTTTTCTTCTCGTCCACTTCCCGCACCCACACCGTCACCACATCCCCCACGCTGAGCACCTGGGAGGGGTGCTTGATGTAGCGGTCGCAGATTTGGCTGATGTGCACCAGCCCGTCCTGGTGGACGCCGATGTCCACAAAGGCCCCGAAGTCAATGACGTTGCGGACGGTGCCCTTCAACTCCATCCCCGGCTTCAGGTCCTTTATCTCCAGCACGTCGGTGCGCAGAACAGGGGCGGGCAGTTCGTCCCGGGGGTCCCGGCCAGGCTTCATCAGCTCCGCCGCCACATCGTTCAGGGTGGGCACCCCCACGCCGCACTCTGCCGCCGCCCTTTCCTCACCGCAGGCGGCGATCCGCTCCTTGAGATCGCCCAGCTTCCCTGCCTTCACGTCCGCCATATCGTGGCCGCACAGGGCCAGCAGCTTTTCCGCTGCGGCGTAGCTCTCCGGGTGGACGGCGGTGTTGTCCAGGGGAGACCTGCTCTCGGGCACCCGCAGAAAGCCCGCGCACTGCTCGAAGGCCTTGGGCCCCAACTTGGGCACCTTCAAAATCTGCTTCCGGGTGGTGAAGGGGCCGTTCTCCTCCCGGTACTTCACGATGTTTTTGGCGGTGGTCCCGTTCAGCCCCGCCACGCGGGTGAGCAGAGGGGCGGAGGCGGTGTTCACATCCACCCCCACCGCGTTCACGCAGTCCTCCACCACCCCGTCCAGGGCCTCGCTCAGCCGGGCCTGGGGCATATCGTGCTGGTACTGGCCCACGCCAATGGATTTGGGGTCGATCTTCACCAGCTCGGCCAGCGGGTCCTGGAGCCGCCGGGCGATGGACACCGCGCTTCTCAGGTTCACGTCGAACTCAGGGAACTCCTCCGCCGCCAGCTTGGACGCGGAGTACACCGACGCCCCCGCCTCGTTCACCATGGCGTAGCTGACGCCGCCCCCCACGCGGCGGATGAGCTCCACCGCCATCTGCTCGGTCTCACGGCTGGCAGTGCCGTTTCCAATGGCGATATGGGCAACCTTATGCTTTTTGATGAGGACGGCCAGCTTGTCGATGGCCTCCGCCTTGCCCCGCTCGCCGTGGGTGGGGTAGACCACCGTGGTATCCAGCACTCTGCCCGTGGGGTCCACCACCGCCACCTTGCAGCCCATGCGGTAGCCGGGGTCCAGCCCCATGGTGACAAAGCCCTTCACCGGGGGCTGCATCAGCAGCGGCTTCAGGTTCAACGCAAACTGCCCAATGGCGCCCTCGCTGGCCTTTTCCGTCAGCTCGGAGCGCACCTCCCGCTCCAGAGAGGGGGCAATGAGCCGGTCGTAGGCGTCCTCGGCGGCCGCCTTGACAAATTCCATGGCGGCGCACCCGGGTACCACCTTCCGGCGCAGGGCCACCAGGGCAGTCTCCCGGTCCATCTCCACCGACACCTTCAGGATTTCCTCCCGCTCGCCCCGGTTCATGGCCAGGATCTGATGTCCCTGGGTTTTGGACAAGGCGCTTGAAAACTCATAGTAGAGGCGGTACACGCTGTCCTCCGGCTCTTTGGAGGCTGCCTCGGATACAATGGACGCCCGCCGCCAGTACAGCTCCCGCAGTCCCTTGCGCACCTCGGCGTCATCGGAGATCAGCTCCGCGATGATGTCAGACGCCCCTCGCAGGGCGTCCTCAATGCTCTCCACACCCTTTTCAAAATCAATATAGCCCAGCGCCGCCTCCTCTATATCCACCGCCGGCCCCTGAGTAAAGGCCAGCAGGGCCAGGGGCTCCAGCCCCTTTTCCCTGGCCATGGTGGCCCGGGTGCGCCGCTTCTGCTTATAGGGCCGGTACAAATCCTCCACCTCCGCCAAGGTTGCGGCGTCGTCAATGGCGGCGGACAGCTCCTGCGTCAGCTTACCCTGGTTCTCAATGGACTGTTTCACCTCGTCCCGCCGGTCCTGCAAATTGCGCAGGTACTGGAGCCGGTCCGCCAGCTGCCGGATGAGCTGGTCGTCCATGGAGCCGTGGAGCTCTTTGCGATAGCGGGCGATAAAGGGGACGGTGTTCCCCTCGTCCAGCAGGGCGACAATGTTTTGAACGTGCTGCTTAGGCCGGTCCAGCTCCCCAGCCAAAATCTGAATCATAGCTTCCATACGGTTGTCCACACTGTTTGTCATGAGTAATCTCTCCTTTGGATTTGCGCTTCATGGGAGAGTATATCACATTTTTTCCGTCATGAAAAGAAAAAGCAGGCGGGTTCCCGCCTACTTTTTCACCGCTCATATCATCCTGCAAACCGCGGAATTACCCCATGCGCGATGCCGGCAAGACGCCGTGCGCCAGCCTGGCCCGGCCTCGCTCGTCACGCCCCGCGGCGGCCCGCTAATACAGCCCTAAGAAATACAAAATCACTCCGTACACCACGCTGGCCGAGATGCCGTACGCCAGCACCGGCCCCGCCACGGTGAACAGCTTGGCCCCAGTGCCGGTAACAAGCCCTTCGCTTTTAAATTCCAGCGCCGGAGACACCATGGCGTTGGAAAATCCGGTGATGGGTACCAGCGTCCCCGCTCCCGCCCGTTTGGCGATGTCGTCAAACACACCCAGCCCGGTGAGCAGCGACGCCAAAAAAATCAATGTGACAGAAGTCCATGTCCCCGCGTCCTCCTGGCTCGCTCCCCAGCTCTGATACAGGGCCGTCAGCCCCTGTCCACCGGCGCAAATGGCCCCGCCTACGCAAAAGGCCCACAGCATATCCTTCCAGATGGGCGAGGGCTTGGCCCGGTCGCTGACGTATTTGTTATACTCCTGGTTATTCATGTCCATGCGCTTCACCTCCCTTCCAGTATGCCCCGCTCTCTGGAAATCATGCGAAAAAGCGCAGCCAACCCGGCATTTCGGGCGGCTGCGCTTTTTCTTGGGAGGTAAAAGGGACGGAATCAATAATTTTCCGCGTGCACCTCAAAATATGCCTGGGGATGGGCGCAGGTGGGGCATACCTCAGGGGCCTGGGTGCCCACCACGATGTGGCCGCAGTTGCGGCATTCCCACACCTTCACTTCGCTTTTTGCGAAGACCTCCTGGGCCTCCACATTCTTCAACAGGGCGCGGTAGCGCTCCTCGTGGTGCTTCTCGATAGCGGCCACCATACGGAACCGGGAGGCCAGCTCCGGGAAGCCCTCGGCCTCCGCTGTCTTGGCAAAGCCCTCGTACATATCCGTCCACTCATAGTTTTCCCCCGCCGCAGCCGCAGCCAGGTTCTCGGCGGTGGTGCCAATGCCGTCGAGCTCCTTAAACCACAGCTTGGCGTGCTCCTTCTCGTTGTCCGCCGTCTTGAGGAACAGGGCCGCAATCTGCTCGAAGCCCTCCTTCTTCGCCTTGGAGGCAAAGTAAGTATATTTATTCCTGGCCTCGGATTCCCCGGCAAACGCCGCCATCAGGTTTTTCTCGGTCTGGGTGCCTGTATATTTTGACATATGGGTCCCCTCCTTTTAATCTCCCGGCTCAATCCGCCGGGTACACTCACAGTATATCAAACCGCTTGCTGGAACGCAAGCCCATTTCCCGCCCAGGCTACAAAGCGGCGGAAATAGTTATTTTTCACAAAAAGCGCGGCAAATTTTTTGGCAATTCTCCGAACTTGTGCAGAACATGAAAATTATGCTTGCCAAACGGCCAAAATGTGGGTATGATGGGAGCGTAGGAACTGGAAACGTTTCCAGTAACGTTTCCAGCCGTACAAACCCATCATAAACAGGAGGAAATGAAAATGAGCAAGAAACTCTTAGCGCTCGTATTGGCCCTTAGCATGGTCATGGCCATGCTGCTTGCTGGATGCTCCAGCAAGCCCGACGCGGAAGGCAGCACGCCCCCCGCCGAGAACTCCAACTCCGGCGCGCAGACCCCTGACGACAACAAGGATCCCGCCCCCGCCGGCACCGGCTCCGTGTACTGGCTGAACTTCAAACCCGAGTCCGACGAGACTCTGCAGAAGATCGCCGCCATGTACAAAGAGCAGAAGGGCGTGGACGTGAAGGTCGTCACCGCCGCCTCCGGCACCTACAGCCAGACCCTGATCGCCGAGATGGATAAGTCCGCTCCCCCCACCATCTTCGTCATCGGCAACCAGAACGGCGTGAAGGATTGGAAGGACTACGCTCTGGACCTGACCGGCACCCCCATCGCCAATGAGCTGAATACCGACGCCTATAACCTCTATGACGAGACCGGCAAGCTGGTTTCCATCGGCTACTGCTACGAGTGCTACGGCATCATCGTCAACCCCGATCTGCTGGAGCAGGCCGGCCACAAGGTGGAGGACATCAAGAACTTCGAGACCCTGAAGACCGTGGTGGAGGACATCCACGCCCGCGCCGCCGAGCTGGGCTTTGACGCTTTCACCTCCTGCGACATGGACGGCTCCTCCAACTGGCGTTTCGTGGGCCACATGGCCAACCTGGAGTACTACTACGAGCAGGAGGGCACCCCTTGGACCGAGTGCCCCGCCACCATCTCCGGCAAGTATATGGAGAACTTCAAGAACCTGTATGACCTGTGCATCAACAACAACCTGACCGCCCCCAACGCTCTGTCCGTGGGCGGCCACGACGCCAGCCAGGAGTTCAAGGACGGCAAGGCCGCCTTCCAGATTCAGGGCTCCTGGGAGTTCGAGGGCTATAAGGACACCGTGCCCAACGCCACCATGATCCCCTACTACTGCGGCGTGGAGGGCGAGGAGAAGGCCGGCCTGAACTGCGGCACCGAGAACTGCTGGGCCATCAACTCCAAGGCTTCCGCCGAGGATCAGCAGGCCACCATGGACTTCATGGTTTGGTGCGTCACCGATCCCGAGGCCAGCCGGATGCTGGTGGACACCTTCGGCGTCATGCCCTATAAGAACGCCGCCGAGTCCACCAACGGCTTCCTGGCCGACGCCAACGAGTACAGCAACAACGGCTGTTATGTCATGAACTGGGCCACCAACTTCCAGCCCAACGTGGACGAGTACCGTGCCGTGCTGACCTCCGCCCTGAACCAGTACAACGCCGATCAGAGCGACGCCAACTGGGAGCAGGTCCGCACCGCTTTCGTGGACGGCTGGGCCACTCAGTATCAGGCCATCAACAGCTAATCCTCTCAGCGCTCACAATCGAAATACACCACGGAACGGGGCGGGCGGTATCGCCCGCCC
>OFFI01000998.1_pt1 | contig 16964 bp, 17 predicted proteins | sample 1521351 | NCBI WGS metagenome assembly OFFI01 (sample SAMEA3504119, study PRJEB24116) | mouse gut metagenome | biome: mouse gut; feature: mouse-associated habitat; material: faeces | place: Denmark | collected 2011
CGCTGACTTTCAGCGGATTACCCTAATCTTTTTGCAACAAATTTGACGATGAACCTTTAAAATCGGGTATTATTGCGTGTGACCGAATCGCGGTTCATATCTTTGCCATATGAACCAACTCTTATTGTGTTACAATATCTCCATCGATTGTATGCGACTGTCTTCGGAAATATATCAGTTATATGTTCCTGAACTTCATTGATATATAAATGCTTGAAACACTTGTCTCGCGATGATACTTGCGCTTGGACTTGTCGCGCTTAGGGGCAAGACCATTTGCCTTGACAAACCGGTCATAAAGTTTGCAAAAGTAATCGGCCATATAGAAAATTTAAGTAATTTTGTTTCTTGACATCATAGCAATGTATTTTGTTTATTTGGTTTGTAGTGATTTCAAATTTACAAAATACATTGTTTTTACTAATAATCAATGATTTAATTTCGTCAAACTGACGTTAAAATATATGCTTGAACTCGAATTACAACAATACCTCCTCCGCGAGTACCCACAAGAGAATGCTCGCTGTGAATGGAAGGAATTTAAGAATCTGAAGAACTCGTTCTGTGGGAACGAAAAGGATGATGTAATTTCCTACGTGTCGGCTATCGCCAACATGGATGGAGGGCATCTTGTGATAGGTGTGCATGATAGGACATTAGATATCATTGGGACTGACACCTACAATTATGATAGACAGAAAGCAGTTCTGAGATTGACGGAACGCTGTGTCAATCTATCCACAGAAGGACTTGATGTTGAAGAATTTATCACGGATGATACCAACAAGAAGGTATGGGTGATTCATATACCTAAGCATCGTCCAAAGTTACCGGTATATGCCCATAACAAGGCATGGCAACGTATTGAGGATTCTTTGGTAGAATTGACCCAAGAGAGGTTGAATGCCATATTGGAAGAGAATAGCCCTGTTTTTGATTGGTCTGCTGTAATTGTCGATAATGCTACTTTGGACGACCTCGATGGCAAGGCCTTGGCAAAAGCACGTGATGAATATAAGGCAGTTCACCCCCGCCTAGCTGATGAAGTTGATGAATGGGATGATATGGAACTGCTTAACCGTGCTGGCGTGGCAATAAAAAGTAAACTGACACGTGCTGCAATTTTGCTGTTAGGTAAAGAGAGTGCTGTTCATCTGATTAGTCCAGCGGTGGCTGCTATCACATGGGTACTGATTGATGACCATGACGAGAAGAGGGATTACGAGCACTTCCATACGCCATTTATTCTGACAGTAAATGAAGCTTTGTTAAAGATTCGCAATCTGAATCAGCGTATCTTACCGGGTGGAACTTTGTTTCCTGATATTGTCAAACAATACGATGACTACAGCATACGCGAGGTGCTCCATAATTGTATTGCTCACCAAGATTACACCATGCAGGAGCGTATTACTATGGTGGAAGACCCCAATTCCGTTACATTTGCAAATGGAGGATATTTTCTTCCAGGCACTGTCATGAATGCAATTGAGCAGAATGGTCCACAGAAATTCTATCGTAACTATGCCCTGTGCCAGGGTATGGTAAATTTTAATATGATAGACACAATTGGAAGAGGAATCCGCAAGGTGTTCACAGAACAACAAAAACGTTTCTTCCCAATGCCTGATTACAAGATTGACCAAGCAAGAAAGGAGGTAACAGTAAAAATCTACGGCAAACTTATCAATGAGAAATATTATCGTTTGTTGAAAGCCAATCCCAATCTGTCTCTAAATGACTGCATTGCATTGGATATGGTACAGAAACATGACGCTATAGACAAAGAGACTGCCACTCGATTAAGGAAGTTGCACCTTATAGAAGGACGCTATCCTAAGTTATATCTGTCGGAATATGTTGCCAAGACTGCCAATAATGACGAACTGAAAACTGAATACATCAGAAACAGGAGCTTCAACGATATGCACTTTAAAGAGATGATTATATCATACCTGAAATCGTTCGGTGGAGCGACCAGAGGCGAACTCAATCAGCTATTGCAATCCAAGTTGTCTGATGTATTGACCGATGAGCAGAAGATCCGAAAGATAAGTAATTTGCTATCGGCTCTCAAAAAAGAAGGCGTTATCGAATTAACAAATGGCAAGAAGTGGATTTTAGTCAAAACTTAGTACAACTTTAGTCGAAATTTTAGTCGAAGTACATGTCTTTGTATTTGTAATGTTTTGATAATCATCTACAATGATCTTTAGCGCGTTAGTAGAACAAGATTTATTTAGTCGAACTCAAATAAAGCAAGAGATATGTTATTCAGAAACAAAAAGCGTGGAACTGCACTTTCCCGCCTAAGCTATTGAGAACAGTTCAATTTCGAATATCAGTGTTGAGCCGCCGGGAATGCCTGGCTGTGAGAATTTGCCGTATCCAAGTTCTGCGGGAATGTAAATTTCCCATTTATCTCCGATGCACATCTGCTGCATTGCGATAATCCACCCCTCTATCAGCTCGTTCAGGCGGAACGCCATCGGTATTCCTCCGAGGCTGCTGTCGAATTTCTTGCCGTCTATAGTCCAGCCTGTGTAATGGGCCGTGACAACGTTGCGTGGCGTCGGATGCCTGCCGTCATTTTTACCCTCGCTTATCACTTTGTAATATACGCCTTTGGAAAGAGCCTTGACTCCGTCCTCCTTAGCTTTTGCCTCCAGCCAATCCTTGTTGGCCTGCCGGTATTCCCGTTTATTCATGATTTTCTGATTTATATCTCATCTGATGCACTCTTGGGCAGGTTTGATAACACTGCTCAAATCTACAAAATTACATATAAATATTTAATTAGATGTAATTTGAGACTTGAGCAGGTTCTAACCCTTGATGACTGCCATGGGAGAAAGTTTGGTGATTATCTTGACAAGGTCCTGCTGGTTTGCCATAACTTCATCTATATTCTTATATGCGCTGGCTGCTTCATCAAGGTGATTTTGAGAACGGATGCCGTGGATTATGCCCTTGCTGTCGAGCATTTCTATTTCCTTCTTGAGCGAAAGGGTCTTGATGGCCTCTGTGCGGCTCATGATCCTGCCTGCGCCGTGAGATGAACTCATGAATGACTCAGGGCAGCCGAGTCCCTCTACAATATATGAACTTGTTCCCTGTGATCCTGGAATGATTCCTGTTTCGCCAGCCATTGCGCGCACTGCGCCTTTTCTGTGCACTATGACATCATTGCCATAATGGTGTTCCCATGAGGCGTAGTTATGCGCAATGTTGATTATCTGTCCGAACTCCACCTGCGGAAGAGCATCTGCCACTATCTCCATAATGCGGTTCATCATCAGTTTTCTGTTGCAGAGGGCAAAGTCAACGCAGTATGACATCTCCTTCCAGTAGGCAGTGAATTCTTTGGAGCCGAGTGGGAGGAAATGCATCTGCCAAGATGGGTCAACAGTGCTGTTGTACATGGCATTAAGCTCTTTTGCAATTTTGTTGTAATATTCTCCGACTTGCTTTCCGAGGTTTCGTGAGCCAGAGTGAAGCATTATCCACAGATGTCCCTCATCGTCTTTCTGGAGCTCTATGAAGTGGTTTCCTCCGCCGAGAGTGCCGACCTGACGTCTTGCAGATACGTATTGTCTGCCCACAACTTGCAGTTTGTCTATGTCATGACCCTGAGGCATGAATGACTCGTCTTGAAGCTCCTTTTGGTGTTCCATGCCCAAAGGAATCCTTTGACGTATTCTGGACATGATATCCTTCCTGATGATTTCTTTTGATATGTCACCTGCCATGATGTTCGTTTTAACGGCGCACATTCCGCATCCGATGTCCACACCTACAGCATTTGGAACTACCGCTTTCTCTGAAGCCAGCACTCCGCCGATAGGCATTCCCATTCCGCCATGTACATCCGGCATGAAGGCCAGATGGTGATAGATGAACGGAAGACGTGAAAGATTGTCAATCTCTTTCCACGCGTGAGGGTCAACACATTTTGCCCAAACCTTGATAGGCGTGTCGTTAAGTAAGAATTCATTCATATTGCTATTTGTAAAAATTGTTATACTATTCCAAAGTCGGATTGTTACGTTGCCGTAAGCCATTTCTACAAGGCTTGTCATCTTGACGATGCAAAATAAATAACGTGGTGCGCAGTCTTATTGCGCATCAGGATATAATTAGATAAATTTGTGAAAAATTTACACTTATGCCTGTAAACCGCAATGCGCTTATCCGTTACAAGACTATTGACAATTGCCTTCGCCGCCGCAACCGCCGGTGGACACTCGATGAACTCATAGAGGCTTGCAGCGATGCACTGTATGAGTATGAGGGTATCGCCAAGGGTATCAGCCGCAGGACTGTCCAAATGGACATTCAGATGATGCGAAGTGACAAACTTGGATATAATGCTCCGATAGAGGTCTATGAAAACAAATATTACCGCTATTCTGACCCGGAATACAGCATCACTAATTCTCCACTGACGGAAGATGACCTTAAGCTTATGGGAGATACGGTGGAAGTGCTTCGTCAGTTCGGCGGATTTTCGGCATTCTCCGGGATGGAGGATGTGCTCGGCCGTTTGGAGGATTATGTGTCATCCATCCGTCATAACAGAAAGCCTGTCATATTGCTTGAGACTAATGATAGTCTTAAGGGGTTGAAGTTCATTGACCCTCTGTATAAGGCCATACTGTCCAGGAAGCCTGTTACGATAGTTTATAAGTCATTCAAGGCGCGTGATATACAGAGATTCATCTTTTCTCCTTTCTTCCTTAAGGAGTACAGGAACCGCTGGTTTGTATATGGGTGGAGAAATGGGACTGATATGATATACAATCTTGCGCTTGACAGGATTCATAATATTGGGGAGGCATCTGGAGAAGTCTATCGGGAGAATACAACGATAGATCAGGACAGATTTTTTGACAACCTGATAGGAGTTACCAAGAATTTGAGTGATAAGGTTCATAATGTCCGTTTCTGGGCAGATTCTGAGCAGGTTCCCTACATAGAGACCAAACCTCTTCATAAGAGTCAGTTTGTTGTTCAGAGGAATGAGGATGGCTCGGCAATCTTCCAAATGGAGGTGATTTTGAATTATGAGTTGGAGAAGGAACTTCTTGGCTTCGGTGAAGGGATAAAGGTACTTGCACCAAGGAGCTTGGCGCACAAAATGTCTATGAGATTGAGAAAAGCAGCGGAGAACTATGGATGATGTTAAATTGCACAGCTTGAAATAAGTCCTTCATTTATATGGTACTTATATCTTGGCCATGGGTCATCTTCAATCCATGTCTTTCCGTCTATGACAACGGCATATTCCAATTCTTCGTATTCATAATTCGTCAGCCATTTTTCCTCCTTGACAAATTTCGCCAGCAATGAGCCTTCGGAAGAAATGCGCAATTCGCTGCTGTTTTGTATGCAGGTTTCAATCTTATAAATCAAAACAGGAATTTTCAAAGTGTCCTTGGCGGCAGGAGCTAATGTAATTGTTCTGTTTGTGCCATCCGGTCCAAGCAGTTCAATACTTAAATTTCTGTCCGTATCATTGAAAATGACCTCTTCTCCCCAATAATCATATTCAACGATTGGCTTCAAAGGGGTTGCGCCGTTGTTGCATGCAATAAAGCAGAGTGACAGAAAACAAACTGAAAGTATTTGTGAGATTCTTACCATAATGTGATAACATTAGAAATGGTCGGGTTATAAGGATATATGGGCTTTATAAGCATTGGTTTTAAAGTTTATGCGGGGTAAAGTTATCGTTTTTTCTTTAGAATAATATAATTTATTATCTGCGTATATATCCGTGGTGTATCAAATCTTCACGCTTCCGTATAGGAAATGTGTAGCCGTCACGTAGCAGAAACAAATCATCGGCTATTCTTGCCTCGCCCCGGACAGCTCCTTGAATGTATTTCTTTGAAATAAACTATTGTGATTCTCTGCTGTCCTGAAATGTCTTACATAGACAAGGTTAAGGTAATGCTCTTGAAAATCAAGGGTGTAATAATTGTAAACTTTAGTTGATACTAAATGATACTTTGCGAGATACCATTGCTCCTGCTCAGTGGAGGTGGTATCTCGCAAATTTGTGAATGTCAATGTTTTATTTGGCAGGATGCCGTGGCTGGTCAGTCGGCGTTCCTGCTGAGCCATTCTGTGCGGCGGGCGTCGGGGAGATGCTTTATCTTGAAGTTTTCGAATGTGGCCTTGAAACCGTTTCCGTCAGGGGAGGCTGCCATGAGGCCTACTGCAACCGGGGTGTTGTCCTGCAGGTGGCAATTGCGCATCATTATGTATGATTGGCCGTCAAAAGAATAGAATATTTCTACGGCATCCAGTCTTCTGACTGCTTTTATCCATATGTGTTCAACTGGCCTGTCCAGCTGGATTACACTCCAGTCGCTTGTGCCGTGAGTCACTACGGTGCTCAGATTGTATTTCCCGTCAACAAATTCGATTCCGGTCTTGATGTAGTTTTCCTTGTCCGCACGTATCATAAGGCCGGCCTGGTCGAACCTTACCTTGTAGTCTCCGGATATCTTTGCTTCGACTTCAAATTCTCCTCCGCGCACCGTGTAAAGGAATGGTGCGTCGTCAACCGTAAAACCGTAATGGGATATCCGCCAGTAGTCAGTTTGGGGAGTTACATCCATTATGAGCTTTCCGTCTTTTTTGATTTCCCAGCTTTCAGGTTCGTTGAACCATTGCATTTTTTCCAGTGTCTGTCCCTGGAGTTGCGCTGCTGCCATAATGGCCAGAGCTGACATGATGATTTTTTTCATTGTTCACTATGTTTAATTGTTGAATTTTTATGTTTTGCCCAGTCTCCTCCCGCCAGGCGGTGCCGTTGTTATTCTCCACAGTAAAAACCGCATGTTGATTTTTGCATCACATAGGTCTGATAACCATTATTTGGTTAACTTTGCAAAGTTACAGGAAGCTCCTGTGGCAGACAATAGTCAAAAATAACCATTATGAACAGAATCCTTGACAGGCAGCTTCTGAAGCAGGAATTTTCCGGATGTGATTCTCCGCCGGAATTTGAGACATATCTTGCCGTGGCATCTGCATATTCTGTGACGGAGAATGCTGTGGCTGTGCTCAGTGACCTTAAGGAAAGGACAAGCCATATATTTTATGGCGGATTTGGCGAGACGCTCGGAATTGCCGGAAAGGGAACTGTGCACAGTCTGAAGACCATTTGGGAAGAGGAGATTCTGTGCCGGATTTCTTCCGCGGACTTGGAGCGCAAGCAGCTTGAGGAACTGAGGTTTTTCGAGTTCATAAGGCATGGCGCTTCTGCTGATGAGCATTATATGCAGAGCAGTCTTGTGATGAGGTATGCCGTGGGGAGGGAAGTCAAGGCGCTCCACAGGATTTTTTATTTCCGGCATGGGAAATCTGTGCGTTTTGCATTGTGCCTTTATACCCCGGCAATTCATGATGTGCTGCCGGCCATTGTGCATTCTCTTACTGGGAAGATTGTCACTATGAATATGTGCGGCGGGTCCGGGATACTTTCATCAAGAGAGTGTGAGGTTCTGGCGCTTGTAGATGAGGGGCTTTCAAGCAAGGACATAGCATTGCGCCTGTCAATAAGTCTGCACACTGTCAGCCGCCATAGGCAGAATATAATGTTCAAGCTTCGGGCATGCAATTCCGCCCAGGCCTGCCGCATGGCAAAGAGTCTGAACCTGATATGAATGAAGTTCAAAATTATAAGTTATGGGAAGATTTATAGAGTGCTGCTGCACTGGTGTTGATGAGGTGCTGGAAGCTGTGGCCGGCGGGGCACAGAGGATAGAGCTGTGCGAAAGGCTTGATGTCGGGGGAGTAACTCCGGGCAGGGCTTTGCTTGAAGAGGTGCTAAGCAGGTGTCCGCTGCCTGTAACTGTGCTTGTGAGGCCGCGGGAAGGGGATTTTGTGTATTCGGAACATGAGGAAGCGGCCATGATTGATTCAATTGAAATGTGCCGTGAGCTGAATGTCAACGGGGTAGTAATCGGTGTGCTCAATAGGGACGGGAGTGTTGATGTTGAGATGATGCGCAGGCTTGTCGCTTCAGCAGGGCCTCTTTCTGTGACTTTTCATCGTGCTTTTGATTGTTGCAGTGACCCTTTTGCGGCTTTGGAGGACATAATCTCCCTCGGTTGCGGGCGTCTTCTTACATCCGGTCTTGAGGAGTCTGCATATGATGGGCGTGAGCTTATCGCAGGGCTTGTCAGGCAGGCCGGAGGGAGGCTTGTGATAATGCCAGGAGGGGGAGTGCGTCCTGCCAATATTGATGAACTGGAGATGGTTACGGGCGCTTCAGAGTATCACGGGTCGGCACATTCTGGGCAAGGAAGGACTGACCGTCATGTTGTCTCCCTGCTGGTCGGAAAATAGGCTTTGTCTACTGCTCATTGGGAGTGGTTCATGAGCCTGGCCCTGTCAGGGGAGCTAAGATGAGGATGGAGAGTCAGGGAACGGCGTCAACGAAGTGTAAATTACTTACTATTAATGCTTTATAAGATTTCGGGTATGCGTATTTGCATACCCGGGTTGTCTTAATTGTTTGATATGTAGGTTGTTATGGGTTTCTGTGGATGTGATGTGGCGGTATCCATGAAATTCCAACTGTGGATGGATAAGAGAGCTGGAAACAACGGTTTATCCACCGAAATGCCATTCTGGGTGGATACCACAGAGTGAACAAAGATCCATAAGAACCTGAGTTTCCATGGATGCAACCCGGCTTTGTGGAACGTAAGTACTTGACAGTTAGTGATATGCTGACAGACGATTCCCCGTTTAAGGGGAATCGCCTGTCAGGAAGTGCTTGATAGTCAGAGTGGTGTGTTTTATGTGCATTGTCCCGTCCTGAAAAAAGTTTACGGTTTCTGGTAAACTTTTTTCAGGACGGGACATTTTGCGTGGAGCATAAAACTTTGTCGCTCAAGCGATTGTACATATACGGTTCCCCACCCACGGGGAATCGCGTTTCTGTAACTTGCTTGTATCCAATTGCTTGTGCTCCACTGATTTGTCCCGTCCCGCCTCGAATCTTGTATGCGGACAAATGAGCCGGGGCAGGTGAGGCCGTCAGTTTCCTGAGACAATTATGCAGGCGAGACCGCTGAAGCTGCTTTGTGGGTGTAACGGGTTGTCGTATTCTTAAAATTCAATGGTCAGGCAGACCGGAAGGTGGTCTGAGGCTGTGTCTATTATTTCTGAGGGGATGTTCAGTGGGGATTGGACTTTATTGCTGCTCTTTGGAAGCAGGGTGTTTGTCACTTTGACTTTTTTTGCGGATTTGAGGGCGAAGATGTAGTCTATGCATACGCAGGGGAGAGGGGAAGGGTGCGTCAGGGCTGTGCCGGAGAGCTGTTCCCATTCTTCTGACAGGGTTTTTATTGTGGCGCTTTCCGGGGTGTCGTTCATGTCTCCGCATAGTATGACTGGTTTGCGCGAGCCGTAGTATTTCTCTTTGAACCAGCTGTTTATGGCTTTTGCCTGTGCTATTCTGGCTTCTTCGCCAATGTGGTCCAGATGTGCGGATGCGAAGATGCAGTCTTTTGTTTCAACGACTGCTACACTGCGCGGTTCTGCTCCGTTTTCCATCGGGAGTGTAATTATGTGGCGGGAGATAATCGGATTTTTTGATATTATGCCATTTCCGTATGCTCCTTCCGCAAATGGAAAGGCTTGTGCGAAATGAAAGTCAAGCCCGCCTGCCGTCTGTGCTATTTCTTCCAGTTGGAAGGTGGAGTGACGCCGGTTGCAGCTGTCCAGTTCGTTCATTGACACGATGTCAGCCTGCGTTGCCTTTATGATTTCCGCGACATGGTGCATGCTGTTGGTGCCTGATTTTTTAAATACTCCCACGTTGTATGTCATCAGGGTCATTTCTTGTTTGCACGAGACGCTGGCGATGGATATTATTGCAATGATGGCTGTTTTTAGTGCTGTTCTTTTCATTTCGGTGAGTGGTTTTCTTAATGTTTTAATGTGTCGCGTAATATGTTGATTGTTAGCTTTTTGCTGATGCGCGATTCCCCGAGTCTGGGGAACCGTATATGTGGATTGTCTTGATTGTCAGGATGTTCTGCTCCACGATGAGAGAGGGGCATTTTCCTGATGTGCAGCAGTTTTACAGCTCCTTCTGTATGTCTTCCAATATCCCGATGTCTGCGGGAAGCCAGCGGACGGAATGAAGGGTCTTGGCAGTAAGCCAGCATGATGCCTCGTGTTCGTTCAGGTGCAAGGATTCTGATGTGAGAGAGCACCAGAAGCAGTGCATTGTAAGATGAAAGTCCGGATAGTCCCATTCTACCGTCCTTATCAGGTCTCCGATTTTAATTTCGGCGTCAAGTTCTTCGCGGATTTCCCGTTTGAGGGCATCTGCAGGGGATTCTCCTGGCTCCATCTTGCCTCCCGGGAATTCCCACCAGTCCTTGAACTCTCCGTATCCTCTTTGGGTTGCGAATATTTCGTTGCCACGCCTGATGACGGCTGCCACTACTTCGATATGCTTCATTTTATTGTACCATTTTTATTAGGTCGAAAGTTTGGCCATACTTCGTTTAAAGGATATTCTCCTCTTTCAGAATCTGCACAGCTTGTTCCTTGTCGATGGTGAAAACATGGCCGAGAAGCCCGACTGAAACTGTCTTGCTTTCGTTTTCCGCAAGCTGGATTTCTCCAATGCTAACCACAAAATAGTTGTTGACATGAAAAAGCGGGTCGAAAAAATTGTGAATGAGACGTTTGCCGCCAAATGCAGAAAACAGGGCTGCCATTCCGGTCTCATCCTGATTAAGGGAATGGTCTATGATTTCATCAAAGGCTTCAAGGTGTTTTGCCTTGTCAGGGCATGTGATGACCATTGCTGCTGCAATGATGACAAATGTCAGGAGTATTGTCAGAAAATGTTTCATATTTTAAATTTATAATATATCGCACACTTCGGCATAGTCAAGCAAGCTTGTCCCTGCTCTCATTTTTGTCGTAGGCCAATTATTTGTTTTAGACGGTTATTGACCTGAGACATAAATGGTAGCGGCTGAGTAATTATGCAATTTACAGCATTTTATGGTGTTTTACCATCAAATAATTTTTCCGCCAACAAAGATATAACAATTCGATGGAAGAGCAAGATGCATAGCACTGATTTCATTGCTCCGACACATTAAAAATTCCATTCAGGATATTTCAATTGCATTCACAATATAAAATACCAAACTATCATTATTGAGTCTGTATTTTTCGCAAATTCTTTACTAATGCTAAGATTGTAGTTATTTTACTTTCTTCTTTATTAGCTGTTGCGACGCCCGTAAATTCTTTTTTAATATTTCACCAAGACTTTGGGCAAAGTGTCGGTATGAATTCTTTTCTATATCTTTATGTTCATCCGATAGAGAGCTGATGTCAATTTCAGAGTGTACAAAACTGATAATTCCATCAATTGCATCATCTACGGTTTTGCTGCTGATTTTGGATTTATATCTCAATGCATTTATAACACATATATTTACCAGCTCAAATATCTTAGGCGATTTAATAGCTGCTTTTATTCGCTCTGCCATTAGTTTGGCGCCTTTATCTTGTGATTCTGACAAGATGTTAAGAAAGATATCCGCTAATGATATTTCCCCATTCTTCATAATCTTCAAATTACAAACTTTCCAGCAATTCTATCAATTTATAGATGGCGGTTGATGGATTATTATATGTCTCCAACACCTTGGCTCTTGCCATTGCCTCTGACGCCTTTTCGGACAATTGCTGTTTCTCGCTTAATGCCAAAGTTCCCTTTGTGTAGTGTTCAAGATGTTTTTTCAGTTTCTTGATGCAAGTGTTTTGAGTTAGTTCAGCATGACAATTCTCAAAATGTAGCAAATACCACAACTCAATACATGGATTAGACACAAGCAATACTGCATCCGGGATACTTTGCAGATGTTCCAGCATTCCGTCCACATCAAGGTCAAACATCAGAAATGTTTTATCATTTTTGGTTACAACATATTCCCGTTTACAATTCTCTATATACCGAACGGATATGTTCGAATCGCTCTTTCTTGGGATAATTTGAATAGGCACACGGTATTGCGAACGAAGGTGGCTGATATAAGCAATCTCAGACTCTCCTTCACAGAAAACAAAGAAGTTTGGCTTCATTGTTTTGCCTTTGGATTTTCTTATTTGTCGTCCCATATTAGTTTCTATTTTATAAAACTATCCGACTGTTCGTCAATATACGGGATGGCATCAAAACGACCTTGCAGATATGCCTTCTCTGCATCCAGCCCGTCGCGGAAATCTTTGTAATCAAACAGCGAATACAAATCCGAGGACCCGTCATCCAGTTTGTTGACAAAATATATCTGATCCTTGCGCAACTTGTTGGTATTAAGCAGGTATGTGTTGTGTGTCGTATATATCAACTGCGCCGATTCGCTTTTGTTGAACAAACCGATAATATACTCTACCAATTTTATATGCAGTTGCGTCTCGATTTCATCTATCAACAAGATTTTATTATTCTTGACGATATCCAGAATCGTCAGCATCATATTGAATAAGCGCTGTGTCCCATCGGACTCTTCAGTAAAAAAATTGAAGGGTATATCCGGATTATTCTTATGGTAGGTGGTAATAACCAACTGCGATTTCTGAATATCCTCGACCGACAATATATGATTGTCTGCAGGGTCAAACACTGCAGTTGATAGTACTTTATTTTCGTGCCTGCTGTCGATTTTGACAATGTCGCTGTCAGCAATTCGCAGTACATTGATGAAGTGCTCTTTGTTCTCATTCAATAAGCGCTCGACAGAGAACGAATTATATCCGAAATAATTCAGAATAAAACGCTCATTGAAATACCGAAAAACATCTTTTGCGACATCTCGGTCCATCTGACTGGCACGCGACACAAAAAGCGTTTTCTTAGACGTATTGGCAGCAACATCCATAGGACGGCGAATCACCGATCGGAATTCATAGATATCCTTTTTATCGAGGCCTTTTGTCTCATCACGAGAAAATACCAGTGAACGACGGCCATTCGGATAATAGTAAAGGACCTCCTTCAGTATCTCAACTTTATTGAGTTCAAAAGAGTATTCATATTCGATACCTTCAAGAAGAAAGCGAATGAAGAATGTGCTTGGCTTGCCAATGCCCCCGAATTTGAACGGAGTAAAGGCAAATATCGTATTCTCGTTGTAATTGTGAGATGAGAATATCATTCCCACACAAGCGCGAATAGCCTTGATGATACTGCTCTTTCCTGAGGCATTTGCACCGTAAATGGCTACAGTTTTAAGCAAACGCTCATCACCGCATACAAATGTATTTTCTTCAAGCTCCTTTGCCTTTTTGGTCTGTATGTTTGCAGCCCGCATATCCAGTATCACCTCATCTTTAATTGAAAAGAAGTTGCTCAAACGAATTTCAAGTACCATTTTATTCTCTAAATTTGTTATTCTTTTGCAAATATGGCGAATTAAATGGAAAAATCATAATTCGGACAACTTTTTATGGATTAAAGTCAGCTTGCATAAAGTATTGTTATATAGGGATCATTCGATAACCACTGCTTGCAACTCATAAACCGTTGAACTGGCTAACGCAATTTAACACACTTACAATGGTTTAACTTTATCTGCCATTTGCATGGTCAATGCGCACTTGTCCGCTATACAGCACTAAATATTGGGGAATATCTTGAGAGACTGAATAAATTTACCAGATTCCGCTTTGGGAATAATGATGTTTTCCGGCTTGGCTACTCAGTAAACACAGAATTGATGCACGAAGGCGACACGTGTGTGCTGGATATGGCCGACGGATTGTGGGGGCTGAAAGTGTGCCGCGGTGTGACTTGCAATGGCGAACGGATATGGAAAGATTAGTTCCTGAACGCGTTTTCATTTCGTTTTGGCAAGACAGCCGCAAAGCCTGCTCATGGCATATTCAGTCCAATTGTCGCGGTCCATTTGGAAATGGTCCAGCAGCGCGTCAGTAGGGGAGTCTTCACGTTCTTTATCATTTGCGCAGCTGAGTTTATACTCCAATTCCTCCCTGGTGAGTGGAAATACCTGGAAAAAGTCCACGGATTTGCCGGTGGTCAAAGGCAAGGAGCGCCTTTCGTAAATATCAGGCTGCGGGTTGAGCAATATGGAGGCACTGTATGGTACGCCATCGGCGAAGGTTTCGTTGCCTTCTGTAGATAACGAATGACCCCATGCCATCCAACTGTCGGTTTCGATGGGCATGCGGGCGCAATCTTTCAACAACCGTATTGGCCAATAATTACGTTCGTCATTCATGCCGTCTTCGGACAAATCCCAGTCTGCCGGAAGATATATCAATAATTCTGCATGTTCCGCCAGAAGATATCCGTATCTGTATTGGTCCGGAATGTTCATCCTGTGGGCTCCGACGCCCAAAGTACACAAGGTGCAATAGTTGCGGTTTTCAGCCGGTGGGATGAGGGCGATATCGATGTGGATGTCGGGAGATACGATTTCGTGCAGGACATATGAGTATTTCCCGAATGTATTTTCGATGAAATCAGAAACTTCTGCCAATTCAGCTTCAGAATAATATTCAGGCTGGACAGCATTTCCGGCTTTAGCTTTCAAGGCTTTGCTCCACATGGCAAGTGCTGTCTTTTTTGCCGTTTCCATATTGCCGGTCCACATGTAGAATAAGCCCGATTCCGATTCTTCTTTCATTTCGATGACCAAAAAATCAGCATGGAAACTTATGGTTTCGACCTCTTGCCAAGATGCCGATTCTATGCGGATGTATCGTTCTCCATCGTATATGCTCATGATATATTGGGGCCCCTCTGACGTGAGGATGGGAAAGCTGTTTCCTCTGCGAAGATTGGAATACAGCCGGTTGCTGTTCCATAGAAATTTCCCGTAAACCACTATGAGTGTAGCCAATAAGGTCAATGCTTTCCAGAAATGGCCAAGAATCAGCAGCACTATTATTCCTATAAATACGGCCGCCAATGCTATCTTACGATGTGGTATATGGCTTTTTATGGCACACCAAAGAAATTCAAGCCTGTTTTGGGAAAGTGAAAGACGCAAATCGTCAATCGGTTCTGTCGATGTGTCTGGCAGGTCGTTAATCGTGTAGCATTCCATATCTGTTTTCAAAGTCATCCGCCAACAAATTTAGCAAGAATTCCGATATGGCAGGTTAAAATTTTCAATTGTTCAGGCGGAATGTCAGTCCAGGACAACGATACGGTTGTCGTAGGATGCTTCCACTTTGCGTCCTGCTGCCGTGAGCTTCTGCACATGCTTGCACATCAGGTCATATACGAACTCGTCGCTGTCTTTGCGTGAGACGTAGCTTCCGAGACTGTAGTGGTCAGAGTTGGATAGGTAATCAAGAGTGCATACCTTATATACCTTATTCGGGTCTATGGCCTTGCCGGAGAGTTTGACTGAGGCTACCTGCCCGTCTTTTATGCTCAGCTGAACTTGGGCGCTGACCGGTTCTTGGCTGCCGCGTGAAATGTCCGCGAACAATTGCATCAGGACGCTGCCTTTCATCTCCAGGAGCGAAAGCTTGTTGTCAAACGGAAATATTGAATAGATGCGGCTGCGGGTCACGTTTCCTGCAGGCAATTCGGCACGCAGGCCTCCGTTGTTGCATATTGCCATGTCCGGAACCGCTCCGAAAGTGTCCTGGCATATCTCTGCCATGGCGTCTGCAGCCCAGTTTCCGAGAAGTCCTTGCGGGGTGCCTTTCCTGAGTGTAGAAGGGCATTGGCCGAGCACCTCTTCCATCGTCTTTTCGAGTTCCGAAGAGTAGCCATTCAGCACGGCTGCAAAATCCTGGTCTATACGTGAGTCAAGCCTTGAATCTACAGGAATCAGCTTATATGTGAAGCGTTCTTTGCCGATTTTCTTCATGTTGATTTTCATATATCCCAGACATACGCCCCGTGACCCGGTCTGGACAATAGGGACCTGCTTTCCTGCCATATTTGTGACATATACCGCGTTGTTAAGGAAGGTGTGGGAGTGGCCGCCGATGATAAAATCTATATTTCTGGTGTTCATTGCCAGGCCTTTGTCATAGTATTTCGCATCGCTCTTTGCATTGTAGCCGAGGTGTGAAAGTGCAATCACAAGGTCGGCTCCATCGTGCTTCAGGTCAGCTGCCAGCCTGTCTGCATTTTCCCACGGATTGGAATATGTGACTCCTTCGCATGAGAGCGGGTCAACAAGCCCCTCAAGGCGTGCCCCGAATCCGATGAATCCAATCTTGAGTCCGGCGGCATCTATAATTGCAGTTTCTTTCACTTTGTCAAAAAGAGAAGTAGCCGAGAAATTATAATTGCTGCTCACGGTGACGACATCGTTCTGCGAAAACATCCTGTCCAGTCCCGGAATCTTTTTGTCAAATTCATGGTTGCCGACAGTCCTTATGTCGTATCCTATTTCTTTCTGGATTCTCATTTCCACGTCTCCGCCCAGGCAGGTGAAATAATATGTGCCCTGGACAAAATCTCCCGCATCTGCCAGTATGACAGCCTTTTCCGCTGCCCTCACGCTGTCAACGAGCACTTTTATCCTTGCGACTCCTCCTCTTCCCGCGTTATAGGTAGAAGCGGCGTCCAATGGTTCTATCTGGCTGTGCAAATCATTGGTAAACAGCATCACAAGCTCGTCAGCCGGCTTTTCCGGAGTTTCTCCTGGATTTATGCCATGCTGGTTCCCGTTTGATGGCTCCTGTCCTGTGAAGTTGCAGCTCAGCAAACCTGCAAGCAGCGCGAGTGCGCATATGTTCAATAGCTTTTTCATGTCTTTAGCCAATTTTGCCCGATAATCTGAAATTCAGCCGACAAATTTATGGATTATTTGCTAATCTTTAAAATGCTGTTTTTTGTGCGGAATAGAGTAAATTTAATCATTGTACCTTAGTATATGACAATTTTCAGATTGAGGCTATATAATATTTTGATTATCAAA
>OFFI01001007.1_pt1 | contig 16912 bp, 27 predicted proteins | sample 1521351 | NCBI WGS metagenome assembly OFFI01 (sample SAMEA3504119, study PRJEB24116) | mouse gut metagenome | biome: mouse gut; feature: mouse-associated habitat; material: faeces | place: Denmark | collected 2011
AGATAACAGCAGTTAATGGCAGTAAAGAGCGACAAAAGCAAAAGAGTGTTTCTATTATACTTTTAATGCCGGAAAGAAAGTATATCAACTTGACGGAACTGAATGTATTGAAATTAGAAGTTATGCAGATTTTATTGAGCATGGGATTCGTGATTTTATTTTCCGTGGCGATAACAGAATGTACGCTGTTGTAAATTCTCCATGTTGGTGATGTAATGGGATTAAGGGTTTTATCAATTTGTGGTGGTCTTGAAACTGGATTGCTGGCCTTAAAAGAATTAGGAATACCAGTTGATGAATACCATACTTATGAAATTTTTGAACCAGCTATCGAACTTAGCAAAAGGCATTTTCCTGAAATTATTCATCATGGAGATGTTATTGGAGCAGATTTTTCACAGTTCAAAGGTTTTGATTTGGTGATGGCTGGTACGTGCTGCCAGAGTCTATCAGTAGTCCGGCAAGAAAATAATCAAGTATGTTCAGGACTGAAGGGCAAGTCTGGTATTTTCTTTGAGTATGCAAGAGTCGTCAAAGAAATTCAGCCAAAATGGTTCCTGTTAGAGAATGTAGTTCCAAAAAGCAAGACTGATCAGAATATTATTACCGATAACTTGGGGGCAAATTCCTCAGTTGATAAATTCAAATCTCTTTTCTGCACAAGACAGGGAGAGATTGTATTGGACAAATATTCATATTGGTTCGCTGCCTAAATCAAACATAACTGTCCTGAAAGATATAATGGTATCAGATGTGCCAGAGAAATATTATTATGATAAACCATATATCTTTCATGGTGACGATAAAAAGGTAATCGCTACATTACAAGTTAATACACACGATATGTTAAAACGAGTTTACAATCCTCAATTTAAATGTGCAACTTTGACTTGTGTGAATGGTGGTTATCAAGAAAAGAAAGTTTGGGATAATGGACGTATTCGCAAACTGACACCTGTTGAGTATGAGAGGTTACAAACATTGCCAGATAATTTTACAGAAGGATATAGTGACAATGTTCGGCGTTCACTCTGCGGCAATGGGTGGACAAAAGAGGTTATAAAGCATATTTTCAAGGGCTTATAACAATAAATACAACAAGAAAGAAGGTATAAGATGGCAAAGATTGTAGAGTTAGAAAGTGGCACTGATCCTGTTGAGGAAGTTACTGATCCAAAGCAGAAGGCAAAGAACGAGACAGAGGAAATGATTCAGCGTTTGATGAAAAAGGCATATGTGCTTGGATTGTCTGCTGGTATGAAAACCATGTGTGGTTCTATTCTTGAGAAGATGAATCAGAATAAGAATCTTAATCCTCAGAAGCAGTTGATGCTTTTACGTCAGTGGTGTAATCACAATTTGGCAATTAACAACAAACAGGACGAGAACAACGATACAGAAAGCAAGTCAGAGGAAACTACAAATAATACAGACAAAAAGGAGAATGAAAATAATGCGTAGGGTACAGAACAATTCCACTATTTTGACCGAAAAGGCGGCGCAGTTAGACAGTCTGATGAAGGATTCTGAGAACGCAGTATCCGTGATTACCACAACGATTGATAGGCTGGCAAATGTAAATGAACGTATCAATTTTACTCGTCAGGAGATTGAGTCTTATAAGGCAGAACTTGAACGTTTGGATGGCTCTATGGAGCAGCAGTTCTCTCACAATGCTAAGATCATTGAGAAGTTTAAGAACTTTCTGGAGGACTAATGAATAGGGATACGTTTACAAAAGAGATTGGCTGGATTCATTCAGAGAAAATTGCAAAGTTTGCTACATATTGTGTAAACAATCTTCCTGACTATTTCTTTACGGTTCCTGCATCGTCAAGTGGCAAGTATCATCCTTCTTATGCTCTTGGAGATGGTGGCCTTGTCCGACACACCAAAGCTGCCGTATCTATTGCTCATGAGCTGTTTAATCTTGAAATGTTCTCATTTACTAATGACGAACAAGATTTGATTATTGTAAGCCTTATTCTTCATGATGGCTTGAAACAGGGTGATGGCAATGGAAAGAGAACAGTATTTGACCATCCTATTTTTGCAGCAAATTTTGTAAAGAGGTGCAATATTGAAAGTCAGTTGTTGACTGATGAACAGGAAGCATTTGTAGTAAACGCCATTGAATCTCATATGGGGCAATGGAATACATCAAAGTATTCTAAGGTTGAGTTGCCAAAGCCTAAGAATAAGTTTCAGAAATATGTTCATCTGTGTGACTATCTGGCTTCACGAAAGTATTTGGAATTTAACTTTGAAGCTATTTAAAAAACAGTAAAGGAGAAAAAGTAAATGAGTTATCAAGCACGATTCAGTTTTGTTGGTACTCCCGTTATTCCCAAGCAGAAGTCAGATACTAAGCGTCCTTTCTGCAAGGAGGGTGAGTATGTTGATAAACAGACTAAAAAGAAGCGCAAGACGCTTTCTATGACGTTCGGTGTTAAAGAAACGGACTCAAATATGGCCTTTGTTGAGGCTTTTGATAGTGTCCAGTCCACAATTAAGACAATGGATGCTGACAATGAGAAGATGGATGTTGATTGGGATGACCGTTTCGATGAGGAAATTGTTGATAAGGTTGCCAGTTATCGTAAGTACATTGTTGATCTTGGTGAGGAATGTGGTGGCCGACAGGAGTTCATCACTGTCTATGATATGATTCAGCACTTACAGGAGTATCTTCCTCAGTACGATGGGCGTGTGGTGGTTACAGGCCAGTTCACCCGTGATTGGTACGCCAAGAAGAAGATGTATTTTAGCAAGTTCCGTATCCAGAATGTTTTTGCTGCTCCCGAAGAGCGCAAGAGTCGTTTGCTGATTACTGCTGATTTGTTCTATAACAAGTTCAGTCTGGATGATTCTAATTATGCAGAGAATAAGAAGATGACTCTGGATTGCTACATTGAGCAGTATATTAACAAGGATGAGGGTAGGAAGTTTGTTCCCATTCAGTGCGTGTTTTCTGGCGCAAAGTATGATCCTGAGAATGAGAAGCACAAGAAGCTGCTGGCTAACAAGATAAGTTATCTTAATGTTGCCAAGATGAAGGTTCAGAATGATCAGGGTGAGATTGTTACTGTAAAGGGTGATGAGTACGTTCATATCCCTTGGGAAATTGTTCTTCTGCGTGGTGCTGAAGAGGTTGACTTTGACGAGTCTATGTTGACTGAGCGGCAGCGTGAACAGGTTGAACTTGGTATTCGCACTGTTGATGATTTCCGTCCGAAGGGAAATGTCTTTGGTGATCGGGTTGATGAATTCAGACTGAAGGATGTTATCATTTCGTCTGACGATTTCAAAGATGGATATTGTCGGCTTGCTGATGACAAGGGAGATGAGTTCGAGGAAAAGATTTATCAGCCTCCGCAGGATGAAACTATGGAAGAGGCTAAAAAGAACTCTAAGAAAGCTAAGAACACCGAGTCTAATGACGATGATCCTCCGTTTGACGAGGACAAGAAGAATGATGGTGTTGATGAAGATGACCTGTTTTAAGGGGGAGGTAGATAAATATGGCAAGGAAATTTGGACAGAAGCGTGAGATTTGCATTGACCCTTTGGCTTATAACATTGGTCTGATCGGTGAGAGTGGTATTGGTAAGTCCACTGTTATCAAGGAGGTCTGTGAGAAGTTGGCTGGTGATGAGGGCTATATTGCCCTCGACATTGGTAAGGAAGATGGACACGATGCTATTAATGGGATTGTGTCTGAAAAGATTCCTGATTGGGCTAAATTCAAGGAGTTCTGTGATGATGTAATTGAGAACAAGTTGACTGATTACAAGGATTTGCGTGTTGTTGTTCTTGATACATTTGACCAGTTGCTTGAGATTGCGGAGCCTGAAGTTATCCGTATGCACAATAGGGCTAATCCTGATAAGCCAAAGATTACTTCTATTAAAGCAGCGTTCGGCGGCTTTATGGCTGGCGAGGATAAGGCAATTCAGATTGTGCTTGATAAGCTGTGGGAACTGAAGGGTGTTGGCGTTTCCTTTATTGCAATCGGACATACCAAAAAGAAGGATGTTGATGATCCGATTACTGGTGAGTCTTATTCCATCTTGACAACCAATATGAGCCAGCGTTATTTCAATGCCCTCAAGACCAAGCTGCATTTTCTTGGTGTCGTCTACATTGACCGTGAGATTGTTAAGCAGAAAACGGGCAAGAAGAATGTTGTTACCAAGCAGGAGGAAGTCAAGGGTAAGGTTATGAGTGAGAGCCGCCGTATTTCTTTCCGTGATGATAACTACAGTGTCGATTCTAAGTCTCGTTTTGCTGATATTGTTGATGAAATTCCTCTGGATTCTGACGCTTTTATCAAGGCAATCACTGATGCAATTATGGCTGAACACAGTAAGGGTGACAAGACCGTGGAACAGTCTAAGAAGGATTTGGAAAAGGCACGTAAGCAGAAGGAGGCCGAGGTTGCTGAAAAGTTGGAGCATGATGCAGCAAACAAGGTCGATGAGGAAAAGAACGCTGAGTTGGTTAGCACCATTCAGAATAAGTTTTCCGATGTAAGTGCTGCAACCAAGAAAAAGGTAAAGGCTTTTATGGCAGAGCATGACATTCCGAATTTCAAAAACGCAGATGAAATTCCTACGGCAAACCTTGAGGCCATTGTCGCTATGCTGAATGAGGATGAATGATATGAATAGATACAGTAGTGGTAGTATTATTGGTTGGATCATCGGTATTATTCTGTTTTGTATCTTTGAGCCTGTCATTTATTTTGGCCTTGCCTATTTTGGTGGCTGGATTATGCAGATGTGTATTGGCACTACAATTACAAACGGATTAAACTTGATGTTTGACACGACACGATTTACACCAGATATTATTCCTCTGGCTTGTGGTACACTCGCAACAATCGGCAGCTTCTTTAAGACACGTGTAATTCAAAGGAGGATAATCAGTTATGGCAAGGTCATGTAAATGCCATATCACGGGCGAAACCGGGACAACTGATACCTTTGTAAAGATTGGGAAGTATTACTACAAAAGTCAAGAGATATACGATGCAGAACAAAAGCAAAAGGAAACCTATAAATCTCTGATTGATTATATCTGCTATGAGTTTTTGGGATATGGGGATAGTCAACCCTTCCCCACATCCCTTCCCAAAAAAATTAAGGAACTTTCATTCTACGATTATGAAACCATTCTGGAAACTTTTCAGAAATGTCATGACGATATTTGCTACTGGATGGAACATAAGCAATTTGAAACAGAGTATGGAAAGTTATCTTACATCTTTGCAATGGTAAAAGACAAACTCTCTGATGTACGTTCTGATCGTATTCGTAGAGAAAAGCAAAGTGAGAATACAAAGAAAACCGAAATCGAATGTGGTGATTTGTCCAGCATTGGTACAAAACACCGAGGGAAGGATATAAGCAGCTTTCTTAATGATGACGAATTATAAGGAGGAACTGGAAATGACTGAACGTGAATATTTCGATGCGGTAGAAAAGATTATTAATAAGGCACTCGCCGCTGGCATGACATTAGATGAAATCTGTGAGAAGTTAGGAATTACCACTGATGGCTGATTATCATGTTGGTGCGGGCTGTTTTGGCATATATGCAGGAACATTAAACAAGAAGGGCAATTTGTGGCAAAACAAAACTGAATGTACAGATGAAGCCATAAATGCTGTTCGTGATTATATGGTGCAAGAGTTACTTGGTGGTCTTGATTGTACTAAAACATCGTCCAGTGGCTATCAATGGACATTGAAAGATGGTCGAATTGTAGAACTCCGAGTGGCAATTAAGGATGGTGATACAAATAAGTCTTAAAAATTATCCGCAGGAATTAATTAAAGGTCGAGAGAGCGCAGAGGCTACGTTTGTATTTTGCTTATGGAAGCAGCCTGATTTATTTGACGATTTTCAGAGAATTAATACCAATGATGATCAGACGCTAAAAACTGAAGATGGTACATTTTATTTCTCGCTTGGGCGACAAATGTATAATCAAGGGTTTAGATCATTTGACAATGTTACAATTTACACATTTCTTGAAAATAAGCCTACTGTTAAAAAGCACTTTGATGAACTTGGAGGCTATGCGACAGTTAGTGAACTTTGCTCATTAGTTAATCCTGAAAACGTTGATGCTTACTATGACAAGATTGCAAAAATGAATACCTTAATGACATTACATGATAAAGGGTTTAATGTGATCGACAACATAGAAAAGTTCGCAAAGATGACTAATCAAGAAGTGTATGATTATTATGATTACATTTTGAACAGTGTAAGCATTAAAAACACACACGATATTGATGTTGAAACGTTAGAGATTGATGACAAGTTTCTGAAGGAATGTGATGAAGGGTCTGCACAAGGAATTAGCTATGGGGCGCATTGTCCGATCCTGAACTATTTGACTCTTGGCACACCTCTTGGTGATATGTATATGTTCGCTGGACATAGTGGTGTCGGTAAAACTTCTTTTGTCTTTGAGAATATGATTTTGCCAATGACAGAAGATGGTGTGAAGTGTGCAGTAATCAGCAATGAGCAGCGGTCAAAAGATTTCAAGCAGTTGTTGCTTGTTCATATTATGACAACTGAACTTGATTATTGGGGATTAACCAGAAAGAAGTTAAAAATTGGCAACTTCACAGATGAACAGTGGGAATATTTGCGTAAGGCCAAGAAAATATCTCAAGAGAAGTATGGAAACATTCAGTTTGTAAAGTTGTTCGACAATGATATGAACAAGGTCAAAAGGATCATTAAGAAACTTGCCAAGTTGGGGTATCAGGCAATAATGTTTGACACGATGAAATCTGAGGATGAGATTGATGAGGCTATGTGGCAGCAACTTCTTATTCATAGTCGAAAGTTATTTCAGATTACAAGTCGAGAAAACATTTCTCTGATCTGTACCTATCAACTTGCCTTACATACTTTGAACAAGCGGTATTTGGATGCCAGTTGTCTTTCTAATGCCAAGCAAATCAAGGAAGTTTTTTCTGAGATGGTATATGCAAGGCCACTTTGGGATGATGAATACCCCGGAGAAAAGTTTGATGTAAAAGCATACCAACTGGAGAAAGACAGTAGCGGTAAATATACAAATGTACGAAAAACAATTCCATTGGATCGAGATAAGAAATATATTGTTGCATTTCTTGATAAAACAAGAAACGATGATGATAAAATTCAAGTCCTTTATCAATTCAATGGCAGATTCAATCGTTGGAAAGAGATTGGATATTGCTCTGTATTTAATGAACACAAGTAAATTATAAGGAGTAAAAGCAATGGAACATCTGACAAGTACACAACAAAAAATGGTAGAAGATAATCACAAACTCATTTATGGTGCTGCTCATAAGTACAAAATCAATCTTGAAGAATACTATGACGTTCTGGCGATTGGATTGTGTAAGGCAGCTATGGCGTTTGATGAAACGAAAGGTCAGTTCTCAACTTTTGCATATATCACTATGCTTAATGAGTACAATGGCGTATTGAGGCACAATAAGACAAGTAGCGTTATTCCTGCTCAAAATATTGTATCAATGAATACTCGAATGGCCTCAGATGATGGTGATTGTGTCGTAGAGTTTGGTGATATGTTTCCTGATAATGTGGACATTGAAAAAGATACCGCAGAAACGGATTACATACGTTTTCTATGTAAGAAAATTTCAAATCCACAGGAGCAAGAAGTTATCAAGTTGTTGGCTGATGGATTTACGCAGTCTGAAATTGCGAAGAGAATTGGTGTTAGCCGTCAGCGTATTGGTCAGTTGATGAATAAAATTCGAGCGAAATTGGGGAAATATGCGGCATGAGTGTAGGTTGTTTATGTTCTCATTGTGATGCTGCTGATTGTAATAGACGCAAGGATGATAAAATTCGGTGTACTAAATACAGCCAGTGGGTAAATCCGAATGATATAGGCTGTGATGCTTATGTAGGTGCAATGTCATTTACTGATATGTCACCTGAAAAAATGAAAGAAATCGCAGAACTGTATCACGATTTAATTATGTCAAATAACAAGTAATACAACAAGGAGTGTTTAAAATGAAGAATTGGAAGTTGCCTTTGATTGTTGCAGCCGTTGTAATCGCTGTTGTGATGTTGTGTGTTTTTTCATTCCAAGGGGTTCAGAACAAGGCTATTTCGTTGGAGGAACAGATTAACACAGCACAGTCAGAAATTAAGGTTCAAGAGAAGCGTAGAGCAGACCTGATTCCCAATTTGGTTGACTGTGTTCAGACTTATGACGAACATGAATATCAAACCTTGATGGATGTTGTTAATGCACGTGGTAGTTCCTCTGATGAAAGCGTTCAGGAGATTCAGACCATGATTCAGGCTGTTGCAGAGGCTTATCCAGAACTTAAGAGCAATGAAAACTATCGTGAGTTGATGAATGAGTTGGCGACTACTGAGAATCTGATTGCGAACTATCGCAGTAACTTCAACAAATGGGTTAAGAGTTATAATCAATACGTAAGGAAGTTCCCGAACCGACAGATTCTTGGGATGCTTGGATATGAAATTATTGGGTACGAATACCTTGACTATAATGCTTCTTCAGATGCTCCAACAAATCTGTTTGAGTAAAGGATATTTGCATGAAAGTTACTAAGCGAGAAATTATCTTTAGTGTTGCTATTGTAGCGGTCATGTTGATTTTTGGTATTGTATTATCAGACAAAATCAATGATAGCCTGATGAATTCATATCAAGAATACAATACAGCATTGCAAATCAATGATGATCCTGAATTATTCAGATATGGAATGAGAACAAATGTTGACAATGCGTTCGTTCATGGCAATTTGGCAGCAGTTGGTTCTGTATCATATCCTGAAGTTGAAGGCCAGTATGCCACAATGACAAAAGTGACTGAGCGATATACGATGCACACCAGAACAGTAACCAGAACACGCACTGTCAATGGCAAAACACAAACTTATACTACAACGGAGAATTATTGGACTTGGGATAGCATTGATAGAGATTATCTTCATGTTGATAACATTTCGTTTCTTGGTGTAGAGTTTCCATATGGAACAATAGACTATTTCTCGGAACATAGCATTACAACCATTTATCAAACCTCACATTTGCGAGATGTATATTATGGTTCTGATTTGGAGTATGAAGGAACTATTTACACAGTATTGTCAGATAACACAATTTCAAATGCTACTTTTTACTGCAATAGTTCTATAGAGGAAACGATTGATTCCTTAGAGATTAAATGGCAGTTGGTTGTATTTTGGATTGTTTGGGTTCTACTAATCGGTGGCCTTGTGTATGGTTTCTATTACATTGACAATAGGTGGCTTGAGGGATAAGTAAAGTTCGATAAGAAGGGAGGGTGATATTATCGTCAATGCCTTGTCATTATCGAATTACTTAACAAACAATGTAGATGCGTGTATTACCCTTCTTGAGTGTATGGGTTTTACACAGATTACATATAGGCAGCATAAAAATGAAATCAGGTTCAGCCGTGATGAAGGTCACAATCCCACAGCTATGCGGCTCAAACTTGACACATTAAAGTTTGATGGATTTTCAATCAATGCACATGGTAATTTGTATTCTCTTGTGATGAAATATGAGAGTATGACATTTCCTGAAGCATTAAACTTTATTGCGGATGAACTTGGATTGCAAAAGAGCCAATTTAGTAGAAAGGTCAAATATCCCTTTGGCGGGTTCTACAAAGGCTTAATGAAAGAAATTCAAGAGTCGGAGTATTCGATGCAAACATATGATACTTCTATTCTTGATGAGTATGCAGGAAAGTATAATCTCATGTTCTTTCGAGATGGTATTAGCTTTCAAACACAGGAACATTTTAATGTAGGTTTTGATATAGAAACTTTACGGATCACTGTTCCAGAATATACATTGGACGGTAAATTGTGCGGGATTATGGGGAGATTGAACGATAGCAAATGCTCAAAAGATGAACGCTGGTTGCCGATCATTCCATGTTCCCGCAGCCTTACCCTTTATGGATACCATCACAATTATGAAACAATCCAGCAAAAGAACATAGTTGTAATTGGTGAGTCTGAAAAGTTTGTCCAGCAACTTCATTCAATGGGGAGCGGTATTGGCTTGGCAACGTGTGGCTGTGATGTAAGTGATGTTCAGGCCAAGCATATTAAATCTCTCATGACAAATAAGATTATTTTGGCTTATGATGAAGGACTGGAGGAAGATCAGATACGCTTACAAGCTGAGAAATTGACTCTTAATAATGCTGTGTTTAAGAATAAAGTAGGATATGTGTTTGATAAGGACAATAAGATTTTACCAAAAGGAAGTAAAGCAAGCCCATCTGATATGGGTAAAGAGGCGTTCACTGAATTAATACAAAGGCACGTTATTTGGTTATAAATGTGAGTTTGTTTTTAAATAACAACAAATACAATCGCAAGGAGAGATATTATGGCAAAGCGAGACAAAGACCCAAGACTTCAAGCCTTATTTGATGCTGGAAAGAATGTATATAGTATTTCAAAGTGTAATACCATTGAGGAATGTTTGTACGAAACCTTTAAGTCATACATTGAGCATGATAAAGGAGTAAATGGTATTTATGGTGTCCTTGGAACGAAAATTCATGACAAGCTGGAGGAAATTATTAATGGGGAGGCTACAGTTGATGAACTCCCTGATACTCTGAATCAAGAACTTTTAGATTTGGATATGCTTGGGATTGAGTTTCCAAAGGATTTCAAGGGCAATGACAGTATCCGCAACAACTGGATTGCAGACATGAAACATTTCTGTAAGACATTTCAGCCGCCAAAGGGAAAGTTCCAGACCGAGCAACTGATCATCTATCCTTTGTCTGAGGACAGGTATATTCAGGGCTACATTGACCTTATTCGTGAAAATGCAGATGGGACTATTTCAATTTACGATTGGAAAACATCTACAGATTTTAAAGCGGCTGATCTTCTGCATCATGGGCGGCAGCTTGTTCTTTATGCTCTGGCAAAAGAGGCAGAGGGGTATACAGTGCGTGATGTGTCATGGATTATGTTGAAATATTGTGAAGTCAAATTTATGGGTAAGAAACGTGCAAACTCTAAGACTAAGACTGAGATTGTCAAGGTTCTGAACCGTGGCAAGTTGGTAAGTGAGTTGCAGCATCATATCGAAAGTGATCTGACCGAACTTGGCTATGATGAGATTGACATTGAAATCATGCTCAAGAAAGCCTTGGATGAAAACTCTCTGGATTCTCTGCCGGAGGAAGTTAGGTCTAAGTATACTATTAAGCCGTATGTTCGCCAGTATGAGATTACTGATGAACTCAAGAAAGAGACTCTGGATTATGTAAATAGAACTGCCGATTTATTTGAGTCTTTGGATAAGGATGATTCAAGTCAGTGGCCTCCAAGGTCGTTCACAAAACTCAGCAAGACAGGCAAAGAAGCAGAGGATACTTTCTTCTGTAATAATCTTTGTAATTTCCGAAATACCTGTGTTCATCTAAAGCGATTCAATGATCAATGGGAGTTGCGTAAAAAGGACGCAGACGAGGATGCTGATTTGTTTTAGTATGAGGGAGTTGCTTACATGACTATTATTGATTTCCTCAAGGAAGTAAAACGTATTCCGTTATGGGATAGAACACCAGCAATTTCCGATGAAAACTTAGAAGATTTGATTAATCAAGCTGATATGGATAAAAAAATTGGACGATATGACCCATATCCTATTCTTGGTAGTAGACCGCAGCAGTATATTCCCCGTGGATTGCTGATGATCCATGAAGGGCAAGCATGGGAAAATCATGGTCAGTCTCTTAGTCAGTTAGCACAAAGAGGTGGACTAAGCTGGGCCGAGGCTCTTGCAATTATAGAAGGTAAGTCTTGGAAAGATGCAGAACATAATGAAAATACCGCCGAAATTATTGTTAGGAAAATGGCTTCTGAGTTTATGAAAGGTTGATTATATGCAACATGATAAAATTAAGTTAAACTGTCATATTAATGGACAAAACGCATATGACAAATTCAAGAAAATTGCATCAGAATTTTATAAAGATTCTACCTATAAATTTGTAGGGCTTGAACTTGATAAAGAACCAACTGCTGATAGTGTAGAGTTTTCTGTAGAATTTTGGAGTGTTGATACTGAAAGAAAGAAAAAGAAAAATTAAACAAAGATGAAGATAGGGGTGAGTAAATGCAAAATTATCACCGTCATACATCATATAGTAATATTTGGGGATTTAAGGACTCGGCTGCTGTAAATGAAGATTATGCAAAACGTGCCGTTGAACTTGGTCACAAAGTAATTTCCAGTGTGGAACACGGTTTTCAGGGATACTATTTTGAAACATATGAACTCTCTAAGAAATATGATCTGAAATTTATTTTTGGATGCGAAGCATATTGGGTCAAGGATAGGCACGAAAAGGATCGCACAAACTCTCATATTGTTTTACTTGCCAAGAACGAAAATGGGCGTAGAGCAATTAATTCTGTTTTATCTACAGCAAGTGAAGATGGATATTATTTTCGTCCTCGTCTTGATACCGAATTGTTGTTGAGCCTTCCAGCAAATGATGTTTTTGTCACCACAGCTTGTATAGCTTTCTGGCATTACGATGATATTGAAGATATTGTTGTCAAACTTCATGAACATTTTAAAGACAACTTTATGTTTGAAATTCAGTATCATAAGACAGAAGCACAAATCAATCTTAATAAGCGTATTTTGGCATTGTCTGAAAAATATGGTATTGAAATGATTGTTGGTATGGACAGCCATTTCATCTATCCAGAACAAGAGGCAGAGCGTAATTATATGCTTGCGACAAATCCAACCAGATACGAAGATGAAGATGGTTGGTATATGGACTATCCTGACGATGATACTACTATGAATCGCTTTTTGGAGCAGAATGTATTTACCAAAAAGCAAATTCAAAGAGCAATGGATAATACCGACCTTCTGCTGAAATTTGACGATTACGACATTTTGCCAGATGGATCGCCAAACCCGATTTTCTCCAAAGATATTAAGCTACCTACTTTGTATGATGGAGAACACGTCATTGATGGTGTGTTACTTCCTAAATTAACGCAGGAGGAACGTAATAAAGAATATAGTAAACTGATCACACGGCTATTTAAGGAATATGTCAATGATGTTCCTCCAGAACAGTATGATGAGTATTTTGAGGGAGTGAAAACAGAAGTTCAAGTAATCAAAGACACTAATATGTCGGATTACTTTCTGATCGACTATTACATGGTAAAACGTGCCATTGAAAAAGGCGGCGTTCTGACAAATTCAGGCCGTGGTAGTTCAGTTGGCTATTTTACTAATACTCTCCTTGGATTCTCTAAGGTTGACCGTTTCCAAAGTCCTATCAAGTTGTACCCGGAACGATTTATCAGTAAAAGCCGTATTCTTGAAACAAAATCGCTGCCTGATATTGATTTGAATTGGGGTACACCAGAAATTGCAGCAGAGGCACAGGAAGAAATCTTGGGTAAAGATCATGCTTATCCTATGATTGCTTTTGGAACGTGTAAGAAAAAGAGTGCTTTCAAATTATATGCACGTTCTCAGAACATGGATTTTGAACTTGCGAATACTATTTCTACGCAGATAGAGAAGTATGATGAGGCTATGAAATACGCAGACGATGATGAAAAGGATGACATTAGCATTTACGATTACGTTGATGAAGAATATCATTCTTACATTGATGCAAGCAAAAAGTATCAAGGTATTATTACTGATAAGAAAAAGGCTCCATGCGCTTATTTACTGTATGCTGGCAGTATTCGTGATGAAATCGGTCTAATTAAGTGTAAAAGCGACACGACAAAGAAAGAGTATATGACCGCTGTAATTGATGGTGCGATTGCAGAGAACTATAAATTTCTCAAAAATGATATTCTTAAAGTCGATGTAGTGTTGCTAATTGATATGATTTATAAGCGTATTGGTATTAAGCCACATACAGTTAATAGGCTTATGGAATTAGTCAAGAACGATCAGGCTGTGTGGGATATTTACGCAAATGGATATACAATGGGTGTAAATCAGGTTGAAAAAGCATCTACCACCAGAAAGTCTATGAAGTATCAGCCTAAGAACGTTTCTGAGTTGTCGGCGTTTATTGCAGCCATTCGCCCAGCTTTTAAGTCAATGTATTCTAAGTTAGAAAATCGTGAGGACTTTTCCTACGATATTCCAGCATTTGATAAGATTCTTCAGACAGAAGAACTTCCGCAAAGTTTTATTCTGTATCAGGAACAGACTATGAATACATTGAATTATGCTGGGTTCCCCATTGACGAATGCTACGGCATTATTAAGGCCATTGCCAAAAAGCATCCTGAAAAGGTTCGTCCGCTAAAGGAACGGTTTATCAATGGATTTAGAGATCGTATCATGGAGGAAGGTACGCCAAAGGAGAAAGCCGAAGAGGACGCTGCAAGGGTATGGCAGATCATTTCTGACTCTTGCGGATATGGCTTTAACTCTGCTCATGCTTATTGTATGGCACTGGATAGCCTGTATAACGCATATCTGAAAGCACACTATCCCTATGAGTTTTATGAAGTCTTACTTCAGACCTATTCTGATAAGGGTAAGAAAGATAAGGTGGCAGAACTCAAGCAAGAAATGAATCGTGCTTTTGGCATCCAAGAGGGAGAGTACAAGTTTGGATTAGATAATAGAAAGTTCGTTGCCGATCCAGAGAATCATACAATCTATCCTTCCTTGTTGTCTATTAAAGGGCTTAGTCAGGGATGTGCCAATGATCTGTATGCTCTTGGCAAAAAGAAATACGATAATTTCTATGAATTATGGAAAGACCTTAAAAAGAAAAAGAATCTAAATAGCGGCAAAATTAATACGCTGGTTGAAATTGGATACTTTGATGACTTCGGTTCCATTGGCAAAATTAAGAGGTTTATTGAAATTCTCGACAAACTTTATGATCGTTCTCAGTTTAGCAAATCTAATCCTCCAACTGAATTTATTGAATACATCAAAAAGTATTCAGAAGAAACCGAAAAACAATATAGAAAGTTTGATTTTGATTCTGCATTACATGAAATTTGGTATGACTTAGAAGATATTGAAATTCCATTTAGTATGCGCTTGAAATACGAACTTGACAATATCGGTTATGTAAAGACTTGTATGCCAGATATGTCGCCAGAGTATGCGTTTGTACAGGAATATGAATGCAAATACAAGAATCCTAAATTAACACTGTATCGTCTTTGTGATGGCAGCACTGAGGTTGTTAAGGTTCGGCGTAAGAAGTATGATGAAGCACCTATCAATGTCGGTGATATTATCAAGACTATTGAATGTTCTGAGGAAGGCCGCTGGTCTAAGGATTCTAATGGTGACTGGCAGCAGAGCCAGCAGGATAAGGAAAGTATACTGAAAAAATGGTCGTTTGTTCGTGAAGGAGAAGAAAAACATGACGATACTTGGGTTCCTTATGGATATTGATGAAAGGTGTATAAAATGAGATATAAGTTCTGGTTTGAAGTTGAAATTCCAGATGAGAAAGCATCTGATGAATCCTTACAGAAATTATTTCAAAATGTTGCCAACGCAATACAGCCAGTGTGTCATTTTGATGATAACGATTGGGATTTTTGTGTAGCACATGACAATTTCTGATTGGAGGATTTTATGACTTGTCCATATTGTGAAGCTACTTCAAATGATTTTTCTGTTGTAAATCAAACATCTGAATACAGCGGTATTGAAATTGCCCTTAACAGACAGGGAATGTTAAGGGCAAGGGTATTGGATTCTTATGATAAGTTCTCAACACAAGATATTGTTGAAATTAAATATTGTCCCTTATGTGGGAAGTTATTTAAAAAGTAAGGAGAGTTGAATATGAAAAAATTTTTTGTCTTTCTGATTGCTGCCATTCTGTGCATTAGTCTTTGCGCTTGTACACAGGAAGAAATGAACTTTAGAAGTAATGCTGGCCTGACAGAGATTCCTAACAGAGACAACCTTTATTATGATGCAAATACAAAAATTGTTTATATTGTTTATCGTGAGAGAAGTGGTTATGGAGGATATGGATTTATGTCTGCATACTATTCTTCTAATGGACTGCTTTATTGCTATGATGCAAACAGTCAAACACTCATTGAAATTGATGGGCGGTGAGATTATTGGCTAATCTTACTAAATACGAACAGGAAACAATCATTAACTATAATAATGAAGAAAAGACCGCTTCTATCTTTACATATGATAGATCACTTATACGAAAATTAGATAAGAGGTTGTCAGATTATCCAGATATTACAGTAGTTCGTAGAGGCGAGGATTGGGCTGAATATAGTTTGCCGAAGAAATGGCTCAAGGTTGGATTCCCAAGACAATTATCTGATGAACAACGTGCAGAAATGGCAAATAGAATGAGGGCAGCGAGGGATAGCACAAATGAGAACTAAAGATGAACTCTTTATGCTTGGTGAAATATCTACTTTGCTTCAGTATCTTTTTATGAATGAGAGCCATACTATCACATTCAACAATGGCCTTACCAATTTGAAGATAAGAATGGATGAGAATTTTAATATCCTATGTCAAAATTTGAGTTTTCCTGATATTCCTGAATCTGATTTTACAGAACAAATGACTCCATTGTATATGTTGGGAGTGATTCAGATTCTTCACAATACGCCTCCAGTAGAATTTAAGGATTCATTTAAAAACAGATGGGAAGAAATCAAAAAGATCACTTTAGCTAATCTTGCTTTGAATAGGAATAAGTAAATGGTAAGATTTAAGATTAAAGAAAAGAATTATGAAAAAAGTACATCTTTAATTGAAATAACAATAGTTGAATTACACTTTAAATTGGTATATGTGTTTTAAA
>OFFI01001009.1_pt1 | contig 16903 bp, 20 predicted proteins | sample 1521351 | NCBI WGS metagenome assembly OFFI01 (sample SAMEA3504119, study PRJEB24116) | mouse gut metagenome | biome: mouse gut; feature: mouse-associated habitat; material: faeces | place: Denmark | collected 2011
CCCATATCCGAGCCTCAAGCTTTATTGCCCCACGGGGCCTCGATCTGACCCATCCCGGCTATCTGGTCATGGATGGCACCTACTATACCTACCTGTACGTTCGGAAGAATGGATTCCCACAGATGGTCCGAGGCGGCTGGATGTCGGCGCTGATCAACGCCGGTGAGGGCGTGGATGTGGATCTGCACCTGCGTCGGGAGATCCGGGGCAAGACCATTGACCGGGTCGCCCAGCGCATCCGGCTAAACCGTACCAAGCTGCGGGAGCTTCAGGACACCTCCACCGACTATGAGGAACTGGCCGGGTCGATCCAGGCCGGCTACTACATCAAGCAGGGGCTTTCCAGCCGGAACGAGGATTTGTTCTATATGTCCGTATTCATTACCCTGTCCGCCGCCGGTTACGAGGAGCTACAGTGGCGCAAGCAGCAGATGACCGACCTGATGAAGTCCATGGACATCCAGGTATCGGACTGTATGTTCCAGCAGGAGGCCGCCCTGCGCTCCACCATGCCGTTCCTCAGCATAGATGCCAGTCTGGAGCGCAAATCCAAGCGCAATGTTTTGACCAGCGGGGCCGCCTCCACCTATATGTTCACCAGCTTCGAGCTGTCCGACGATAACGGTATCCTGCTGGGCCTCAACCGGCACAACAACTCCCTGTGCATCGTTGACCCGTTCAATACGAAGGTCAACAAGAACGCCAACTTCACCATCTGCGGCACCTCCGGGGCGGGCAAGACCTACACCATGCAGGTCATGGCCCTGCGGATGCGGATGCGGGGCATCCAGTGCTTTATCTTGGCACCTTTGAAGGGGCACGAGTTCAAACGGGCCTGCCACAAAGTGGGCGGCGCCTATATCAAGCTGGCTCCCGGCTCTACCGCCTGTATCAACGTCATGGAGATCCGCCCCACCATCACCCCGGAGATGGAGTTGATTGACGAGCTGGATTACAGCGACATTGACTCCATGCTGGCCCGGAAGGTGCAGCAGCTGATGATCTTTTTCTCCCTGCTGATCCCTGATATGAACAATGAGGAGGAGCAGATGCTGGACGAGGCGCTAATTAAGACCTATACCCAGTTCGGCATTACCCACGACAATGCCTCTCTCTACACTGACACCAGCCGGACAGTGATGAAACCCATGCCCATCCTAGGCGACCTCTATGAGAACTTGAAGGAAAATCCTCTTACTACCCGGCTGGCCACCATCGTCAGCCGGTTTGTCACTGGCAGCGCCCAGAGTTTCAACCGGCAGACCAACGTGGACCTGAGCAACAAGTACATCGTACTGGATATCTCAGAGCTGAAGGGCAAACTGCTCCCGGTGGGCATGATGATCGCCCTGGATTATGTTTGGGACCAGGTAAAGGCCGACCGTACCAAGCGGAAGATGGTGTTCATCGACGAGATTTGGAAGCTGATCGGCGGCGCTGCCAACAAGCAGGCGGCTGAGTTCTGCCTGGAGATTTTCAAAATCATCCGCGGATACGGCGGCGGAGCTCTGGCTGCTACTCAGGACCTGTCCGACTTTTTTGGCCTGGAGGACGGACGCTATGGACGGGCTATTCTCAACAACAGCAAGACCAAGATCATCCTCAACCTGGAACCAGACGAGGCTGAGTATGTCAAGGATGTCTTGAAGCTCACCCGCACAGAGATCCGCAGTATTACCCAGTTCGAGCGCGGCGAGGCGCTGATCTCCAGCAACAGCAATAAGGTACCGGTTATCATCAAGGCATCCAGGGAGGAACAGCAGATGATCACCACCGACCGGGCCGAACTGGAGGCCATGCTGACCGAAATGAAAGCAGTCGCGGACCTGGCCGAACGGAGCGGCATCCCGGCTGGCGAGGCGGACGAAGAAAACGCATAAGCTCCAAAAAACGTATTTACCCCAATTATACGCATGAAACGAGGTGAATCTATGCTATTGCAGGAAGAACAGTATATCATACACTGGCTGACTCAGTACGGGGCGCTTACCAAGACGCAGGTGGTTCGACTGCTGAAGGATAAGCCGCCGCAGACCGCTGAGAAGATTATCCGCAGCCTCAAGCGGGAAGTGATGCTCCATGACATCTCCGGCGGCTACTATCTGGGTGTTGACCCCATGTGCCAGCCGGAGCAGCGTATCATCCTGTCGGTGTGGGTGCTGCTGCAGTTTATCGACCATGTGGAGCCTATGGCCCACTATCCAGCCACTTATCCCTCCCAGATTTTCTTCCTCAAGGAGAATATGGGCTATGAGATCGTGGTGCTCTACGATGGGGAGCAGCACCTGGCCCGGCTGCTCCAGCCCCAGGAGGACCTGCGCTATATCTTTGTCCTGCCCAGAATCTCTATGGCCCAGGAACTGGTGCTGCCGAATGTCCCCTGCCTGTTCGCCACAGTGGACTACAACGGCCAGGAGGTCCCCACCGTCAAATTTTACACAGAGGAAGGAGGCGCACAGAATGGCTCAGACTGATTTTGGCCGCGTTCTGTCAAAAACGGAAGTGCAGTTCAAACGGGCCTCTGACGCTTTGACACAGACAAGACTCTTTTCGGAGCAGAGCAACCTGAACGCCGCCTATGAGGCGGCGTTTCGTTTTGAAGCGATCCTGGAGCAGGCCGTTCTGCTGGCGCGGGCGCTCCCCGCCTATACGGGACGGCCCAAGGTGCAGGAGGCGGTGGACGCTTTGATGGAACAGGCCATCCCCATTGAAATGGGCTACACCAAATTGGGCTGGTTTTGCCTGCGGATCCCTGCGCTCCTCCCCAAGAAGGGGAGTGGTTCCCCGGTCTATATCCAGCAGGCCCTCTATCCGGTTATGAACCGGTTTTTCAAAGGCAAGGTGCCCACCAGCTATTCTGACTGTGTGCTGATCTACCGCCATGTCTATGACAGCGCCCGGCCAGAGCGGGCTTGGCGTGACCACGACAACATTGAACAGAACATGGTGACGGATATCATCACACTCTATCTGCTGCCCGATGACGCGCCTGCGCAGTGCGCCCACTTCTATTGCAGTGCCGCTGGCTCAGCGGACAGCACGGAGGTTTATGTTGTCCCCAGAGAACAATTTCCCACTTGGATCTATGCCGCATTTCACGACAGGCTGAAGGAGGTAACGCTCTATGAAAACCGGGCGTAATGGAGGAAAAAAGATAAGTATGAAAGGCCGGAATTTGCCGCCGTCCAATCACTTACAGTTCAAGTACCGGAAAATCCCTGAAAAACCAAGGGGCCGGCGGCGTGACGAGGGGCCGGATTGCGGCAAAGAGAGGAGGAGAGATGCCGCAAAGTTGAGTGAGATGGAGGCACAGGAATGATTACACTCCGCCCGGGCAGTCATGCGTATCGCCTCCTGCTTCTGTTATCTGCTGCTGGTGAATTTCCAACACGCTCTATGCGGCTTTTGGGAAGTGTTCGCTCTTTGGAGGCTCTGGTATACCGGCTGGAGCATACCCAGCAATTCCGAAATGAGTCTGGGGCGGACCTGGGCAGCTGTAAGATGCTGTCCGTCAGCGGTAAACGGGACAGGCGTACCATTCGTCTCCACAAAACCGCGCTCCCACTCCTGAACACACTCCATCCGGCGGCACTGGAACAGTATCTGGCCTTATCCGGCGGACACCGCTTTTCCAGCAGTACTGGACATGTGCAGCGAAATCATCGGGTCGCCGAGACATTGGCAATGTGTATGGGTGCTGGGATCGAGTTCCGGCCCTATGCCCTGCCAGTCCTGCAAAAGCAGCGCATCGCCCAAGTCGTCCCTACCTCTCCTGCACTTTACATCGCCAGATCACTCAAGCGTCTGGACAGCACAGAGATGAATAAGACCATCTTTACCCGGCTGACGGGGGCCCTGTTTGCTCATGAGACCTGCTGGGCCATCTACAACACCCGCAGCGCCGTCATGAAATGGAGCGGCATGGGTGAGTTCAAGACCGCGCAGCACCTTGCGGAGCTGGCTCGGATGAATGCCGGCATACCCCAGGCAGACCATGCGCTGCTCTTAGGTGAGTGTATGGACATTGCGCTGCGCACGATGGAGGAGTCGGATAAGAGCCGCCGCATGGAGTTGCGCTTTGACCGTATCTACCCCCATATCCATTTCATTCCATTGGACCGGCAGGGTATCCGGCTGCTGAGGATTCTGATGCTCCCAAACTGGAACGAACAGGTACTCTCTGCAGTATTCCCTTCAGAATGGCGTGCTGTTGGCCCTGACATCATTGAATGCGACGCCCAGCGGGACGGGACATTCATCCTTTCCCATCTGGATGGAGACCTGGCCCGGCTCCTGCGGCTGCGCCAGGCGCTGGAGTACAGCGAAGCACGCTGTGAGGTGCTGTGCTTTCCGTGGCAAACGGCATTTGTCCGGGATTATCTGGGCAGCCGTGTAGGACTGCGCGAGGTGACTGTGGATGCACTGGAGGATGCCCTGGGCCTGACTGACCCGGAGTACAGTGATCCACGGGAGGAGGTACCGCCTTGAACAATAACCGTACCCGTACCATTAGCATTATCATCGCTGTCATACTGGGTCTGGCCACTCTGCTCTATCTTGGCGGGCTGGTGTGCCAGCTGCTCACCAAGTATCAGGTATGGCTGGCCAGCGGCGGTATGCAGGGGCAGGCCCAGATCGGCGACATCCGCTTTGGGCCACTTTCCTGCTGGCGCCAAGCGCTTACCCTGTCTGGACTGAAGTACACGGGGCTGGTAGCCTTGATCGGCGGCAGCGTCTATGCTTTTGTCCGGCTCTATGACCGCTTTGGGAGCCGCGACTTTGATGACCGCAATTTTTCCCGCAGCCAGCGAGGCACTTACGGCACCGCCGGTTGGATGGCTGAGACGGAACTGCGCACAGTCCTGGAGGTGGCCAGCCCGCAGAAGGCCCGGGGCATCATACTGGGCCAGACCGACCGTGGCAGCGTGATCTGTTTGCCTGAAGATACCCGGCTCAATAAGCACATCGCAGTCTTCGGCGCCAGCGGCACCATGAAGTCCAGAGGAGTGATTCGCCCGGCGCTGTTCCAGAGCATACGGCGCGGGGAGTCGGTAGTAGTCACAGATCCCAAGTCGGAAATTTACTCCGACACAGTGGAACTGTTCCGAAAATATGGCTATACCGTCCGGGTCTACAACCTGCTACAGCCCGAATTGAGCGACTCATGGAACTGCATGTTTGACCTGGGCGGCGATACCCTGATGGCTCAGGTGCTGACGGATGTCATCATTGCCAACACGAAGGGGGACGGCAAGGGGGACCATTTCTGGGATAACGGTGAGGCGAATCTTCTGAAAAGCCTGATCCTCTATGTGGATCTGGACTCCACACGCCGCCCAGAGGAGCGGAACCTGCCTGCCGTCTACCAGATGCTTACCCAGAACACGGAAAAGCAGCTCACCGCTCTCTTTGACCGGCTGCCTTTGGACCATCCGGCCCGGGCACCCTACAGCCTGTTCAGCCAGGCCAGCGATTCCGTGCGGGCCGGTGTGGTCCTGGGCTTGGGCACCCGGCTGCAGGTGCTCCAGAGTGAGGCCGTCCGAAGTATCACCCGTCAGTCTGACATCGACCTCGCTCTTCCCGGGCAGACCAAATGCGCATATTACATCATCCTGGATGACCAGAACTCCTCTTTGGAATTTCTGTCGTCCCTTTTTTTCGCCTTTCTGTTCATCAAGCTGGTCCGCTTCGCTGACAGCACGCCGGAGCAGCGGTGCCCAGTGCCGGTGAATATCGTTCTGGACGAGATGAACAACATCGGTGTCATCCCGGACTTTTCCCGGCGTTTGAGCACCATCCGCTCCCGGTCCCTCCAGGTCCTGATGTGCTGCCAAAACCTGCCTCAGATCCAGAACCGCTATCCCAACAACCTCTGGGCGGAGCTGGTAGGCAATGCGGACACGCAGCTGATGCTGGGCTGCACAGACGATGTGACGGCGGAATATTTCAGTGTCCGGAACGGAGATATGACGGTGGAGGTCAACTCCACCATGACGACCCGGCAGAGCATCGCCATTGCCCAAATCATCCCCCAATACCGATATACGCAGGGCCTTGGCCGACGCAGGCTGCTTACGCCCGACGAGGTGCTGCGGCTGCCCAATGATCAACTGCTGATCATCATCCGTGGCCAGAAAATCCTGCGGGCGAGGAAGTTTGACTACACTGGCCACCCCTATGCCAAAGAGTGTGTCAAAACCAGTATACGAGACTATCCACTACTCCAACGCACCTCCGCTGTGGACCCAAAGCCTGCCCCTGAAGTGCCGGAGGCTATACCTGCCCCAGCTCCAGAAGAACATGCACCGCCTGCGGAACCGGCGTCCGCCCCTGCGGCGGTGCCGGCAGAAACACCCAAGCGTGCCAGGCGGAGGCCGACCCTCTACGAGAGTGCAAAGCCGCCGTCTGATTTTTAGGCAACCACGCATTATTTTTATCAACTACAAGGAGGAAACAAATCATGGCACGTACGAAAAAGGAATTGAAAGATCAGGATCCTCTGCTCGGCAATGAGACTGTGGATCAGACCGCTGGCGCCGACGGTACCGGCCTGACACCGGGCGGTGAGCCTGGCGCTCCGACCCCGTCCGACCTGGAGCTGGCGGAGGGCGCACCGCTGGACCCCAACGCTCCCCAGACTGAGATGAATCAGGAGCCGGGAGGCGGACAGCCGCCCCAGACTGACCTGGAACCCGGCGCAGAACCGCCTGGCCTGGGCGAGCCGCCCGCTGTTCCCCATACTGGCTTGGAACCTGCCGGAGATGGGACGTTGGAGCCCGGCGGAGCCCCGGAATTTCCCCAAACTGACCTGGAATTATTGAAAGGCGCTGAAGGCCGGGCGGACGAAAAGGCCGGTTCCCAGACTGGCTCTGAAGTGCCAGATGATGAGGCTGCGGGCGAGTCTGGACCTGCCGCCTCCCAGACTGACTCCGGGCAGCCCAAAAGCCGGCTCAGAATGCCTGGCCGGCGCGGCCAGCACGTGGTTTCCATTGACGCTGAGCGCACGGTTGAGACGGATACGGACAAGCTGCGCAGCGACCTGCTGGACCTGGTGGAGTCCCTGAAGGGCAAGAAGATCCTGACCGGCACCATCCAGGGCGTGGAGCGGCTGGCGGACAACCCGGAGATGTCCTACGCCGTCACCTACCACGGCGACTACAAGGTCATTATCCCGGTACTGGAGGCGGTGGAGGAACCGGAGGACTACCGTGGGCAGCCCAAGGGCGATGTCCTGCACTACCTGCTTAACAAACGGCTGGGCGCCGAGGTGGACTACATCATCAAGGGCATCGACCAGGAGAGCGGCATCGTGGCGGCCAGTCGTCTGGAGGCCATGGCCATGAAACGGAAGGAGTATTACTTCCGCACCGACCGGGACGGCAACTATCAGATTTATGCGGGCATCTGCGCCGAGGCCCGGGTGGTCTCTGTAATCCGGGCGGGTATCTTCGTGGACCTGTTCGGCGCGGAGTGCTACATCCCCCTGCGGGAACTGTCCTACCAGCGGTGGGTGGACGCCACCGCCCACTACCAGTCTGGACAACGCGTGCTGGTAAGGGTGCTGGAGGTAGACCGGTCCGACCGCAGCAGACTCCGGGTGTCTGCATCTGTCAAGCAGGCAGGTGAGAACCCCTATGAGAAAGCGCTGAAGAAGTATGCGGTGGGCAGCCTGTATGTGGGTACAGTCAGTATGGTGGATACTACCGGAGTATTTGTCTCCCTGGACGGCGGCATCGACTGCCTGTGTACCTATCCCAAGCGGGGCCGGCCGCCCCGCGGCTGCCGTGTCTCAGTGCGCATCCTGGGCATCAATTACGAGAGCAACCGTATCTGGGGCGTCATCACCCATATGTCCACCGTGCGCTGAATGTCAGAAGGTCCTGATTTCAATCTTTCAGCTTGGACTCATGTACGGTGCAGCAGCATGGAAAGTCAACCCAGACCACATGCTTCTGAAAATGTATTGCTATTGTGCGGACATAGTGGTATAATATGAGGGAAACAGTTTGCCATCTACAGGAAGGAGTGTCTCACATGGCAAAGACAGCAAACCTCTACGCCCGCATTGAGCCGGAAGTAAAGGAACAGGCGGAAAGCATTTTAGCTGCGCTGGGTATCCCGGTCTCTAACGCGATCAATATGTTCTATAAGCAAATCATTTTGCAGCGTGGCATCCCCTTTGAAATGAAGCTGCCGCAGGCAAGGGTAGTGGATATGGGCAAGCTGACTGCACAGGAACTTGACCAGGAATTGGAAAAGGGATACCAAGATGTTCTGGCGGGCAGGACAAGACCGGCAAACAGGGTTTTTGACGAAATCCGAAAGGACTACGGTATATGACATATTCAGTCGAGATCGCGGCTCAGGCAGAACAGGACTTGCGCGGTATCTTTGAGTATATCGCCTACGAGCTGCAATCGGTCCAAAACGCTGCGGCGCAGCTTGCCAGACTGGAGGAAAACGTTTGCGCCCTCGACCGGATGCCGGAGCGGTATCGCCGGTATGAAAAGGAGCCGTGGTATAGCCGGGGCTGGCGGGTTATGCCGGTAGACCATTACTGTGTGTTCTATACGCCGGATCACGACCGCAAAATCGTGAACATCACCCGCGTACTTTACGGGGGGAGGGACATAGAGACCGTCCTTGCCGATCATGAAACAGTATAAATTCGAGCAAATTGATAGGATCCATGTTATCTTTGAACGGGCGGAGCTGGTAAAACGGCTCCGCCCTTTTGCTATCCATTGCAAAGGAGCGATAAACCGATGAATAGATCAAAAAAGCGAAAAAACCGGCTGCTTCCCATGCTCATAACCGTCATGGTGCTGACCGCCGTTTTAACCCCTGCCGCCTATGCGGATACCGACGGCACTGAGCCGAAAATTGTGCAGCAGCCCGACCAACTGGTCCTGCAGTTGGGAACGCGCTGGGCCGGGGTGGAGTTTGAGCTGCGCACCGACGCCGGTATCTTTCCTGTTCCGGTTGTGGTAGACGAGTATGGCGTTTTGACCATGGACCTGGGCGGCAGCACGACCTATACCTTGAGCTGCATTCACTCCACCGCCCCGATCCCTGACCCGGAACTCGAGCAGACCGACCCGCCTCCGCCCGCTGTATCCGACCCCGTGCCGGAGGCTCCAGTCAGCCCCCAGAAAGAGGGGAAGCAAGGCGGCCTTCCGATTCCAGCAGTCATCTTTCTGGTCGGCCTGGCCGTCGTGGCCGGAGTAATCGCCACGCTCCATATCACAAAGAAGCGCCAGGAATACGCCTATGACGAGTGGGAGTATGAAGAAGACGAGCCGTAATACTGACTTCGCGCTCCCATACTCACTTTGACACAAAATTTGTGAATAAACCGTGTATTTTGTGGAATTTTGTTGACTTTTCAAAATGTTTATGGTAATATTTATCCATAGCAAGACACTGCGTTCAGGCTCTCGATACGCCGGGATAACCTGGCGTCAGACCTGCCGGAACTTAGCAGGGAATCGTTACGGATCTGCTGTATAGCCGGATCCACACGACGCAGGTCTTGTCTCATAAAATTGTAGCCGGAAGGCTGCTGAAATACAGTGCAGAGTCAATGGCTGGGTGCGACCCCACTATCCCAGCGCTTGGCTTTGCATTGTCTTTTTTCGGCAGCCTTCCGGCTCTTTCTGTTTTATTTGGAGGTTTTGAGCATGAAACGAAAATCCAATCGGGGAAAGGTATGGAACCCACGAGGTACATCTGGGCAGGTCCGGTGCCATTGCGGCCGCCCGGCAGTCCTGCGCAGCGCGGAAGGGATCTGTAAGACCCACCGGCCGGATGCCAAGGTGTATGTCTGCTCCGGCTATCCCGCGTGCGACTCCTTTGTCATGGCCCACCCGGGGACTCTGGAACCAATGGGCACGCTGGCCCCGCCGGAGCTAAGGCGGCTGCGGTATGAGGCCCATCAGCAGTTCGACCAGCTCCATAAGTCCGGCCTGATGACCAGGCGGGAGGCGTACCAATGGCTGTCCTACACGACACAGGCGCCCATGTCTCACGCCCACATCGGGCACCTGGGCGAGTATTACTGCCGGGTTGTGATCCGAGAGAGCAGGAAACTGCTGGCCCAGCGCACTGGGGCGGCGTGAGCTTCAAGAATATCAGGAGGTGAATATTATGCTGCCGCTTACAAAAGAACAGCGAGTAAAAGTAGAAGAAAATATGGGGCTTGTGGGCAAGGTAATAGGGGACTGCGTTCACACATTGGACAAGGGCTGCATCTATACCTATGATGATCTCTTCCAGATCGGGTGCATTGGCCTGTGCAAGGCGGCCCAGACCGACCAGCCCGGACACAAGGGCGCATTCTCCACCTATGCCTACTGCCTGATCCGCAATGAGATCTACACACAGATGGAGTACGCCACACGCCGCGGCCGGGAACAGGCCACAGACCCGGCGGAATTGCCCTGCGGCGTAGTGGACGACAGTCTGGAGGAGCGGGATGCCTGTCGGGAACTGATGGGGCTGCTGGACCGGGCTGAAGCTACAGCCACCGGCACCACGGCGAAAGGCATCCGGGCCATCCGGATGCGCATTGACGGATACTCCAGTAAGGAGATTGGCGAACTGCTCGGCGCCCCGGCTAACCATGTGACCGCATGGGTCTCCAAGGCCAGAAACCACATCCGTATGATGGGCCAGCCCAGTGTGTAGTTTCCGGATAGCAAAAAAAGTCGAGTAGGCCGGTACTGGGCGTGGTAAGATGGGAAACACAGATGGAGGTGATGGACTTTGGATCAGCAGACTGAGGCGGTTCAGCGGATGCAGGATTACATTGAGTCCCATTTGGACCAGGAGATCACGCTGATGACCCTCTCCAAGGTGTCGCTCTTTTCCCCTTGGCACTCCCACCGGCTGTTTAAGGAACGGCTGGGCCTCACGCCAGCGGAGTATATCCGCCGGATGCGGCTTTCCCACTCCGCCATGCGTCTGAAGCAGGAACAGTGCTTTGTCACCGACGCGGCCTATGACTGCGGCTTTCAAAGTATAGACGGCTTCACCCGCGCCTTTTGCCGGGAATTTGGCTGTAACCCTGGGGACTACGTGAAAGCCCCCGTCCCAATCCGGCTGTTTATCCCCTATGGCGTGAAATTCAAGGAGCTGAGAAAGGATACCGTTGATATGGAAAACCTGCAAAGCGTATTCGTCCAGGTGGTCCGCAAGCCGGAGCGCAAGGTCATCCTCAAGCGCGGCGTCCGGGCCGAGGACTACTTTGCCTACTGCGCGGAGGTCAGCTGCGAGGTCTGGGGTGTGCTGGCCAGTATGGACTCTCTGTGCGGCGAGCCGGTCTGCCTCTGGCTGCCGGATGCGTACAAGAAGCCGGATACCTCCACCTATGTGCAGGGAGTTGAAACGACGCCGGACTACGCCGGGGACATTCCGGAGGGGTTCGATGTCATCACCCTGCCAGCCGCAGAGTACCTGGCCTTCCAGGGTGAGCCCTTCAAAGAGGAGGATTACTCCCAGGCCATCCTCTCTGTGCAGTACGCCATGGACCACTACGACCCGGCTGTCATCGGCTATGAGTGGGATGACAGCAATCCCCGTATCCAACTGGAGCCCCGAGGCGAGCGGGGCTACATCGAGCTGCGGGCCATCAAAAGGAGGAAATCCGTATGAGAGATGAAAAGCTGGCTATTCAAGTAACCGGCCTCACCAAGAGCTACCAGGGTAAAACTGTGCTGAGCGGGCTGGACCTTTCCGTTAAGCGTGGTACGGTGTTTGGCCTGCTGGGCGCCAACGGGGCGGGCAAAAGCACCACCATTGAGTGCATCCTGGGGACCAGGCGTGCAGACTCCGGCGCGGTCTCGGTGCTGGGCCACGACCCCAGGAAGGAACGCGGCGCTCTATTCCAGCGGGTGGGCGTCCAGTTCCAGGAGGGTGACTATCAGCCGGAGATCAAGGTGTTTGAGCTGTGCGAGGAGATCGCCTGCCTGTATAACCGCCCGGCGGACTGGTGGGAGCTGTGCCAGCGGTTCGGGATTGGCGGCAAGCTGAAAAATGCGGTTAAGAGCCTGTCAGGCGGTGAACGCCAGAGGTTGTTTATCGTCCTGGCTCTCATTCCAAACCCGGAGCTGGTATTTCTGGACGAGCTGACTACCGGCCTGGACGCCAAGGCCCGGCGGGATGTATGGAAGATCCTCTCGGAACTGAAAGCGGGTGGCCTGACCATCCTCCTGACCTCACACTTCATGGACGAGGTGGAGGCGCTGTGTGATGAAATTTGTATTTTACGCAGGGGCACGGCAGTGTTTTATGGCACTGTGGAGCAGGCCAGAACACAGAGCGGCTGTGAGAAGTTCGAGGACGCCTATCTTCAGCTGTCCGGAGAGGAGGATGCGGCATGAGGTCTTTTGGTACATTACTGAAACATGAGTTGAAGCTGAATATCCGCAACATGAATATGGTGATCTTCGCGGTGATCCTGCCGCTGGTGGTACTGATCATTCTGGGGTTCGTCTATGGGGCGAAACCGGCCGCGGAGGGCGCCTCCTACACCTTCCTGGAGCAATCCATCGGCGCGCTGTGTACCATCTCCATCTGTGCCAGCGGGCTGATGGGCCTTCCGTTGGTGGTATCGGAGTACCGGGAGCGGAAAATCCTCAAGCGGTTTCAGGTGACGCCGGTCAGCCCGGCCAAGCTCCTGGCGGTGGAGTTTACTATTTATGTGCTCTACTGCGCTGTGTCCATGGTGACACTGCTGCTGGCCTCCATGCTGTTCTGGAAGGCGGCCATTCCTGGCTCCGTGCCGGCGTTTCTGGGAAGCTGGCTGCTGACAATGGTGTCCACCCTGAGTATCGGACTGATGGTGGGTGGAATCGCCAGGAACGCAAAATCCGCCAGTGTAATCGCCTGCCTGCTCTACTTCCCCATGCTGATCTTCTCCGGCGCGACGCTGCCCCTGGAGGTTATGCCGGGCGCTATGCAGAAAATCGTGTCTGTCTTTCCGCTGACCCAGGGGATCCAGCTGATGAAAGCGGCTTTCCTGGGGCTGCGCACCGGTGGTCTTTGGCTGCCTGTGGCCGTGATGGGGGCGGTGACTGTGGTCTGCATGGGGGCTGCGGTAAAATGCTTCAAGTGGGAGTAAAATGAACCGCGAGAAAAAAGCGCGGCACAGCTCGCAATGAACTGTGCCGCTCTTTACTGCGTATCCCAATGATCCAATTACGATGGAGCGATTATCGAGTCCGAATTTTTTTCAACAAAATGCAGCATAGTACAACTGCTGCAAGGAAAATAACAATCAGCGGCCAGAGGGTATGTCCGGTAAACGTACTTTCAAGCATCAACCGGTATCCCCATGCTGCAGGGAACAGTTTCCCGGCAATCTCAAATGGTTTGGGAAGCATGTCAACTGGAAACATAATCCCAGACAGCATAATGGACGGAAGGAAAAGCAGGATAGAAAACATGGATGTATTCGCTGTATCTTTTACCGCTAAGCCAATTATGCTGGCAATACTGAGGGATACGGCGATCAGGATAATCAATCCGCCCCAATATGTTTCCGGATGCTCTGGGATCTTTACATCAAAAGCAATCGGTGCAATCACATAAAGAATGAAACTCATTACGAGCAGATGAAAAAACGCCGAAAGATTTGTTAAAATCAGTCCCAGCGATAGCGGCACGCCGTTTGCCTGATAGGCGTTTTTTACATCGCTCCTGTATATTTCCGCAAGAGAGGGCGGCAATCCAATCAGCGCACCCATGGTAACCGCGAATACCGTCATGGACTGGATCAGGGTTTCTTTGCTCTCCGGCATGACAGATGTAAAAATCCCTCCCATGACCGCGAAGAACAGGAGCGGAACAGCATAGCAGGTAATCAGCATGGTTCGGCTGCGCAAGTCCAGTTTCCACTGTAGGACAAATCCATATAAGAATCCGTTCATCGCCTATTCTCCTTTCGCAATTTTCAGGAAATGCTGCTCCAGTGAGCCACGATCCACCTGAATGTCTTGAATCATCGTATTCTTTTCCTGATAATTTTTGAGGATTGCCAGCAGGCTGTTTCCGATGTCATCGGATTCATAATGCTCTGTGCCCTTGTCTGTTTGGATATGGATGTTATAATGTTTTCCAATTTTCTCGGTCAACTCCATGACGGTTCCTTGAAAAGCAATCTCTCCGTCCTTCAGGATTGCGATGCTGTCACATAGACTTTCTACCTCGGCCATGTCGTGGCTGGCTAAAAGAATGGTCTTTCCCTGGCCTTTCAAGTTGCGGATATATTCATGGAGAGAAATCCGGCCTTCCACGTCAAGTCCGGCAGTTGGTTCGTCAAGAAATACAATATCCGGGTTGCGGATCAGTGCCAGCGCCAGATGGAGCCGCCGTTTTTGTCCAGTGGACATTTCCTGATATTGCTTATTGGCTATGCTGTCCGCACCAAGCGCCGCCAGCATAGAGGTATCTGCGTTTGTTCGATTCCATTTTGAGAAAAGGCGCACGGCTTCCATCCCTTTGATGTGTGCGGGCAATGCTGCCGATTGCAGCTGAATCCCGATGCTGCCGTTTACGGATATGCTGCCGCCATCGTACTTTCTCAATCCCTCGATACATTCGAGCGTTGTCGTTTTTCCCGCGCCGTTTACGCCTAACAGGGCGAAAATATCTCCCCGGCGCACACACAGGTCAATTCCTTTTAATACCTCCTTTGCTCCGTAGCTTTTTCGTAATCCGTTCACCTGGATTGCGTTTGTCATGTGCCCGCCTCCTGAAATGGGTCTATCCCCAAGATTGAAAAATAAGCGTTCAACGCCGGTTCAATAAACGTATTTACTTTGGCTTGCTTCTGCGTCCATTCCTGGCCAAATTCATCGCTTTGTCCCATTTGCATGAGTTTGGGGAGCATAGCGGCATCCCCGCCAGTGAACTCCATGATCAAGTCCCAGTAGGCTTTTGCAAATTGTAATCCTCTCTGGCTTTCTGCTGAGATGCCAGCTTCCTGAAGCTGAATCGCCTCGTCTTGCAGACGCAGAAATTTTTGCAGAAAAACATTGCCGCTTTCCTTGTCAAACCGGCTGCGGATGTGGTCCAGCGTTTCACCGTCAAAATGCTTGATTAACCAGTAAAAGCTGTTCTTCATTTCCAGATTGATAATAATGTCCGCATATTTCTTGAAATCAACGGATTGCATTTCCAGCACCTCGGCTTTCAGGGCCTCTATTTTCGAGAGCGATTCTGTCAAACTTGCAATCTTTTCCCGGACAATAGCGGCTTGCTCTGAAAGAATCTGTGCAACGTCAGTTGGATTATCCAGCGGAATCAATCGATCCCGGATGTCATCCAGGGAGAAGCCCAAATGCTTCAAAGATAGGATCTGGTGGAGCTTAATAATGTCTTTGTCCGTATAAAGCCTACGGCCTCCCTCGCTCATAGCCGATGGTGAAAGCAGACCTTCTTTATCGTAGTGTTGTAAAGTTCGGACTGTCACCCCCATTTTCTTTGCGACTGCGCCTGCAGTCATATAGCCTTGTGGAATTGCCCTGTATTTCTCCACGTCCAAGACACCTCCTGCGGGTAGTATAACTCATGACGCTGCGTCATGAGCAAGGCCTTTTTTCTATTATCAGCAAATTGCTTTTGGATAGACAGGATTTTTATTGCGGTAAAGGGTTTCAAGTTGGAGTATGGCAGAAAAATTTTGGATCGACTGGCTGAAATAAAGCAAATGCGTGGCGCAGATATGAATGGACTGCGCCACGCACATATTGTCGGCTGTTTGGAGACTGTATGGTTTTATGTCCACACTACATATCCAATTCATGGCGGTAGACATGTAAACTGCCCTCAATTCAGTGACCAAGGTTGAGGTTATAGGGCATTCAGGTTGATGTTTCCTTTGCATACTGCAAAAACTCAGGTGTCCTGGACCAGTATTTTATGCCCCAGTGTTCAAAATCCCATTGCTCCATGTAATCGTTGCACTCATAATCAATGTAGTATGACAAGTATAGTGAGGAATAAAGAATTTCTGAGATGTAGGTTGCCTTTTCCCAATGGGGTGGCTATAATACACGAGCGACTTTTTATACAGAAGGAGAATGTTTATGAACAAAAATGAACTGATTACTGCGATGGCTGAGGCCAGCGGCCTGCCCAAAAAGGACTGTGAAATTGCGCTGAACGCATTTACTGGAGTTGTGGAGAATGCGCTCAAGGCGGAGGATAAAGTTCAGCTGGTCGGGTTTGGCTCTTTTGAAGTCAAGGCCCGTGCGGCCCGCACCGGCCGGAACCCGCGGACAAAGGAACCTGTCGAGATTGCTGCGTCTAAAGCTCCGGTATTCAAAGCTGGCAAAGCTCTGAAGGACGCGATCCAGTAAAAAGATTTGGTGGGGTGGGGAAATGCGGCGAGAACTAGGTGTTGCACGATGTGGCCTTGCGTGCTGTTTGTGCTCTGAGAACGTGAGATGCGATGGCTGTGGGTCGGATGGATGTCCCGATGCGGATAAGTGCGAAAACAAGAAGTGCTCTTCCGAAAGGGGCATTTCGCATTGTTATGCCTGCACAGAGACCTGTAAAAAAGGATTACTGAATAAAATCAAGCCCTACGCCTTTACCCTGTTTGCAAAACGGTATGGGGAGACGCATCTGTTGGATTGTCTTGAAGCAAATGAAAAAAGAGGCATTCTTTATCACCGTGAGGGAATATTTGGTGACTATGATGAATTTGACGATGTGGAAAAGTTGATTGAATTCATTAAGACCGGTATGCGTTAAATCATATATTTCATAAGTAAGCCGTTCTGCTTTTGACATTTTTAAAAACTCCTTTCCGAATGGTGACAGTCGTTGTCACTATTCCATGACAGACTATCTATGTACCAAATGCAATATGATACTCAAACGAAAGGACAAGATGTTA
>OFFI01001023.1_pt1 | contig 16737 bp, 22 predicted proteins | sample 1521351 | NCBI WGS metagenome assembly OFFI01 (sample SAMEA3504119, study PRJEB24116) | mouse gut metagenome | biome: mouse gut; feature: mouse-associated habitat; material: faeces | place: Denmark | collected 2011
CTCGTAAATTTTTTTAAAACTACAGATAAACAGATTATGATTTGTTAGATATAATGGTTTCATCAAAGGACGACAGCGCTGAACTCCTTAAAAAATCAAAAAAGGAGGATAAAAATATATGCCAAACTGGATTACAAATAGAGTTACATTACATGGAGCAGATCAGAAAGAAATTAACGAGGTGATTGATTTCTTAAGAAGCAAGGACTCGGAGGTTGATTTTAATAACATCATTCAAATGCCAGAGGAACTTAGAAATACAACAGCAGGAAGTAGAGCCGATTATGCATGGGCATATTATCATGCAAGGGAGCTTGGAGATTATACAGAGATAGATAAAATGCTCGATTATGCGTGGGTGAAAAGAGAGGGAATCAAAACAAGAGATGAACTTTTGGATAGTCTATCGGAAAGACATATTGAAGTCTGCAAGTATGATAGTCCTTCGGAACGTTTGTTTGAGGGGTACGAAGATATTTATAAATATGGAGAATGGCTTTACAACCTTGATAAAAAATATGGATGTCATGAATGGTATACATGGTCATGTGAGCATTGGGGAACTAAGTGGAATGCTTGTGACGCAAGGAGAGAAGGGAATATCCTTATTTTTGAAACGCCCTGGGATGGAGTGCCGAGGTTAATGCTTATGGTATCGGAGAAGTTTCCGCAGGTGGTCATGGATTACGAATTTGCAGATGAAGATTTTGGATATAATACTGCAAGATATACATTCGTAGGCGGCGAGGTCATAGCGGAGTATGAGCCAGCAGATAACACAATCGAATCTAAGCAATTAGCTAAATCTATTTTGGGATGGGAACCTGGGGAAGAATTTGGTGATGAAACTGACGAAGTGGCGTAATTGAAAGGGGGATATTGACATGACAGTTAAAGAATTTATTAAAGAAGCGATAGCTATTGACGATGCGGATGATTTATTACAGTTTTTGACTGAAAAAGATTTTTCAGTGATTGAGGCAGATTTTCCAATAGAAAGCCACCTAGCAGCACTGCTTGAGTATCGTGGTTATGACGAGGAAATGGATGGCATAGATGACTATTATGTAGAGTTACATTTCAACTACTGCCTTGATACAGAAAGCGATGATTACGATGATGTGGAAGAGGAAATAACTGGCTATTGCTTATCTGAGAATTGGTATGAACTGCTTGAATATGGCGAAGATTTTTATATCTGGATTCACAATGATGAAACGGAAGAAGAATATGTGACTGAGGGTGTAACGCTTTAGGAAGAAAGGAGATAACGGATGAATATAAAAGGAATAAAGAATATTTTAAGGGAAGTTGATAAGGAGCTAATGGTTCTGCTTTATGATACAGACGATAAGGAATTATTTAGAAAACCGCTGGAAAAACTCATGGAAGATACTGCCTTTGACAAGTATCATTGTGAACAGATGGCGTGTGTCCTTAACTATGACAGTGATGCAGGATACAAGAATCCAGAGGAAATAAAGAAACAATTTTTAATTAGCATTGGCGTGAGTAATAAAGCTGATACTTCAGATAGACTGACAATAGGCGATTTTGAAGATGGTTTCTGGGATTGTGATGGAATAGCATATAGCAACTTGATGCATAAAAACCTTGTTTACGATATAGAACATTTTGATGAGTGTGACAAAGAAGCGCAAAAGGAAATAAGGCGTATGATGAAAAAGTATAATAAATTTCCGCTTGATTATATTGAATTGTATTTTGACGAATATGACGTATTTGATATGTATGAGGATGATCCAAAAGCAGTCTATGATGAAATAGACTTTGGAAACATTTTATCGGTAAATGTGTTTCCGCTTCTTCCAGAGGGAATGTTGCTCTTTGGATAGAATTTCAGTAGAATTAGTTTTATTTTCTTAATGTGACTACTTAGCTGTTTTGGATATTTAAAAACGATTGTACAGAATTTTTACAATTCTATACATATAAATGAACACTCTTTTGCTTACGGAGTGGATATGATATACCTATAAAAAAGTAAGCAAAACCTTTTCTCTTAGTATTTTTAGTCTGGAGAGGGATTCTGGAGTAACATCTGGAATCCCTTTTCGGTGTCAATGAATAGGTCATAGAAATAAATTCTTTTAAAGGGCATATATGATTCTCTGATGGTGGCTACTCCCCCAAACCCCAGTGTACTCACTAAATAAGAACAGCCGAAAAGATGGCTATTCTTATTTAGCGAGTTTAAAGGGTGCTTGCCCGATAGCATATTGGCAGGCTATATATTCAAAATAAAAGCTACTGGATTTATACGCCCAGCAGCTTTATCTATCTATGCTCCTTCAATGACTTCTTTGCAGCAATGACAATATCTTTGATAATCTGCTTTTCAGCCAGACTGCATCCCTGCAATAGATTCGATATATCCTGCTCAATGTAAAGATCTGCAATAGAATAAAGGCTATCACAAACAAGCCGATCTAATGACGAATCTAAGGCATTTGCGATTTTTACGAGTGAGGAAAGGCTTACTTGTGTCGTAGCTCTTTCGATGTGGCTTATGTTGCTGGTGGCAACTCCGACAATTTCTCCCAATTTTTCTTGTGTCAAATGCTGTTTCAGCCGTTGCTCCTTTATGCGCTTCCCTAATTTCTTATAATCAAGCTCCACAGGTATCCCCCTTTCCAATTTTTTTACAAACCATATTGTTATTGTATGGCATATTGTGTTAATATATAATAATGTATTTGTCACAATATGACATATAGTATAAAAAGGAGAGAGAAATGAACGAGTTGATTGAAAAGTTAATATCTATGGGCATGGGGCGGCTTATGGACGAAAGCAGGGATGAGATGGCAATGGCAGACAAGACATACAAAGCGGATCGTGAAGCTGAGAATGAATTAGAACGGCGATATGAAAGCCTTGAACTGACCAGAGAACAGCGAATAATTATCAATGATTACATTGCATGTACATCTACAGTTAATCATCGTTATTCAGACATTGCTTATATGTGTGGTATCAAGAATACTGTAGAGATGCTTGTTTCTTTGGGATTGATAAAAGGTATGGGCGAAAAAAATTAAAGCTGCTGGATAAATTTTACCGTCCAGCAGCTTCAGTCATGGAACCTGACAATCTCATTTGGTGTACACTCAAGGATTTTGCAGAGCTTTTCCAGAGTTGTCAGTGTGATATTTTTATTCTTTTTGAGGGAATCCAGTGTTTTGTTGTCAATCCCACGCTTTAAAATCTGGTATTGGGAAACCTGTTTCTGCTTCATTGTTTCCCATAATGGGGCAAAATCTATAATTGAAACCACCTCCAGTATTGTCTGATGATTCAATTATAGTTTCCCAAAAGCAAAATAAATATTGTGGAGATAATCACAATATATTATAATGTTGCTATCGTACATAGAAGGAGCATAAGGATGGAGATTATTGAAAAGCTGACAGACAGGCAAAAAAGGCGGCTGGGCGAATTTGTCAGGGAAGTAATCTATTTGACTGAAGAAGAAAATGCTGCCATTGAGCATCAGATCCCTATGACGCAGGAGCTTTTTGAACAATGTGTGGGGCATTGTGTGGAGATTGGCGCATATTTTCGTCTGACTTGCCTTCTGAATGAGTTTTCGTATTTCGCAAATGAATATGTAAGGAAGATTGAGGAAGAAGTGGCGGATAGTGACATTGAAATCCCTGAATCCACACCAGAAGAATTAGAAGCAGGCTGGCAGAGGTTTCGTGCAAAGGTAAAGGAAAGATATGGGGAGGATGTGATATAGAAAAATAGGACTGCTTATAACTGGCAGTCCTTATCTGCGTTCTTTGAGTGTCTGTTTTACAGTTTGCAGGATTCTTAAAAGAAGCTCCTTTTCTTCAGCAGAGCATCCAATAAACAGATTTTGTAAGTCTTTATCTAAATGATGCTCTTTGACTGCTGGCAGACTGTCATAAAGCATTTCGTCTATGCCAACTTCAAGGACTAAGGACAAACGGAGCAGCGTTTCGAGGGAGGGAGAGTGCGTGCCATTCTCAAGATGACTGACAGAAGAAGTCTGTAAATCTATTTTTTCTGCCAATTCCATCTGCGATAAATGCTTTTTAAGCCGATATTTTTTTAGTTTTTCACCAAATCTGGCAGCATTAAATAATTTATCCATAAAATATGCCCCCTTCCTGAAATTAATTTTATGTTGCGTATTTCATTTTACGGCATAATATGCTAAGATTGAAATGCAGTATAAAGCATAGTATGCTCAATAATGAATTTGAGCAAAAAAATAGATTTTTTGGGAATTTAAAAACCTTATCATCAGATTTTACGTCTAGGGGGCATAAAGGAGGTGATAAGGATGAGTGATGAAGCGATTCGGGAATTGTTTTGTGCTTTTGTGGAAGAAGGGAAACTCGATGAGGAAATAGCTGAGCAGATATTACAGAAGATTTTGGAAATTTTGTTTGGCGAAAAAACAGAATCAGAGGATAGGTAAGAATAAGCAGACATAGCGACCAGGTATGTATGCAGGATTTGAGGTGGTCAGGCATATGAGAAAACACGTTCATTTGATTGTTTATTTCGTATTGTTTTCAGCTTTTTTGACTTTGCTGGCAAAATGGAAAATATTGAATGCGGTTGACCTTTCTTTATCGGACAGGCTATATCAACAGCCTGCGGCAGTTGATGGGAATATCGTTATCATTAAAATAGATGAAAAAGCCTTAGATCGTTTTGGTTCTTATCAAGACTGGAACAGGGAAAAGGTTGCGGAAGCAATTAAAATACTGAATCAATCAGAGGACAAAAAGCCTGCTGTAATAGCGGTAGATATTCTCTATAGTTCAAAAACAGCCCCAAAAGCAGATGAAGCCTTAGTAGGCGCTATGGGAGATAACGTCGTGATGGCTTGCGCAGCAGCATTTGACTCAGGATTTGTGGAGGATGGCACAGGCTTTATACATAACAGTTTCCAGATCGTTTTTTATGAAGAACCTTTTGACGAGCTGAAATCTGTCTCAGAAGCAGGGCATATCAATGCAATGAGAGATTCAGATGGAGTTCTCCGCCACCACCTCCTGTCCTTTGATTTACCAGATGGAAGGACAGTGCCATCAATGGCATTAAAAGCGGCTCTTAAATATAATGAAAATCTGGAATTACCAGAGGTAAATAGTAATGGGTTTTGGTATCTTCCGTATAGCAAAAAGCCGAGTGATTTTGAAGCAATTTCTATTTTGGATGTATTGGACGGCAAAGTATCGGCAGATTATTTTGAAGGGAAAATCGTTTTGATTGGTCCGATGGCTTCTGGATTGCAGGACAGTTACATAACAGCAATCGACCATGCAAAAGAAATGTATGGGGTGGAATATCAGGCGAATGCTATTTCGGCATTACTGGAGGGAAATTTCAAAAAGAAGGTTAGCGATTCGATACAGCTTATTGTATTATTTATCCTGCTTTTTCTTGCCAGTATTGCATTTTATGGAGTAAAGACAAAGTTTTCCTTTATCCCATGGCTTCTGTTTGCTTTTGGATGGGTAGCGATGTGCAAATTATTGTATGAGCAGGGATTTATATTACATGTTATATATATTCCATTAGGCATAACCATTCTTTATATAGGGAGTATAGCCATTCATGCCGTTAGAGAGAACATGAAACGCAGGCAGATTACAAATACATTCAAGCGTTATGTTGCGCCAGAAATCGTAAAAGAGCTAATAGACAAAGAAGATGAAGCCCTAAAATTAGGTGGGAAATCATGTAATATAGCTGTCTTGTTTGTAGATATCAGGGGATTCACTACTATGAGTGAAAAACTCCAACCAGAAACAGTTGTAGAAATATTAAATCAGTATCTGACACTTATATCAGAATGTATTTTGAAATACAATGGGACGTTGGATAAGTATGTCGGAGACGCTGTTATGGCATTTTGGGGTGCGCCACTGCCGCAGGATGATTATGTTATGAACTCAGCGAAAGCAGCAATGGATATGGCTTCGGGGGCACGAGAATTATCCCTAAAACTTGAAAAGCAATATGGGCAGAAATTAGCATTTGGCATAGGGATAAATCTTGGAAAGGCTGTTGTCGGCAATATTGGCTCACCCAGAAGGATGGACTATACAGCGATTGGAGATACAGTAAATACAGCGGCAAGACTTGAAGCAAATGCGCCTGGGGAAACAATTTATATTTCAAAAACGGTAGCAGATTCCTTAAAAGAAAGAATCATCGCAACGCCGCTTGTTAACCCACCTAAGCTAAAAGGGAAAAAGGATGGCTTTGAGATATTGACACTGGATAAGATTTTGTGAGGTGAGCGTATCGTGAAGGATTGGGAGATTTCAGTATGGGGTGTGCGTGGCTCTGCGCCTGTCCCTTCAAAGGAATATATGGAATATGGTGGGAATACTTCTTGTTTTTCAGTAAAAAGAGAAAATCATGTAATTATATTTGATATGGGAACAGGGCTTACGGTACTTGGCAGGGAGCTGATAAAACAGAAAATTATGCGCTTTGATATTCTTCTTAGCCATTTGCATATAGACCACCTATTGGGATTATTTTCATTTCAGCCGCTTTTTTGCCCTGAAATAGAAATACATTTATATGGAAGAATTGGCTTGGAAGAAAATATAAAACGGCTTCTTTCTCCGCCTTGGTATCCTTTGAGAGTAGAGGAGTTTTCTGCAAAAATTTATTTCCATGAAATAGAACCAGAAAAGAGATTCCATCTTGGCAAGTTTATAGTGTCTACAATAAAGGGCAACCATCCAGACGGAAGCATTTTATACCGATTGGATGGTGATGGAAAGAGTTTTGTCTATGCGTTAGATTGTGAATGTGACAAAAAAACTTTTTTACGGCTTTCAAAATTTGCTTATGGAAGTGATCTAATGGTTTGGGATGCCTATTTCATAGAAGAAGATTTCAAAAAAGGATGGGGACATTCTACATGGAAACAGGGGATTGAAATTGCTCGTGAGGCAAATATAGAGCATATATTGATGGCTCATTATAATAGCGAATATACAGATTCTTTTTTGTATGAACAGGAAAAAATTGCCTGTGAAGATAGAATCTGTATCTTTTCAAAGGAAGGAATGAGGTTAAGGATATGACTGAAGATGAAGTCAAAAAAATATTAAATGTAGGAGTGTTGCTTTCATCCGAAAGAAGTATAAATAAACTTTTGGAAAAAATCCTTATTTCTGTAATGGAAATTTCCCATTGTGATGCAGGAACGCTATATCTTTTGGAAGAGGAAGAATTGCATTTTGTTATTATGCGTAATAACAAAATGAAAACATATTCAGGCGGTGACGGCAGGCGTCCAGACATTCCGCCAGTCCCATTATCAAGAGAGAATGTATGCGCTTTGTCCCTGATGGATGGGAGGACAATAAATATAGCTGATGTAAGGAATTGCAGCGAATATAATCTGTCAGGTTCAGTGAAATATGATTCTATGACAGGCTATTACACAAAATCAATGCTTACAGTCCCCATGGAAAATCGTCAGGGCGAAAAGTTGGGAGTTTTACAGCTTTTAAATGCCATGGATGCGGATGGGAATATCTGTCCATTCCCTGATGAAATGGCTCTTGTTCTGCAGTCAGTTGCTTCACAGGCAGCAATTACAATCCAGAATGTTAGATACATTGATGAAATTAAGGAATTATTCCATTCCTTTGTACGTGTGTTTGCTTCGGCTATTGATGAGCGTAGTCCTTATAATGGCAACCATACAAAGCATATGGCAGTTTATGGGGAGAAGTTTATAGATTATCTAAACGTTAAGGCACAGGAAGAAGGAAAGGAAATGCCTTTTGATTCCGTTCATCGGGAAGAGCTTATCATGAGCATTTGGCTTCATGATGTCGGGAAGCTTGTGATTCCTCTTGAAATCATGGATAAACCAACAAGGCTTTTGCCAGAACAGCACAGAGGATTTTTACATAGAATGGAAGTCCTGCGGCTACTTAGTGAAATTGATTCATTGTCTGGAAAATGTGGAAATCTGGATGGCTTAATAGATGATATAAATAAAGCAGAGGAACTTGTGGAATCCATAAATGATGCAAAGCATTATGTTACGGATGAGGACATAAAAGCCCTGAAACAGCTTACAAAATGTACCTGCACAGATAAAAATGGCAAGGTAAGACATTGGCTTACAGAAGATGAATACAAAATGCTCTCCATCCGCAAAGGCACGTTGTCGGACGAAGAACGTAAAATCATGGAGTCACATGTCGTGCTGACTGATAAGCTGCTTTCCCAGATTCAGTTCAGCAAGGAATTATCCCATGTCAGGGAATGGGCTTCTGCCCACCATGAATATTTAAGTGGCGATGGGTATCCGAAACATTTGTCAGGTGCGGAGATTCCTATGGAAGTGTGCATACTTACTATTTTAGATATATTTGACGCATTAACGGCAGATGACAGACCATATAAGCCAGGGATGCCAATCGAAAGGGCACTGTCTGTTTTAAAAGATATGGCAGAAAAGGAAGGGAAATTAGATAAGGCACTGACGGATTCATTTATAAAGAGCCGTTGTTGGGAAACTTAATCTGGACTGGAGAGGATAACATGAAGAAGAAATTGTTTCGGGGAAATCTGTTTTTATTATTGATATTAGTAATGTTGCTTAGTGCGTCATGTGGAAAGAACAAATATACTACAATGAAACTGATAAAAACAGATGGGGAAGTTGGCGTGGAAAATGAAAAAGGAAATGCTGTTGATCTGATTGAGAACCTTGGGTTATACAGTGGCTATGGTATAGACACACAGTCAAAAAGTTTTGCATGGATTGATCTTGATGATACAAAGCTAACCAAAATGGATGAAAAAAGCGATGTTGACATCAAAAAAGATGGCAAGAAATTAGAACTGGTCGTAAATTCTGGAGGGTTGTTTTTCAATGTAACAAAACCGCTGGAAGATGATGAAAGTATGGATATTCGCACTTCTACAACAATCTGTGGTATTCGTGGCACTTGTGGATGGGTAGAAGCTCATGGTGATACTACCTATGTCGGCTTATTTGATGGGAAAGTGGAATGTACTGTTACAGCAGATAGAAAAGAAGAAACTGTTAGAGTAAATGCAAAAGAAATCCTTATTGTGAAAAAGGATGGCGATCATGTTACCTATGAAGTGAAGAAACTTACATATAAAGATGTGCCAGAATTTGTGCAGGTAGAAATAGCGGATGAGCCTTTTGCATTGGAAGAGGAATCTTATGCTGTAGAGGATTTTCTTGGCGTATACTCCAATTCAGACGGTGAATATGCAAGAGAGGTAGAGTTGGGATTAGATGATGATGGCGCATTATATTTCCGTCATGGAAACAGCATAAACCAGTCATATTCTTCCTATGAGGTGGATGGCAATATCATAACAGCAACTTATCAGGATGTAACAGGTACATATACAGACACATTTACATTAAATGAGGACGGCAGTTTGACAACTGAATTTGGTGATGAAAAATTTAGTGATATGAATATGAATTTTGCCTTTGAGAGGGAAATATCAGAGCAGGAAGAAAGGTCGGATGTTGTAGATATTAATGATTATATAGGCACATTCATGAATGGAGAGGACAGTGGGGCAGGAAGGCTTACAATCTCTGAAATTGATCCTCAATCGGTAAATGTACGTTTTGAAGCATCTGGGGATTTTGGAACTGAAAATGGTGTTTCTATTGTATTTGAAGAAACTGGCTATTCTTTTGAAAATGGGATTTATATTGATGTGTCAGGGAAAAGAGTGGAATTTACAAAAGGAACGAAGCACGATGGGACGTATGTTTTGGATGTTCCAGAGCCTTTAAAACAGGAGTGGAATCTTCTTGAGAGTGTTTACGAGAAGGAATATTCTTTAATGGATACTGTTCCAGAGGAAACATCGGAAATTGATAGGTTTCTTGGTACTTATACAAAAGATTTTGGAAGCTATAAAGAAGCATTGATTTTAACAGTTCGAGAAGATGGATTGTTATATTGGAATGCAGGAAACAGCTATCATGGCGGATGGATGGGTGATCGTTATACAGAGTATTCTATCAATGGGGATGAGTTGAAAGCTACAAATGAAGGTGGAACAGATACGTTTATCTTAGATGCCGATGGCTCTATTACAGCAACATTTTCAGCTTTAGATTTTTATAATGGAGTCTATGAACGAAACGATGGATATGACGAAACAGAAGAATATCCAGGAGGATACCCCTAAATAATCTGAAGTACAAAACAGAGGAGAAAAGGAATGAGAAAAATCTTGACAATGGTTTATGGGCATTTTGGACGATTGCAGCAAATAAACAAAACAGCAAGAGATGATTCTTCTTAAAGAGCATTTAAACCTTATGCAAATGCCATAGCAAAAATGTTAGATAGAAAGCGTTTAAAGAAATAATATTAAGAACAGCTGGAAAATTTATACAGCAAATAGTCAGCAAAAAGTCAAAAATTTGCGTATAAAAATTTTATGTTATACAATTAAAAAGTAAAACAATTTGATAAGGAGAAATACATATGAATAAAGAATTATTACAAAAACTTATAAATGCAGACAGAATCTGTAAACAGGCAAATGTACACTATCAGGAAGCTGTTAAGCTGGAGCAACAGGATATGGAACAGCAGGGCGAGTACAAAAAAATCAGCTAAAATAAAAGGAATTATCGCTGGTGTTGCTACTTGGTTTGTTATTGGGTCGATTGGAAATGTATTGGTTTCTTTATTGGGAAATATTGCAATTTTTGTCATGATGGTAAATAGTATAAGCCAATTTGGTGGACTAGCTTTAGGAATTATCCTTGGATATAGCATATACAAAAAAGGACAAGGTGAATTTAAGGCTGAATCAGCTAAAAGACAAAAAGCTATAGAAAAAGAAAAAGCTGCCGCACAGCAGATTTTTGACAACAATGTAAATGATCTTGCTTTTCTTCCTGTTGATTATTGGTATCCTCTTGCCACAGAGTACCTTGTAAAAGTAGTCCAAGCAGATAGGGCAAATAGCTTAGCAGAAGCCTTGTCAATGTTTGACGAGCAGTTACACCGCTGGAAGATTGAAGAAGCAAACGCCGAGATTGTCGCACAGCAAAAGGCTCAGACAGCAAACTTAAACAGCATCAGAAAGAGCAGTAAAGTAAGCGCTATTGCTAATACAGCAAACGCTATTGTAAATATTTCAAGTAAACTATAATTTATCAAAAAACAAAGGAGAATGATATACATGAAAAAAATATTATTGATGCTTGCAGTAGGAATTGCAAGCGTAGGATTATTAACGGGCTGTGGCGGCGGGGCATCAATCAACTTAACAGATTATGCAACTGTAAATTTTGAAGGAGTAGATGGGAAAGGCACAGCAACTGTAAACTATGATCTGACGCAGCTTGAGAAAGATTTTGTGGGTGATGACGATGGAAACATTTCACAGGAAGAAGCACAGGAATTAGTGAATTTTGCGTCCTTTGAAATGTCAATCAAATGGGAGCTGGATAAACAAGAAGCCCTCTCAAATGGTGATAAAGTAAAACTCACTATTACATATAACGAGGATTCAGCAAAAGAACAGAAGATAAAGATTAAAGGCGACACAACAAAAGAATTTGAAGTGTCTGGACTGAAAGAGCCTATTACTTTAGATGCATTTGATCCAGAAATTTTTGATACGGATACTGGTGTCAAAATAAGTTATGAAGGCATATCCCCTATGGCAAGTATAGTTATTGAAAATGGATGTGGGGATGGACAGGCGCAGCGTTTTGTGGAGTATGTGCCTGATAAAACATATGAAATAAGCAATGGAGATACTATCACTATTACAGCAAGCCTTACTGAACAAGCTATTAAAGAAGGGTATGTGCTTAAAGAAGAACAGACACAAATTACAGTAGAAGGATTAGAAAGCTATGTATTAAATCTTTCAGAATTAAATGAAGGAGATAGAAACAATGTCGAAACAAAATTAAATGATTTATTCAAAGATACAACAAGCGACTGGATTAGCTTTCTTGTAGAAGATCAGGATATAAGCCTTTCGCCTGATTCTGGATGTTCTTATGGAGATATAAAGTTTCTGAATGAAGAATCTAAATTTTATAAAGACAGGCAGGCATTAGTCATTCCTTTTACGGTGGATATTAAAGATGCTAAATTTAATTGGTGGGGTACTGATTATTATGAAGAACCACTTGTAAAAAGCTTCAACGATGTAGCTGGATATTTTACAATTTATAATCTTAAAACTACTGCATCTGGAGAAGTTATTGATGACGAAATGACATCTGAAATAAGTGCACTCTATGCGAATAAAGAGGAGCTGGATAGAGAGATAAGGGAATCATTTGAGTAGGAAATCATTTCTTGTCAATAAAAATCTGATAATGTATATTTAGATGTGATGAAGCCATAGGACAGGTCTAAGAAATGACTTTTTCCTATGGCTTTTTGCTACATGAAATACATGATTGTATAAATCACACCTATGATAAAGCCAAGAATAAAGAAAAATAAAGGAAACAAGTATTTTTTTAATGATTGCCATAGCGAAGGCTTGGGAGCTGGTGAAGCAAGATTGCCTTGTGTTTCATGATTAGTGCTATCATGAACAGGCTTGCCAGAAATACCAATCGGCAAGCCCGTTGATGGATCTATTTTTCCTTTTTTGAGTTTTTCTTTCTTAGGTGGTCTGACAGGCTCCCTGCTATCAGGCGACCTGAGATCTTCACCTGTTATTGGGTCAAATGCCAGTTTAGATTGTTCAAAATATTCATAGACAGGCTTGGCGTTTGCGGTATCAAATCCTTGTAATCTTCTGCTTGCCCAAAGGTAAGCATCGTCATGGTGGTCTATGTATACTAAAAGCACAGTATTCCCCGATTGCGTGAATATTGCCCTGAAATCCTGAGTTACTCTGGCACTTTTAAAATCAAGTTTTGTATTGAGCTTTTCGACTTTCAGGCTGTCGCTTCTTAGGCTTCTTTGCATTAGTCTGATAGTTTCAAGTGATTTTTTCTGTATTTTCTTATCCAGTCTTGAAAATGCGTCTATATATGTATCGGAACAGACGATGTTCGTTGCCATGTATATCCTCCCTTTAATCTATGACGTTCATTAAAATATCTATCGTAATCTCTTCTTTAACTTTATCCGTAATGGTCAGCAGGTAAGCATCATCTTTTTTCTCTATAGTAACGCCATCAATAGGAGCAGCCAATTCAAAAGAAAAATATCTTGCAAATAGAGTATATGTACCCCAAATAATTCCTTTGATAGTATCTTCTCCAATGCCATTATAAAGTCTTTTGCCTTTAGATGTTGTTATGGAGTAAGATAGGAAGCCTCTATTCAAGCAGTTAGGAATAATATGTAATTTGATTTTTGGAATACTCTCTAAGTATTTTATTTTCTCTCGGCTGGTTCTGATTGCTCCTTTTAAACGATTGTTTTCTGTTTTAAGCAGTTGAAAAGAAATCATATAAGTTTCGTATAATTTTCTTTTTATTTCCTCGTATTGTAGGAGCATATCTTTGTGATGCATATGAGGATTGATGTCTAAATCAGTACGTTCCAGCGTATAAGAACTTATAGGAATGCGACTGGCTTTCTCTTCTGCCAGAGCTTTAGCTTCATTAAATAATTTCTTGGCTTTTTCATTATGATAGAGATAGCTTTTGCTTAGTCCAGAGAGTTCACAGACTCTGGGAGCAGTGATCAGTTCGTCATTATGTATCATATCCTCCAAGACAGTTTTTAAGGTGTTGTATTTTTCTTGAATGATCTTCTGTCTGGCTTCTAACATAGGAGAAGTATTTCTTTCGTGGTCTTTTGGCATGGGCGTTCCCTCTCTCTGTTCGTTGATATGTCTATTTTACATTAATTTTTAGATTGGGGAAAGATGTTTTCAGTCTATATGAGGCATGAATTTATTCTGGTGGAAATAGACTGGCAGAATGATTTAAGAAAGTGGGCTTGGAGGAGTGGTATTTTGGCTATTTAAAAAATGCCTTCATTCCTAGATATTTACTTACTTTATACAGAGTTCACAGGGTTTACCATATCTCTTTTTACAGCCATTTTGTACAGAATAAACAGAGTTTTATCACTAAAAAGTATTCCTTATATATTGTCGGGGAGTGCAGGGGAGCGGAAGCGGTGGATTTATTAAGCGCGAACAATACCGGCCATGCAGGGAGCATGGGAACCGGGCATGCCAACAGTTCCCGCGATATGCTCAGGCGTCTTGAAACAATGGTTTTGATGGGGATGGATCTTCCGGTAGCGGCAATCCGCGGGCAGATCGTATCGGGGATAGATTTGTTTATCCACCTGGGCAGGCTGCGGGATAAAAGCCGTAAGGTGCTTGAAATTGCCGAACTTGCGGGTATTGTCAATCAGGAAATTCAGTTAAACGTATTGTACCGTTTTGCGGAAACTGGGGAAACGGAAGGAAAGCTGGAGGGAATATGGGAAAAACAGGGCGAATTGCTGCACCGGGAAAAATGGGAAGCGGCGGGGTTTTAAGCAAAAAGCGGTTTTGGATGCAGGCGGGGATCGCCGCGGCCGCAAGCGGGTTTATTGCCGTACTGTTTTACAATTCCCCGTGGGGGATGGTTTGGCTTCCGGCAGTTTATTGCCTGGCGGGGCGCATGTTAAAAGAAGCGGAGGACAGGAAGCGCAAGAACCGGCTGAACCTTGAATTTAAAGATTATTTAAACGCAGCCAGCAGGGCGCTTATGGCCGGTTATTCGGTGGAACGGGCGTTTGTGGAGGCGCTGAGGGACGTAAAGAGGCTTCACGGAGACGGCTGCCAGCTTTTCGGACGGCTTGGGACGATGGAAACGCGCCTGGGATTAAAAGAGACAATCGAACATATATTAAATGATTTTGCAGAAGGATGCGGCAGTGAGGATATTGAAAGCTTTGTCGAGATTTTCTGTTATGCGAAACGGTATGGCGGGGATTTTGTGCATATTATCGCCGCAACAACAGCCAGAATCTGCGACAAAACGGATATCATGGAAGAAATCCATACGGTAATGGCGCAAAAAGCGCTGGAGCAAAAGATTATGTGCGCAGCGCCGCTTGGGATACTTTTGATGTTCCGGCTGACGTCGGCCGAATTTATCGGCAGGCTGTACAAAAATCCTTTGGGCGTTTCCGTTATGACGGCGGCGCTTTTGGTGTATGCCGCGGCGTTTGTGCTCGGTATGAAAATGGTGGAAATCGAGGTGTAAAAGGATGATGGTATGCGGATTGGTATCGCTGGGCCTTGTAATTTTGATGGCTGCGTTTCGCAGGCGGGACGTATGGCAAAAGATACGCAGCCCCTGCCTGGCTGTGTTTTTATTCGGTTTACTGGGGCTTTTGGCAGGGGTGTTGGGCGAGGCCAAAGAAAAGGACGGTTCTTATGGGACGATAACAAGGAATGCGCCCGGGGAAGGGGAACTTGAAACGGAAGTATACGCCTATCTGCCGCAGGAAGATACGGAGTATATGCTTACGCTTTTGATACCGGAGCGGGCGTACGGCAAAAAAGAAGAACAGGCGCTTCTTGCGGCGGCGGAAGAGGAAATAAAAGAGACCTTTTACGGGGCAAATGAGATTACATCGGATCCGGACATACGTGAGAGCTACCAGGACGGCGCGGTTACTGCGGATTGGCGGTTTTTGGACCGCACGTTTATTTCTGCGGAGGGAAAGGTTGACATGCAGGCGTTAAAAAAGTCCGGCCAAACAAAACAGAGGGTGGAGGCCGAGGTGATTTTAAGCTGCGGCACAAGCGAAAAGACCTGCCGGTTTGCCTTTGTCATTGCGCCGGATCCAACCACCCCAAAAGAGAACCTGGCATTTGGGATTGAAAAACAGATTGCGGGGCAGGAAAAGACCGAACGGAAAGTCGTGCTGCCGACGAATGTAAACGGACGGGAAATTTGCTGGAAGGATCCCGGGCAAAATTTGCCGTTTCAGTTGCTGGGACTGGGCGTGCTGGCAGCCGCAGCCGTATTCTGCGCCGAAAAAGAGCGGCGGGAAACAGAAAAACAGAAACGGAAGCAAAGGCTGTTTTTGGCGTATCCGGAATTTGTCAGCACGCTGTCTTTGCTGCTTGGCGCAGGCATGACGATATCCGGCGCACTGCGCAAAATGGACAGCATGTACTGTAAGCGGAAAACAGAAGGGGGAAGGGCGCAGGACGTATATGAGGAACTGCACGTTATGATATGCGAGATAGATAACGGCGTGGGAGAACTGCGTGCATACGAGCAGTTTTGCGGACGGTGCGGCTTACAGCCCTACCGGAAACTCGTATCCCTTCTGGCAAGCGGCCAAAGGGTCGGCAACAGCAGGCTTTTAGAACAGCTGGACGAGGAAGCGGGACGGGTGTTTTCGGAACGCAAAAATGCCGCAAAGCGGCTGGGGGAAGAGGCGGGGACAAAACTGCTTTTGCCTATGATGATGATGCTTTTGGTAGTTATGGGGATTGTGATGGTTCCCGCATTTTTATCGGTATATGGATTGTAAAAACAAGGAGGGACACAAATGAGGACATGGCGTGAATTTTTAAATGAAGAAAGTGCGAACGGGGTAGTGGAAGTGATTTTGATTCTGGTGGTTTTGATCGGGGTGGTAGTGATTTTCCGAAAACAGCTTCAGTCCCTGGTTGGCGATCTGATGGACTCCGTCACAAGGAAAGCGAAGGCGGTAGAGTGAGAGGGGCGGG
>OFFI01001026.1_pt1 | contig 16728 bp, 18 predicted proteins | sample 1521351 | NCBI WGS metagenome assembly OFFI01 (sample SAMEA3504119, study PRJEB24116) | mouse gut metagenome | biome: mouse gut; feature: mouse-associated habitat; material: faeces | place: Denmark | collected 2011
CCCCCTGCCTGCCTCGTCTATGCCGCAGATATATTTCTTGTCCTGGTACTGCTTCTCATAAACTTTTAATGCTTCGATCCTTTTTCTTTCCTGTTCCAGATCTTTTAAGCGCTTTCTAGCCTGGGCAGCCAGTTTCTGCACTCCCGCTCTTTCGTCTGTCTGGTATTTCAAAATAAAAGAAGGCAGCATAGTCTCCTCTGCCGCCTCTAATTCCTTTTTAACGTCTACGATTCTTTTTAATCCGTCCACGAAAATCCTCCTCTTTTGCGGCGTCATTGATGCTTGATAAATCCGATCTTGTCAAAAGGAAAAATCCGAAGCCATGCCCTTCCCACAAAATCTTTGCCAAGCACCTTGCCTACGCTGGGATCTCTGCTGTCTGAACTTGCATTGCGGTTATCCCCTAGTACGAAATATTCATCTGCCCCAAGCTCTATGGGATCTGCTGCTTCGCCGGGATCTTGAATAATCTCCCTTCCATAAGATTCCTCGAGCTCTTCGCCGTCAATGTAAATCACGCCATTCTGATCGATCTGCACTGTCTCGCCGGGCATTCCGATAATGCGCTTTATATAGTAAGTATCTTCTTTGTGCTTAAATGGAAAAACCACAATGTCAAACCGCTCTGGCTTATGGAACCGATAAGTAATCTTATCCACAATCAGATTATCCCCGTCGCTGAGCGTGTACTCCATCGATGTTCCGCTCACTTGCGTCCGCTGCCCTACATAATGGATCACTAGGTATGTCAGCAGAAATACGATTCCTATATATATAATAAAGCTGATGGTTTCCTGTACCATGCTCCGTTCTTCCTTTAAAGGCTTCCTTCTCTCCTCCCGCTGATTCTCCATATGCCAATCCCGCTCCCTGTTATTCTATCGTAATATTATTTTTATTCTAGCTCTACTCTGATGGAAATTCAAGTGTTATTTTTCCCAGCTTTCCACTGCGAAACTCTTCCATCACAAGCGCCGCTGCCTTACTGTAATCCAGTTCTCCTCCCTTTTTCACACAGTTGCGGCTCCTGGCAATTTCCATCAGAATATCTGACGGCTCCTGGTCTTCTTGCACCTGATAGCGATCAGACAAAATTCCTGGATAATTCTCTTTCAGCACCTTGGTCAATGCCAGAGAAAGCTCATCGATATTCAAAATCTCGTCCTTGATCGATCCGATCAGCGCCAGATTAAGCCCTACTTTCTGATCCTCAAACTTTGGCCATAAAATTCCCGGCGTATCTAAAAGTTCCACGTTCTTATTGAGCCGGATCCATTGTTTTCCCTTGGTGACGCCTGGCTTATTTCCTGTCTTGGCACATGCCTTGCCAGAAAAAGTATTGATAAACGTGGACTTTCCCACATTGGGAATCCCAACCACCATCGCCCGTACTGGCCGGTTCTTGATCCCTCTTTTGCGGTCTCGCTCCATTTTTTCCTTACATGCCTCCATCACCACATCGCTGACATTTTTCATGCCTGCCTTGTTTCTGGAATCCAGCTTTACCACAAAATATCCTTTTTCCCTAAAATACGACGTCCAGGACTGCGTCAGCTTCTCGCTGGCAAGATCCGCTTTATTCATCAATATCAGCCTTGCTTTCTGTCTGCCCAGTTCATCTAGTTCTGGGTTGCGGCTGCTCACTGGAATACGGGCGTCCACCAGCTCTATCACCAAGTCGATCAGCTTCATGTCCTCCTGCATTTGACGCTTCGCCTTTGTCATATGTCCTGGATACCATTGAAAATGCATCTTTTCCCTCCTGTCTATTTCAGCAAACCAATTTCTTCCCAGGGATAGACTCTCAACCATGCTTTCCCTGTAATATGGTCTTTCTTCACGTTGCCAATACTAGCATAACGGCTGTCCTCGCTGTTGTTGCGGTTATCTCCCAGCACAAAATATTCTTCCTCCCCTACAATGATTTCTTGTTCTGCCATCAAGGCATTTTCCACTGGCTCCACTTCCAGCTTTTCTGGGAAAGGCTCTCGATTGACATAAACTATGCCGTCTTTGATCTCTATCACGTCTCCCGGCAATCCAATGATCCGCTTTACATAATAATGTGATTTTTGATTGCCATTGGGGGAAAACACCACTAAGTCATTGCGTCCTGGTTCAAACAATTTATATAAAAACCGATTTACCAATATCTGGTCTCCGTTCTCCAAAGTAGGAGACATCGACGGTCCCACCACGGATATTTTAAATCCAAAAAATGATACCAGGATCACAGTTCCTATAATAGTCAGCAAGATTTCTCCCGCCCAGATTGCAATTTCTTTTAGCAAGCTTGTATTAATTTTTTTCTTCTTGTGATAAAAACTTAGTCCTGACACTCTTCTATTCATATGATATGACTCCTATTGCACAATCTTTTTACCAGTCAATCCGACTAAATATAGGAAAGTTTGAAGAGATTTCCTATAGGATGAAAAAAGGAACAACTACAATCGTACTTGTCCCTTCCTTTCTTTCAAAGCTTGCAAATTATCTTACTAACTCTTTCACTTTCGCTCTCTTTCCAACGCGTCCTCTTAAGTAATTAAGTTTTGCGCGTCTTACCTTGCCATAACGAACTACCTCGATCTTCTCTACATTTGGGGAATGCAGCGGCCATGTCTTCTCCACTCCGACACCGTTAGAAAATTTACGAACTGTAAAAGTCTCTCTGTTGCTTCCCCCCTGACGCTTGAGCACAATTCCTTCAAATACCTGGATTCTCTCTCGGTTTCCCTCTTTGATTTTGCCATAAACTTTTACAGTATCGCCTACTCTGAATTGATCCACTTCAGCCTTTAACTGCTCTTTTTCAATATTTTTGATAATTTCTGTTGCGTTCATTTTGCGACCTCCTATTTCCTTAGATGTTCTTAATACATTCCGTAACAGAGGACCATCACCTTCTTGTCTCATAGATTTATATTGTATCATAAGAAAAGCAAAAAAGCAAGATGCTTTTCAAACAAAGGGACATTTCGCGATGACTCATTATCTCGTCAACAATTTCAACGATAGTTTATAAGGCTTATAAGAAGAGAAAAAGACCGTTGCAGAAAATATTCTCTGCAACGGCCTTGTTGCCATTTCTGGCTATGTTCGATCCATTATTTCTTGATCTTCAGTTTGATGGTTCCTTTTTTCTTCGTTCCGTCAGTAGCAGTTGCAGTAATTGTTACAGTCTTACCCTTTCCTGCTTTTTTGATGGATACTTTGCCTTTCTTGTCAACTGTTGCATACTTGGTGTTAGAAGACTTCCAGGTAAGCGTCTTGTTAGCTTTGCTTCCATTGGTCTTAACAGTTGCCGTGAGAGACACTTTCTGATTTGCCTTTACGGTATTTTTCTTCACGCTCTTTGGAGCTTTCACAGTAATCTTGGTAACGGCATTCTTCATGATCTTGACTTTGATCGTCTTTTTCTTCTTGCTGCCGTCTTTTGCAGTTGCTGTAACGGTAACCGTCTTGCCTGCTCCAGCTTTCTTAGTGGTGACTTTACCACTCTTATTAACAGTAGCATATTTCTTATCCTTAGTAGCAATGCTCCATGTTACTGCCTTATTCGTAGCATTTGATGGAGATGCTGTCGCTTTTAAGGTAACGCTCTTGCCTGCTGCAATCTTAAGACTAGTTCCATACTCGGATGAAATTTTAATAGACTTAACCTTAACTACTTTCTTTAATGCTTTCTTTGCATTTTCCAAATCTGTAGTAGCCTTATCAACTTCGCTCTGTGTTGCCTCGCTGTTATTATTTACAGTTTTTGCAGCCTTTAATGCCTTTTCAAATTTGGTCCATGTAGAAGAAGTATAATCTGCTTTCTTCAGTTTATCTGCTGCAGTGATAGCTGCCTTTAATTTTCCTTTATCTGCCGTTACAACTGGAGGCTCTACAACTTCTTTTTCTTTCAGCGCCTTTGTCGCAGCAGCCAGATCATCAATTGCTGTTTCTATGTCGCTCTGCTTTGCCGTCTCATTAGCATAGGTATCTTTTGCAGCCTTTAATGCAGCGGCAAACGGCGCCCATGTCTCAGCTGTATAATCTGCCTCTTTTTTAGCCTCTGCAGCATCGATGGCAGCTTTTAATTCTGTCTTATCTACTTTTTCTGTCGGTTTTAAAACAAGAGCATTTGTCTTAGCTACCAGTCTCTCTGTTGCTGCATCTACTTTGCTTTGCAGCGCATTGTCATCGGCATCTACATTCCTTGCAGTTACTAATGCTGCTAAGAACGGATACCATGTCTCAGCGGTGTAATCCATCTGGTGCTTCTCTTCTGCAGCTTTGATTGCAGCTTTTAATGCTGTCTTGTTTACCCCTGGTTTGTTCTCAAGAGCTTCTGTCTTGTTAATCAGCTCTTCCGTTGCATCAACAACCTGATCTTTTGTCACTTCATTATTTTCTTCTTTAAGCGCTTCCTGCACATCCTTTGCAGCCTTTAATGCTTTTGCAAACGCTTCCCATGATTTAACTGTATAATCTGCCTCGACTTTCTTATCAGCCTCTGCCACTGCGTTATTCAATGCTTCGATATCTGCCTGGCTCGGGCGAACAAGAGGTTCTGGTTCTTTTTCTACAAGGGCATTCATTGCGTCTGTCAAGTCCTTTGTCGCTTTCTGGACATCCGCCTTGGACACTTTATTTCCTGCCTTATCAAGTTCTGTCAGCATGTCTTGCGCAGTCTTTAATGCAGCGGCAAACGGTGTCCATGATTCTTCTGTATAATCTGTCTCTTCCTTAGCTTCAGCAGCTTTTACTGCCTTTTCCAGTTCATCTATGTCTGCCTGGTCTGGTGAGACAAATGCCTCGCCAACTTCTACAAGGGCATTCATTGCGTCTGTCAAGTCCTTTGTCGCTTTCTGGACATCCGCCTTGGACACTTTATTTCCTGCCTTATCAAGTTCTGTCAGCATGTCTTGCGCAGTCTTTAATGCAGCGGCAAACGGTGTCCATGATTCTTCTGTATAATCTGTCTCTTCCTTAGCTTCAGCAGCTTTTACTGCCTTTTCCAGTTCATCTATGTCTGCCTGGTCTGGTGAGACAAAAGGTTCTCCTCCCTCCTCAGCGACGAGACTTACGCTGGCATGACTCAAAGCCACGATAGCGCATACCACGTTTCTCTTCGTTGTCTTCTTGGCTTCAAGAACTTTTGCAGCATCTAACGCCGTTTTAAACGCTTCCCATGACTCAACCGTATAATCCGCCTGTTTCTTGGCATTAGCAGCGCTCACTGCAGCATCCAAAAGCGCCTCGTCTCCGTCGTCAGCGGTTACCTCTACTGCCAACTGACCATTATCAGCAGTTACAACTTTCAGTCCCTTTAACGCACTTTCTAACCCCATAAGCACATTTTTGACTTCCTGCTTAGTTACATCCGTTCCTTTTGCCTGAACAAGCTTCGCAGACTGTAATGCCGTATTAACACTTGTCCATGTGTCGCCATATACAGAACTCTTCTCTTCACCTTCACCAGGCGACACTACCTTTGCCAGACCGTCACTTGCAGAAACTGCCTGCGCCAAGCACAACAAATCTCCGTCACTTGCTGTAACGACTGCCTCTTGCTCTTCGACTGCATACTGCTTGCCGCTTGCCGCATTCACATTCTGCGGAGTAGCAAAACCGATACTTGTCACGGTGATTGCCGCAGCCAAGAACATCGATAGAAACTTCTTTGCTTCTTTCATGTTTATCCTCCTTCTTTATCTTAGAAAAAATATTTGTTTTCTACCCCCATAAGCAATCCATCAATTCCTATAGTATAAATAGAAAACATCTTTCTTTTACATATAGAATTATATATCGATTTCTTTTTTTTTTCAATTGTCGTTTTTGTGGAAATAGCTTTCATAAACTAATGTTTTTTATTCACTTTTAACAATTAAGAAACATATGTTTTGATACCTGTCAAGAATCTTGCCTCTGCTGCTTTTGTTTTTGCAGCCATTCCTGCTCTGAACTGGTTAGATTTGCCTGTTCCAGAAGATCCGGCCTGCGCTCCCAGGTACGCAGAATGGACTGTTGCCTGCGCCACAATTCAATATTTTTGTGATGCCCTGACAGCAACACGCCCGGCACTGTTTTCCCTTTCCATTCTTCTGGTCTGGAATACTGAGGATGTTCCAGCAGACCGCCTTCAAAAGACTCTGCTGCTTTGGAATCTCCATTCCCCAATACCCCCGGTATCATTCGGGATATAGCGTCCACCATCACCATGGCAGGAAGTTCTCCTCCCGTCAGCACATAATCCCCAATGGACATATAATCTGTCACAATTTCTTCTAACACTCGTTCGTCAATCCCCTCGTAATGACCGCAAAGAAGAATCAGATCTTCTTCCAGCGCTAATTCTTTTGCATCTTGCTGGGCAAACGTCTTTCCCTGGGGCGTCATATAGATGCATCTGGGCTTCCTTCCAATGCGTTCTGCTACGGATTTCCAAGCGTTATAAACCGGCTGCGCCTGCATCAGCATCCCAGCGCCGCCCCCATAGGGATAATCGTCTACATTATGGTGTTTATTTTCCGAATAATCGCGGATATTCACCGTCTCAATATGCAGAACCCCAGCCTCTGACGCACGCCCAAGTATGCTGGTATGCAGACCTTGCATTACCATTTCCGGAAACAATGTCAATATATAAAAATTCATTTTTTCACTTCCTCACTTGTTGCCAGGCTAAAGCAGTCCCGGCATCAGGCATACCTCTATCTTCCGCCCCTCTATATCTACCTTGCGAACGCAATCCCTGATTGCCGGAAGCAAAAGCTCCTGGTTTTTATCTGCCACCTGCGCTGCATAAGGAGAATCGGGGCTGATCTTTACGATATATACATCATTTGCCCCAGTCTGCAGCACATCTTTGAGCTCGCCCAGCAATGTTCCTTCCTCCGTAGACACCTCTATTCCAATCAAGTCGGCAATAAAATATTCACCCTTTTCACATTTCACAGCCTGATCCCTGGTGACGAACAGCCCCTTTCCCTTATACTTTTCGACATCGTTGATGCTGTCAATCCCCTTGAATTTCAAAATCACCATCTTTTTAAAAAATCTCACCTGCGCAACATCCAATTCCAAGTATTTCTCCCCGTTATCCAAAAAGATTTTTTTCAGCTTTTTGAAGCGATTTACATCATCTGTCATCGGAAAAACTTTCACTTCGCCCCGCACTCCATGCGTGGAGGCGATTGCTCCCACCTGCAATAAATCGTCCATAATCGTTCTCCTTTTCAAACATGCAGAAAGAGGCTGCCGCAAAATAAATCCTCTTCTGCGGCGGCCTCCTGCTCGTTGTCTATTACTGCACAATATCTACAATAACTTTCTTGTCACTCTTAGCTGCTGCTGCTTTCACAACAGCGCGAATGGCTTTTGCAATCCGTCCTTGCTTGCCAATCACTTTGCCCATGTCTGTCTGGGCGACATGCAATTCTAGCACAATGGACTTTTCGTTCTCAGTCTCTGTAACTGCAACCTCTTCTGGTTGATCCACAAGGGCTTTGGCAATTACTTCTACTAATTCTTTCATCACTTCACCTCACGAAGACTATTTCTCGATCCCGGCTGCTTTGAAAATCTTTCCTACCATTTCTGTCGGCTGAGCGCCATTTGCTAACCATTTCTTTGCTAACTCTTCATTTACATGAAACTCGCTTGGATCCTTTGTAGGATCATAAGTTCCGATTTCTGCGATGCATTTTCCATCTCTGGGAGATCTGGAATCTGCAACAACGATTCTATAGAAAGGAGCTTTCTTCTGTCCCATTCTCTTTAATCTGATCTTTACCATTGTCTTTCACCTCCTGGCCCTTGTTCTATATTTGCTTCATCCTGCCATGCTGCGCTTACAGGCGCATTACGGCATCCTGTGCAAGAATCGATCATTCTTTCACAATATATCTTTGTAATCAAGTTCTGCCTTGGCATCCCCTGTTACTTACTATAATCCAAACGGCAGTTTAAATCCGCCCCGGCGCTTGCCTTTGCCGCCCATCAATCCTGGCATCTGCTTCATCATCTTCCTAGACTGCTCAAATTGCTTCACCAGACGGTTTACCTCACTAATATCTACCCCGGCGCCTTTGGCAATGCGGCGCTTTCTGCTAGGATTTAAGACAGATGGGTTGGCCCTCTCTTTCGGAGTCATGGAATAAATGATTCCCTCTATCCTCGCCATCTTTTTTTCATCCATGGCATTCTCAATCTCTGTAATCTGAGAACTGCCGATGCCAGGCATCATCTTAAGCATGCTGGAAATCCCGCCCATCTTTTTCATTTGATTCATGGACTCTAGATAATCGTCAAAGCCAAACTCGGCTTTCTTCATCTTCTGTTCCAGTTCTTTTGCTTTCTCTTCGTCTATGGTCTCCTGCGCCTTCTCGATCAGGGTTAACACGTCTCCCATTCCCAGAATACGGTTTGCCATACGGTCTGGATAAAACTGTTCCAAATCAGACAATTTTTCGCCCATGCCCACATACAGAATCGGCTTTCCAGTTACTGCCCGGATCGACAATGCCGCCCCGCCCCGGGTGTCGCCGTCTAGCTTTGTCAAGATCACGCCGTCAATGCCGATCTTTTCCTGAAAAGTGTTTGCCACGTTCACAGCATCCTGTCCCGTCATGGCGTCCACCACAAGAATCGTCTGGCTGACTTCTACCCGCTCCTTGATTTCACACAGCTCCCGCATCATTTCTTCGTCAATATGCAGGCGCCCCGCAGTATCTATGATCACCACGTTTTGTTCATTCGCCTTGGCATGCTCAATGGCCGCCTTGGCAATATCTGCCGGCTTGTGACGATCCCCCATGGAGAACACCTCCACGCCCTGCTTTTCTCCATTGATCTGAAGCTGCTGGATTGCTGCCGGACGGTAAACATCGCAGGCTGCAAGCAAAGGCTTCCTTCCCTTTTGCTTCAGCTTTCCAGCTATTTTTGCCGTCGTGGTAGTTTTTCCTGCTCCCTGCAGGCCCGCCATCATAATCACGGTCATCTCTGAAGCAGGATTCAGGACAATCTCTGTCGTCTCCGAGCCCATCAGCGAGACCAGTTCTTCATTGACAATCTTAATGACCATCTGCCCCGGATTGAGCCCGTTCATCACATCTTGCCCGATAGCGCGCTCCTGAACAGATTTTACAAACTGCTTGACGACCTTAAAGTTAACGTCCGCTTCCAGCAGAGCTAGCTTTACTTCCTTCAGCGCTGACTTCACATCGTCTTCTGTGAGCAATCCTTTGCTGCGCAAAGATTTAAATACATTCTGCAATTTTTCAGACAAGCTGTCAAATGCCATACTATAACTCCTCTAATATCTCATTGGAAATAGCTTCAATCTCAGCCATTCTCTGCGTTTGATCCTTACCTTGGCAGTCTTTGGAAAGATCCCGTATCTTGATGATTTTTTCTCTATTTTTAAGAAAACGTTCCAGCAAATGCAGCTTCTGTTCATATCCCTCAAGAATCTTGTCACAGCGCTTGACCAAGTCATGAACTCCCTGCCGGCTAATGCCTTCTTCCTCTGCAATCTCGCTGATTGACAAATCTTCAAGCACAAAGGCTTGATAGATGTTTTGCTGATGCTCTGTCAGCAAATCCCCATAAAAATCATAGAGATAGGTCTGTCTTACTTTCTTTTCCATTGTTACCACCTCAGGTATCATACAGCAAAACAAACAGGATGTCAAGTGTTTTTTCTTGACGCCCTGTCTGTTAGAGATCCATTTTTAAACATCATAGTCACATCCGCTTTCATAATTCCACATCGAACTTGTAACCCATCCCCCAAATAGTCTTAATATGATCCCCCTTTGCGCCTAGCTTGCTGCGCAGCTTTTTGACATGGGTATCGATGGTTCTCGCATCTCCAAAATAATCATAATTCCAGACATGATTTAATATTCTTTCTCTGGAAAGAGCAATCCCTTTATTTTCTATAAAATAGGTCAGAAGCTCAAATTCCTTATAACTTAACTCTAATTCTTTTCCATCCACTGTGACTCGATGTCCCAGCCTGTCTATGGAAATTCCGCCGATTTCCAAAATCTCTTCCTCATTCCCGCCAGAACGTCTGAGAATGGCCTCCACTCTGGCGACCAGGATTCTTGGACTGAACGGCTTAGAAATATATTCATCGGCGCCAATGTCAAATCCTTGCAGCTCGTCGCCCTCCTCCCCCTTAGCCGTCAGCATGATAATCGGAACTTTTGAGTTCTCGCGGATCTCCTTGCAAACATCCCAGCCATTTATCTTAGGCATCATCACGTCCAAAATAATTAATGCAATATCTTTCTGCGCATAAAATTGATTGAGCGCATCCTCTCCATCTACAGCCTCAGAAACTTCAAACCCCTGTTTCACCAGAAAATCCCGAACCAGCTTACGCATCCTGCTCTCATCATCCACTACGAGTATCTTCCGCTTTTCCATTCTTCTCACCTTCCGTCCTGCCAAATTACTGATCAACAGAAATTTCATAATTTCGATCTGACAAAAACATACCACAGAAATATGTCAAAACTGTGAAGCAACGTCAGTAAGCTGCATCCAATTCCTTTTCACGCTCTTTCAAAACCTGTTCCCTGTTCTCCAAATCCGTTTCCCAAGCCTCATACTTTTCTATGATTTTATTTTCATAATTGACAATGTTTGGATGTTCGCTAGTCAACGTAACTACGGCCATGCCTGCTGCCACGATAAACAAGAACAGGCTGAGCATCAGGGAAATCCACAATCTCTTTTTTACTTGTTCTGTTTTCTCCTCTGCTCGCCTTTTGACAAAGTTTGCGGCTCGCTCTTTTTGCTTAACCTCCTCAAGGTTCTGTGCATACCATTCAATAGTATCTTCCTGCATGCCCTGCCAGGAAGCTGGAAAGCGGATCGGGACCAGCTTCTCTTGCGCCAATTCCGGTGACGAAGCAAGATAATTCTGAAGCCCTTTCAAATACGACAGTCCCACCGGAGTCTCAAAGACCTGCTCTGCCAGAAGTTTTTGATACATTTTCAAGGCCATCCTGGGATTATCCATGTCCAGTTTGCTTTGCACATATTTGATACCGTCAACTTCCTGACAAGCTTTCTGCGCCATGGCCCTGTCCGTAAACACGAAACCATCGACAATCATTTTAAAACCGTCCATTTTATTCTCCTTGCAATCTCTAAATTCATCTATAAGCTACCGCCTGCATAAAGAAAAAGCGCCTGCTCCTCTAAAATACAAGGCGACACGCGCTTTTCCTTCTCCCCTGCCCTGTGTCCTTTGGCATGCGCCAACAGGGCAATATTAAGCATCCGCAATCCGCAGCATTTGTTCCATGTCTGAAATCAACTCTTTCGAGTATTCTTTTGCTTCTACGCATAGCTGGTTCGCTTTCACATAGTCTTCGTCAAACAACGCCTGAATCACCTCGGAACCATATCCGTGGAATCTGCGGTGTTTCTCCTCTAAGCCGTCCCAAATAGCACGAACGCCTGGGATATCCGGGGTAATCGAATAATAAAAATGTCCAAACCCGCATTTGGAAGAATCTAACTGCAGCGGCACGACCTCTCTCTCCATGACCATTTTTTCCAAATTATTAATCCACGCCTGGTGCGCTGTAACAGCATTCCTGACATATGTAGAAAATTCCTTGTTTTCCATATGGAAAAAAGCATCTTCGGACATGGAGCCCATTTGTTTGACAATGTTGTCTAACGTCCGCTCAATCTCCACCACCGGCTCTTTAGCTGTAATCAGCTCCGTTCCAATGTTATGCATGAAATCCGTGCTGTTACGCAACTGATTCTCCATCTCAGACATTGTGCTACTGATTTCTTCGCTGACTGCCGCCAGAGATGTAACCGCCTGGCTGACTTCAGAAACATGCTTTTGATTGTCATCATTGATCTCCCAGACATTTCCAATCTTGTCATTGATGCTTCGAAGAGAGTCAATGGTATGATTGGTGCTCCCAGAGCTCTTCTTTGACGCAGCCTCGATGCCTTCCACGAAATTACCCATGCTTCCTGTCAGCTTCTGAGTCTCTTCCGCCAAGGAACGTATCTCATCTGCAACTACGGCGAATCCACGTCCTGCCCGTCCTGCTCTTGCGGCTTCAATGGATGCATTCAGAGCAAGCAGGTTCGTCTGGCGGGAAATCGACTCAATTCCCGAAATAACCTCATTCATATGGTTGATCACCTCAAAAAGGTTATCCATATCTTTTGCCATCTCTTTCGATGCTTCAATAGCCTGGTTAGACAAATCACGGATTGCCGTCAGCTCTCCCTGACCAGTCTCGATCTTACGGTATACCTCGTCCGTGTCTTCTGAAACTCTGATAATTGTATTCGTCAGCTCTTCAAGCGAATTATTCTTATCCTCTGACGAGCCTGTATTCGTACCAAATATAACTTCCGTAGCCCTGGCAACGCTGCGGGCTATCTCCATAATCTTGTCTGTCTCATGCTGCAAGGTTAAATCCAGGGAACTGATCTGCATCACCGCCCTGATATTCTTCTCTAAGATCTCTGCGAATTGTTCCCTGCCGCTTGCAAGCCTCTGATAAATCTCTCTCAGCTCAGGGCTTCCTGAATAATTGGCTTCCTTTAACTCTGCAACTGACTTAATAAGCTTCTTATTTGACATTCCAATCGCCATTTTCATAACCTCGTTTCTTCTGTTTCAATTTGCCATCAAGCTAATGGAGCTGAGGGGAATCGAACCCCTGTCCGAAAGTCAATTCACTATGGCATCTCCCATTACAGTCATTAATTTATCTTTCCCTCTGCCGGACGCCTAATGACAGGCTTCCGGTTTCAGTAGCTTCATGATACGCCCATGCGCGCAAAGCTTAACGCATGTCGTTTCCCACATAGTCGAAGCCGGTATCTTAAACTGTGGGTGGTCTAAGGCCGACTGCTGCAACTAGGCAGCGATTGCTAAATTGTCTTCAGCGTTTATATTTATTATTCCCGTTTTTGGGCGGTCAGGAGCCGCCAATGGCTTCCATAGCTTCACAACCCCCGTCGAAACCAGTACAACCCCCTGGTTTAACTGCTGTTATTCAGCGATATTTTATTATAGCAAGAGAGACAGGATAAAGTCAATACTAATAGAGATTTTTAACTTTAAATTCCCGTTCGGACTCTCTGCGCATGTCTTTTTTTGCAATATCCTGGCGTTTGTCATAGAGTTTTTTCCCTTTCGCCAGTGCGATTTCTACTTTGACCAGGCTGCCCTTAAAATAAACTTGAAGCGGAACGATAGTATAACCTTTCTCTTTCATTTTGCCAGCAATTTTATTTATCTCATATTTATGCATCAGCAGCTTCCTTGGACGAAGCGGATCTTTGTTGAAAATATTTCCTTTTTCATAAGGGCTGATATGCATTCCATGTATCACCGCCTCACCTTTCTCAATACTGATAAAAGACTCCTTGACAGAGCATTTCCCCATCCGCAGAGACTTTACCTCGGTCCCTGCAAGGCTGATCCCCGCCTCATACTTCTCTTCTATAAAATAGTCGTGAAATGCTTTTTTATTGTTGGCAATTAATTTTATGCTTGCTTTGCCCATTTCTTTCCTCCCTTTTTGTTTTAATATATTCCAGGATTCTCTTTATGCCTGATTTTGCGTGAAGATTTTTGGTCAGATGCGCACAAATTTATGAGGCGTACCCAGGTGGCACGTAGACTAAATATGTGTGCATTTAACGTAAAATCAGCCGCAAAATCAGGTATGCGGGAGATTCTCAGAGTACATATATCGTTATGACCGGTATCTGCCGATGTCTTCCGCCGAGGCGCCAAGGCCAAATGCCTTTGCATGTTCTGGCAATACGAAATCTATGGTACGCATATGCAGATTCGTGTCTGCCACAACCACCTCGATTTTCTGTCCCAGCTTGAATATTCTGCCCGTAGCTTCCCCTGTCAGCTCATAGGTCTCCTCATTAAAGTGATAATAATCGTCCGTCAGGTTGGTAATGTGAACCATTCCCTCTATGGTATTCGGCAATTCCACATACATGCCCCATGATGTCACGCTAGAAATCACTCCCTCAAAGCTCTCTCCAACACGCTCCGACATATACTGAACCTTTTTGAGCTTATCTGTCTCACGCTCCGCCTCTTCCGCCCGCCGTTCCCTGGCGCTTGACTGCGCCGCAACCTCCGGCAATATCCGTTCATAATGAGAATATCGTTTCTGATTCATTTTTCCCCGCAGCGTTTCCTTTATGATACGGTGGATCTGCAGATCTGGATACCTTCGTATGGGCGACGTGAAATGACAATAATACTGGGTGGCAAGCCCAAAATGCCCGGTATTTTGCGTCGTATATTTCGCCTGTTTCATAGAGCGCAATGTCAGTCTGCTAATCAACGGTTCTTCTGGCGTGTCTTCAATTTTTTCTAACAGCTTCTGCAATTCTTTAGGGTGAATTTCCTCCTGCCCGATTTTAATGGAATAACCAAAATTATTGATAAACGTCCCAAGCTTTCGGATCTTCTCGGAATCTGGCGTATCATGAGTACGATAGACAAAGGGAATTTCTTGCCAGAAAAAATCCTGCGCCACGGTCTCGTTGGCAATCAACATAAAATCCTCAATAATCCTGGTAGCCACATTTCGCTCATAAGGCTTGATTTCCAACGGCCTGCCCTGGCGGTCGAGTATTATTTTCGTTTCCGGGAAATCAAAATCAATCGAGCCTCGTTTCCTTCGTTTTTCCCGCAGGATCGCTGCCAACTCCTCCATCCGTTCAAACATAGGAATCAATTCCTGATATTCCCTGCGTTCCGCTTGATCCTGATCTTTCAGAATCTTGCGCACGCTGGTATAGCTCATTCTTTTATCCACCCGCACCACGGTTTCCGCTATCTTATGATCTATGACTGCGCCTTTCTTGTCTATTAACATGATGCAGCTTAGCGCAAGGCGGTCTTCGCCCGCATTGAGGGAACAAATTCCATTTGACAACGCATGAGGCAACATGGGAATCACACGATCCACCAAATAAACGCTGGTTCCACGCTCCAACGCCTCTACATCCAAAGCGCTGCGTTCTTGAACATAATTGGTCACGTCTGCGATGTGCACGCCCAGGCGGTAAGCATCTCCTTCCTTGGTCAGTGTAATGGCGTCGTCCAAATCTTTGGCATCCTCGCCGTCAATCGTCACCATCTGCCAATCCCTGATGTCCATCCTTCCCGCCATGTCAGCGGCGCTCACGGGTTTTCCGACATTTTCCGCTTGCTTTAGCACCTTTTCTGGAAATTCCACTGGAAGATCATACCCTTTTACAATGGACATGATATCCGTTCCTGGGTCATTGACATGCCCGATAATCTCTATAATCTTCCCCTCTGGCTTCTTCTTGTCATTGCCATAATCCGTAAGCTGCACCACCACTTTATGCCCGTCGACAGCCCCTTTGAAATGTTCCAGAGGTATAAAGATGTCCTGCCCCATTTTCAAGTTGTCTGGAATCACGAATCCAAAACTCTTATTCTTTTGAAAGGTTCCCACTACCTGGGTAAGGTTCCTCTGCAAAATCTTTACCACTGCGCCTTCGAGCCGTTTGCCGGAGGCAGAGCGTTCCGCTGAAAGAGCCACCTGTACGGTATCTCCGTGCATGGCGCCGTTTACCAGGGATTCCGATATGAATATATCCTCTGCTTCCCCCTCAACGGCAACAAATCCGAAGCCTCTTGCATTTCCAATAAAAGTGCCTGTCAGGTATTTTCCTTCTGCCTTGGAATATTTTCCCCGCTTGGATAATTCAATTTTACCTTCTGCCAATAACTCATGCAACACTTCCTCCAGCGCCGGACGTTCTTCCCTTGGCACATTCAAAAGAATTGCAAGTTCTTTGATTTTCATAGGTACATAGAGCTCGCTGCACATAAACTCATATATCATTTTTTTTCTATTTTCCAATAATTCTTTTTCCATAAACTTCTCCTAATATTTTAATTGACATCTCAAACGGGAGGGCTTTTTATCTGATGGGATTAAGATGTCAAAAGGCCTCTATTGTTCTGAAAGTCATTGAGACCTTTTGACACCTTGAATCCTTAAAGACAATGTCAGCGCAATTTCCTGATAAGACAAAGAAAGACTGCCGTAACCGACAGTCTTCCTGGATTCTTCCCTGTTAAAAGCTTCCAATATTCAATACACCGGCAATTACCAGGAACAAAATTACCAAAAGCCTGGTTATCATCACAAGCCTTCCTTCCATGGAACGCCCCTTGTTCTTGCCCCAGTATGTGTCTGCGGCGCCGCTGATAGCCCCAAGTCCTGCTGATTTGCCTTCCTGCATCAATACGATGACTGTCAATACAATGCTGATCAATATAAATATTACCATTAATACTGTCTTTAATACTGCCACTTTTCTCAAACCTCCTGCAATTGTTCCTGCTGATAACTTGTATCATCTTATCACATCTGGGTATAATTTTCAATATGTTTTTATTTGAGTTTCCGTATTCTGTAATTTTATCGCATCAAAAGTTCCTAATAAAACAAAAAATCCATAACCGATGCTCACTTTCGCCAGTTATGAATTGTTAACATGCCATAATATAAAATTGACTGAATATAAAAAATAGCGGAAGAGGGATTTGAACCCCCGACACCACGGGTATGAACCGTGTGCTCTCGCCAACTGAGCTATTCCGCCATGGTATGGGGCCTATAGGGCTCGAACCTATGACCCTCTGCTTGTAAGGCAGATGCTCTC
>OFFI01001039.1_pt1 | contig 16507 bp, 23 predicted proteins | sample 1521351 | NCBI WGS metagenome assembly OFFI01 (sample SAMEA3504119, study PRJEB24116) | mouse gut metagenome | biome: mouse gut; feature: mouse-associated habitat; material: faeces | place: Denmark | collected 2011
GGGATCGACGACGCCGCATTTGGGGCTGTCCTCCTGGCGGAAAATATAGCAGTTGGTGCCCAGCTCGCCCAGGCGCAGGACGCTGATTTCCATAATAATCACCTCAATGAATTTTGCTATGCCTTATCATACGATATTTTGGACTGTTTGTAAAGGAACCGCTGATTAAATCGCCATGGATGCGTTTAATCAGCGGTTCCTAAAAACTTACACTTTAAAACTTATTGATGAGCTCTGCGACGGCGTTGTAAACCTGTTCATTGACTTCATAGGGACGATCATTGCAATATACCAAGAAAGCAGTGATCTCATCGGAAATAATGTCCCGTTGAAGTTCCACATCTAACTGATTTTTGTCCTCAAAAGGAATATTTTCTCCATGGATATCCTTAGAAGCTGTACCAATAGCCTCAGCACCCAGCTTAACGGCCAGAATTGCCGCTGGCCGCGTTGAAAAATCTTGAAATACACAAAGTATTCCCGCGATTTTTCGCCTTGCCACCGGCAATTCTGACTCGCGAATCTGAATACTTCGGCTATTGGTACAGCTTCTTAAATGATTTCATAACAATAATACCTCACATTCCGTTAATATATATTACCGCTTGCCGGGATCGTAAGCCACCACCGTCCGGCGGTTGGGCTCGGTTCCGGTGGAGTAGGTGGTCACGCCGGGATAGTCCTGGAGGGCGGTGTGGATCACGTGCCGCTCGTAGGCGTTCATGGGCTCCAGGGTCATGTTCCGGCGGTACTTCACCACCTTGCCCGCCGTCTTGCGGGCCAGGCGGTTGAGGGACTCCTCCCGCCGGGCGCGGTAGCCCTCGGCGTCCACGTGGATGCGGACCCGGTGGCTGCGGCCACGGTTCACCGCGTAGCCGGTGAGCTGCTGGATGGCGTCCAGGGTCTCCCCCCGGTGGCCGATGAGGGCGCCCATGTTCTCCCCCTCCAGCACCACCTGATAGGCCTCCTTCTCCCGGGTGACCACGGGGGTGGCGTCCACGCCCATGTGCTGGAAGAGTTCGGTCTGGAACTGGATAATTGCGGCGGCCACGTCGTCATCCGCCGCGGCCTTGGGGGCGGACGGCTGGGGCTTTTCCGGGGCGGGCGCGGCCTTGGGCGCGCTCTGGGGTTTGGGCTGCGGCTGCGCCTTCGGAGCGGCGGGCGCCTCGGGCTTGGGCGCGGGGACCTTTTTCTCCTCCACTGCGGGAGGGGGCGCGGGGACGGGCTCCGGCTCGTCCGGGGCCTCGTAGGTGAGCTTTACCTTGGCGGGGACGGAGCCGATGCCCAAAAAGCCGGTCTTTCCCCGGTCCAGAATTTCCAGGGAAACATCGTCCCGGTCCAGCCCCAGCTGGGCCAGACCCTTGGCGATGGCCTCGTCCTCGGTCTTGGCGGTGACTTCAATATGCTTCAACATAGGAAACGCACTCCTTTGTCAAATGTTTGTTGGCAGGCGGGAGACTTTATTGCTCCTCGTCCTCGGCGTAGGCCTCCTCATAGCCCTCCCCGTCCTCGCTGCTGTCGGCGGGGAGATCGGCGGGCGCGGCCTTCTGGGCGGCCCCAGCCTGGGCGGCCAGCTCAGGATTGGTCTGGGTCAGGATCTCCTTCTCCTCCTCGGTGAGCTCCTGGGGCTCCTCCTCCACGCTCTTGGCGGGGCCGTTGGGATCATGGTAGGGGGTAACGGGGCAGCGATTGGGGTCATAGGCGCGGCCGCGGGCGTAGGCGCGCAGGCCCTCCCGGCTGGCGGACAGGTCCACGCCCTTGTGCTTGGACTGGGGCTGCACCTTCTTGTTGCCCTTGCCGGCGGCGATGGCGGCGGCCTTCTTCTCCGCGGACTTGCGGCGGCGCTCCTTCTCGGCTTCCTTGGCCTTCTTCTGCTGCTCCTCCATCTCACGCTGGGCGGCCTCGTAGTCCTTGCGCAGCATCTTGCCGCAGATGACCTCCTGCACCATCATCAGCAGGGAGTTGGCAATCCAGTACACACACAGGCCGGCGGGCATGGCAAAGCCGATCCACAGGGAGATGAGCGGACCCATGAGGAGCATGGAAAAGTTCATCTTCATCTGCTGGTCCTTGTTCATCTGATTGGTCTTCTGGGACACAATCATGGACAAAAGGGACAGGCCGGCGGAGATCAGCGGCAGCAGGAACAGCCCCACGCTGTTCCAGGTGACGCCGCCCTCCCAGAACTTGAGCTGGGGAACCTGGGAGAGATCGATGCCGAAGAAGTTGAAGTTGATGACGAACATACTGGCGGCGGACACGCCGGTGGCGGCGGCCGCGGACTTGGCGGCCTCCAGGTTGCCGGCGTTCATCATGGAGCCCAGCATCAGCTCGTTGTAGCCGCCGATGACGAACTCGCTGCCCTGGACGCTGGTCCAGTTCAGGGCGTTGGCCACGGCCTTCACCGCGTCCTCGGTGAGCCACATCATGTACTTCAGCGGGCGGCGGATGATGGCGTACAGAGGGTACAGCACGGCGATGGGAATCAGCTGCCAGCCGCAGCCGCCCATGGGGTTCACGTTGTTCTCGGCGTAGAACTTCTGGAGCTCCTGGTTATAGCGCTCCTTATCGTTGCCGCAGCGCTTTTGAATCTCCTGAATCTGGCCGTTGAGCACGGTCTGCTTGATCATGCTCTTTTTGGCCTTCAGTTGGGCGGGGAACAGCACGATCTTAACGACGATGGTGAACAGGAACAGGGCGATGCCATAGCTGTTGAATACCTCGCAGAACAGCTTCAGCAGCCAACTGAAGGGCGTCATGAGAATTTGCCAAATATCCATGTTTGGCCTCCTACTGTTTTCGGATTTTTTTGGGGGGCACGGGGTCGTAAATGAAGTTTTTGTCCCGGTGGAAGGGATGGCAGCGCAGAATCCGCCACACCGCCAGCGCGCCGCCCTTGAGCGCGCCGTGGACCTCCACCGCCTCCAGGGCGTAGGCCGAACAGGTGGGGAGAAAGCGGCAAGAGGGCGGGGTGTTGGGGGAGATTTCGCTGCGGTACCAGCGGATCAGCCAGAGCAGCAGGCGCTTCATGGGGTTCCTTCCTTTTTCAAAAGGCCAAGCTTGTCCGCCAGGTGGAGAAAGGATTTCTCTAATTGGTGGTAATCGCTCTGGGCGGCCCGGACGCGGGCCACCACCACCACGTCCCAGCCGGCGGAGAGCTTGTCCTCATTCAAGCGGTAAAGCTCCCGCAGGCGGCGGCGGATGCGGTTGCGCACCACCGCGCAGCCCACCTTGGTGGACACGGTGAGGCCCAGCCGGCTGCCCCTTCGCCCGTTGCGGCGGATGTAGAGGGCTAAGCGGCTGTCTGCGGCGGATTTGCCCCGGGTGTAGGCCCGGCGGAACAGGTGATTTTCCTTGAGGGACGTGGTTTTCTTCATGTGGACCTCCTGTGGGATAATCCAAAATACAAAGGGGGCGAGGGAAAACTCCCACGCCCCGAGTCGTATGAATTATCCCGATGTGTGCGCCATCAGTGGCTCAGGCGGGCGCGGCCCTTCGCGCGGCGGCGGGCCAGGACCTTCCGGCCGTTGGCGGTGGCCATGCGCTTGCGGAAGCCGTGGACCTTGGAACGCTGGCGCTTCTTGGGCTGATAGGTACGAACCATGCGGGAACACCTCCTGTATCATGTTGGCGCGCGCCGGGGCGCGGCCCTCCACAACGCCCTACAGGGCGCGGTTGGCAAAGCATACGCAGATAATTGCGTAACAAAGATTATAACGTGCTTTTTCGGCTGTGTCAACATAATTTTTCAAAAAAGTCAAGGGAAAGGCCTTGACATTCCAAAACTCCGCTGATATACTACTAAGGCCGCATTGAATGGGTATAAGAAGCGCGGAGAAGCGACCGAACGTCTTGACCGCTTCGCAGCGTGACAACGGAGAAGCGCGAAGCCGTCGTGAGCAGCGCGGATGGAGCGGAGCGAAGGAAAAAGCCCAAGGCCCACGCAGTGGGACTGGGTTTTGCCTGAGTCGCAGCGAAGCCGCGTGTCGCGAACAGGCGCAGCGTGACAACAAGTGGGGATCATCCCCCGCCCCCGACAGCGAGCCCGTAATAAAGGAAAGGCAGGTGCAGCTATGCACGCAATCATTGTGACCGGCGGCAAACAGTATAAGGTGGCCGAGGGCGACACCCTCTACATCGAAAAGCTGGATGTGGAAGCCGGCGAATCCGTCACTTTCGACAAGGTTCTGGCCGTTTTAGACGGCGACAAGGCCAAGTTTGGCGCCCCGACCGTGGACGGCGCCTCCGTCACCGCCAACGTGGTGAAGAACGGCAAGGGCAAGAAGGTGCTGGTGTTCAAGTACAAGCCCAAGAAGAACTACCGCCGCCGTCAGGGTCATCGTCAGCCCTACACCAAGGTGGAGATCACCAAGGTCAGCGGCTGAGGGGATTAACAGTATGACCACCGTAACCTTCCACAGCGGGTCCGGCCGCTTAGACGGCTTCGTGGTGGAGGGCCACAGCGGGTACGCCGAGGCGGGCAGCGACATCGTGTGTGCCGCCATCTCCGCCGCCGTGGGGCTCACCGAGTGCACCATCAATGAGGTGATGGGCCTGGGCGCTCCGGTAAAGGCCAAGGAGGAAAGCGCCCGCATCTCCCTCAAGCTCCCCCCAAAGCTCAACGAGGCCAGCGACAATCTCTGTCAGGCCCTGCTCACGGGGCTGCTGGTGTACTTGCAGGCCATGGGGGAGGAATACCCGGATAATCTCATCGTTCTGCTGCAGGATGATGACGACGAGGATTAACCTTTAACAGAAAGGACGGAAACGACTATGCTGAAGCTCAATATCCAGTTTTTCGCCCATAAAAAGGGCGGCGGCTCCACCAAAAACGGCCGCGACTCCAACGCCAAGCGCCTGGGCGTGAAGCGGGGCGACGGGCAGTTCGTGCTGGCCGGCAACATTCTGGTGCGCCAGCGCGGCACCCACATCCACCCCGGCGTCAACGTGGGCAAGGGCAGCGACGACACCCTGTTCGCCCTGAAGGACGGCAAGGTGAAGTTCGAGCGCCTGGGCAAGGACCGCAAGCAGGTCTCCATCGTGGAGATCGCCCAGTAAGTTTTGACGCAGAAGGCCGCGGACGGTTCCCCGTTCGCGGCCTTTTTGTTAGAAGGGCGGAGAGCAGGTCAGCGAGGGGCGGTGCCTGCCAGTGGCAGGTGTCCACCGCACGACCGAGCCGAAGGCGAGACCTTGGACCGGAGTGAGGGCGAGCGCAGGGCCGCAGCGCGGCCCGGAGACCAGCCCGAATCAGAAGGAAAGCGACCGAGCGTCCTTACCTGCTCGCAGCCTGACAAGAAGGAGGAGCATAACATGGACGTATTTCTGGAGGCCCTGACCGCGGGGGAAAACAAAATCCCCCCGGAGTTCGACTGGTTCGCCCTCCTGCTGGGGGACTGGGACTTCACCTACACCGACGGCCTGGGCGGGGGCCGCACCGTCCAGGGGGAGTGGCTGTTCCGCCGCGCCCTCAACGGGGCGGGGATTGAGGACTTGTTCATCTGTCCCTCCCGGGCCACCAGGGCGGACAACCCCCAGCCCGACGGGGAGTACGGCGCGGCCATCCGGATGTTCAACGCCAAAGAGGGCCGCTACGACATGGCCTACTGCTGTGAGGGCCATGTGCGTCTGCTCACCTTCGTGAAGGAGGGGGACAGGCTGGTGGGGACGCCGGTTAATAACCCCGCCGGAAAATGGGTATTCTCTGAGATAGGGGAGGACACGTTCCACTGGCAGAACTTTACCGTGCTGGAGGACGGCGCGTGGCAGGCCAACAGCGACGTGTACGCCCGGCGCAGGGGGAACGCCTGATGGGGTTCCCGTTTCAAGACCGCTTCAATCAAATTGACGGCGGGGATATCACGCTGAGCATCCGGGAAAAAGCGGAGGGCGGCAGGGTGACGCTCCCCTACTACTATTACAACATTCTGGCGCATGGCATCCTGGTGGGGAAAATCAGCATCCGCATCGGAGACAATTTCCACACCTACTATAACGGCCACGTGGGCTATGAGATAGACCCGGAATTCCAGGGGCACGGCTATGCCCGCCGGGCCTGCGAGCTGGTGCTGGACGTGGCCCGGTTTCACGGGATGACCCGGCTCTATCTCACCTGCGGGGAGGACAACGCCCCTTCCTGGCGCACCATCGAGGGGTTGGGGGGAAACCTGCTGGAGATCTGCGAGATGCCCAGGGAATACTTCGCCTGGTACGAGGGCATCCCCCGGCACCGCATCTATCAACTGGATTTGTAAAGGAGGCCCATATGGCCAATCAATTTATCGACACCGCCCGCATCACCGTTCGGGCGGGCACCGGCGGCGGCGGGGCGGTGGCCTTCCACCGGGAGAAGTACGTGGCCGCCGGCGGCCCCGACGGCGGAGACGGAGGGCGCGGCGGGGACATCATCCTGCGGGTGGACCCCCATATGTCCACCCTGATGGATTTCCGCTACAAGCGCAAATACGTGGCCGAGGACGGCAAGGACGGCCAGGGCAAGCGCTGCTCTGGCAAGGACGGCGGCGACCTGGTGATCCGGGTGCCCAAGGGGACGGTGGTCCGGGACCTGGAGACAAGGGAGATCATCTGCGATATGTCCGGCGAGGAGGACTTCGTGCTGGCTCGGGGCGGCAACGGCGGCTGGGGCAACCAGCACTTTGCCACCCCCACCCGGCAGGTGCCCCGGTTCGCCAAGGCGGGTCTGCCCGGGCAGTACCGGGAGGTGCTGCTGGAGCTGAAGCTGCTGGCCGACGTGGGGCTGGTGGGCTTTCCCAACGTGGGCAAGTCCACCCTTCTGAGCGTGGTGACCCGGGCCCAGCCCAAAATTGCCAACTATCACTTCACCACCCTCTCCCCCAACCTGGGGGTGGTGCCTATGGAGGAGGGGCAGTCCTTTGTGCTGGCCGACATCCCCGGCATCATCGAGGGCGCGGCGGACGGCGCGGGGCTGGGCCATGACTTCCTGCGCCACGTGGACCGCTGCCGCCTGCTCATTCACGTGGTGGACGTGTCCGGCAGCGAGGGCCGGGACCCGGTGGCCGATTTCGACGCCATCTGCCAGGAGCTTCAGCGCTGGTCCTCCGAGCTGGCCGCCCGGCGGATGCTGGTGGCGGCCAACAAGGTGGACATCATGGAGGACCCAGAACTGCTGCAAAAGCTTCGCGCCCATGTGGAGTCCAAGGGCTGCCCCCTGTTTGAGCTGTCTGCCGCCACCCACCAGGGGACCCGTGAGCTGATGTACGCCGCCGCCCGTGAGCTGTCCGACCTGCCTCCGGTGATTGTATTTGAGCCCACCTATGTGGAGCGCCCCCCCGAGGTGGACACGTCCGAGGCGTTGGACATACAGCGGGACGAGGACGGCACCTGGCTGGTGGACGGGCCGTGGCTGCGCCAGCTCATGGCCAACGTGAACTTCGGCGACTACGAGAGCCGGAACTGGTTCGAGCGCCGCCTGCGGGACGCAGGGGTGTATCAGCAGCTGGAGGACATGGGCATTGAGGACGGGGACGTGATCTGTCTGTATAATCTGGAGTTTGAGTATCAAAGATAAAAAAGGTCCCTCTCGCCAGGCGAGAGGGACCTTTTTTACGGAGTGTGGCAGGGACAGGGCTGAACCGGGGGATAGAAGTAGTAATCCTCCGCCTCCTGGTATTCCGCCTCGCTGTGTTCATGCTCGGGGAGAAGACAGATATCGCTGGCGCCCGCCGCCGGGCACCAGTGGTAGTGCTCCGGATTGAGGCAGCACAGGTCGTAGCAGCCCTTGCTGGAATAAAACCCGAAGGAGGAGTGGGATTCTCCGTATTGCTCCACCTGTGGAGTCCAATAGATGGCTGCTATGTCCAGCCAGGAAGCATCGTCCGAGGACATGGTGTATTCGATGGCGGGGCGCTTTGTGGAGTAAATCGCATACCGAGTGGACAGCCCGCAGCCCGGGGCCACCACCTCGCCCGGGGCGGGTCTGGGCGTGGTCCAATAGCGGGAGCAGGTTTGGGGTTCCACAGACCGGGCCCCCCCAGCCGGAGAGACAGGCGCGGCGTTGGCGCTGACGGTCAGCAGCATCAGCAACGGAATGAGAAGGCAAATCATACGCTTTTTCATTTGCATATACCTCCATTCTATAAAAAACGATTATCCTACACCACTATCATAACTTAATAATGAGAAAAATGCAAGGATTTCTTCATTTTTGCCATTTAGAACAATAATAGCCTCTTTATATTTGGTTAAAATACACAAATGCGGTCCCGCTCATCCGAGCGAGACCGCATTCCCTATCACTGCCCCTTTTTCCACCCCGGCAGGGTGAACAGCATCGCCGCCCCGGCGGCGATGCCGGCCATCATGACAAATTCAAACCAGGAAAAGGAGGATTCAAAGGCCTGGATCAGTCGCAGCCAGGGGATGGGGGTAATGGCCTGCAACATGGCGGCGATGACGGCAAACCGCGCCCTCCCGGAGCGGATGGACAGGGGCAGGAGGATGAGCGCCCCCAGCAGGCCCATAAAGTAGAGCCCCAGAACCACCAGCATAAACAGGACGAAAAATCCGCCGAAGGACAGGCCGTCGGCCAGGTCGCAGATGGAATAGGTGGTGCAGCACAGAGCCGCCGTTACCAGGGCCAGGTCCGCCCAGAGAAATACAGTCCGGCGGTTTAAATGCAATCCTTTCATACTGCCCTCCCATATTTCAATCGCGTCTTTAATGGCTTTTAAAGCGTCAGCCGGTGGCAGATAAAGGTTCCCACCAGCCGGAAGCCCAGCTCTTTGAGGATCTCCCCCTCGGGGCAGTCCTCGTCCACAAAGAAGGTGAGCCATTTCGTGCCGTTTGAGTTCAGGCAGTTCAGCGCGGCGGCGAGCAGCACCCGGAAGGCCCCCTGGTGGGACTGCCTGTCCGCGAACTCCAGGGCGAAAATCTCCTCGTGGGGGTCGCCGTCCAGGGTCATGAGCACCTCCCCGGCGGCCGCCCCCTCCCCGGTGACGAAGATGGCCCATCGGTTCAGGGCGGCCCGCACCCGCTCACAATTCCAGAACATATCTCCCTGGATTTGGCGGTGGACGGCGGCAAACTCCTCAAAATTCTCCGCCGTGATCCGCTTCACCCCAGAGGGCTCCGGCAGGGGCTCATACTTATCCAGGTCCAGCAGGAAGTTCCACGACCGCTCGTTGCAGGGGATTCCCTGCCCGTCCAGCCAGCCTGTGGCCTCCACATTCTCCGCCGGGAAGCCCAGATCCAGGGTGAATCCCGGTCACCGCTCCCGGCAGTAGTCCAGAAACTCCGCCAGGGCCGTCCCCGTGTCCCGCCGGATGCTGAAGATAAAGGTGTGGAGGTAGTGCTCCTCCTCCGGATGCTCAAAGGCGATGAGGCCCTCCACCTCCCCGTCCTCCACAAACAGGAGGACGTCCTCGCCGGGGCGTTCCAGGGCCTTCCGGGCGCGGGACACAAAGTCCTCCCGGGTTTTCATCCCGTCGTAGTAGACGTGGTAGCCCGACCGGGCGGGGTCCAGGGCCAGCTCGTAGGCAAAGCCGATATAGCGGTCAAATTCCGTTTCCTGTAGTAATCTTAACATGACAGACGCTCCTTTTCTTGTTCCGTTTGATATTGGTCGTTCAGCCGGGCCTCCAGCTTGGAATACACGATATTCTGGCTGGAATAGAGGGAATAGCGCCCGCTGAGCAGAAAGCTCAGGGCGCAGGCCAGGGCGAAGAACAGCAGTCCCTCTCCCCCGAACAGCTCGATGGACAGGAAGATGGAGGCCAGAGGGCAGTTCACCACGCCGCAGAACAGGGCGATCATGGACACCGCCGCCCCAAAAGCGGGGTCCAGCCCCAGCAGTGGGCCCACGGCGCAGCCAAAGGTGGAGCCGATAAACAGGGTGGGCACGATCTCCCCGCCGCGGAAGCCGGCCCCCAGGGTAAGCGCGGTGAACAGCATTTTCAGCGCGAAGGCCCAGGGGACATGGACGTGACCCTCCACCGCCAGCTCGATGATATGCCCGCCCGCGCCGTTGTAGTCGCCGCTGCCTTCCATGAGGGTGAGGACAATCACCGCCGCCGCCCCGGAGAGAATGCGCAGGTACTGGTTGGGCAGATATGACTTGTACAGCCGGCCGGCCCTGTGCATCAGCGCGCAGAAGGCGATGGATACCAGCGCTGCCAGGGCGGCCAAGGCGCCGCATTGCAGCAGGGAGACCGGCCCCAGTTCCGGAAGCCCGCCCAGGGGATAGGCTTCTCCCGGCAGACCCAGGGAGCGGGGGACGGCGTTGGCGATGAGGGCGGACAGCAGACAGGGAAACAGCGCCGCATAGCGGAATTGACCCACATTGACCACCTCCAGGGCGAAGACAGTGGCGGTAAGAGGGGTGCCGAACAGGGCGGAGAACAGCCCCGCCATGCCGCATTGGATAATGGTGTTGGTGTTTCGGTCCCCCAGCCGGAGCAGCCGCCCGATCCAGGCGGAAATGCTGCCGCCGATCTGGAGGGCGGCCCCCTCCCGTCCGGCGCTGCCTCCAGTGAGGTGGGTGAGGGCGGAGCCCAGGAAGATCAGCGGGGCCAGCCGCACCGGGGGGCGCTCTCCGCCCCGCACGCTGGCGATAATCTGATTGGTGCCGCTGTCGTTTTCCATGCCCGCCGCCCGGTAGGCCCAGACGATGACAAGGCCCGCCAGGGGCATACAAAACAGCAGCCAGGGATGAGCGCCCCGCAGGGCTGTGGACCAGCCCACCGTCCAGGTAAAGGCCGCGCCAGCCAGCCCGCAGGCCAACCCTGTCAGCCCGGCCAGCGCCAGCCAGCGCCCCAGCGCCTTCAGGGAGGGAAGAACGGCTAAAAGCCGGGTATGGATTGTTTTCATCACAGCAGCTCCCCCGCATTCTTAAACGTTTTTTAAATATTATAACAGTGCTGTCAAGGGAGAAAGCACTTGCAGACGGGGGCGCGCGGTGGTATAATCACCGTTGCGGCTGATTCATCTGACCGTAGAACGACAATGAGGAGTGTCATAAAATGAAAAAGACCATCGTATTTCTGCTCGCTATGCTCATGCTGACCCTCACCGCCTGCGGCGACAAGGGCAGCGCCCCCAGCGCCCCCGCCAACAACGACAACAACAGCGCCCCCTCCGCCGAGGTGAGCGAGCCCGCCGCCAAGAGCAACCACGTGACGGCCTACAAGGTGGATGTGCCCGACGGCTTTGAGTCCATGGAGCAGGAGGGCGTGGTGGAGTGCTGGTATAACGCCGACGGCTCCAACATCAATGTGAACATCACCGAGGGCACCGACAACGAGACATTTTCCGCCATCAATGCGGACCTGATGCGCATGGCCTTGGTGTCCGCCTTCAAGGACTCCGGCAGCGAAGCTCCCACCATCACTGACCGCTATTTCACCACCAATGAGGTGTGCGGCCTGCCCGCCTATCAGTACAGCTATGACATCGAGCTGGGCGGCCAGGCGATGACCCAGATCATTGTGTGTGTCAACGCGGATCAGACCTATACCTTTACTTACACCACCACCGGCAGCGACTGGCTGGAGGCCTTCGAGGCCAGCGCCGCCGCCATCGAGCTGACCATCGAGTAAGCTGTCCAAAAGAAGGGGGAAAAAGATTGAAAAAATTTTCACAATTCCCCTTCCCTTTAGGAAAAAGTTAGAGTATAATAGTACCGCGCAATGCCGCTACTATCATTAAGGAGTGATACCAATGAGCATCAAAGTAGGTATTAACGGGTTTGGCCGCATCGGCCGTCTGGTCTTCCGGGCCGGCATCAACAGCAGTGACATCGAATTTTTGGGCATCAACGACCCCGGCATGACCCCCGATTATATGGCGTATATGCTGCGCTATGACACCATGCAGGGCAAGTTCGACGGCGAGATCAGCTGGGACGACGAGTCCATCACCGTCAACGGCAAGAAGGTTATGGTCTACGCCAAGATGAACCCCTCTGAGCTGCCCTGGGGCGAGCTGGGCGTGGAGTACGTGGTGGAGGCCACCGGCCTGTTCCTCACCAAGGAGAAGGCCCAGGGCCACATCGACGGCGGTGCCAAGAAGGTCGTTATGACCGGCCCCTCCAAGGACGACACCCCCATGTTCGTGTGCGGCGTCAACCTGGATAAGTACGACAGCTCCATGCAGTTCGTGTCCAACGCCTCCTGCACCACCAACTGCCTGGCCCCCATCGCCAAGGTGCTCAACGACAACTGGGGCATCAAGGACGGCCTGATGACCACCGTGCATTCCACCACTGCCACCCAGAAGACCGTGGACGGCCCTTCCAAGAAGGACTGGCGCGGCGGCCGCGCGGCCTCCGGCAACATCATCCCCTCCTCCACTGGCGCGGCCAAGGCCGTGGGTAAGGTCATTCCCGAGCTGAACGGCAAGCTGACCGGTATGTCCATGCGCGTGCCCACCCTGGACGTGTCCGTGGTGGACCTGACCGTGAACCTGGAGAAGCCCGCCAAGTACGACGAGATCTGCGCCGCCATGAAGAAGGCCAGCGAGGGCGAGCTGAAGGGCATCCTGGGCTACACCGAGGACGCCGTGGTCTCCTCCGACTTCCTGGGCGATCCCCGCACCTCCATCTTTGACAAGGGCGCCGGCATTGCGCTGACCGACACCTTCGTGAAGGTCGTGTCCTGGTACGACAACGAGATGGGCTACTCCAACAAGGTGCTGGACCTGATCCGTCACATGAACGGCGTGGACCACAAGTAAGACAAACCCGTTAAAACAAGAGAAGCGGGAGCCGAAAGGCTCCCGCTTTTTGCACAAAAACCGCCCCGGAGAAGCTTCCCCGGGGCGGTCGTGTTGTCACTCAATTCGATAGTCCTTCCCAAACTGGATATCGGAGAACCGCCGGGTGGCGTCGGGGTCCAGCTCTTCCTCCATATCCACTTGGGAGGGGTCGGGCAGGTCGTCTGGCATGGGGGGCACGTCGTCGTCTGGCCCCACGGCCACCAGGCGGGGGGCCGGGCGCTCCTGCGCGGTGGCGGCCTGCTGCTCCGCCTCCTCCTGGCGCACCTGGGCGGCCACCGCCGCCTCAATATCCACGGCGGGATCGTCCTTTTCCATCAGCTCGGGCGGAACCAGATCCCCCAGATTGGACAGGAAGTCCATCTCCTTGTCGTGGAACTGGGCCAGCCGGCGCACGTAAGCGGCGGTGGACTCCTGGGCCTTTTTCAGGCGGTACTCCTCGGCGGCGATGGATTTTTGCAGCTCGGCCACCCGCTGCTGGGCGTCCTTTTCCGCCTCGCTCACCAGCTCGGTCTGCTTCTGCTTGGCCTCGGTGACCATGGCGTCCGCCATCTGCTGGGCAGCCAGCAGGGTCTTGCGCATGGCGGTGTCGGTGGCCCGGTATTCCTCCACCGTCTCGCTGAGCACCTTGAGCTTGTTTTTCAAAATGGCGTTTTCGTTGTAAAGGGCGGAGTAGTCCTCGGTGAGCGCGTCCAGAAACTCGTCCACCTGGGCCAGGTTATAGCCGCCCAGGGTGGCCTTGGCAAAGGCGTGGCTGGCCACCTCCTGCGGAGTCATCATAGCTTACGTCCCTCCCGTGTCAGAAATACAGGCCGTTGTTTTCCAGGTTGTCGATGAGATCGCCCAGAATTTCCACGTTGTAGGGCGTAATGATGTAGGTGGACAGGGCCACCTTTTTGATGGTGCCCTCGTTGGCGTAGGCCACGCCGGACAAAAAGTCGATAAGGCGGCGGGCCACGTTCTTGTCGGTCTGCTCCAGGTTGAGCACCACGGTGCGCTTGTCCCGGAGATGATCGGCGATTTCGGAGGCGTTTTCAAACTTGCTGGGGCTGAACAGCACCACCTGGAGCTGGGTGGTGGTGTGGATATTGACCACCTTGTTGCTGCGGCGCTCAACGTCCCGGTCACGGTCCCGGTCTCGGACGGGCTCCTTGACGGAGCTCACCGGGGCGAAATCCTCCTCATAAGCATCGTCTTCCTCATCCTCATAGGGGCGGGCAAGGCGCTTGAGTTCATCAAAAAAGCTCATACTGACGGGTCTCCCTTCCATCGTGAGTGAATGCCATAGGCGCGCGGGGGCCAAACAGCGCCGAACCCACCCGCACGCAGGTGGAGCCCGCCGCCACAGCATCGGAATAGTCGCCGCTCATCCCCATGGATAACAAACCTATATCTATGCTATTATCCACTATTTTCTGTCTTATGTCAACAGCCAACCGGCGTAAACTTTCAAAATAAGGGAAATTTTCTCCCGGAGCGTGGGCCGCGGGGGGGATGCACATCAGCCCCCGCAGGCGCACGCCGCCCAGGCCGGCCGCCAGCCGGGCGGCGTCCAGGGCCTGGGTCGGAAGAAAGCCAGATTTGGATGCCTCCCCCGCCAGATTGATTTCCAGCAGAATGTCCTGGACCAGCCCCAGCTTGTCCGCCTGGGCGGCCACGGCGCGCAGCAGCTTCTCCGAAGAGATGGAGTGGATCAGCTCCACCCGGCCCACCACGTACTTCACTTTGTTGGTCTGAAGGTGGCCGATGAAGTGGACCTGGGCGCCCTCGTAGGCGTTGTCCTCCAGATGGGCCATAAGCTCCTGCACCCGGTTTTCCCCGCACACGGTGATACCGGCCGCGATGGCGGCGCGGATGGTGTCCGAGCTCTGGGTTTTGGTGGCGGCCAGCAGGGTGACCTCCTCAGGGCTGCGCCCCGCGGCCCGGGCGGCGGCGTCGATGCCGGCGCGGACTTTTTTTATGTTTTCTCTCAAGTCCATATTACAGCGACCTCCAGTTGTTGCTACGCTTCGCCTGTTCGCGACGCGCGGCTTTCGTCGAAGCAAAGTCCGCTCAGCTTTGTTTCCGCCTTTGGCGAAAACTGTGCTCGCTCCCTTGCTTCTCCTCTCCCCACAAAGCCAAAGGGCGGCTTTGCGGGGCCCCAGTTATTTGGTGTTTCGCTCCATCCGCGCTGCTCACGACGGCTCAGCGCACTACTTTTCCGTCGTAGATATCGGAGGAGTTGAGGATGACCTCGTCCCCGGAACGCAGGCGGGTGGAGGAGCTCTCGTTCACCGGGCGGACCAGGTAGAAATTGTCGTCGGTATACAGCACGTCCACCTCCTGCCACTCCGCCTGGGAGCGCACCACGGTGAACACGCCGTAGCGGTTGATCTGGCTGGTGTTCCCCTCCTCGTCCGTGACGGATTCGGTGACCACCCGCAGCGCCTTTCGGGGGACGCGGATGCCCTCTAACTGGCGGGTGATCACGTCCACCGTTTGTACCCGCAGCAGAGTGGTGTCCGCCATGTGCGAGCGACAGGAGAAGACGGCCAGGGTCTTCCCGCCCTCCAGGGACACCCGCTCCAGCCTCATGCGGATCTGGCCGTAGTAGTCCCCGGAGAAGGCCAAATCGTAGGACCGGCCGGCCTGAAGCCCGGTGTCCGTGCCGTCCAGCAGGGCGGCGAAATACCAGGTGGAGTCGGTGATGAGCTTGCCCACGGCGTCCACGTCCGCGCTGCCGGGCTGAGCCAGGAGGGCGGACAGCTCCTGGGCGGTGAGACTGTCCAGGATATCCGGGGAGGCGACGCGCTCCCAGCCATCAACGGAGCCGGAAAACACCCCTGACGCCGGGGCGGAAACCACCCGGGACACCTGGCTGAGAGAGCGGGTCAGCTCGTCCAGCTGCGCCCGCTTGCCGGCAATGAGCTGGCTGAGCTGGCCGGCGGCGTCGGTGTCCCCATAGGTATAGTCCCGCTTGAAGACTAACGTGCGCAGCTCCAGCGCAGATTCCTCCAGGCCGGTGAGATCCCTTTGGGCGGTGAGCGCGCGCAGGTTGACCATAGAGGCGAGCACTTTGGCGTCTAGCCGGGAGGCATCCGTATTTTGGGTGCCGGAGGACAGGGCATAATTGAGCTGATCAATCTCAGCGTTCAAGGTACGGATGGACTGCCGGGTGGTGAGGGCGGAGGGGTCGGAGTACAGCAGGGCCACCGTCTGGCCGGCGGCAGCCTTTTCCCCCTCGTTCAGCACCTGGTCCACATAGCTGCCGCCGGAGCCGGACAGGACGGTCTCCCGGCGGATGAGGATGCCGGTGGCCTCGGCGCCCAGGTCTTGAGCGTAGGAATAGGCGAGGGTGGTGACCAAGGGATCGTCCCAGCCCCGGGCCAGGTAAAAACCCAGGTAGACTGCTACGCCCAGACATAAAATGGCAATCATGACTTTGGTGGCAAGGGTGCTGTCTTTCATATGCGGGTCCTTTCTTTCTCTGTGGGGAGCTAATCCATGGGGGTGTCGGTAGAACGAGGGAAATCGAAACGGTTGGGCGGCACACCCACCCAGGCGCGGAGACGATGGGTGCTCACCTTTCCGTGTCTGCACACGGGCGGCAGCGCAAATCGGAGCATCTGCGCCGAAAGCCGCGCGCCGGAAGGGTATTGGTCCGCTCTCGTATAGGGCTCCCCCGTATACAAGGGAGGCTCGGGGGAAGGCCGGCTGTGAAAGCGGCCCGTCCTTGGGCCGGTTTCACCCGGAGGCCGCCCCCCTGCGCCTTCTCTTTGGGCAC
>OFFI01001048.1_pt1 | contig 16431 bp, 14 predicted proteins | sample 1521351 | NCBI WGS metagenome assembly OFFI01 (sample SAMEA3504119, study PRJEB24116) | mouse gut metagenome | biome: mouse gut; feature: mouse-associated habitat; material: faeces | place: Denmark | collected 2011
CAACTCAGTTTGTATCCTATGCAGAAAGTGGGAAAAGGGGGATGAGACCAGAGAACTTAATGAAAGTGGCTGCTGCATTGGGGGTAAGTACTGATTATCTTTTGACTGGTGACATTATTGATAAGGACAAGTTGTTGCTTTCAGACAAGTTGGACAAGCTAACCCCACAGCAGGTGAGAATTGTGGAGAATGTGATTGATGAATGCATTGCGCTTTACAGTAAGGATAAATAGGTTCTGATAAAGACCACTGGGAGAATGCCGGGGAGGATATTGGGGTTGTTTTCTCCTCTCCGCTTTCCTAATTTCATAATCCAACAGACCATGTTACATTGTCTATATTGCCTTATGAGGACGGCAATACATTACTCCATCCATGCAGCAGTCTGATTTTGAAATTGAAAATAAATATGATTCATGTTAATATTACATATTATGAAGGTTCGGATTCGCACGGATTATATTTTGAGGAGGATCAATTAATTCGTTGGAGGTACTGCCCCGATGCGGAAGATAACAGTAAAGCAACAAACTATGAACTTGAGAATACTTCTAAATATTATCAGTTGGAAAATGATGTACTTGCTGAGTCGCAAAAGCTGTTGCCTGCATGGGAAGATGCGCTTGCGAATGGAATCGCTGCTCAAGAATATATACTTGCAGGCAGTGATTCAAGGTATATTTTAAAGTCGGAGATTCAGGAATTTACTGCTGAACAATGCCGATTAGCTCGGAATGAAATCTATGCACGTCATGGGCGTAGGTTTGATGATGAGTATCTTCAGGATTATTTTAATTCGAAAGGCTGGTATACACCTACAATTGATCCGGATGAATTTGAGGAATCATTACTTAATTCTTATGAAATTGCTAATCGAGATTTGATTGTTGAATATGAAGAGGAATGCGGATATATATGACAACAATAAAAAATATGTTTTTTTGTTTTGGCGACTAGTGTACTGACACATTTATATCTGGCGAAACTCTGCAGAACGATTGTTCATCAGCAAGACGGAAGAAGGAGGCGATGCGGTGGCATCGTTGACTGATGACAACGCAGTCTGATGGGCAATCGGGCAAGGAGGTTTGCCTGAATATAAATGTGTCAGTACACTAGAAAGTTTCTTAACAAATAACAAAGCGGGCAAGCCTGCTTCAACTCCCCCGCTCCCTCATTCTTAAGAGGATTGCACACTTTGCTGCGCCAAGGACGATTGCATAGTAATATTTTCCGCTTGTGCGAGTACCCTTGCTACGCTGGGGCAAACCCTGCGCATATTATTTCCTATAAGAAAAATTCTTTTACAACTTAACGTCAAAAGATCTTTTTTCATAGAATAAAAGAAGCTGTCGCCCTAACATAAATTTGTTCAAAAGGCTTACATTGCAATGCAAACAAAATGCACAAAAGCTATCTGGGAAGCAAACTTCCCAGATTGCTTTTGTGCATTCTGTCTTTGCCGCATAAGAGGCTAAAGTTTTTGACCAATTGAATATATTAGTGCTACAGCCTCTACAAAAATCTCTTATTCCTAAAGTAATCTTTACAAATTTGCAATCAATGCCGCAATATCTTCTGGGCCCATGGGACGATTCGACATATCTGGCAATGGCGGTTTCTCCCCTATCTCAAATTTTTCCGTAGTCTCTGGAAGAATCTCAGATTCTGTATTCGCAATCAGCGCTGCAATGTCTTCTGGATTCATGATATACTCAGAACTTTTCTTTATGGGAGCGGAAGCTGGCATCTTAGTTTCTTGAACTGCTGACTGACTGGACTCCTCTTTCTTTAAAGGCTGTTCCTCTTTGGCTGAATTCCTATTTTGGAGCTCCTTTTCTTCTAACAGTAATTTTGACTGTCCTATCGATTCTTTCAACTCTTCGGGCTGTCCTTCCACGGTTCTTCTCGGTTCTTCCAGCTGTTCAGGCTGTTCTTCTACCGCTACTTGCGGTTCTTCCAGCTCTGCGGGCTGTTCTTCCACGCTAATTTTTGGTTCTTCCAGCTCTGCGGGCTGTTCCTCTATCGTTGCTTGCGGTTCTTCCAGCTCTGCGGGCTGTTCTTCTATCGTTACTTGCGGTTCCTCCACCTCTTTGAACTGTTTTTCTTCTGCTATTTCTGGTTCTTCCGTCTCTATGGGCTGTTTTTCTTCTATCTCTTTAAAATCTTTGAGTTCTGTGGAATCGCCATGTGACAATTCTTGTGGCTGCGACATCTGTTCTACAGGCTTTTCTAATAGCGCTTCTGATTGTAAAATATGCGCAAGCTGCTCTTCTAATCTTAATTCTTCCGACTGTGAAGCCCGTTTTACAGTTTCTTTTGATCTTATTTCTTGCATCCTGGCAAGCTGCTCTTCTGTTGTTAATTGCGGCTCTTCTATCTCTGTAGGCTGTTCTTCTACAATTACTCTCGGTTCTTCGTTCTCCGAAAGCCGCTCTTCTACTATTATTTTTGCTTCTTCATCCTCTGTAGGCTGTTCTTCTGTTGTTAACTTCAGATCTTCGGACTCTGCGAGCTGCTCTTCTAATGCCTCTTCTGTCCCTTGCAATTCTGATAACTGGCTTTGGGACAATTGTTCTTGCTGTGACAACTGTCTCGGCTGCTCTGCTGATAACGCTTCTGACTGCAAAATATCTGCAAGCTGCTCTTCTGTAGTTAATGCCTGTTCCTGCATCTTCGCAAGCTGTTCTTCTGCGGTTAATCTAGGCTCTTCGGACTCTGTGGGCTGCTCTTCTAATAACGCCTCCATCTCTGGACGTTGCTCTGTTAACGCTTCTTTTGACTCTTCGGACTCTGTGGATTGTTCCATAGAATCTTGATCCTCAGGAACTTCTTCTGATTCTTGAATCCACTCCTCGCCTACTGCTGTTTGAAGATTCTCATTGAGCTCTGATGACTCTTCTGATTCTTGTATAAGTTCTTCAATTTCTCCTATTTCTAGTTTATCTTCAAACTCTGATGGCTCTTCTGATTCTTGTATGATTTCTTCGCTTTCCTCTATTCCAAGATTCTCATTGAGCTCTGATGGCTCTTCTGATTCTTGTGTAAGTTCTTCGCTTTCCTCTATTCCAAGATTCTCATTGAGCTCCGATGGCTCTTCTGATTCTTGTGTAAGTTCTTCGCTTTCCTCTATTCCAAGATTCTCATTGAGCTCCGATGACTCTTCTGATTCTTGTGTAAGTTCTTCGCTTTCCTCTATTTCAAGTCTTTCTTTGAGCTCTGATGGCTCTTTTTCTGCCTTGTATCCCGATTCTGAAACAGTATCTTGATGCATATGCTGCTCTCTGGACAATGCAGACTCTACAATGGACTCTATATTATGTGACTCAGCCTCTGCCGTCTTGGTATAAGTTTCTTCCATTGCCTGGCGGGAATTTAATATATTCTCCGTAATATCACCAGCTTCTTTTTCGAAAGCAGCTTTTAATTCCAGAATCTTGTTCAAAAGCTCATCCTTGCTCTTGCTATTTTCCTGAATTTGTTTATCAAACAATTCTCCTTGCTGGGAAAGAAGCTGTTTTTGCATACTTTCAATAGAATTACGAAATTCTTCCATTTGCGTCATCAGCTTATCATTAGAATTCATTAAGGCATCCGCATTTTCTTTGCTCCGGCTGATGGTAATCTTTGCAACCTTTTTCTGATCTTCCATAATGCTGTCCAACATAGAAGATATTTTTTTCTGATTCACCTCTGCCGCTTTCTCCAGAGGCATAATTTTCTGCCCAATAAAATTTAATTTCTCATCCAGATCCTGAACTTTCTTCTGAATCACTACATAGGAACCCTTTTCCGCTTTCATGATATCGCTGTACTGTTCGTCTCTGCGTTCTGTCTCTAACTCTTTCCATTTAAACCAACTATTTAGAGCGAGGATAGAAAATATAATGGTCGCCAGCCCTGCCGCTGAAAGTACTGCATAATTCTTAGGAATATGTATAATAATGTAAATATCTGCCAAACAAATTAACAATGTAATTATCGCTGTCAACCCTACTTTTTTCTTTTGTTTCTTATCAGTTTCCATAAAAACCTGCCTCCAGCCTTAAAATTATCTTTTACCTTATGATAGCATAACTCTAATATGTTTGCAATGAATTTCAGCTTCTGTAAATGCCCTCTCTTTCATTTTTTAATGTCAAGAAAACGGGCGCAATTGCAATTTTTAATTAGTAGATTTTGACCTATATGTCATTTATAATTTAATTAAATCAAAACGCAGGAGGATGTTGCTGAAAAGTTAGGGGTAAGCAAACAGACAATCTCCAAATGGGAGCTTAATGAAACATTGCCAGATATATGTCAATCAAAGCATTTATCAAATTTGTATCATGTGACAATGGATGAATTGATAGATTTTGACATAGATATAAAACAGGTTGAACAGATTATCGAAAATACAGACGAAAAAATAGAACAAAAAATCGACTGGACAAGCGTATAAAAAAATATCCAGTATTAACAACCTATCAGGAAAAAGTTGAGGTTGACGATTATATAATCAAAATAAAGAATTACTCGATAGTCTGAAAATGAGATATGGTTATAATGATTTAGACGCTATGTTAGTATTAAAAGACATTTTATCACACACATGGAATAGCAAGAAACAGCAATAATCTCAATTGAAACTGTGCCAATATGCTTTTATATTAGCAACGCATATATAAACGACAATTGCGTACAAGGATAAGAAAAATCCTATTATCAAAGCGGGATATGCTGTTAATGAAAGTTGGCAAAAGACAAACGCCAAGGGATGCTCCGAAGACTGAAATCCAAATCTGTTATTCTTTTTTCGGCAAGGTAGAACTGCCCGGCGCATAAACCCCGACATGTCCGGCATTCAGACGAAAAGGAACAGCAAAATTTTTACACTTCTTTTACTTCTTTATCCCATATGAGCAAAGCGGCAGCGGGTGAAAGAATTAAAAAATTCTCTCACTTTCTGCCTCCTCTTCTCTCCACTCTAAAATATCTCCTGGCTGACACGATAGCGCCCGGCAGATCCGGTCCAGCGTATCTACTTTAATGGCTTTCGCCTTTCCATTTTTAAGAATCGAAATATTAGCCATGGTGATACCTACCTTTTGAGAAAGCTCGGTAACGCTCATCTTTTTCTTTGCCAGAATCACGTCAATATTGATAATAATCGCCATACTATCCCCCCGCCTTTAAATTGTCAGTTCCTGTTGCTGCTGCAATTCTGTAGCTTTTTGTACCAAATGCGATAATACGGCTGCTACCACTGCCACCGCTACTCCGGCAAAATCTACGACTAAAGATGCCAGCATCACACCAGGGTGACTCATGTTCAGCAAAAATAAAAGAGTCATATTGGCGATAAAAAAATATCCACTGTCCATGAGGGATAATATACAAATCCTTTTAAGATAAACGGCGGTTTCCATACAAAAAGATTGATCTCTAGAAATCTTTGCGGTTATCTTCCAACTGTTATAAAGAACCAGATAACAAGGAATTGCAGCAATCCAAAGAACTGCCAGCCAGGGAACATACCAATGGGAAAATTCTGGATTCTGCTCTATCAAATCCTTTCCGAACAGGGGAATCAGCAGCCCGCAAAGAATCGTGCCACACACTGCGATCCCCAATAAAATGCCTTTCAACCAAGTACTTAAATTTTTCTGAGTCATCATGCACCTCCTTTTTATTTGTTTCCATGATATACGAAAAAACACAAAAAGTCAATATATATTTATTGTAATACAATAAATATATATTGACTTTTCTTTTATCATGATTTTAACAATTTTCATATGATTGCTCTCTTACAACCGTTACTGACTCTCCTGTCCTGCCTCCTCCACCTGAAATCCAGCCTCCATCAGAATCTCTTTCGCCCGCTTCAGATTCGCATATCCCTGAATCTTCACACATCCCGCAGTTGTTTTAGCAAGTTCCTGATATAAAGTTTCCATCTGAGCCCTGTCCATATAAATTCCTGCGGCAGGCTCTTCCAAAATCCCACAAATGCTTGCGCTTCCTAACGGTTTCTCCTGGTCAAGCAACACAATTTTCAATTCGCTCGCATGGCTGATCCATTCTGTAATCTGGCTCTTTCCAGGCGGATTGCCATGAATGTCTGTAAATTCCTGAAAAGCATCTTTCCCCAAAAACAATACTGGGGCATTCCCCATCCGAAATGTTGTCTGCTCAGAACGCCATTTCAAAGGAAAATCGTCAAAAGAAACGCCCTTAACAGTGCTTTCCATCGTATATTCTTCTAGCTTTAAGGTGATACTGCATTCTGATACTGGCGTAAATTGATACAATCCTGTTATTTTTCCAAGCTCATGCACCACAGATTCTGTCAGCTCAGACTGGGATATTATCGTAAATTCATAGGCGCTTTGTTCTTGATTCCAGAACTGGATCCCTTTAACAATTCCTGCTGCTGCAATACATGCTGCTACAAGTAATACGATGTCTTTATAAATGTTATGTTTTTGCATAGAGTCCCCCCTCAATGCCTCATTCTCTGATAGAATCTCAAGCGTAAATACAGCCAGATGATGACCAGAATTAACAACAACATGATTCCTGCCACAATCGTTATCCACCATTGATTGGTCTTTGGCACCTCTTTTTCCACTTTCAATTCCACAATCTGCGGCTCCTCGATCAAAGTGTGGATTTCCTGTGTCTGCTCTGTCACCTCTCCTTGAGCATTCTCATAGGAAAACACCACTGTTCCTATCGTGTCTCCATATTTTTCAGTAGCACCCTCGATCAATGTCCCCTGGGCGTCCATATCAAGCGTACCCACAAATACTTGAAGCTCTCCTGGCAAAGAGGCTCCGCCCTCCAGTGTTCCAAGAAACAGCTCTTGCTGCGCAAAAAGCCCCGTTCCCTGAAAAAGTACCTTTGCATTGTAGACAGGCGCAAGACCCGTATTCTGAACCTGAAAAGTTAAAAGTTCTGTATCAGAAGCATACACCTTTTGCGGAAAAGATAAACTGGCAAGCCTGGCATGTTCCGGCTGCTGCAGCCATAGATTCAAGGTCTCTGTGCAAGTATAGCTTTCCCCCTCTGCGTCCTGATATTCAATCTGGAATTGTACCTGCACATATTCTGTGTCCGCTTTCTTTGCAGCTGTGACATTTTGTGAGAGTTCCATCTCATTTCCTGCAGAAATTTTTTCAAAATACCACGCCGTTCTTTCAAATACCAGTTCATGACTGTCACAGCTTAGCGTAACTTTTATGTTTTCCACCGAATGACGGCTGCTGCAGTTTTGAACAGATAGCTTCCAAAATACACTGCTTCCAGCTTCTAAAGACTGACCTTGAAGGCTATTCTCACGCACGATCAGCCTAGGCTGGCTGATCTTTCCTTCTGTATTTTGAGACTGCCCCGATGACGTCCCCTCTGAAAATGCGTCAGAAGAACCATCCTCCTTAAAAACATTCCCGTCCTCCCCTGCTTCTTGCTCCACTCTGTAAAAATTCTCCTCATTCTTATTTTCTTCCTCCCCAGATTTTGGAGCAATCCCATCTGTGATTTCCACATAAATTGTAAACTCCTGACGAAATGCAGGCTCCTCACTCTGAGCCGCCTTTCCTTCTACCCACAGATACAGTGGGTATTGACCATTGATGCGGTCTTTTTTTAGTTTTAAACGGCATTGGTAAAGGTAAATCCCCTGCTTGGACAATGTCACTTTTTTTTGATAATTTTTAAAATAAAACGGACTGTTTTCTTGCCGCTCAAAATCAATCCCCACAGTGATCTGATTTGCTTTCATTCTCTCTTCTGAGACAAAAGGCACTGTCAGAATCATAGTATTTTTCTCAATATAAGGCTCATATCCCTTTGCAAAGGAGGCTCCCATGCCCTGATATTTATGACTTGCGTCGATAGAAATCCGATTCTGTGCAGACACTTTGCCAGGACAAAGCAAGAACAACAATAACCAAAGCAGCGCCATCCGGTAAATCTTCTCTCTCATAACAGACGCATCCTCCCTCCATCCATTTCGTATACCTCGTCACATAAAATCCGAATATCCTCGCTGTTGTGACTGGCAAGTATAATAGTTTTTTCGTGCCTTTTTAAATCCAGCAACAAAGCCCGGATCTCTGCCACCCCATGTTTATCCAGCCCATTAAAAGGCTCATCCAAAATCAAAAATTCTGGATCCTCCATAATTGCCTGTGCGATCCCCAGCCGCTGGCGCATGCCAAGAGAGTACTTCGACACTGATTTTTTTAAATCTGGATCCAATCCTGTTTTTTCTATGGCATGACGGATCTGTTCCCTGGAAATCTTGCGCCTTAGTCCGGCCAGTATTTCAAGATTGCGCATACCAGTAAGATTTGACAGAAAACCAGGCATCTCAATAATCACGCCGACACTCTCTGGAAAATCAATTTCCCTGCCAATTACCTTTCCTGCCACACGAATGCTTCCCTCAGACACTGGAAGAAAGCCACAGATACATTTCATTAAAACGGTTTTCCCAGAACCATTATTGCCGGAAAATCCATAGACCTTCCCCCGCTCCATGGAAACATGAATGTCATGCAGCACAGTATCTTCTTTAAATTTTTTTGTAACATGCATTACTTCAATATATGGTTCCATCCTATTTGCCTTTCTTTTTATTGCTACGAGCATTGATCCAAGCTCCATACTTGCACAAGCATTTAGCAATTCACTCTCATTTTGAAAATTGTGATAGAACATGCAAAAACCTCTTTATGAAACTTCCTGCAGTCTTGCATACAGCACAAGCCCATGGAGCAGCATCAATATTGCAGAAAACACTCCCAAAAAAATCCAAATTCCTATTTTGTCTGCCCCCCAGTCTTGTTCGCATTTGATCCACTCCGCCGGATAAAGCGCATATAGTTCCTTTAAAAACCGCTCCTTTAAAATGATCAGCATATAAAAACTGACAAATGGCAACCCATAGGACATATAATAATTCTGAAACAATGTCCCAAAAATCCCCGACAATTCTGCCGTGATCCCTCCTATGAGAGAAATGCGAAGCAGCAAAGACAGTGCTTTGCAAACCATGTTCCAGGTAATGTTTCCAGTAAATTCCAATGGATAAAGGAACAAAAAGCACAAGCAAAACCAGACGATTCCTGAAAGGAAAAACACCAGAAAACCCCCAGCATAGATCTCAATGATTTTTCTTTTGACATACTCCATACGACTGATCCTTACTAAATATAATTTTAGAAATCCACTGGAAAATTCTCTTACATAGGTTGCCCCCATTGGCAACACTGACGCTGCTGGAATTAAAAATAATATCGTCTTTGTATCTAACGATGCGCTAAAAAAAATTAGAAAACTTCCAGTTTCCAAAGGCAATTTCATGTTATCCAACGGCAAGTTTGCCGCCATAGCAGCCAGACAGAACAAAGACGCCGTCCACAAGCCTTTTTCCTTAAACAACTCTTTCATTCTAAATCTCCTGTAAAGGAAGTAAAATTATAGTTTTTCAGCGTGCAAAAAGACAAAATTGCCAACGCCAGCAAGAACAACAAAAATATCAGACAAGACTGCAGAATCGAAGGAAGCGCGTCATATCCAAAATCATGCATTCCATAGGTGGCATGATTCAAGGGACTGATCCAGCCTGCAATCTTGCGCATCTGAAACATTTCATGTTCCTCCTTGTGAAGCAGTCGTGCCAGTACTTTTGGTTCCAGCAAAAATCCAAACAAGCTGTAAATCAAACCTGCTGCAACAGCAGCTTTTTTTCCTTTTCTCATCTGAACCAGCAGCATCAAAAAGCTTAACGTCAACGCATAGCAAATCAGCAAAAGCATCATCTGAAGGCTGCAGGAAACCGGAGTCGTGCTCTGCATCACTTTCACTGTAGAGGGAACGGAAAGATCTTTTCCTATTTGAGAATAGGCAAGCAAAGCCGCCGTCTTGCTCCATAAATTACCGATATACGTTTTCTGCATACAGAGCAGGCTGGTAACCAAAAGCACAAATAATAAGTAAAGAACCGTCGCCAGAAATATATAGAAAAACTGTGCCAAAAGCCATCTGCCCTTTTTCATGCGCAGCAGCATATAAGGAGTAAAAGGGCTTAATTTAGGCAAATCAATAAACAATAGTATCAACATCAGGGAACATAGAAGGATTGAGGAAGCATCTCCAAACGTCCAAATAAACGGTTCTAACGCCTGCATGGAAGCGTCAAAGTGATTTGCCGCCATCATAGCCCGGTCACTTAAGAAAAAACACAAGATAAAGGAAAACAAAAATGTAATCATAATTCTGGGATTTTTATAAAATCCTAAAAAATTCCATCGGACTGCCGCCGCTGTCTGCATGACCGCTTCCGCAAATTTCATGATGTTTCCCTCCTGTTTTACTAATATCCAAGTTCCCGGTCAATTACCGTTCCATCAATCGCATTAATCGTCATCTGACTCTGCGTGGAATACTCCCCATTGTTCGTCCCAGAATAACCCTTTGCCTCAAAATCAAATGCTCCGAAAAAATCCCACGCCGGAACTAAAAGCCCTGTGTCGTTATCTGTGTTGGGATTATATATCCTAGTATACCCAAGGACAATTTTGCGGATATGATAAGTCCTCTTTTCTTGTTGCTCACTGATATTGGCATTGGATACTTCCATCATCTGCTCATATATTTTAACGATGCTCTCAAAGTCCATCAGCTTGACATGCTCCGTTTGAATTTCTCCCAATTGATAAGGATTAAAGATCTCAACCTTTTGAATGCCGTCCCCCCCCACGATCACATCACACCTCTCATAACTCCAAGGACTCAGCGTGCTGTCCATATCCTCCAATCCTCCGCCATAGGAGGCTGTATAGGTTATGGGAACCTTATCCACCATTCTCACAAAATGAAACAAATAACCGGTATCCAGCACATTATCTTTTGTAATGCCATTTTCTCCATGGTAGAATATTGCATAGTCCCAGTCATGCACATCCATATTCCACCCCAGCTTCTCCACCTTTTCTTTGGCGATCTTCTCGGCATCTTCCTGGGAGATATCGAGAAGACTTTTCACTTGTTCTTCTGAAATTCCGCTTTCCTGATCCGCATGCCGCTTTATGCCATATTCCCCTTCCAGCCAGTCGGCAAATTCTCTACCATCTCTTAAATCCTCTCTCTTCTTATCAATTTTAAATGTAAGATCTGGCGCCAATGTTTTTGAAATTCGATAATCATAAACGCCCTCTTTTGTCTCTGCCACGCCAAAAAAATCATCCGTATCCACGGCTTTTTGTTTCTCTCCTCCACCGTTGTCCTCCCAGTATTCCAAGCCAAACGAAGGCTTTACCTCCTCTTTAGAGATCTCTTCTGGCGCATCCTGCATTCTTTGTTCGTCATTGGCAATCACCTCGTCAATATCAAAAAACAATTCTCCTGTCTCCTCATTTATGCCATGCTCGTAAGGATCAAGATTTCCTTCAGCCTTATATTTCTTAAGAACGGTGATATCGTTCTGATAATCTTGCTTAGTCATGACATTATAAGTATAGCCGCTGTAAAATGTGGCGCCATCAAAAAAAGCCTGTGATACTGTGTCAATCAGCTCTTGACCTGCTTCCTGCGCCGACACCGTATAAGTATTCATGAAATTCACATCTGGAAGAATCACCTCGGCGTCCGTATCAATTACTAAGGAGCCATTCTCGTAGGTTGCCTGATTGGCATAATGTTCTGGCGCCCCCAATACCTGCCGCAGCGGGCTTTCGGTGTCTTCTTCACTCTGATATTCTTTGATATTTGCGGCGCCCTTTTGTTTTACAATGCTTTCTTTCGGCGTTTCTTGACACCCGGCAAAAATAGATGTCAGCAGACCAGCCGTAAGAACCAGGGTTAACATTTTTTTCTTCATAAGTTCCTCCTGTTTTTTACTTCTTTTAATAAAATTATAACCCCTGGATTTTAGTAAGTATTCTTTTGTTTGTAAAGGTTTGGTAAATCAAAAGGACATACAGCAATTGACTGTATGTCCTTTTTACAAGGATCTGTTTATCTACTCCTCTTCCGCCCATATCTCCTTAGTGGTATACTTTCGTTCCATCTCATGCCTTGCTTTTCTGTTTTCTACTGTATCAAAGATAATCGAAAAATCATAATCCTCTGGATATAATTCTTTCGCAGCTACATGAAGTTTCACACGTTTATGATTAATCCATACTTTCTTATTAGGAAGCTGCACTCTGAGCACTCCCTTTTCATTTATTTCTTCACAGACAATTCCAATTTTTTTGTCTGGAAGCACCATGACGCTGTCTCCAATTTGATACGTTTTTGAAAGATTCGCCGACGTTCTCACTGGCTTTCTCTTTTTAACCTGACTTTGTTTTACTTTATACTGCGTTAATGTTTGCTCCTGGAACTGATATGCTGCGGCAGCCTCTTTGCCATAAGATGCGCAAACTGCGGTCTTTAACATTCTGGCAGGCATTCCTAATTTTTCTGCAATGTAAAACGCACAGCTCTCTCCAGCCTCGCCCATTTTTAACTGATACGTAGGCTTTAAGGATTCTCTGTCAAATTCCATTCTGGCATTGATCACGTCCTCTGTTCTCGAAGCGTACTCTTTGACCTCAGGATAATGGGTAGTTGCCAGAAACAGACAACCACTCTTTCTCAGCTCTTCCAATATCGAAATGGCAATTCCCATGCCTTCCGTTGGATCTGTGCCAGATCCCAGCTCATCCATAATCACCAGGCTTTCCTTGTTCACTGACGCCACAATTTCCAGTACATTTTTTATATGCGCCGAAAAAGTAGATAAATTTTCCGTCAGATTCTGTCCATCTCCGATATCGCACAAAAAAGCGCTATTCATACAAATATCCGCTTCTTCACAAGTTACATGAAGCCCGGTTTGCGCCATCAGGCAGCTTAATGCCGTGGTTTTTAAGGCAACTGTTTTTCCCCCTGTATTGGGACCTGTGATAATGATGCCATTGGCATGCGTTCCAAGCTCAATATCAAGCGGCACACATAGCTCTTTATCCATCAGCGGATGACGTGCGTTTTTGAGATCGATTTGCCTTGCCACATTTATTTTCGGCTCTGCTGCATCCATATCCTGACTCAATTTGCCTTTGGAAAAGATAAAGTCTAGCTTCTCTGTCACCCGGATATTCTTTGCAATCACCTCGGCAGACTCTGCAACCATCGCAGTAAGCGTATATAAAATACGGTGTACCTCGTTTTCTTCCTCTATCTTCAGCATCTGAAGCTTTTCATAGATGTTTGCAATGCCCAATGGTTCCACGAATAATGTGTTTCCGGTAGAAGATTTATCAATCACGCTTCCTGGTATTTTCCATTTATATTCCTTTTTGACTGGAACACAAACTCGCCCCGCCCTATGGGTCATGAAACTGTCCGCCATGCACTCCTTATGTGTACGGATCATCTGTTCTGCCTTCAATCTCATCTGATTCTCTAACTCTGCCAATTCTCTTCGGAGCTGAAGCAGCAGCTTAGAGGCATGATCATCCACTTGCTGATTTCTTATTTGTCTTGCAATTTCTTGCCACAGCTCTTCCAAAGAATCCAAGTTCATTTCATAATAAGCCAAAGAATTTCCTTGTTGTTTCCCTCTCTGCAAATATTTTTTCATTCTCTCTGCAGCTACAAGGGCTTTCTCCACCCGTTCTAGCTGCCCAGGGAGCAGACAGCTCCCTTTCAGTGACAAAGCCACAATATCTTTTGTCTCGTCCACTGATGTCAGCGGAGGTGCTCCGTATTGCTCAATCATTGTTCGTGCATCTGTAGTATCCTTGATCTCTTTTCTTACTTCTACCTCGTTAAGTGAATAAGAAGCCTCCTCAATCTTTTGTCTTGCCGCATCCGAAAGAGCCAAGTCTTTCCATTTTTGCTTTACCTTGTCAAATTCAAGTATATGATCTGTATTCATTCTATCTCTCCTGTCTTAATTTTATCATTTCGCCTTACAGATCACTTGATTCAAAAATGAAATAAAACGATTGTATAATATAAAAAACATGACTCTTCAGCCATGCTTTTTGCCCGTCATAAATATATTACATATCTATCAAAAGTCTGCAGATAACACTCTGCTCAACTACAATAAAAGTGAATGTAAGGCGAAAAAGCCACCAGCTAACGCTGCCGACACACTGGCGCTAAACAAGCGCAGTATTTGATTTGCTACTTTCTACATTACATTCACAATTAACATCCACTACCCTCCAAACTTTTCCTGCAGCCGCTGCACATCGTGCTAAAAATCAGCTAAGCCCGCATTTTCTCTGTTAGTCTATAAAAATAGAATATCTATCATCTAACACGGCTGCCCTAAACGGATTATAGCATATCTTAAATTGTCGGGCAATCTATTTTTTTGCGCCGACAAAAGAAATCTTTGTGCCTTTCCCTACCTGGCTCTCAATCTCCATTGTTCCATGGTGAACAAAAGCAATCTGCTCACACAAGGCAAGACCCAAACCCATATTGCCACTCTTTCTGGACCGGGACTTATCCACGCGATAAAAAGCTTTTCGTACTTTATCCACTTCTTGCGTCGGTATTCCACATCCTTCGTCCCGCACCCACAAGCAATGTTTGTCCGCTCCTAGATAGATATGGCTTCCTGGTTGCGACGCCATGATGCCGTTATTGACGAGATTGATCAAAAAACTGGTCATCAAATCGGCATCCAGCGTCTTTTTCATTCCATGAATTTCTCCTTCTTTGCGCAGGACCATGTCTTTTTCCTGCAGCTTGTACCTGACACTCTCTTCCACTGTTTCAAATAACGATTCCACAGAAACATCCTTGAGATCGATTCCGCACTCCGGTTCATATAGCCTGGTCAATTCCATCATTTTTTCGGAGAGTCTAGACAATCTCTTACTTTCCCGATTAATATAACCCAGAGCTTTTTCCTTCTGTTCCCTAGATAATTTTACATGCAACAGTGTTTCAGAATATCCCTTGATCGCTGTCAAAGGCGTCTTTAATTCGTGGGACATGCTGCCGATCAACTGTCTTTGCGCTTCGTTGACTGCCTGAAGAGGTTTTGTAATTCTTTTAATTAAAAAGTTTAATAGCGCTGCCATAACCAGCGAGGCAACCATTGAAATCGTAATTTCTAAAAAAGCTAGCTTCCATCCTTCTTCAAAAATATAAGTGATTTCCACGGCATAGAAATAGACATATTTTTCTTGTTTCTGCCCGCTCTTTCTAATCCATTGATCAATATAAAAAACCAAAAGATAAGCATCCCCTATTTTTTCCTGTTTTACAAGAAACGGATATTCCTCTTGTTTTAAATTTATCTGACTCGAATCAAAATCATATGGCGTGCTGTTATACAATTCTTTATCTTCTTTATACAGAGCAGCTCCTTCTGGCATGTTGTTCCGAAAACAATAGGTTACCACATAATCTTGCATCGAACTTTGATAATTCATCTTTAGTAAATCAGAATCAATATTAGAAATGCCCTGACTGAATATACTGCCTTGTTGCTTTTGAACTAAATCAATCTTTTGCTGACGGCTAGTTAAAATTACGTAAAATGAAAAAATCTGCGTCAACGCAAATAACATGGTTGACGCAGTCATTGCAATCTTTTTAATCATATCCATAATCAACCCTCCATCCGGTAACCGACTCTGGGAACTGTGATGATTACATCTGAAAAATCCAACTTTTTTCTGATATTTCCGACATGCACATCTACTGTCCTGCTTTCTCCTTCAAAATCCACGCCCCAGAGAATATTTAGAATCTGATCCCTTGTCATTACCCGGTTTCTGTATTTCCAAAATACCAGCAGACAGTCAAACTCCATAGGCTGCATGGAAATTTCCACTCCATTTTTATGGACAGTCCTTTTTTTTTCATTGATCACCACGTCTTTAATATGTATTTCCTCGGCTTCTTCTTTCCCAAACCGCTTCAGCACAATGTCAATGCGAACGAGAAGCTCCAACATTTCAAAAGGTTTCACAATATAATCCTCTGCCCCGCTGCGAAGCCCCTTGACCTTGCTGGGCAGATCTCCCTTAGCAGTTAGATAGATCACAGGTATGTCATGCTCTTTAAATTCCTCTAACAATTCAAATCCATCTTTGCCAGGAAGCATAATATCCAGAAGAGCCAAATCATATTCATCCTGCTCCTTTAGGTGACGGCTGGCGTCTTCCCCGTCAAAAAAAGCAACAGGCTTATAACCTGCAATCTCCAGATTCATGCAAATTAAGTCATTGATCGCATTCTCATCCTCAATCACCAAAATTTTCTTCATCATCTCCACCCTGCTTTTCGTATCTTTTACTTTCATTATAAACAATGACGGCTAAGAAAACTATACTGTTTTGTAAAGGTTTTGTAAATATCAGAAAATCTTGAGTTTCCACATTTTGCAATTCATAGCGCCAAAAGGTCTTGCTGCCTTTGGCA